>Ga0210402_10000444_pt1 | contig 46449 bp, 76 predicted proteins | sample IncBWC7MmetaG_FD_161055 | JGI IMG/M metagenome (GOLD analysis project Ga0210402, IMG submission 161055) | Forest soil microbial communities from Barre Woods Harvard Forest LTER site, Petersham, Massachusetts, United States - Inc-BW-C-7-M | ecosystem: Environmental > Terrestrial > Soil >... | reverse complement strand
TGCTCACCGGCTTGGTCAACATGGTGGAGCTGGCCGCCGCCGAACGGGATCTCCGGTGCATCGAGGTCGATCCCGGCGTGGTCAAGGCCGCCATGTGTGGACCGCGCAAGAAGGTTGGCCGCAAGTTCAAGTCCGCGTCGAAAGACGAGATGGTGATTGCCGCCGTCAACATGGGCTGGCACGTGGCCGACGATCATCAGGCCGATGCGTGCGGCGTAGCCGTCGCCACCTACGGCCACCTCCACCGCATGGCCGATGGAGGGATCGTATGATCGACATCGAACACGAATTCATGCGCTCGATCCGGCTGGCCAAGGCCACCGGCATCGATTTCCCATTGTCCCATCGCGTCCAATGGGGCGTGGCGGCGGTGTCGTTCTACGGTGCGGACCGGGAGCTGTACGAACCTGACCCCAACGGGCGCACGATGGCGTTCATCGCGCCCGTGGTGGAGGGAGATCTGATCGATCTATGCGCCGTCGATCCGCAGACCAACCATTGCGCCACCCGCATGGGCTTGGGCCACGGGCTGGGCATCGATGGGATCGAAAAGGCGCGCACGTGGTGTTGCGACTTGCACCTACTGTCGAGTGCCATGGCGTGGTTGCGGTATCCGCTGGCGAGCAACGTGGCGGCCCACGCCCGCGCCGAGCCGGTTTACCTGTTCAAACTGTCCGAGATACGGCGCGCGTTCGATCAGGTGCCGTCGTTCACGTGCGAGACCATCGAACTGATGGAACGGGTGGTGGCGTTGTTGCCGCCGTCCGAGCGGGCGCGGGTACAGTTCGATGGCTGAGAAAATCACCCTCGATGAAGCCAAGCGCCGCCGGGCGGAAAAGGAAGCCGCCACGCGCCAGAGCCAACCTGGTGCGGACGTGCCGCCGTTGCGCAACGGACACGATCACAAGCCGCGCGAGATCGAGGTGGCCGACTGGAACAGCCTTTCGCGGCCACAGGCCCACGACAACCTTGTGGGCGGCCTCGTTGGCAATGATCAGCTCGTGATGGTGTACGGCGAAAGCGGCAGCGGAAAATCGTTCATCACGTTCGACATGGTGGCCCACTACGCCCTTGGCCGGGAATGGATGGGCCACAAGGTCAAGGGTGGCGGCGTTCTCTACATCGCGGCCGAAGGCAGCGGTGGGTGGGCCAATCGCGTGGAAGCCTTTTGCCGCCACCACAATCTGGACGAGGAAGCCCGGGCGATGATCCCGTTCGGGTTCGTGCTTGAAAATGTGAACCTCGGCCGCACCGGCAACGGCGACGTGGCGGCGGTGATGCGAGCGGCGGAACGGTGGGCCAAGCGGATCAACGCGTCGATCGACATCATCGTGGTGGACACCATGGCGCGGGCCACACCCGGTGCCAACGAGAACGACGCAGCCGACATGGGCGCGTTCGTGGCCAACATGGATGCGATCCGGCGGCAGACCAAGGCCACGCCGATCACCGTCCACCACAGCGGCAAAAACCAAACGTTGGGCGCACGCGGCCACAGTTCGTTGCGAGCGGCAATGGACGCGGAACTGGAGGTAGAGCGCACCGACGCTGGCCGGGTGATCCGCACCCGCAAGAGCCGGGACGGCTTCGACAATGCCGAACAGGCGTTCAACCTTGAGGTGGTGGAGGTCGGCACCGACGAGGAAGGCCAGCCGATTACGTCGTGCGTGGTGGTTCCGGCCGACATCGGCACGGTGGGCAAGCGCCGCAAGACCACCAAGCGGCAACGGTGGCAACTGGCGCTCGATGTTCTCGATAACGCCTTGGTGGATTTCCCCGAACCATCGCCCGGCGGCCGACTGCCCAACGTCAACATGACGACAGTGGCGCATTTCCGCCAAGCCCTTGAACGGGCTTCGATTATCAACACCGAGGCAACCAAAAACACGCAGACCCAACAGTGGGTGCGCAGCATCAAGTCGGCGTTGCAGGAACGTGGTCACCTTCGCATCGAAGGCGACCTGTGCTGGCGACCGGACATGGTCAAAGGCGGTGACAGTGACACTTAGTAAAAAGACGCTGTCACCGCTGCCGTCATTGCCGGGCGAAAGCGTGCCAGTGACACATGACACACACCCCCTGAAAGGGGTGTGTCATGTCACGCACGCCTGTCATCGGCCGGGACGAGAGGCAGGCAGAAAGTGACACTTTGAACAAGCTCGTCACCGTCGGTGTCGTCCTTGCCTTGGCCGGTGCCCTCAGTCTTGCCGTCGCGGTTTTTTTGGGAGGATCACATGGCCCGTAAGCGCCGCCGTCGCACCGTCCACCGTGAAGAACGGGTGAAGCCGCCACCCGAAGCCGCCCAGCACCGGCGGCCCTGGCCGATGCAAACGCTTCTGGCCGCCGGACCCGAAGGCGGCGGCATCGACAGCGATGAATTCGAGGCGGCGTTGCAGATCGTGGAGACGTTCCACGTTCTCACCCATGGCCTTGGTGTTGTTGGCCTTTCGGGCGGTTTGGAAAAAATCGTTGCCAATTATTCCGGATCGATGTCGGACCGCGACGCCGAACGGTGCGCCGTCTGGTTCGCGTGGGCCATGCTGCTCCCGGTCGGGTTGCCCACGCGGCTGGTGGCGTGGATCGAAGACGACCAGTCGATCGGCTCCGTCGAGGTGCTGCGTCGGGCCACACGATTGTGGGACAAGGTTCGGTCGGATCGCGCACGTCCACGGAGTTTTGGGATTGACAGGCCGCCGCCTGATGTGTTGCCAATGCACGTAGAAATTATCTATGGCCAAAAGGCCATCGCCAGCCGGGGAAACGGCCCCACTGGCCACCATCTTCCCACCTCCATGATGACCACCCCCACACACCACGCGATTGCGTCTGGTGGTCAAATGCGGGCATCCCCACCATCGCCACGAGGTTCCAATGCCACAGCGAGCGCCGTTGCACCGCGTGCCATGGCATCGAACGCAACAACAGCGGCTGGCCCTGCTCCGTCAGCAGTACGAGGCCATTCGGCCCAGTTCAAAGGCACGCGGTTACGATAGGGATTGGCGTAAGCTGCGAGGGCGGTTCCTGGCCGCCTGCCCCACGTGCCAATGGCCCCGGTGTGGTGAGCCTGCCACTGACGTCGATCACATCGAGAGCGTACGCAAGCGACCCGACCTTCGCCTCGAATGGTCAAACCTTCGCGCCTTCTGTCATCGTCATCACTCACGGCGGACGGGCGCAGAGCAGGGCTTCGGCCACGCGCGAGCGTTGGACGGCCAGCGCGTAGGGGGGGTGGGTTCGACGCGCCGCTAAAAACGGAAACCGTTTACGGGGTCTTACACGTCTAGGCGCAAAATTTACCATGGGGGTGGTTGGAATGGTGAAGAGCGCGTTGAACGGCGCGACCACCCCTGCCGTGGCCCGGTGGCCCGCCCTGAAGGTGGAAAAGCGGGCGGTGGCCAAGTTGAAGCCCTACGAACGGAACGCGCGAACCCACACGCCAGCGCAGATCACCGAGGTGGCCCGGTCGATCACGGAGTGGGGCTGGACCATGCCGGTGCTCGTCGATGAGAACGACGGGATCATCGCGGGCCACGCCCGGGTGATGGCGGCACTGCAATTGAAGCTGGCCGAGGTGCCGGTGGTGGTGGCGCGGCACTGGACCAGCGAACAGAAGCGCAGCTACATCATCGCGGACAACAAGATCGGCCTGAATGCGGGCTGGGATTGGGAATTGCTGGCCCTCGAGGTGGGTGACCTGCGGTCGCTGACGGCGGACCTGTCGTTGATGGGGTTCACGCCGTTGGAAGTGTCGAGCCTGCTGGCCGAACCGACGGAAGGCGAGCGCCATCTTGCCGACACCGACCCGGCCGAGGACGCCACGTGGCCCACGCTGGAAATCAAAATGCCGCCGCTGGTGTTCGACCAGGTGCGCAGCGCCCTCGATGCCGTGGCAGGCGCGGAGTACGACTGGCGGCGGCTCGCGATCCTGCTGGACATCGAGGTGGGGGATGGGTGATCGCATCGTCACGTTCGAGCGCGGCCAGGATCAGCGGGTCAACCTGCTGTTGAGCTATCACTACTTCAAGCGGCTCAACATGGCCGAGTTTTTGCGCAAGGTGTTCGGCGAAGTTTTTCCCAGCGTGTTCCTCGACAGCGGCGCGTGGTCGGCGTTCACCATGGGCGTGACGATCAAGCTGGACGACTACATCGGCTACTGCCACGCCAACGCGCCGTCACTGTGGACCTACTGCAACCTCGACGACATGAAACAGCCGGAGATCACGCTGGCCAATCAGCGCGAGATGGAGCGGCAGGGCCTGTCGCCCATGCCGGTGTTCCACGTGGGCGAGGATTTCAAATATCTGGAGGCCTACGCCGCCGAGTACGATCACGTGGCCATCGGCCGGATCGTGCCGTTCACCGGGCGGCCCAAGGTGATCATCCCCTATCTCGGCAAGTGCTTCCGCATCGTTGCCGGTCGGGCCAAGGTTCACGGTCTCGGTGTGAGCAACACCACCCTGCTGCGGCTGTTCCCATGGGCCACCACCGACAGCTCGGCGTGGGGATCGGGCTTCCGGTTCGGCGCGGTCCACCTGTTTGATCCGCTGAGCGGCGACTTCAAGGGGTTCGGCTACAAGGACCACCGCGCGTTCAACCACCATCAGGAGCGGCTGCGCGAGCACAATTTCGAGCGGTTCAATTTCCTCGAGGTGGAGGGATCGCCCCGCTCCGCGTTCGGCGGGATCGTGGCCACGTCGTACCTGAAAATGAACGAGTGGATGAAACGGCGGCACGGCAACGACTACAAATTCTTTTTCGTGTGCACCACCAACAGCGACGCCGACTATGTGCGCGACGCGGCGTTGGCCACGGAGTCGGCGGCATGATCACCGAGAACACCATCGGGCCGTTCAGCGTGTTTTTCACCAATCTTAACCGGCAGATGGGTCTCGCGGGCCACAGCCACTTCGCCACCGTCCGGTTCACCTACCGTGCGAGCCCGGTCTACATGGGGAAGGATCTCGGTTTCCCATCGTTTGAGGACACACACGCGGAGGTGCAGGAGGAGTTGAAGAAGATTTTCGCGGAAGCGCTGAAGGACCACACCAACGAGGACATCGCGCGGATGCTGTTCCGCCACTTCGTGGAGTGGACCGCGCCAGCGATCCGCAAGCGCGGCGGCGAATACGCCCTGGTCGGCGTGGAACTGGCGGTGCGCGGCGTGCCGGATCGGATCGGCCACGCGGACTCGTTCACGGTTTACAACGTGCGGGGCCAGTGATGGACACCGCGTTTCCTCACACCACGACCGGCGCGATCCGCAAGACACTGGTGGCGTGGGGGGTGCCGTTTCGGTGCAACGACAATATCGCCGAACACCTTCACGACCGCGATCTGGACACCATCGAGAACGAGGTGCGCCGTCACATCGAGGATGCGCTGCAAGCCCTGATCATCGACACCGCCAACGATCACAACACCAAGGAAACGGCCCGCCGGGTGGCACGGATGCTGGTGCGGGAGGCCTTCGTCGGCCGATACACGGCACCGCCGCGGCTCACCGACTTCCCCAACGCCAAGCACCTTGACGAAATCTACACGGTGGGGCCGATCACGGTGCGCTCGATGTGCGCCCATCACCTGCTGCCGATACGGGGGCAGTGCTGGGTGGGGATCAGGCCCAGCGAGCGGATCATCGGGCTGTCGAAATTCACCCGGCTCGCGCGGTGGGTTCTGGCCCGGCCGCATATCCAAGAGGAAGCGGTGATCATGCTGGCCGACGAGATTGAAAAGGCGATCAGTCCGCAGGGGATCGCCGTTCTGATCAGGGCCGAGCACCAGTGCATGACGTGGCGGGGCGTGCAGGATGCCGACACGTCGATGGTGACCAGCGTGATGCGCGGATTTTTCCTCGACAACGCCACCGCTCGGGCCGAGCTGATGGCGATCCTGCGGGGACAGGGGTTCTGATGGTGTGGCAGGTGACCAAGACGTGGGGCCACGATGTGGGCCTGTCGTGCGCGTTCCGGCAGCATCGGGCCGACAGCCACTGTTCCAAAATCCACGGATATGCGCTCGCGATCTCCGTGACGTTCGAGGCCGACGAGCTGGACGAACGGGGATGGGTGATCGACTTCGGCGGCCTGAAAGGGTTGAAGCAAACGGTGGTGGACACGTTCGACCACAAGACCGTGCTGGCGATTGACGATCCCGCGCTGTGGCCGCTGCGGTCGATCGCGGAAAGCGCGGGCGTGGTGGACATCGTGACGTTGCCGATGGTGGGATGCGAGGCCTTCGCACATCACGTGTGGCGGCTGGCCGACCAGTGGCTCCACGAGACCAGCCAGAACGGGCGCGTGCGCGTGGCCAGCACCAAGGTGGCCGAACACGGGGCCAACAGCGCGGAATACCGGCCATGATCAACGTCAACGAAATCTTCGCCACCCTCCAAGGTGAGGGAGTGTTCGCAGGAGTGCCCGCTACGTTCATCCGCCTGCAGGGCTGTCCGGTCGGGTGCCCGTGGTGCGACACCAAGCACACGTGGCCCACGGCGAGCCGCAAGGAGGTGGACATCGACGTGATGCTCCACAAAACCGGCGACGCGCCGACCTGGTCGCCGATGACCGCCGAGCAGATCGAAGACGTGGCGCTGGAACTGGGGCAGCGGCATTTCGTGATCACGGGTGGCGAACCGGCGGCGCAGGACATCTACGACCTCACCGTTCTGCTGGGCCGCCACGGGCGCGTGCAGATCGAAACCAGCGGCACCTATCCCGTCAACGTGTCGATCGACACGTGGGTGACCGTGTCGCCCAAGATCGACATGCCCGGCGGGCTCGATGTTCTGCCGGGGGTGATGATCCGGGCCGACGAGATCAAGCTGCCCGTGGCCGACCAAGAGGACATCGAAAAATTCCTCGAGGTGATCGAACCGCTGGGCGACCTGATCGAGCGCGACAAGATCAGCCTTCAGCCCGTGTCCCTCGACAGCGCCGCCACGAAGCTCTGCATCGAGGCGTGCCGGGCCCATAACTGGCGACTGTCGATCCAGACCCACAAATTGATCTCGGTGCGATGATGACAGCCGGACGCAAGCCAGTGCCAACCATGCTCAAGGTATTGCACGGCAATCCCGGGCGGCGGCCGGTCGACCCCGACATCGAACCCCAAGGGCAGGGCCAGTTGTGGGCTCCACCCCTCTGGTTCAACGACGAACAGCGGGAACAGTGGGCCTACGCCCTCGAATGGGCACCACCCGGCCTGCTGACGGCCACCGACCGGGAAATTCTGGTGGTGTGGGTGGTGGCCTGCGTCAAACACGCCAACGCCGCAGCCAAGGTGGGCCAGCTCGGGGACGTGGTGACCACCAAAGACGGCAACATCATTCAAAACCCTTACCTGTCGATCCTTAACCGCCAAGCCCTGATCATGATACGCGTTGTGTCCGAGTTGGGGTTCAGCCCGGCGGCGCGTGCTGGGCTGGGCAGTCGAGCCCCGGAGTTTTCGGATGGCGGCAGACCGATCGGCGTCACGCGGCTCTCGGCGTACCTCGCAAGGAAACCCGACCGGCTCGACGGCTGACGACGTTTCCGCCTATGCCCGGGCGGTGGTGGCCAAGACCATCCCGGCCTGCCGCTACGTGATGCTGGCCTGCCGTCGCCACCTGCAGGACCTGAAAACGGGGAAGAAACGGGGTCTGTTTTTCGACGTCCACGCCGCGCAGTTCCGGATGGAGTTCTACGGCGACTTTTTGCGCCACTCCAAAGGGGAGTGGGCCCGCCAGCCCATCGTGCTGTCACCGTGGCAGAGGTTCGTGGTGGGGTCTGTGTTCGGCTGGAAACGGCGCGACGGCACCCGGCGGTTCCGGTGGGCCTATCTGGAAGTGCCCCGCAAGAACGGCAAGAGCACCCTGCTGGCGGGCGTGGGGCTGGACATCCTGCTGTGCGACGACGAACCCGGCGCGGAGATCTACGCCGCCGCCACCAAGCGCGACCAGGCGCGGATCATTTTCGACGAAGCCAAGAGGATGGTGGCCACGTCACCGGAACTGGCCGCCATGGTGGCCCGGTTCAAGCTCAACCTGTCCATCGACGCCACCGGCAGCAAGTTCGAACCCCTGTCGAGCGACGAGCGCACACTGGACGGTCTCAACCCTCATTGCGTGCTGATCGACGAGCTCCACCGGCACCGCACCCGGGCCTTGCTCGACGTGATGGACACGGCCATGGGATCGCGCCGTCAGCCCCTGTTGTGGATCATCACAACGGCGGGCGACGACAGCCCGGAGAGCGTGTACGCCACGGAGAACGACTACGCGATCAAGGTGCTGGAAGCGGTGGTGGAGGACGACGACGTGTTCGCCTTCATCGCCACCATCGACAAGGGCGATCGATGGGACGATCCCAAGGCATGGGCCAAGGCAAATCCCAATCTCGGCGTCAGCGTAAAGCTCGATGACCTGCGGCGGCAGGCCCGCAAGGCGGCCAAGTCTCCCGACTCGTTGAACGCGTTCAAGCGGCTGCGGCTCAACGTCCGAACCGCCAGCGTCGAAAACGCCATCGACATGGAACAATGGAACAGGAACAGCCGGGGACGGTTCGACCCCGACAAGATCGAACGGATGCGCTGCTGGGGCGGGCTCGACCTGTCGAGCAAGATCGACATTTCCGCGTTCGTAAAGCTGTTCGAACCCGATCAGGACGGGCGGATGCGGGTGGCCGCGCGGTTCTGGATGCCTGCCGACACTTTGGAGCAACGGGCCGACCGCGATCGAATGCCCTATCGCCGCTGGGTGGACGAGGGATGGATCGAGGTGACGCCGGGCAACGTGGTCGACCACGCCGAGATCAAGGCGGCGGTCTTGGCGGACACCAAGCGGTTCGACCTTCAGGACATCGCGTTCGATCCATGGAACGCCACGCAGCTTTCGGGCGAGCTGATGTCGGAAGGCGTCAACATGGTGGAGTTTATTCAGGGGTTGCGGTCCTACACCGCGCCGACCAAGGAACTGGCGGCCATGCTGGCGGCCCACATCCTCGACCACGGCAACAACCCGGTGCTGACCGTGATGGCGTCCAACCTCAAAGTGCAACGGGACAAGAACCTCAACGAGATGCCCCACAAGAGCCACAGCGTCGGCCGCATCGACGGGATGACGGCGCTGATCATGGCCATCGGCCGCTACACCGCGAGCCTCGCCGGCGGCGACCAGTCGATTTTCATCATCTGATCGGAGGCACCATGCCCACCAAGACCGGCCACACGCGCCCGCGCGGACGGCTGGGCCTCACCTCGCACGTGGCGTCCAAGGCCCAGGTCCAGAAGGCGCGCGGCAAACTCGGCCTGAAGTCCACCGCCGTCAAAAGCGCCAAGCCCACGAGCAACCGTGTCGGTCGGCGCGAACGATAGGGAACAGTCACCATGAACCAGCGCCCGATGCCCAAGGTTGGCGAACACCTGATCCGCGACGGCAAGATCGACAGGATCGTCACCGCCGACGGCAAACGCACCGCCACCTTCGTGGCGTCCGATGAAAGCGTGGACCGCTACGGCGACATCGTTCGGGCAAGCGGATGGGATCTCCGCAACTTCCGAATTAACAACGTGCTGCTGTGGTCGCACCAATCGAGGGAACCACCCATCGGCAAGGTGCCCGACATCCACGTCGAAGGAACGCGCCTGATCGCCAGCGTGGAGTTTCGCCCCGAGGGTGACAACGCTATCGCCGACGATGTTTACAAGGGCCTTCAGGGCGGGTTCATCAACGCCGTGTCTGTGGGTTTCCTGCCCACCCAAAAGCCGAACATGCTGTGGGCCGAGGACGATCCCAAGCATGAGAAATGGCCGACCGGCTACGAGTACGTCGGACAGGAGCTGCTCGAATTAAGCGTGGTGCCGGTGCCTGCCAATCCGCAGGCCCTCGCCCTCGCCCGCTCGCTCGCGTTCAGCGATGCGACGCAACGTCGATTGATGGTCTTCGACGAGAGGGCAGGTGCCCGCGTCGTGGGTCAAAGACGGCGCAACCTTCTCACCATCGCCCGGTTCAAGCCGGGCTTTTTTAATGGTGGCAACCATGTCGCTTAGAAAACAGATCGACGGACTACAGGCCAAGCGCAACGGCCACATCGACGCAATGATGGGGGCCGCACAATTGGCCGAAGCCGAGGGTCGCCTGTTCACCGAGGACGAACAGAAGGCGTTCGACAAGGCCCAAGGTGAAGTGAAAGACATCGACGACCAGATGGGCCGCCTCGAGGCGGCGGAACAGATGATGGCCCGGACGGCGAAGCCCGCGCCGACGCCGCTGGAACCACCCAAGCCGACACCCGGCCTCGAGGTGCGGGCGTTCAAGCCGTTCAAGGGCCAGGGGTTCGTGCGGCTCGTGACGGCCATGGCCCGCAACAAGGGCAACGCCCACGCGGCGGCCGAGTTTGCCGCCCTCCGCTGGAAGGACACCACCCCCGAGGTGGAGATCGTTTTGCGTGCCATGGCACAGACCGGGGAACTGCCCGGTGAAGTGCTGCGGGCGGCGGTGGCGGCGGGAACCGCGACGAACGCAACGTGGGCGGGGCCGCTGATCTACGCGCAGAACCTGTCGTCGGAATTCATCGAGTTCCTTCGGCCGCAGACCATCATCGGCAGGCTGCCGCTGCGGTCCGTGCCGTTCAACGTGAGCATTCCCCGGCAGACCGGCGGCGCAACCGCCGGGTGGGTGGGTGAAGGGCAGAGCAAGCCGGTGGCCGCTCTCAGCTTCGATCGCCTGCCGATCCCGTGGGCCAAGACCTCGGTGATCAGCGTGATCACCGACGAGCTGATCCGGTTCGCGGACCCCAGCGCCGAAATGCTGGTGCGCGACGATCTGGTCAACACCATCGTCCAGTTCCTCGACACGCAGTTCGTGGACCCGACCGTTGCCCCGGCCGCCGGGGTTCGCCCGGGCGCGGTCACCAACGGTGTGGCGGGCACGAACGTGGTGGTGGTGCCAAGCACGGGGGTCACCGTGGCGGCGATCACCGCCGACGTCACCAACCTGCTCAAGCAGATGGCGGCGGCCAACCTGCCGATGACCTCGATGTACTGGCTGATGACGCCAGCCGCGCGGATCACGTTGCAGAACACCCGCACCAGCCAAGACCTGATCGCCTTCCCCGAGCTGTCGGGAGCGGGCGGCACGCTGATCGCCGGGGTCAACCCGACGTTCCGGGGTTATCCGGTGATCGAGAGCAACAACATCGCCACGTCAACGGTAGTGCCCATCGGCCAGAGCAACATCATCCTCTGCGACGCGTCGCAGATTTTCCACGCCAGCGATCCCGTGATCGACGTGCAGGCCAGCAACGAAGCGTCGTTGCAGCTCGACAGCGCCCCCGCCACGCCGCCCACGCCGCTGGCCTCCATGTTCCAGATGAACATGTGGGCGATCCGCGCCGAACAGTACCAGTATTGGGTTCGGCGCCACGACAAGGCCGTGGGCTACATCTCGGGCTTCCAGACCTGATCGAGGGGGATTTGGCAGCCAAACTTGCCGGGGCCTTTGTGCCCCGGTTTTTCTTTGGAGGTAGCGATGGCCAAAAAGGACGATGGCCTTGTCACCGTGGTGGCTGGCGCTCGCTTCAAGCACAACGGCAAAGAGGTGTGGGCCAACGACATCGTGCGAATGACGGCGGCCGACGCGGCCGATCTGAAGGCGTTGAATTTCGTTCGCGATGTGAGGCCGACCGACGCCGACCAGGTTGCCGCCTACAATCGGCGCGACATGCGTTCGGATCGATAGATGGCCGCGCTCGTTTCCCGCCGATGGCTGGGCCGTCTGGCCGCCGCGTTGTTCGCCAAGGCGGCACCGACCGGACAGTGGCTGTGGCCGAGCGGCCCGGGCAATGGCGACCGTGGACCACCCGGCTGGTGGCAGACCATGTATCAGCGCAACCACCAGCAAGGGCTCGAACTGGTGGCGTTCTCGGCGGTCTACGCGTGCGTCAACACCATCGCCAGCGACGTGGCCAAGCTACCGTTGATGATCTACGAGGTGGACTTGGACACGGGTGCCCGGTCCCTGCAGCGCACCGACTACTATGCCGGCCTGTTCCGCGATCCCAACGAGTATCAGACCCGCGCCGACCTGATCTATTCGTTCGTCCAAAGCTATCTGCTGCAGGGCAACGCCTACATGTACACGGGCCGGCGCAACGGCCGAGGGGAGACCACCGAGCTTCACGTCCTCAACCCCTATCGGGTGCGCCCCTACATCGCCGAAGACGGTTCGGTGTTCTACGAGTGCGGCGAGGATTTTCTGGCCGGGCTCAAGGTCAACACCCGGGTGCCCGAACGGGACATGATCCACCATCGCCTGCCGCTGGTGCCGGGGTTCCCCCTGATCGGGGTGACGCCGATCTTCGCCGCGGCGGCCTCCAGCGCGGTGGGGATCAAAATCCTTCAGGACAGCCAGCAGTTCTTCGCCAACTCGGCGCGGCCTTCGGGACTTCTGCAATCGACGATCAACCTCGGTGACGAACAGAGGCGCAAGGCCAAGGAAGAATGGGACATCGCCTATCGGGGACGCGAATACGGCAAGGTGGCCATCCTGCCCAACGGTCTGGACTGGAAGCCGATCACCATAACCGCGCAGGACGCGCAACTGATCGAGCAGCTTCGATGGTCGGTGGAGGACGTGGCCCGGGTGTTCCGGGTGCCCACGTTCATGCTGGGCGACGTGAGCAAGGTGACCTATCGCAACAGTGAACAGCTCGCCCGCGCGTATCTAACCGGGTGTCTCGCCTGGCACATCGAGTCGATCGAGAAGCGGTTCGAACGCGCCTTTCAGTTTCCCATCACCTACGAAATCAAGTTCGACCTCACCCAATTGCTGCGCACCGAGATCGACGTCCGCTATACGGCCTATCAGGCGTCGCTTAACGCCGGGTGGCAATCCATCAACGAAGTGCGGGCACAAGAGGGCCTTGAACCCGTTCCGGGCGGCGAGGAACCGCGCGTGCAGATGCAGTACGTGCCGCTGTCGGCGGCCAACGCTCCACCACCGGCGGCCGACCCCGCGCCCGGTCCCGCCGATCAACCACCGGCACCCGCCACCACCGAAAGCGCACCCGATCCGTTGCGCGTGCGCTCGATGGTCCGCGATCGACTACGGAGGGCCGCATGACGCGCGAGGAAATCGACGCCCTGGTTGCCGACGTTATGGCCGAACATTTCGCCCGGCTGCGCGACGATCTGATCGCCCACATCGACCGTGCGATCGCGGCCAAGCCGTTGCCGCCGTTCGTGCCGCCGCCGGTGTGGACCGAGGGCAAGCACGGCGCGGGCACGGTGGTGCGTGCCCATGGCGGGATCTTCATGGCGCGGCGCGACACCACAGCCCAACCCCTGGCGGATGACGATGGCTCGTGGTTGCCGCTGGTCGTCGGGCTCGCGGGCTTTGATATGCGCTGGGTCGATGACCACAAGTTCGTCTGTATGGCCCACCTCTCCGATGGTCGCATGGTCGAGGCCGAACGGGAGATCGCCGTCCCCATCGTGCGCGGCTACTGGAACGCCGAAGCCACCTACATGCCGGGCGACCGGGTGTTTCGATACGGCGAACATTCGGCGGTGAAAATGTCCCTTGGCGTCGATCCCACCAGTACAGACGCCGAAGGGGTGTGGGAGAAGGTCGGCGGCAAGTATGCCCGTTCTCTCACGTGGTCGCTGGACGAGACGACCGGCGTTCTCACCGAGAACGGCCGCGACGTGGGGTCGATCAAGCCGATGTTCACAAGCGTGATCGAGGCGGTGGTGGCCAAGCACCTCGGCAAGGCCGCTTAGGGAGCAACCCACATGACCGAACCGAACGGGCCGCGCCTCGCGGCATCCGATGGGCAAACCGTGACTCCGGCCGATGCGCCGCCCGGTTTGCTCGACACGATCAAGGACGATCTCAACATCCCGCTCGACGACACCACCAACGACGCGTGGCTGCAACGGCGCATGGACAACGTGTGGGCCCGTTTCGAAAAGTATTGCTGCCGCGTCCTGCCCGTGCCCCCGGCTCAATTCATCGATGACTGGGGAATGATCGGCGAGCACTCCAACCGCGTGCAGCCACCCATGATGGATTTCTGGCCGGTCGGTTCGCCGTTCCTGCGGTACTGCCCGGTGGTCAGCGTGGACGCCATCACCCTCAACGGCGGGACAGCCGACCCCACACTGGTGAGGTTCGAGGCCGCCAGCGGCAAGCTGTTCACCCTCGACGGATCAACGGGCGGCTACGCCCACGATGTCAGCCATTGGCTGCGCTGCCAGCGAGCGCAGATTACCTACACGGCCGGGTGGACCACCATTCCCGGCGATCTCTACGAGGCGCTGCTCGGGTGCATCCGGCCCCAATGGCAGGGCCGCCAGTCGCAGCAGATGGGGGGTGCCATCGGCGGTGGTTCCATTTCCCGCATCAACGTGGTGGACGTCGGCGACATCGACATCGACACCGGAGGGTCGTTCATCGAAAGCGCCGCCCGCACCCGTGGCGGCGGCGATCCCATGCTGGGCCCGTGGATCACCTTCCTCGACAGCTACGTGGATGCCCGGGTGCAGATGGGATCACCGCTCATTCCCACCACCACACCCGTGGTGCCGCCGCCATGAACATCGTCGATTTCGCGGCACCGGGCTGGCGGTACGTGTTCAAACTGACGGCCCGACCGGCGACCTATGTGCCGGGTGCCGGTGCGTCGGCCACGTTGATGGCGTTCATTCGTGGTGTGAGATCTGAAGACCTGTTCGCGAGCGCCATGCAGCAGGACAACGCCGCCGTGATCGACGCGGCCGAATTCAAAACCCTGTTCCCGGCCCGGCCCATCCCCGCGCGATATGACCGGCTCCGCACCTCCACCATGTCGTACGCCGTCGAGGAATGGCGCGGATCGCCCAACGACGACGCCCCGGTGTTCTTCAAACTGCTGTTGCGCGGTGGCTCACAATGACGCCGCTCGAAATCTTTTTCGCCCGATGGCAGGCCGCGATCCCGCCTTCCGCGATCACCTACATTGAGGCGGTCAACCTGCAGACCAACATCAACGACGCCCCCGACCCGTGGGGCGCGGCGGTGGTGCAACCCACCACCCGGGTGGACGTGACGCTCGGTAGCACGCCATGGGTGGAGGAAACCGGCACCATTCTGATCGGCCTGTTCACCCGTTCCGGCAAAGGTCCGGCGGCGCTCGATCAGGCGGTGGACTACGTGCGCCAGACCTTCCACGGCTATCGCTCGGACGGGCTGCTGATCCTAAGTGTGGACGGTCCGCACGATGTGGACCCCGAGGCCATGGGCGAGTGGTGGCAAGTGGCCATGACCGCCAACTACCAGTTCCAGACGCGGCGCGATGCAAGCGGCCCAGGTTTCGGCAACTGGCCGAACTTCCCCGACACGCCGCCCGCGCCGTTGCCGGGGCCATAGCGATGGCAGGGTTCGAAGTCCAAGGCCTTCGCCAATGCCTCGACAACATGAAAAAGCTGACCACCGATGCGCAACATGAGATCGGGCGCGACGCGTTGCGCGAGGCGTGCTGGGCAATGACCAAGCCGATGCGCGAGGCCACCTACACCAGCGGTTTCAAGCGGATCACGGGGGCGATCAGGACCGGCCTTTCGGTGGCGGTCCAGCACGACCCCAAAGACGACCGGCTGAAGGCCTACGTTGTCGAGTATCCCCAGAAAATCAGCGGTGCAGAAACGCCCTTCAAAACGCTGGTCCGCAAACGCGCCGCCCGAGCCAAAAAAAAGGTCGACCTGCAGCAGGTTGCGTTCTGGTGGCGCTACCTCGAGTTCGGAACCAACCCGCGCAAATCGGTGGCCACACCGAAAGCCAAACGCAGAAACCTGCGGCCGGGCACCAGGTCCGCACGTGCGCGCGCCCGCTGGGAGGCCGCCCCATCACGCGGCGGCATCAAGCCCATGCCGTGGTTGCGACCGACGTTCAACCAGACGGGCGCACAAGCCATCAACTCGTGCCGCGACATCTTCACCAAGCTGATCGACGCGGCGGTCAGCGCCATGCCCAAGCGATAGGGAGAACACCATGCGTATTGCGTCACAGGGAACCGTGATCATGATCAGCGACGAAGTGCCGCCGACACCCATCGACATCATGAGCGCGACCAAGGCCAAGCCATGCGTCATCACCGTTGCCACCGGCGCGGGCGAGCCGGTGGTGGGCGACATCATCGTGCCGCGCAACACCGGCTGGAACAGCATCGAGGCGATGCCGTTCAAGGTGAGTGCCGTGGCGGCCGGGGCTCTCACGCTGGAGGACAGCGACACCACGCGCGAGCCCAACACGATCAACACCACGGGCACGCCGCAAGGAACCATCGAGGTTCCCACGTTCCTCGAGCTGTGCCGCAGCAACTTCACGGCCAATCAGCCGGCCAGTGCCACCATCGACGTGACGACCCTGTGCGACACCGCCCACCGTATCGTGGCCGGGTTGCCCGCCATCGGCACATGGACGGCGGCGGGTTTCTACGACTGTCAGGACACCGCGCTTGCACGGGCGCGCGACGCCTATCGGACGGGCGAGGACGTGGTGCTCGACATCCGCCTGCCCGACGGCTGCGGCTTCACGTACATGGCCATCGTCAACACCTTCGACGTGACGCTGGGCATCAACGTGGCGGTGGCCAACACGCTGGGCGGCCAGATCGACGGGCGCGTTAACTTCTACAAGACACCGGCACCCGGCTTCGTGCCGCTGGTGACCCAACAGGGCACGGTTCCGAGGCCACAGACTAACCCGCCGATGCAGGCCGCCGCATGAGCGGGCGCGATATTTGGGACGGCAGGCCGGTAAACTTCGCCTCCCTGTCGATCCGCGAAGGCGAGCCGATCATCGACACCATTGCCGCTGGTCAAGCCAGGGCGGGGCGCTATGCCTTGCTGGTGGCAACGATGCGCTGGGCCGACACGGAGGAACCCGTGTTCACCAGCGTTGACGAGATCTACGCTCAACCTCTGCGTTTCTGGCTGGTATTGCAGCGGCTGGCCGCCAAGGCCGCCTATGCGAACGGGCTGCAGGATGCCGACCCCGACGCGCCGCTGCCGGGAGCCAGCAATGGCCACGACGGGTCGGCCGCCAGCCCTTCCCCCTGACGCCGGAGCGGCTGTTCCTTCACCGGCTCGCTTTGGCGCTCCACAAAACTGTCGCTGAAATCAAGGCCACCATGTCCACGCGCGAGTTGCGCGATTGGCAGTGGTTTGACGCCGTGCACGAGCCGTTGCCCGACCGGCTGGCCGACATCCACACCGGGATGATCCTGTCGACCATGGTCAACCTCCAACGCGCCCCCGATGCAGCGCCGGTCGCGCCTGACGATTTCTTCGTGATCCGCGATCGCACCGCACCAGCCAAGCCCGAGGTGTCCGAGATCGACCGGCTGCGTGCGCAATGGCGGGGAGAGTGACCCATGGCAGCAATCGGCGACATCCTCGTCAAATTCGTGGCGGACTTCGCCGACTTCTCCACCAACATGGCGAAAAGCCAAAAGGAGATTGAAAGCTGGTCGCAGAGCATCGCCAAGGCGGGCCAGAGCATCGAAGGCTTCATTGCGCTGGCAAAGCGCGTGACCGGCGCGCTGGCCATTGGCGAGGCCATCAAGCAGGTCATCGATTACAACGACCAGATGCAAAAAGCCGGGGAAGCGCTGGCAGCGTATTCCCTGCGCACCGACGCGGCCTCCCGGTCGGTGCGAGGGCTCACTGACGACAGTGTGAAGCTCGCCGAGCTCTACAAGACGATGGGGCGCGAGTGGACCGAGGACTATCTGGCGCGCGTGCAGAAGGCCGAGACCGCGAGCGAGGACTTCAGCAACAAGACCTTCGTGCTGGGCCAGCGCATGCACGACCTCTATTTGCAACTGACGCAACGGCCGGGTGACGGCAGCGGCGCGATGGACTGGGCCAGCAAGGAAGCTAACGCACTTTTCGACTGGTTTGAAAAGCTCGTCCCGTCGGTCAATCGGGTAGTCGATGTCCTCGCAAACGGACTTGTGATCCAGCTGAAGACCACGGCGGAGGGCATGCGGCTCGTGATAGCCGCCACCATCGATCTGGTCGGTTGGCTCGGCAAAGTGGCAGCGCAGGCCACCGTGTCGGGTGCGGAGCTGGAGAAGATGGGCCGCGCCCAAGCGGCTCAATATGGCTACAAGACCGGCCCGGCGGGCGGTGGCCCGACCGGCGCTGGCGGTGCCTTCGGGATGTTCGATGGCACCAGCAATGCCGTAACCGCTGCCGAAGCCGCGCGCCGCTATCAGGAAAACCAGCGCCAGATGGGCCGTGGCTTCGGGTCCACGCTGGGCGTGCCGATCAGCCTTGCTGCTGCCGACAATCCGCCACTGCCGGCTGGTGGCGGCGGCGGTGGCACCCAAGAAGACACCATCGACAAGCAGATCGCGCGCTACAAAGCGATGGGTGACGCGGCGGACGCGGCCTTCAAAAAAATCAACGAGGGTTACACCCAGAACATCGAGGATCTGAAGCGCCAGGTTGCCGCGCAGCAGCAGGCCGACGACATCGCGGCCAAGCTGATCGCCCGGGGCCAGCAGGTGTCCGAGGAACAGAAAAAAGCGATCTACGACGCGGTGCTCGCCTACGAGACCAAGCACGCCGCCGAACTGAAACTGATCGAGGTCGAGACCGCCGCCGTCGAGACCGACAAGAAATACGGCGACGGCACCGTGGCCCTCACCAAGCTCCACAAGGACCTCAGCGACCAGCTCGCGACGCACCGCATCAGCCAGACCGATTTCAATCGTGCCCTCGCGGAGGGAACCGAGGCGATCAATCAGGCGGCGCTCGCGGCGCAACGCTACGACGACAACCTGGGCTCGCTCGCCGCCGGGTTCGAACACGCGGCCAACGCCTACGCGCGAAGCAACGACCTGTACTCACAGGGCGAACAGATTTTCACCGGGCTGACCACCTCGATGACGGACGGGCTGAAGGCGCTGGAGGGCCAGAGCACCAAGACCTTCAGCCAGATCCTTTTGGACTTCGCCAACATGCTGGCGGAAATGGCGATCAAGGCGGCGGCGTCACAGGCGTTCAAACTGCTGTTCGCCGGGGCGGGCGGTGTCACTCCGAATTTGGCGGTGGGTGCGGGCGGCTTCACAGGCACGGCAGGGATCAACGCGGCCAACATCGCGGCAGGATTGCCGTCCATTCCGGGTCTTGCCGGGGGTGGGCCCGTGATGCCCGGACAGGCCTACGTGGTGGGGGAGCAAGGGCCCGAGATGTTCGTGCCGAGCGCGGCAGGGAACATCGTGCCGAACGGCGGCGGTCAATCGGGTGGGGTCACCGTCAACGTGGACATGAGCGGCAACAGCGGTCCGCAAAACGACCCGCGCAACACCGCCGAGTTTGCCCGCCGGATCAAGGCCGCGGTGGTGGACACGATTTCCAACGAGAAGCGGCCGGGTGGCGTCCTCTACACCCGGCAGTCGGCATAGGAGGCGCGCACCATGGCCGATCCGCTACCGCAACCCTTCTGGCCGTTCTGCCCGATGCCCGGCCACACCAAGGACGCCAAGCTGGCCGTGGACATCAACGCGTTCGGCGACGGCTACGTTCATCGATCCACGCGCGGCCTCAATCCCGTGCGCCCGGCCTACGGGGTGACCTTCGCGTTCACCAGCGACGATGAAATGGCCCAGATGGACACGTTCCTGCAGGCCAACGCACTTCAGGGGTTCTACTACCAGCCGCCCGGCGAAGCGGCCCCCGTGTATGTCACCGCCGACGAATGGACATACACGATACAGGTCAAAAACCGTGACGGCAGTGGCGTGGTGGGCACGCTGGCGGCCACGTTCAACCGCGCGTTCAACCCTCAGCCGATCCAGCCCCACCCATGACGGTCCGGTGGGACGACCCGCTCGTCACCGAGGGGCTGATCACCCTGTTCCAGCTCGACACGCGCAACCTCGGCGGCCAGATGTTCTACTTCACGTCGGCCGAGGATTTCGACACCACGATCTTCTGGGGCGGCCAACAGTACGCCGCTCTGCCGATGGACGCGTCCGGTTTTGAAATGACCACGCGCGGCTCGATCCCCACGCCCAACGTGACGATTTCCAATCTGTTTGGCGCGGGCAACCTGCTGCTGGACAGCTATCGGGGACTGATCGGCGCTATCTTGGTCCGCATCCTCACCTTGCGCCGGTTTCTCGATGACGGGTCCACGCCGGACGCCAACGCCTACATCACGCGCAACGAATTCGTGGTGGCCCAAAAGACCAGCCACAACGCGCTGGCCATCGTGTTCAAGCTGGCGTCACGGATGGATCAGGAGGGCGTTCAACTTCCCCGGCGGCAAATTCTTCGCGACGTTTGCAGTCACACCTATCGTTTCTGGAACCCGAACACCGGGGCGTTCGACTACTCGCTGGCCACCTGCCCCTACAGCGGCAACGGCTTCTATGACGTGAACAACAGCCCGACCGACCCCACCCACGACGTCTGCCAGAAAACCTTGCAGGGCTGTCGGTTCCGGTTCGGGGAAAGCGTCTTGCCCGCGCGGTTTTTCCCCGGCGTTGGAAAAGTTAAATGAACACCACGATCACCGCCCGCTTCCCCGTGCCGATGTGCCCGGCTTGGCCCGAGGCGTGGACGGCGGAGATCCACCAAGCGGCGCGAGACCACACGGCCGAGGTCTATCCCCTCGAGGCCGCCGGGATTGTGGAGGGTGGCCAGTATGTGCGCCTCGACAACATAAGCCGCACCCCGGACGCCGACGTGTTCCTGTCCGACGCCGACCTGTTGCGCGTGGCCGACGCGGACGTGTTCTTTCACAGCCATCCGGACGGGCTGGGTTCGCCGTCGCAGACGGACATGGTCTACCAGATACAGCTCGGCATCCCCTTCGTGGTGATGGTGTGGCCGGTGCCCGACACGTTCTGCTGGGGCGACATGCTCAAGCCCGCGCCGCTGGTGGGTCGGGGCTTCCGTCATGGTGTGCACGACTGCTGTTCCCTGATCCGGGATTTCTTCCGCGAGCAGGGCATCGAGTTTCACGACGGGCCGCGCGATTGGGAGTGGTGGACCAAGGGACAGGACCTCTACACCGAAAACTTCGAACGGGCGGGGTTCGTCAGGATCGACCCGGCCACCGCCACCCAGCGCGGCGATCTGGTGCTGATGAATTTCAACAACAAGGTTCCGATGCACGGGGCCGTGGTGCTCGACCAGCACCTGCTGCTCCACCACGCGGCGGGTGTGCGGGCCGTGGACAGCACCCGACTGTCGGCGGCGGTGCCGCGCGTGCGCTACACCCGTCACTTCACCATGGGGTTGCGCCGAAAATGATGCGGGATGTTTTCCTCTACGGCGCAGCGGGCAGACGGTTCGGGCGTCGCTTCCGCCTTGACGTGTCGTCGCCAGCCGAAGCGGTGCGGGCCCTGATGACATTGCGTCCGGGTCTGCGCGAGGCCATCCGCGAGGGCCAGTGGCGGATCATCGTGGGATCACCTCACATCGCGAACGCGATACAGGTTCACACGGCGGCAATGAACATCGGCGCGTTGCCGCTGCACCTGGTTCCGGCCACTGGCGCGGCGGGCGGCGATGGTGTGGGCAAGGTTGCGGCCGGTGTGGTGCTGATCGGGGCGTCGATCGTGACCGCCGGTCTTGCCGCGCCCGCCGGTTTTGCCGCGATGGGCACGTTGGGCGGGTTCGGGGCGGCCATGACCGGAGCGAGCTTCATGGGCATATCGGCGGCCAACGTGGCGGTGCTGGGAGCGTCGATGGTGCTGGGAGGGGTGGCCGGAATGATGGCCCAGCCGCCGCAGGGAATTCCCGGCGTCAACGCCTCGCCCACCGACAGCGCGCCGCCGCAGGACCGTCCGTCGTTCCTGTTCAACGGCATCGTCAACAACACCCAGCAGGGTGGGCCGGTGCCGCTGGTGTTCGGCACGCACCTGACCGGCAGCGTGGTGGTGTCGGCCATGGTCGATGCATCGGACATTGCGCCATGAACCGCCGCGGCCGCGACACCCAGGTCGGCGTTCACGTGCGCCGAATTGCCGACCCGCGCAGACTTAATGAACGAAATCGGATCGCGGCCAAGGGCGGCAAGGGTGGTGCCGGTGCCCAGCCTGTGCAGCAGACGCCGCACCAGCCGGTGAATTTCGCCAACACGCTGCGCTCGATGTCCACCGCGCGAATTCTGGAGGTGGTGTCGGAGGGCGTGATCTATGGACCGGCCGCACCCGCCACCTCGTGGTGGCAGGCCGTTTACCTCGACGGCACCCAAGTCGAGGACTTCGGCGGAAACTGGCAGTTCAACATCCTCGAGGCCGACGCCCGCTACGGCTACCCCTCACAGGACGCCATCGCCGGTTTTCCGTTCATCGAGGCGGAATTCAACGTGGGTGTGCAGGCCATGTTCGGCGTGCCCATCGTCAAGGCCATCAACACCCCAATTCACGCCGTGCGGTACAAGCTGCAAATCCCCGCGCTGTGGATGACCGAGGACGACGGCGACATCAACGGGGCGTCGGTGGCCTATGCGTTCGACGTACAAACCGATGGCGGTCTTTGGACCAACGTGGTGACGGAGGCGATCTGGGGAAAGACCAACTCCCCGTATATGCGTTCCGTGGTGGCGTCGGTTCCCTACACCGACGGCACCCAGAACATCCGCATCGAGCGGCTGTCACCCGACGTGGAGCCCAAGACGACGAACGATCTTATCTGGTCGAGCTACACCGAAATGCTCTACCAGCAGCTCGCCTACGACGACACGGCGATGATCTCCATCACGGTGGACGCCGAACAGTTCCCGAGCATCCCGAGCCGCGCCTACATGCTCGACGGGATCATGGTGGAACTGCCCACCAACTACGAACCGCGCTCGCGCAGCTACAGCGGCGATTGGGACGGGTCGTTCTATGTCCAGTGGACCAACAACCCGGCGTGGATACTCTACGCGCTGCTGACCAACGAACGGTGGGGGCTGGGCCGCTACCTCAACACCGCCAACGTCGACAAGTGGTCGTTCTACGAGGCCGCCCAATACTGCGACGGCGGCGTTCCCGCGCAGTTCGGTGGCTACGAGCCCCGGTTCACCTTCAACGGCATCATCAACACCCGGCAGGACGCCTACACGGTCCTCACCGCCGTGGCGTCCAACATGCTGGCGCAGATCTACTTCGCCAACGGCACGGTATTTCTCGCGCAGGACCGGCCCGGCAATCCCATCCGGCTGTTCTCGCCGTCCGACGTGGTGAACGGAATTTTCGACTATGCCGGGGCCGACGTTAAGAGCCGCTGGAACGCGGTGCCGGTTCAATGGATCGATCCCGCCGACACCTATCAGCAGGCCGTGGAGCTGGTGCAGGACCCCAGCTACGTGGCCACGCAGAGCTATCGCGAGTCCAACACGGTGGTGGCCTACGGCTGCACGGTGAGGACGCAGGCGATCCGGCTGGGCCGATGGACCATCTACACCAACCAGAACGAAACCGAACTGGCCACGTTTCAGGTCGGGCTTGAGAACGCCGACCTTCGGCCCGGCGACATCATCAACATTTCCGACCCGTCGCGCGTGGGTGCGCGCATGGCCGGGCGGCTGCTCGACGACCAAGGCGTGGACACCCTCACGCTCGACCGCCTGCCCTATCCCGGCGATTGGACCGGGTGGACCATTTACGTCACCGCCGGGTCGGCGGCCGATGGTTACCGGCCGAGCCTGTTCAGCCTTGGCGTGGTGGGAATGGTCGCGGCGAACCCCAATCAGATCCGCGTGTCCGGCAAGCCGAACCCGGGCGCGTTTCTGCCGGGCTCCAATTGGATGATCGTGAGCAACGTGGTGGAACCCACCACGTGGCGCGTGGCCTCGATCAGCGACAAGGGTTCCGGCCTGTACGAGATCATGGCCACGCAGCACCACCCGGAAAAATATGCGTACGTCGACTATGGTCTGGTGATCCCCGAGCCGCCGACGTCGTTGATCCCAACCGGGCCGCTCGCGCCTGCGTCAAACCTCAACTACAAAGAATATATTTACCTCGACGGCACGGGCTATCCGCAGTTCGGCGTCATCGTGTCGTGGACCGGGTCACCGGACGGGCGCGTCACCCGCTACCAGCTCGAAATGAGCGGACCGAACGCGGACTACCGCACGTTCCGCAATCTCAACACTGTGGTGCAGGACGTGCCGCTGATGCGGCCGGGCCAGTGGACGGTCACCGTGACCGCCTACGACAACCTGGGCCACGCTTCCGCGCCGATCACACTGACATTCACTCCCATCGGCCTGTCGGCCAGGCCGCTGGTGCCGTCGAACATTTTCCTTTCGCCGAACGGGCCGCTGGTGACCGTGGCTTGGATACCGACCGGCGAACTGGACGTGCTGTATTTCTGGCTCAAATGGTCGCCGGTCACTGACGGCAGCGCCACGTGGGAACGGGCCACCACCTCGATCGCGCGAGTGAGTGTGGACACCACTCAGATCAACACGCCGTCGCGCGCCGGAACCTACATGGTGAAGACCATCGACTCGCTGGGGCAGGAGTCGGTGGACGCGGCGATGGCGATCCTGATCCCCCAGATCACCGAACTGGTGCATGTGACGGACATCGAGGAACAGCCGCTTTGGCTGGGCAACCGAGGGGCGAACTGGCATGTCAATCTCGGCGAGCTGATGTTGCCGCCGCCCGCCGCGCCAGAGACGATACCGCCCGGCATCTTCCCCGGGGACCGTGGCGTGGCCCTCAACCAGACGGCAACGCGCGTTGCCGTTTACGGTTTTCAGAACACCCTCGACCTCGGGATCGTGTGCAGCAACGTGTCCGTTGTGGCGATCGTTCTGGCTTATGGCATGTACCTCGGCACGGTGATGGCCCAGTGGGTGCCGTCGATCTCCGTGGCCCAGCCGTTGGCCTCGGGAGCCAACAACACCATGTCCTCGTGGGTGCCGCTCGCGCAGGCGATGCCGCTGGCCATGGGATCGTCTTCACAGTGGGACGGTCACATCGAGTGCGCCGTCAGTCAGGACGGCAGCACCTACGCCCCTTGGTTTCCACTCAAGTCCACCATCATCACCGGCCGCGCCTTTCAGTTCCGGCTGGTGGGGGCGCTCTATGACTTGCTCACCACGATGCGAACGATACGCGCGGCGGTCATTCTCAACATCCCCTTGCGCAACATCCAAGGCAGCGACGTGGCCATGGATGGCACCGGACACTTGGTGGTCACCTACGTGGTCGGGTTCCTCGCCACCCCAACGGTGCAGATCACGGCGCGGCAGGGGTTGATCGCGGGCGGCAATATCGTGGTGATCGAGTCCGACGCCAACCACTTCAAGGTCGAACATCGCAACGCGTCTGGCGCACCAACGGCAGGCGGTTCCATCGACTACTTCGTACAGGGCTACGGCGGCCACTCTTAAACGCCCAAAATCCAAAAGCGGGGCAGACCCACAATGAGCCAGTTCGATTTCGGCGTAATCGACCCGTATGTGGTCGACGGCGTGCAGCTCGCGGACGACCTCAACCAGTTCCGCGACGCCCTGTTGTCCTACCATCGCGGCGGCACCCGGCCACCCTATGTGGTGCCGGGCCAGTTGTGGATCAACGATGCGGGCGGCGCGAGTGCGTGGATACTTGAATGGTTCGTGTCGGCCGCCGTAGGTGACGTGCCGCTGTTCACCCTGAACACCACGACCGGGGCCGTCACGATCAGCGCTGCGGCTGGTGGCCAGTTTGCCGCTGCGGTCTTGCTCGCGCAGGCGGCGGCGAACCCGATGGTGCGCTGGAACGCGACCGGCAATCCGATAGATGTCAAAGACTGGCGCATGACGGTGAACGGCGCGGGTGCGCTGGTGCTGTCGAGCTACAACGACGCGGGGGTGCTGCAAAACTCGATCACGTTCGGGCGCAGTGGCTCGATCTCGTCGGTCCCCAACGCGATCAAGGTGCGGACAATCACCAGCACCGGCACCTACGTGCCGACGCCGGGCATGATCTACTGCGTGCTCGAAACAGTCGGCGGCGGTGGCGGCAGCGGTGCGGTGGCTGGTAACGCGAACAGTTCGAGCTACTCGTTGGGGAGCGGCGGCGGCGGCGGCGGAGCCTATGCGCGCAAGACCGCCACAGCGGCAATGATTGGGGCCTCGTTACCAGTGACCATCGGCGCGGGCGGTGTTGCTGGTAGTGGTGCCGGAGTGAACGGCGGCGCGGGAGGGACGACCAGCGTCGGGACTTTGTGCATCGCGCCGGGCGGCGGCGGCGGTTTGGGGAATTTGCCTTCCAACGCTCCGGGAGGTGCAGGCGGAGCGGGCGCGACGGGAGATTTTACGGCAGTCGGCGGCGGCGGTGGGGCCGGATTTCTCGTCACGGCTTCGAACGGCTACGGGCTGGGCGGCACGGGCGGCTCGAGTTACTTCGGCGGCGGCGCGGCCGGCACGATGAGTTCGGCGGGCGGCAATGGTGGCAATCCCGGAACAATCCCCGGTGGCGGCGCGGGCGGCGCGACGACGGACAGCAATAGCAGTCTGATCAACGGGGCGGCTGGCGCGCCGGGCATTGTCGTCATCACCGAATATCTGTCGGTGTAGCTAGGAGAGCATCATGCGATATGCCGTGGTTTCCTCGGACGATGTGATCGTGAACCTGATCGAGTGGGACCCCGCGTCTTCCCCATGGCAGCCGCCAGAGGGTATGACGGCCCATGCCTTCGCCGACGGACCCGTTTCCCTTGGATGGCATTGGAACGGCGGCGCGCCAATCGATCCGACGCCGCCGCCGCCGCCGCCGCCCTTCGTGCCGATGCAAGTCAATGCCACTCAACTGATCAGCGCGCTTGACCAACGCGGACTGCTCGGAGCGGTCGATGCTGCCATGGCCAAGGCAGACCCGCTCACGCAACGCTTGTGGGCGCGCGCCGCGGTCTTCGCGCGTAACGACCCGCTTGTGCTGTCGTTCGCACAGGACCCGCTCAACATGACCCCGGCAGAGATCGACACCCTCTTCCAACTCGCAGCCACGCTGTGAGTGACGATGCGCCCGCCACTTTGATCGGCCTTGTTCACAAGGGAGGTTCACCATGACACGAGGGCTCGCGTTTTGGGTGCTGATGATCATCTGGCTCGTCGTCGGCATCGCATGGCACTTCGCGCTGCTCGGCACCTATGGCGTGCTGGGCATCGCGCTCATCCCGTTCCTGCTCTTCGCCTTGCTCGGCTGGCAGGTGTTCGGGCCGCCACTGCGCTAGGCCGACTTTTTTGGGACCGGCGTGCGGATCGTCACTTAATTTCGCGCACAACGTGATAAGTAGCCGCGCCGGTCGCAGGATGGTCCTGTGCCCCGCTTCATTTTGGGAGATACACCTTGCGTAAGCATCTTCTAGCTTCTGTCGCTCTTGCCGCCCTGCTCGCCCTGTCCGGCATCGCACAGGCGGCCTCGCTCACCGTCGCTGTCGGCTCCAGCCAAACCGTCAGCCAGGGTGCTTCCAACTCGGCCAGCGCGTCGAATGGCGCGACGGCCATCTTCGGCGTCACCGCCGGAACCACCACCGGAGCGGGCCAGAATACCGGCACGGCAACCGGCACCTCACAGACCACGCCGGGCGGCACCACCGGAACGTCGAGCCACGTCAACACGTCGCAGACGCAGGCGAACAATGCTTCGTTCGCCATCGGCGGCGCGATCAATGTCAGCGGATCGAATGCCGGTGCCAACGGCAATTCCGGTGCGGCGACGACCGGCAATTTCTTCACCATCGTTCTGTCGCCCCTGCCCTAAGCCTGACGTCAGGTTATCGGGTGCCATCGCCGTCCTCGGGGAACACCCACCCTCGGGGACGGCGCGTGGCGAAGGATCACTTCAACCCACTCGTCAGGATCTCCACCCATGAAAGCTCTTGTGAGTTTCGCCGCGCTGGCCGTGACCGCGCTGGCGCTGCAGGGCCTGCCTGCCAAGGCGCAGACCTCCACTTCCGGTTCTTCCTCAACGTCCAGCTCGGGCTCGACCGCAACCAGTTCGAGCGGCAGTGCCAGCGGCGCGTCAACCACCTCGGGCACGTCGTCCAATCAGCAGCGCACCAACCAGCGCGTAAACTCCACGACCAACAACAACATTCCGATCACGTTCAACTCGGGCGCGGGCAGCCCGCTTGACCCGGCCGGACCTGCTGGCGCGAACGGCAGCAACGGCGTCGGAGGCGGCGGCAACAATCCGCCGTTCTACGGTCAGTCCGACATCACGGTGCGCACCACACCGACCGTGTATGCGCCGCCGGTGTCCGGGGGCAACCCGTGCACGCTCGCGGTGTCGGGTGGCGTCTCGGTGATCGGCTGGGGTGCGGCGGCGGGCGGCACCTTCGTGGACGAGGACTGCGCGACGAGGCAGAAGATCGCGATGATCCACAACGCGGGCTATGCCGGTGCGGCCAAGGAACTGATGTGCAACGACAAGGCCACTTACTTCGCCTTCCGTTCGTCCGGCCAGCCCTGTCAGCCGCGCCCGCAGTTCGACGGCACGCCCGCACCTGGTCCTGTGGCGGCGACGCCGCAGCCGATCATGCGCACGACCACCGCGCAGCCGTTCCAGCCGACAGGGCGCTTCGCGTGCATGGACGCTCGTGGTCGTGAGGTCGCTGTCGGAACGGCGGGCGCTTCGTGCGGCTACATCTGATGACATTTCGGCAGGGCCTGTTGATCGCACTGGCTCTGTCGATCGTGGTGCTGGTGATCACGGCGACGATGGCGCAGCAGGTGCCGTGCTGGTCGGTGCCGAATGGAGTGAACAACACCATCCAATGCGCCAACGGCTACTGGCAGACCATCACGCCGGAGGGCGAGGTCCACTCTGGCAACGGCGTCGGTGATCCGAGCGCGGGCGCACAGGGCTCGACCATCGTCATCAACCCGTCAACCGGCGGCCCGGCGGTGGGCGCTGGACCGACCGTCACGCCGCCGACACAGCAACTGCCGATGCTCGCGCCCTATCAAGCCGAGCAATATGGTTTCCAGCCCCGCCAAAATTAGGGAGGCTCGCCATGCTGTCGTGCATCGTCGGCGCACTGCTCGCCTGCGGACAGTCGGCCACCATGGTGATCGCCGGGCCAGTGGCCTACGCGCCGCAGAGCAACACGGCGTGGCAATACTACGCGCAGCCCATTCAATTCGTGGCGCCGATCATCATCATTCGACGCGTCTAAACCAGCCAAGGAGGAAGACCATGGCCGATGATCCCAAGCCGATGACCCAGCACGACGAAGAAAAATGGATGGCGTGGGTGGCCCTGTCGGGCAACCCGCACGTCGCGATGCAGGCCGCCGAGGACAACTCAAATCCCACGCTGGTCCACTGCATGGGGAATATCATGTGGGGTGCCGTGACGGCCGAGGAATTGCCCGACCCGCCGCCGGTCGAGCCGCCGCCTGATCCACCCCCGCCGCCGCCGGACGCACCAACTCACCAACCGGCCTAATCAAGAGGCGGCCGTGGCATGTCGAATGACCGGCCGCCGTTCGATCCGCAACGCGCGGCGTTCCTGCTGGTGGCCTTCGTCATCGGTGTCCACGCGCTTGTCATCCTAAGTTTCGCCGCCGCGTGCATCTGGCACGCCGAGATCGTGATCACGGCGGCCGACGTGAACTGCGATCCCAACAGCCGGTTGATGGGTCTGCTTGCCGCAGCGTTGGCGGCGGCGCTTGCCTTCGCTGGCGTCACCCGGAAGTGAGGAACCATGCCCAAAGCCCACGAGCCGCCGCAGCCGCCACGGTTGCCCCCCGGCCATCTGACTCCACACTTCACCCTGGCCGAAATGATCGCCAGTGACACCGCCGACGCTGAAGGCATCGAAAACTTGCCCGATGCCGACGAGGTCGACGAGTTGGGCGAGACGGCGCTGCTGCTCGAAAAAGTCCGGGCGCTCTGCGGCGGCCAGCCGGTCCTGATCTCGAGTGGCTTCCGCTGCCCGGAGCTCAACGCGGCGGTCGGTGGCGCGGCTAACAGCGCGCACCTCTACGGTTGCGCTGCCGACTTCATCATCCCCGACTTCGGCTCGCCGCTCGACGTGTGCCACGCCATCGAGCCGCACCTCAACGAGTGGGGCGTCGACCAACTTATTTATGAAATGACTTGGGTCCATATCGGGCGCGCGATCCCGCCCACCACGCCGCGCGCCCAATGTCTCACCATCAACGACGGCGGCACTTACAACGGCATCGTTGCATGACGGACGAACGGCCTCGGGTGGCTCTGTCGGATCATCAACCTCACCAGAGCCACGCCCGCCTTGCGGTGCTGGAACTTTATCGGGCGAGCCAAGGCCAGTCCGATCGATGGGTGATGGTGCATGTGCTACAGCGGAAACTTCCGCTGGAAGGCCCGGTGCTGCGTGCGGCGCTCGATCACGCGCAGTCAAGGGGATGGGTGGAGCTTGACGCAAAGCGCGCGCGTTTGCTCGACCTGGGCCGCGCCCTGATCGGGCGTCATCCCTCGCCAACCAGACGTCACTGGTGAAACTGCAAAACGACCAACCAAGGAGAGAACTATGCCTGTTGTGTTCATTCGTCACATCGGCGCGAACCTCGCGTACATCCACAGCGTTGAAGGCGTCGACCCCGGCTACGGTCGCCCGGGCGGCGGTGGCGGCGGCGATCCCGGCTACGATCTGCCGGTTTGGCTTCGTCCCGGTCACGACCTGCCCGGCGGGCCCGGTCATGTGAGCCCGCCGATCTACCATCCCGGCCATCCTGACCACGGTCTGCCGAGCGCGCCGCCGGGTGTCGACAACACCTTGCCGGGCGCGCCCGGTCATCCCGACAACCGGCCACCGAGCCGACCGCCGACGGTGGCACCGGGAGCCGTGCTGGTGCTGGTGCGCGACCAGATGGGCATCTGGCACTACCACGAGCTGGCACCGGGCAGCGCACCGCCCAAGCCGGTGCCGGTACCGCCGCCGGTTGGTCCTGATCAGGGCTTGCCGCCAGGAGCGCCGCCCGTGGCAGGCACACCGCCGGTAACGCCCGCGCCTACACCGCAGCGGAAGTAACCCACACCACGGGACCGCCGCCGGACAGGAGGACCATCATGCGCCTTCTGTTCGGCGGCGAGTTTTCGGGCCGGTGCCGTGACGCCGCGGCTGCGTTGGGCCACGATGCGTGGTCGTGTGACGTGCGGCCGAGCGAGACACCCGGCAACCACCTCCAGTGCAGCTACTTCGACATGCGGGTGGTGCGCCAACATTGGGACGGGGCGATCTACTTCCCCGACTGCACGTTTCTCACCCGGTCCGGTGGCCGGTGGAACGTCTCCGAAGAATGGCGGCAGGAAGCCCAGCTCGCGGCCCTGCACCACGTGAAGGCGCTGTGGCTGATGCCGATCGACCGGGTGGCCATCGAAAACCCGATTGGCCGCCTGTCCACGTTGTGGCGCGAGCCCGATCAGGTCGTGCAGCCGTGGATGTTCGGCGATCCCGAGGTGAAGGCCACGTGTCTGTGGATCAGAGGATGGCCGCCGCTGGTGCCGACGCACCGTGACGCGCCGGATTTTTTCGCCGACCTGACACCACTGGAACGGCACGCGCGGGTCCACCTCGAGGTGCCGGGGCCGGATCGCCAGAAGAACCGCAGCCGCACCATGCCGGGGATCGCGGGCGCGATCGCGGCCCAGTGGTTCGGAGATCTGCGCCAATTACAGGCGGCCGAGTAATAATCTGCGATATTTTCGCTAGGTCGGTTTTTTGACTCGCTGGACTCGATCAGGGCGGGGTGGGCCATGGTGGCCTGCCCCGCCCTTTTGTCGTTCCAGCGCCCGATTTACCCGGCTGGCATTCGTCTGGTCTTCAGGTGGCCGCCGTCGCTGATCGAGATCACACGGACCCGTGACCGGGTCTCGGCCAGCAACCCGTTCACACCGGAGATCGTGCGGCGGCGGGCCTTGCGCCTGTAGGTGGACTGGTACTCGCGGTGGCAGCGAAGGCAGTACCGCTGGCCACGGCGACGATGGGGCTTGGAGCATCCGCTGCAGATCAGCATCGCAGTTTCGACGGGTTCTAAGCTGTTCGTCGTGAAACATGCCGCTGCCGACGGCGGCTTGCAACCACCGGGTGGGCGCACCTACACCTGCCCGTGCTGGGCCGGTCGGGGACCAGTAGCCCGCTAAGGTCCGAGGAAAGACGGGCCGATGCGGTCAGTCCCCGGCCGGTTTCCACTCGATGGCGGCGATGTCGAGGAACGCCAGCACCACCGTGTCGAGCGGCCCCCGCAGGCTGAGGACCCTGTTGGTGAGCGCCAGCGCCTTGGGATGATCCGCGAGCTCGTGACGGAGGGCCACACCGAGGTCGATCACCGCCGCCGTGTTCACCACCGACACGGTGAGCAGGCGCATATCCGGTGGGGCACGGGGATCGAGGATGGCCGCCGCCGAGGACCCCACGTCGATCCCAAGACGGCGCAACGCATCGATCACCGGGTCGGCGTCGGGCTCAACAACGATGCGGACTTGAAGCGGCCCGTTCATTTGGGCCGTTCCTTTTTTACGCATTCGAAGCAGTGGCGCGAAGTAAATCGGTGGCCGTCGGCGACCTTGCCGAGATAGGGGAAGTTGATTTTGTCGGCCTTGGTCATCACGTGGATATGGCCGCACTCCAGCACCTCCACCCAGCCTAGCCGCTTGTCGACCTTGCGCTCGACAATGCGCCGACCCCGATAGGCCACCCGGCCAACCTTGGCCTTCAGTCGATCGATCTCGTCTTGGAGCTGCATCGACAGCGGCGGCGGCAGCTTCACCATTTTAGCCTCGCTCAAATCGACGGGTGGAAATGCTGGGGTGGTGATCTCGGAACGTGGCCAGCGCGAATTTAAGCGTGTCCACAAAGGCCGCTCGAAACCGAACGACCGCCATGAACGCCTTCCGGTTTTCGCGGATGCGCTCGCGCGTGGCGATCGACAGCAGGGCTGGCAGCCGACGATCATCTTCCTCGCTGCCAGTCAGTCCGTTGGCCGCGCACCAGAAGGCACAAAGAGACATCTCGTCGGGCATCTCGGTGTGGCTTATGACGACTTGGTTGACGAGCTGGCCGCTCGCGTCGAAGAGGTCGGGATCAACGATCACCGATCTCCAGCCGGCGACCGCACCGAGCAGCATCGCCGACACGTGGTTCGGCGCGACCGAGTGCGAGCGGTTGTACTCATCGAACGCAACGCCCCGATAGTAGGTGAACCCCGGCGCGTCGCGGCGAATGATCAGTGCGCCAACGCTGCCGTCGGTGCCTATGGCGCAACTGTCGGGTAGGTTTCCCATCGGCTTTCTCCCATCAAGGGGCCAGTATCTTGGCCGCGTCCACGCCCAGCACCGACTTGATCTTGGCGTGGAGCTTGGGGTCCTGCGGTTTGAAGTGGCCGTTTTCCCATCCCGAGATCGATCCGCCGTTCACGCCGATTTTTTTGCCCGCCACGGTGAGGGTCCACCCTTTGTCCATGCGGGCCTTTCGGATCGCGGTGCCCAGCGCCCCGGAGGGTGGGTTCATCCCGCGCCGTTTGACACCCAGCGTCGCCGTGGCCGCAGCACCGTTCAGCCGGTCGGGGTCGGGCGGCAGGGCCTTGATCACCTTCAATATCTGCGACCGGGGCAGCAGGAACGCGTGGTCGGTGAGAAACTTGGCGAGCTTGGCGGCCTGTTGCTCGCGAATGTCTTCAAGGCGTAGGCGCTCCTGAATTTGCGCCATCTCGTGTTCCAGTTGCTCACGCAGTGTGAGGGCTTTGGGATTGGGCTTTCCTGTCGGCATATCGTTCTCCATCGGCTCAGTTGTCGGGATCGTTTCGGTGGGCGCTGTTGCGGACGTCCTCCACGTAGTGGGGCTTGCGCCGCCGCCGCCGCTTCGGACCAGGTCGGGGCTTCGCCGCCGCGCGGTACCGCCTCAACAGTGACTGCGGTGGCACGGGCAGCAGATCGTATTCGCCCGGGACGAACCGTCCGCCTCGGTCGAACACGATGATCTCCGTGCGAGCCCCGTTCGACGTGTGCCACCGTTTCCACTGGCCGTTCTGGCACAGGTAGATCACCCCGAGGTGGACCTTGGCCGCCGTGACGCCCTTGACCTGTCGGACCGCCGCCACCGCGATCGCACAGGCGTTCTCATTTTTGCGAGCGCCGTTCTTGATGTCGGCTTCCGTCACCTTCAGCCGTATCGGCATGAACGCGTTGCCCACCGGCATTCCATCGATTTTTTTCACGGGTTCCCCTCCATCGCTGTTTTGTCTTGTGTCCACTATAGACCTCGATCACACACGATGTGAGATCACCAATTCGCACACCAAAGCGCCCCCCGTGCAGGGTGATCCGGGTGAGGGTCCGTAGGATAGGTCACCCGTTCCCGGTCACCCCTGCAGGTCACCCAGCAGACCCCGTGCGAGGGGTGACTTACGGGGTAGGGCTGGGGTCCGATCCCACCATGGTTCGCACATGGTGTGGGGGAAACCGGGGGAATTAGACCCCTGTTTTCATTGGTGTTCGGACGTCTGATGCAGACTGACCGGCACCAGTAGTGCCAACGGCTTGGAGGTCGGGTGGGTGAATGTGGGGGAATTCCCCCGGGGCGGGGGGAAAGCCCGTATGTGGTTGAGCGCCACCGGGCTCTCCCCCGGACCGGCACCGTCGGCGACGACGGAGATCAGACACCGGGGAAACCGATCCACGTCTCCAACTTGGGGGCAGGCGACGTCGGGAACAAGCCTAGCGCGGTCCTCACGTGGTGACCAGTGAGAAAGCGGCGGCCCGTGTGGACCGCCGCTCGCGTGTCGATGTGGTGATCAGAGGACCTTGGCGGCCTTGACGTCACATTCCATGGAGGTGGACTGCGGATCGACCGACCCGAGGGTCACGTTGTAAAAATACTGCACCCCTTTCGGTTCGATGAAGTCGCGAAGGGTGATCGTGATCTCGGTCAGGTCCGTGCGGCTGCGGCCACTGGTGGTGCATCGAAGCACCATGTCCTTGACGGGCCGGTCGTTGAACGACGACAGGGTGAGTTCATCGATCAGCATCACGCCGCCACGAAGGTGGTATTTGAGGCTGACCACTTCGATCTTGGCCGATTGGGCGGCCGCCGCGCCGCCGACGTGCGCGATCAGGGCGGCGGCGATCAGGGTCTTCAGGGTTTTCACTTCTCTCTCCACTTGGTTGCCAGTTTGATTTGCCGCCCATCGGGCATCGTGACGACGGCGGGTTCATAGATCGAGTTGTCGTCTGGTAGTTGGAGCGTGGCCCCGAGGGCCGCCGCCTTCTCCTGTAGGGTGGTGGGCATGTCGCCCACCGTCGATGATGGGTGTTCGATGATCTCGTGATCGCCGGTCACCGCTGGCGGCAACAGCACCGTGCCCTCACTCGATGAAAACCGAACCAAGACCGGGCACTTCTGCCGCGCCACGTATCGTAGAAACCCGGCCGACGTGCGCCACAAGTCGCGCCGGTCGGGGTCGATCCACACCACGATGGCGGGCACCATCTTCGGCGGGGTGCCATCGTTCGGAACGATCCGAAGAACGTCGGGCATGATGTCGTGGACGATGCCCGTGCGATCCGGCCGCTGCTGGTCGTCCATGTCGTCGTTGATCAGCCACCGGCAGTTCCACAACGAACAGGACGCGGGCTTGTGAGAGTGGATCGCGCAACCCACGCCGTGTTTCTGATACTGGCACCGCACGTTGGCCGCCTTTCCGATTTCCTCGGTCGGCAACAGGCGGCAGCACAACTGACAGTCGCCGCAGGTTCGTTTGGCGGCCATCAGTGAACCTCCCCGGGCAGGGTTGGATTTCGGCCCGTGATCGCCGGATGCTGGTGGCCCTCGAAATCGATGTGGAGGACGTTCACGTTGTGCCGATTGCACCACACCTGAAGGCCCTGCTGGGTCCATCCGACGGCGAACCGCGCGTAGTCGGCGGGTGAAACCTTGCCCCTCATCTTGCCGGTCAACACCTCGTTGCCGCACAGGCGGCAGTGAACGTACATGCCGATGCGCAACGCGGCATCGAACGGTGGTTTGTCTGTCATCGCGGGCTCCAGCTATTCGTCTCTTCGATCAGCTCCACCCGCTCGCCGCTCTCGTCGGCGTAGAACGTGGAGAAGTAATCGTGGAAGTCGCCCTCGCCTGCGCACCGCTCGCGCCAGCCGATCAGGGTGTCACGTGTCTGCATGTGCTGGTCGGCCCATGCCTCGATGGCGTCTTCGGGATCGACGCCGTCGGGCACCTCGATCCTGATCGATGTGCCTCGCGCGGGTTCAGTGATCAGCCAATATTGTGTCATTGTCGTCTCCATCGTTGTTCAGTTTTTCGGCTTGGGCGCGGAGCCCAGCAGCCCCACCAGCCGGCCGCTCATTCCCGGTGTGAGAGTCAGTTTGATCTCACCGAACGAACGCTTGCCGTTCGGTGCCTTGGTTATCGGCACAAGGGCCATCCACAGACCCGCGTGGGTTTCCACGATCAGGTGCACACCCTCGATGGCCATGGGGGCCCTCGCGATGGAACCATATCGTTTGACGATGGCGTCGTTGTCCTTGGCGTGTTCGGCGGCGAGGTACCACACCTCCGACACCGTCATAACGAACCGGGCCTCGGTGGCGCGCGAGGCCATGTTGACCATCTTGGCCCACATGTCCTTGCTGTCGCCGCCGCTTACACCCGGCATCGCCCGGTGGACCGTCTCCATGGGGATCACCACGAATTCGGGCTTGTCCTCGGCCATATTGGTGTCGATGAAGGCGACGCCCGGAAGCTCGCCGCCTTTCTCAATCAGTTCACGGGTGGCGGCGATGGCACGGTCCACCATCGGCTGCAGATGGCCGGGGAGATCGTGTGTCATTGTCCGCCCTCCGCCGCCGCGCCGCGCGCAACCTGGTCCGCGTACAGGCGCGCCGCGGCACAGAACGGCCTGTAACCAAGTTCGATCAGCAGGTCCCACAACGCGGCCACCGAGGGGTGGGCCGCGTCGATCGATCTCACATCACGTGTGGACATGTTCATCATCAGCATGGTTGCCTCCACCCTCACAGATTGTCCAACGCGTCGTCACCCATCACGCCGTCGTCGGCACCACGGGTGTATCGCTGGACGTTGGACAGGGCCCGCCAACCACCGAACGCCTTTATCTGGTGGAGGCTGGCACCGTTGTGGGCAAGGTGCTGGGCGGTCCCACGTCTCACACCATGTGCCCGCGCCTGATCCGGCAATCCGGCTTCCACGCACCATCGATTGAACATTTCGCCGATGGTGTCGTGCTGATACGCGCCGCCCAGCCGGGACACGAGGAACGTGGGACGGTCCAGTGCCCCGGGTGTGGCCTTCAACGTGGCCCACAGAACCGGGTGGACCTTCAGGTTCCGCCGCTTGGTGATCGGCTTGGCCTGACTGGTGCGGTTCTTGTACTCCACCCAGTGGATGCGCTTGCCGGTCTTGTTGCCGGGCTTGTCGTCGTCCTCGATGTAGGACAGCCGCCCGTTGTCGGCCCCGAGGTCGGCCAGATCACTCACCCGGACCCCGAGGTATCGGAGCAGGATGATCGCAAGGTGCTGCATCGATCCCACCGGGAAGAACGTGGCGAACTTCTCCCAATCGCGCGGCCGCCACGCGTAGTCCAGTTCGGTCTCGGAGGTCAGCGGCTTCAGCCGGGCAAACGGGTTCCGGTTGACGTAGTCCACCCCACCCTCGCCAAGGCCCCAGTGAAACATATTTCGCGCGATCCGCATGTGGTGGTCGCGGAAGGCGCTGTCGGTTTTGCATCGTGACCGGCTGGGCTTGGGCAGGGCGTTCCTGATCGCGATGGCGTCGGCCATCATCATGTCGGGCACCAGCATGTGGGCGAACGGCGCGCCCGTGGCCGGGTTGGTGGTGGTCAGGATGCGGTCCACATACCGCAGGTTCTGCCGCTGGGTTTCCAGTTTGCACCGTTGAAACGCCGTGGAGCCGCGCCATTGAGTGGCGAGGTCCCCGAGGGATCGCTTGTGCTTGTTCCGATGGTGATCCGACTGGACACCACCGGCCACACGGGCCGTGAGGTTGCCATTGGCGGCGGCGGCCATCATCTGGAGGTGTTCACGCTCGAACGCCACCCGGTCTCGCGGGTCGGTGGACATCACCACGCGGGGCGAGCCCTTGCGGCGCTGGAACGTGGGCTTGCCCCGATAGGCGGTGACGTAGTTGGGGCGCTTTCCCCACTCGGCGGGCCAGTTCTTGCTCATGGTCCACCTAGGCGTTCTGGATGTCGCGGCGGCGATCATCGAGAAGGCGGGCGGTCTGGCCCACTTTCTTGATCGCGCCCGACTTGGAGCGGCACCCTCGGACCATGTCCTCGATCTCGCCGTCCGAGTAACACTCCACGATGATGTCCCACCCGCCGCGCTTCTCGTAGTTGCGGCTGGCGTGGGCTTTAACCGCTTCCACAAGCTCGGCGGTGGTGGGCCACGGGCTCAATTTGTCGTCTGTCATTTTAGTCTCCATCGTAGGTATCACCCGTGGTGCTCAAGCCACGGGTCCAGCGGGATCGCTGGCGGATCGGCCGGGGGATCGCTCCCCCGACCTCACCGTCAATGGTCCCTAATCGTTGCGCGGATCATCGATGTGCAGGGCCATGTCCAACTCCCACACGATCTGCTTGGCGATCATGTCGTTGATGAACGACGCCACCGCGTGGTTCACCTTCACGGTCGGCGGATAGGTTTTCCGCAACAGGACATCCGGGCCAAGGCGGCTGCCGTCACCCCGGGTGAGGACGATGGTGTAGTCCATCACGCGCTCGCCACGGCACGGGCCCGCTTCACGGCGGCGTTCGGGGTCTTGGCCCCGGCGAGCAAGGTGATCAGGTCGGCGTCCTTCATCTTGGCCACCTTGTCCCACCCGTTACGGTCCTTGTTCTTCTCCGCGTGTTCCTTGACCAGCGTCACCAGCTTCGGGTTCGTGGGCTTCACCTTGACGTCGGCGGGTTCCGCCTTGGCCTTGGTCTCCACCTTGGGTTTGCCGCCCTTGGCCCGGGCGGCGGCCCGTGCTGCGCGGCGGCGGGCGTTGGCGGCTTCCCGCTTTTCGGCGGGGGTCTTGGTCGTCGTCGTCATCTTCTACTCCATCGTGGTGTTGACCGGGGGTGCTCGACCCTCCGGGCCCCGGGTTCTGCCCGGGGGATAAGGTGTAACCCCTGCCGCACATGGGACAAGGGGAGTGCAACCCATGGCTGCACCTCGACTATTTCCACGGAATTCCGTCCGGCCGGGGGTCGGTCCGGTTCTGTCTTCCCTGCGGGGTCCGCGCGGAGTCGGCCCGATCATCCTCGGGCAGTGCCGAAAAGTAGATGTCGAGGGCATCGACGTCCCACACGCGCCGATCATCGATCAGTTTCGGGCGCGGCATCAGTCCGCGCGCCACGAGATCTCGAAACTTGTTTACACCGACGCCGACAAAGCCTGCGGCGTCGACCAGGTCGAGCCCGCGGCGCGGCGCGATGCGGCGCTCACGGGAGGCCATCAGAAGTTCGGGTCCTTGGCCATGCGGCGGCCCATCTCGTTGGTAAGCTGGTCCACCATCTGTTCGGCACACCGGCACTCGGCCCGGGTGTCGTCGGTGGCATCGGCCATCTGGCAACGACGTTGAACGCGCCGCATGGTGATCACCGCGTTGAGGTAGGTGCGGATCAGGGCCGCGCTCATGGGTCGTTGTCCTTGCAGCCGGGCAGGAACTTCACCCCGACGGTCGGCACCAGCGCCGGCCGCCACAACATCCCGCAGGATTGGCACGCGTGGGTGTGGTGCAGCTTCAACGTGAATTCGCCCTTGTCGATGTGCCGCGCTCCACAGGCCGGGCACGTCAGGATCATCGGAATGGCCTTGATCATGACTTGCGGCCATCGAGCGGCGCGAACGCGTCGCGGACCTGGGCGCGGGCATCGGCGCGGCTCATCCGGGCATAGCGGCGTTGCTCGGGCGACAGGTTGGCGTGCGGGTCGGGCTTGGACAGGGACACCTTGACGTCGAAACCCAGCGCCTCACTCAGGATCGCGCCAACCTCTTTGAGAAAGGTCCGCTTTTTCTGCCGGATGTCGATCAACGTCCGGGCGGCCACGAGCTGGGTGGCGTTGCGCCGACGTCGCCGCTTCACGGTTTGCCCCCGGCGTTCTTGTCGGCGGCCTTTTTGAGAGCATCAACCTTGGCGGGTTCGGCCGGTGGAGAGGAAGCCGACGACGGCACGGGGCCATCGCCGGTGCCGCCGCCAGCCTCCGGGGGAGAAGTGGAGGTGGGGTGAGGCGCGGCAGTATCGGCTCGGCGGGGTTCGGGCACGGGCACGGGCCACACGTCGTTGGGAACGGCGAGACCCTGGCGGATGGCGGTGATCTGCGTCAGCACACCGGCCACCTCGCGGGCCGTCCAGTCGGCCAGCACGCGCCCCTGCAGGGCTTCCACCCGGGCCAGATCGACACCCAACTCCGACAGCCGCGTCACCGCCCGCTGCTTGTGTTCGGCCAGTCGCGCGCCCACCCGTTTCACCAGATCGTTCTTAGCTTCCGCAAAGCAGAAATTTGTGTAGGGCCGGATCGCGTTGGCGATCACGTTACGGGTGGCTTTGCTGGCACCGATGTTGAACGCGGCCTCGAGGCGGCGGCCTTCGTCTTCGCCGCCCAACCGAGATCCGCCGGACTTGCGCTGCATGAACGGACGGATCAACGACGTGCCGCGCTCGTAGTCCACGAACCGGGCAAGGAACACCCACGCGGTGGCGGTGTCGATGAACCGGCAATCGACCTCACAGTTGCCATAGGCCTGCATGGTGGCCTGTGCGCCGTCGATGGTGATGCCCTCGATGTAGTCCACGCCGCCGCCCTTTTTTTTGACCGGGAACGAGTAGAAGAATTCGGAGCCTCCCATCGCGGCGTCCTCGCGGATGCGGAGCAGCACCTTGGCCTGTGACCGTTCCACCTCGCACCGCACGGCGGTGATCGGCGCGAAGTGCAGGGCCGACAGTTTGACGAGGTCTTCCTGCTTGATCTCGGCCAGCGCCCGCCCGGGTGGTGGCGCTTCGGCGGCGAGGATGTCCACGAGGTGGGGCGCGTCGATGTCGTCGTCGTACAGGTCGGTGATGGCCATGTCGGTGTTTTCCTTTCAGGTGTCTGCCCAAAATGCGTCGATCTCGTCGGCCCACTGGTCGGCAAGGGCCACGGCCTTGTCCACGTCCACGGTTTGCAACGAAATGCCGAGTTGCAGCCCGGCGATAAACGAGGCCTTCAGGCGTTTGTAGTCCATCGGGTCAAAGTCGCCGCGCTCCACGTCCGCCATGATCATGAAGCGTTCGAACGCGCCTACCATGGAACGGTCGGTCATCGATCGAACACTCCCATTTCGGCCACGTACACCGGCACCAGTTCCTTCACCGTGGCCACGTGCATCGCCAGCATTTCGTCGCGCATGTCGGCGTGGTGGCCCGACAGCCAGATCGCCAGCAGGTTGGCGATGGCGGCACCCTGATAGGCCGGGTGGTAGCCCACGAGGTGCGGCTTGATCCGGTCCACGATCATCGCCACGCGGGCAGGGTCCAAGGTGGTCATGTGGCCCGAAGCCGACGCCAGTGCGCGGCCTTCATCACGTTACGCACGAGCCGTTCGTCATCACCCGGGCCAGCGATCTCCAAGATGGTGGTGAACGCACCACCCAAGCTGCGAAGCTCGCCCAGTTTCCAGTCCCCGAGCGGCTTGTCGCCAATGATTGTGGTGGGTCCAATGGAGCCAAGCAGCCGACGTAAATCACGTGCCACGTCGGTGGCCAAGCGGTTGGCGCGTTGAACACGGGTTTCACGGGCTCGAAGTGGCGCGGGTCGGCGGGTCTGTGGGTCCACACTCGACAGGTAGGCTTGCACCGACAATCGAAAACTGTCCCGCTTGGTGGCACGTGCGGCGTAACCCTCGATCTCGTCCACGATTTCATCAAGTCGGCGGTCGGTGAACAGTGCCGGCCGTTCACGGCGGAGATCATCGAGGAACGCTCTTAGGCTTTCGTCCCGGTGGCCTCGTGCGCCAGTGGTGGTAACGAGTTCAGCGGTGGTCATGGGTTGCCTCCATCAGCAGTCGATAGCGCATCGCGTCGTCGCGGATTTCTTGTTTTTTGATGGTTTCGTGTTTTCGGCGGCACACGGCGCTGCAATAGAGCCGCGTCCGACCTTGGCCGGGTACGCTGGTGGCGATCTCCGTGCATCCGGGCATCGCACATACGAGGGGTGGCCTTGGACGGGGTGGCCTTGGACGGGGCCTTAGTCTTGTCAGTACCCTTCGCCGCCACCAACGGGCCTTCTCTGCCCGGTTGGCGTGGATACGGTTGCAATAAAGAGCGCTCACCTGTCGATGGTCGATGCTCTCGCCGCAATATCCGCACACCCTCATGTGGCGCGTTCCTCAACGTAGTATTCGATGCCCGGCTTGGCCTTGGTCTTGTCCTTCTGCAGCCGCGCCTCGCGCGTGGCGGTCTTCACCACTTGGGCCAGTGCGGCGGCGCGGACGTCGGGATGTTTGGCGTAGGCGCGCAACGCCGCCGTTTCATCGATCACCCGGGCTTTCCATCTGGCGTGCAGCGACATCGCGCGGCTCGACTGATCGTCGCGTATCTGTGGCCGTTCGGGGATCGACAGGGCCTTGGCGGCAAGGTCAGTGGCCTTGTCTTCGGCAAGGATGGCGGCGCGTTGTTCCTCAACCGTGGCGCCGGGCCGTTTGGCGGCCTCGGCCAGGTCGTGGGCCCGCACCAGAGCCGCCTCGGCTTCCTGTTCCTGCCGCCGCCGTTCCTCGTCCAGCCGGTCCCGTTCCCGTTGCAGGAAATCGGTGTTGAGCTTCACCACACCGTCGAGCGCCAAGTCGACCAGCGCCAACGGCTCGCGGAACTGCATCCGCACCAGCGCCTCGGCGTTGGCGATCGGTTCGAGCATGTCCTTCATCGCGGCCTTAAGGGCGGCTCCAACCTCGCGCAACTGTTCGATGAACCGTTGCGCGGCACCCGCCATTTCCGTGTCGATGATCATGGGCCGTTCGGCGCGCCATCGATTGGCGTTGGCCACGAGCTCGTCCACCCGCTTGAACAGCGCGGCCAGTTCCTCGTCTTCGGGCGGCTGGTTGTGGCCCGGGCCGATGTCGTAGCTCATATGTGTTCCATCAGCAGGCGCAGTTCGATGGCGTGAAGGGCGGCCAGGGTACACACCGGGCACTCACCGGCAGCTCCCACGACGCAGCCCTGACCGTGTTCGCCTACGATCCGCGCGATGTCTTCGGCCAGCGACGACGTGGTTGGAAACTTGAACCGTTGTGTCGGCTGATGGAGGTGGCGTTCCATGATCATGTGCCCTCACCACGCAGGCTTGAGTTTGCGGATGTCGATCGGCTTGGTCGGATTGGCGGCCGGGTGGTCCGGGTCGTGTTCCTTGGCCCACAGGCGCAGGCGGGTTTTGAATTCGTATTCCGCCTTGGTGATGGGATGGCCGCAGCACCACATCCACACCTCGTCGAGGATGGGATCGAGGGGCACGCGGCCCAGCAGGTTTCCGTCGGCGTCGTAGTCGTTGCGGTCGGTGCGCCCGTCCACCACGGCACACCACCGTGGACTGCGGTCGAGCAATTCACCGTCCACCATCGGGCGGCCGAAATAGATCTCCACCGGCACCCACATGCCGCCACGGATCAGGCGGCACTGGTAGAAGCCGGCGCGGGGCACGCCGATTTCGTTCGTCACGACGGTGCCCACCCGCGCGAGCGGGCCTCGGCCAGTATCGGGCCACACACGGCGTCGAATTTCTTTTCGGCCTGTTTAGCTGCGACCAGTTTTTTGATTACCTGTTCGCCGTCGCTGCTCTGACGACGCGTGTGAAAGTATTCGTCTTGGGCCTCGCGTACCAGGGCGGCGAGCGCCAGCGCGTCGGCAAGGCGGTTTTCAAAGTCGGTCATCGTCCGCCCTCCCGCGTGAATTCCCATGGCACCTTGGTGATCGCTTCCATCCACGGTGCGCCGTTTTCATCGATCAGGTTCATGTGGCTGGCCACGCCGCGCATTTCGGTGGAGTTGAGGCCGAGCTGGCGCAGGCACTTCATCAGCAGGTCGAACGTGGTCTTCGTCATCGGCTTGTTGCGGCGGATGATGTTGATGAGGTAACGGACGGCCCACTCCTTGCCCATCACTGCCGCTTCCCTTTGAGAATTTCGGACACGCGGCCGATGTTGACGCCGCTGTGGTTGGCGATTTCCTGCTGCGACCACTCGGGATATTCGGCCCGGAGCCGCCGGACCTCGTCGCGCTTGGCGTCGGTCACCCGCAACGACGTGGAGCGGCCCCGTTGTTCGGGCACCCGATTGTGCATGGCGCTGCGCAACACCTCGAGGCCATCGAGGACGTGCTTCAGGCGATCGCCGCCAAGGGTCATCGCGTGGCGCTGCTGGACGATCAACTGGTCCACAAGCTCGCGCTGCTGGTCCTTGGTCTCGGGCCGACGCCACGTCATGGCCGGCCTCCGCGTCGATTGGCCATGCGCACCGTGTCGTTCCAGAGCATGTCCAGTTTTTCGAAATCGGTGGTGGCCACGTCGCTCTGGCGGCTGCAGGTGGGGCAGCGCATCACGTAGAAGTTCGACGCCGACCGTTTGCGCCACAGCATGATCGGCACATGTGATCCGCAGGGGCAGGCCAACAGTTTCATGGCCAGCCCACCAACAGGTTGGCGGCCAGAAGAACCCCGAACATGATCGCTACCGCGAGGGTTGCACCGCACCGCAGCCGCTGGTGTTCGATGATCCGCTGCTGGGCGATGATCAGGGTTGCGTTGGTGTCAAGGATGTCGGCGGCGCTACGCAGCCCTTCCCGGACGGTGCCCGTCGATGTGTTTGGATCGTTGGCCGCGATCCGCGCCTGGTCGGCGAAGTTTCGGCCGATCATCACCGTCACTTTGACACCATGTCGAACAGCGCGAGCGCCGCGAGGAAGATCCCGATGGTGAAGGTGAGGGTGGAGAGGGTGGCGCGCACGCGCCTCCTCAACCGCCGCCGTGCGGCCGGTACCGTGTTCATCCAAATCCCCTTCTTAGAAGATCGCTGACCGGCCCGGCGTACGGTTGTCGACTGCTCTATTAGGCGTCGGCGTACGATGTCGGACTGTGATTACATGCTTAGTGATTACTTGTTTCTGTCTCGCGGATTACGCCTGTTCTCACACCGTGACAACACAAAGAATGCGCACTCTGGATATGCACGCGCCCTTCGAACTATTGGAGTGGACACAACACCGGCCACAACCGGCGGGAATTGCATGTTGATCACCGATTTTTTTTTCCATCTTGCTCGCGCTCCCGTGAAGTGCGTACCCTGTCGCCATGAATGACCAAGACGCCATCGAGACTTTGATCAGGCGCTACGGGACCGTTGCCAAGGCGGCGGCCAAGCTGCGCATCATCGAGACACGCATGGCGAACTGGAGACGCCGCGGCATCAGCAATGAGGGCCGTCCTCTGGTGTTTTTAGCACTGCGCCGTCTCAAGGTCAGGCTTCCGATGTCGTGGGCATTCGCGCGAGAGCACGATCACTCAAATCGCGGAGCCACAAATGGCGGAAAGAGCAACGGGCGGAAGGCGTCGCCCAAGCCGAAAGGCAGGAAACGGCGCCGTAGGCCACAACTCAAAGCGAAAAATGGCCACCAGCGGCGTGGTCAGCGACGAAGTGTATCTGCGATGGATCAAAAAAATCGCGGACGCACGGGCCGCCGTGGAACGGGCCAACACGCCCCTCAAATCGCGTAAATCGGAGCTTTCCAACATCTACAAGGCCGCCACGGCCGAGGGTGTGGACACCGACGCGATTGTGGAGGCACAGGACAAGGACAAACTGGACCACCTCGAGGTGGCCACCAAGTATGCCAACACCGGGCGCGTGCTGCGCCTGATGAAATCTCCGCTCGCGGTGCAGATGGACTTGTTCCGCACGTCAGAGCTTCCGGTCACGGTGACAGCCGCGATCGCGGGACGCAGGGCGGGCGCACAGGGTCTGCCCAACGAAAACCCCCATTCCCCCGGCAGCGAACCTTTCGTTGCCTACGAGGACGAGTACACAAGAGCACAGACGGCGCTGCAGGACGAACTGCGCTGATCGTCCAACTTCGTGGGGAGGTTGGGCATGGCGCGCGTTCTCGCGTTCGATTGTTCGTCGACAACAGGATGGGCGTGCTTTGCCAGCGCCCGCGCTCACCCGGCGTTGGGCAGCTTTCCGCTGCCGTCCGGACTCGACTACGGCCGCCGCAACATCGCAATGCTGGCCCAGGTGCGGCGGCTGATCGACCGATTTCATCCCGACATCGTGGCGTTCGAAGCGCCGATCTTCCTGCCGCGCGACAAGTGGCACACCCGTAGGTTGCTCACCGGCTTGGTCAACATGGTGGAGCTGGCCGCCGCCGAACGGGATCTCCGGTGCATCGAGGTCGATCCCGGCGTGGTCAAGGCCGCCATGTGTGGACCGCGCAAGAAGGTTGGCCGCAAGTT
>Ga0210402_10000443_pt1 | contig 46464 bp, 44 predicted proteins | sample IncBWC7MmetaG_FD_161055 | JGI IMG/M metagenome (GOLD analysis project Ga0210402, IMG submission 161055) | Forest soil microbial communities from Barre Woods Harvard Forest LTER site, Petersham, Massachusetts, United States - Inc-BW-C-7-M | ecosystem: Environmental > Terrestrial > Soil >... | reverse complement strand
CGACTCGCCAGGGTGAGAAAACCGGATGCCGGCTGAGAACGACGACCTCGATCCCCTTGCCGTGAAACTCGCGCGCAAGCAGCGATCCGAGAAATCCGGAACCTCCCGCGATGACGACCTTTGCCGGTTTCATGTTGTCTCCTTGTTCATGAGTTGAACGTGTTCAACTTCAATGTAGGCCGCGAAGAGTCAAACGTCAAGGAGATTTATGAACATGTTCAGAAAAGCCGTCAAGGAAGGATGAAGGCGGAAGGATGAAGGGTGACGACGCGGTACATACTCCTCATCCTTCAGCCTTCATCATTCATCCTTTGACGGAGCGCAGGCGAGACGCCGGCGCTCCGTTGTGCTTCTCGTGACACCTGTCACATGCCAACGTGACTACCCTCGCCCCGCGAAACGGCGTACAACCGTACTCTCCACTCGGAGTCAGCCATGACCGCAGCCGCATATCCCATGCAGTTCGAAGCCGATGTCGTTCTCAGGACGGGACATACGTTGCACCTTCGTCCCGTCCGTCCCGATGATCGGGAGCGGCTGCTTGCGTTTTACGGGCACCTCTCGCCGGAGTCATTGCACGCGCGGTTCTTCGACCTCTGCACGCCCGAACGGGCCATGACCTACTCGCCGGCCGACGTCGACTACGACCGCGAATTCGGTGTGATCGGCGAGAACCTCGACGGCATCGTGGCCGTGGCGCATTACTTCGCCTCGCGCCGCCGGCCCGATGTGGCGGAGGTGGCCTTCGCCATCGCCGACTCCGGACAGGGCCACGGCATCGGAACGAAACTGCTCGAGGTGCTCATCGCCGCGGCGCGGACGCATGGCATCAATCGCTTCGAGGCGGACGTGCTGTCGGACAACGAGCGCATGCTGGCGGTCTTCGTAGACATGGGTTTCGTCACGGATACCGAGCTCGATGCAGGAACCATTCATCTGTCGTTTCCGATCGCGGCGACACCGCTGGCGGAAGAGCGCGCCGCGGAGCGCTCGCAGACCGCGGCGGCGGCCTCGATGCGCGCCATCTTCGCGCCGCGCTCGATCGCCGTCATCGGCGCCAGCCGCCGGCATGGCCAGCTCGGGAACGAAATCGTCAGAAACCTGGTCGCCACCGGCTATCAGGGATCGCTGTTCGTGGTGAATCCGAACGCCACCGACGTCGAGTCGGTGCCTGCCTTTCCGAGCATGGCCGCCATCAAAGACGAGGTCGAGCTGGCCATCATCGCCGTGCCGGCCGCGTTCGTGGAATCCGTTCTCGACGATTGCATCGCCAGGCATGTCAGCGCGGTCGTGGTCATCAGCGCCGGCTTCGGCGAGATCGGCCAGGAGGGGCGCGTCATCGAGCGGCGGCTGCTGGAGAAAGTGCGCGACGCCGGCATGCGCATGGTCGGTCCCAACTGCATGGGCGTCATCAACACCGACCCTGAGGTGCGCATGCATGCCACCTTCGCCGCGGCCTTTCCGCCGGCCGGCAACGTGGCCATGTCGAGCCAGAGCGGGGCCCTCGGCCTGGCCGTTCTCGACTACGCGCGCTCGCTGCACATCGGCTTCTCGACCTTCGTCTCCGTCGGCAACAAGGCCGACGTCTCCGGCAACGATCTCATTCAGTACTGGGCCGACGATCCGCGCACGAACGTGATCCTTCTCTACCTGGAGAGCTTCGGCAACCCGCGCAAGTTCGTGGAGATCGCGCGGCGGGTCGGGCGGCAGAAACCGATCGTGGCCGTGAAGGCGGGGCGGTCGGCGGGAGGCGCGCGCGCGGCGTCGTCGCACACCGGGGCGCTCGCATCCAGCGACGCCATCGTCGACGATCTCTTCCGGCAGTCGGGCGTGATCCGCACCGATACACTGGAAGAGATGTTCGACGTGGCCGCTCTCCTGGCCACGCAGCCGCTTCCGAAAGGGAACCGCGTGGCCATCGTGACGAACGCGGGCGGCCCGGGAATCCTGGCCGCCGATGCCTGCGACGCCAACGGCCTGGCGCTGGCGCAACTGGGCGTGGATACGACAGACCAACTCCGCGCGCTGCTCCCCTCCGCCGCGAGCGTCGGCAATCCGATCGACATGATTGCCTCGGCCACTGCCGATCAGTATCGAGCGGCGTTGCGGCTGCTCCTGGCCGACGCCGAGGTCGACGCGGTCATCGCCATCTACATCCCGGTGCTGGCAACGGAAGCGGCCGCGGTCGCGGCGGCAATCCAGGGTTGCGCGAAAGAGACAGAAGGAAAAACGTTGCTGGCCACGTTCATGGGAACCGCCGGCACGCCGATGCCGCTCGATCCCGTCCCCGCGTATCCGTTTCCCGAGCGTGCCGTGCAGGCGTTGGCCGCGGCAACGCACTATGCCGCGTGGCGCAGGACGCCAGTCGGGACTGCCGTCCGGTTCAACGACATCGACCCCATCCGCCTTCGCGCGATCGTCGATGCCGCGCTCGAGTGCGGCGGCGGCTGGCTCGATCCGATGGACGTTGCGGCCGTGTTGACCGCAACCGGTATCGATGCTCCGGCCATCGCCCTCGCGCGCAGTGCGGCAGAGGCGAAGGAAGCAGCGATCGGTATCGGTTTCCCCGTGGCGCTGAAGGCCTATGGCCCCGAACTGCTGCACAAGAGCGACGTCGGCGGCGTGAAGCTGTCGCTCCGCGACGAATCTGCCGTCTCCACGGCGTACGAGGAGATGGCCTCCTCCCTTGGCGGCCAGATGACCGGCGCGGTCATCCAGGCGATGGCGCCGGATGGCGTGGAAATGATGATCGGTGTGACGCTCGACCCGGCCTTCGGTCACGTCATCGCCGCCGGCGCCGGCGGGACGCTGGTCGAGCTCCTCGACGACGTCGCCTTCCGGCTTCTCCCGCTGACCGATGCCGATCCGGACGCCATGCTGACCGGCCTGCGCTGCATGAAATTGCTCCGAGGCTTTCGCGGTGCGAAGCCATCCGACATGGCGGCCCTGCGCAACGCCATCCTCCGCGTGTCGTCATTGGTCGAGATTTGTCCCGAGATCCGTGAGCTCGACCTGAACCCGGTCAAAGTCCGCCAGTCGGGCACGCTTACGGTCGACGCGCGGATCCGGGTGGAAAAGCCGGTCCGGACGCAGCCTTCGCTGAGGATTGCGTATTGATCGTCACCGCCTTGAGGAACGCTGGCGTCTCGCTAGCCGAACGGCTAGCCGCCAACCCGGCAGACTCCACACATTCGCTGGTAAACACGGGCGTGAGACAACAGCGCTCCGCCTGGAATGCGGCCGGCATCGTGAACTTCACCTTCCGCTCGTGGTGCTCTCCCCGGCGGCCGCTCGCCGGATCGTGATGCCTGTGAAGCGAGGCGCGGTGGCGTTCAGGTCACACGCGCCTGCGATTTTGCGACCGCGATGGCCTTCAAGATCAGACGCGCATGCGATTTGCGACCCGCGATGGACTTCAAGATCACACGCGCATGCGATTTGGGACCGCCGATGGTATCGAGGTCATGCGTGTTTGATATTTGCCCCCATGCGATGTGATATCGAGGTCATGCGTGTTTGATATTGACCCCCATGCGATGTGGCCTGAGGTCATACGCGTCTGATATCGGCCCCCCGCGTGGTGGCCGTCACCGGTGCTGAACTGGTATGGATGCGGCCGGACAGTCAACCCCTACCCGCCCTTGATGCCCTCCCTACCCCGTTGGGTGGCATAGGACATCACATCGACATGTGACGATGGTCGCACGAAAGATGAGGTGCGATATGCCTTCCCCCTACAACCTGGCCATTCACAACTCCTGCGCCGACTGCACGGTGCGCACGGATCACCTGTTCTGCAACATGAGCGCTTCGACGCTGGCGGCGATGGACGCCGTGAAGTTCACGAGCGTCTACCCGAAAGGATCAACCCTGTTTGTGGAAGGGGAATCTCCGCGGGGCGTATTCGTGGTCTGCAGCGGGCGGGTGAAGCTGACGACGTCCTCGAGCGAGGGGCGCACTCTCATCGTGCGGATCGCCGGTCCGGGAGAGGTCCTCGGTGCGAGCGGCGCGATTCTCGGCCGTCCGTACGAGCTCTCCGCGGAGACGCTCGAGCCCGCTCAGTTGAACTTCATCGGACGCGACGATTTCATGCGCCTGCTGAACGGTCATCCGGAAGCGTGTATGCACGCCGCGCAGCAGCTCAGCGAGAAGTATCACTCCGCGCAGCGCGAGATCCGTTCTCTCGGGCTGTCGCAGACGACCAGCGAGAAGCTGGCCCGGCTCATCCTCGACTGGTGTGAGAAAGAGGGCGACGAGACGCCGCGCGGCACTCGCCTCCAGGTGTTGCTCACGCACGAAGAGATCGCGCAGATGATTGGCACCACCCGCGAGACCGTGACCCGTATCTTCAGCGACTGGCGCAGGAAGAACATGATCGAGATCAAGGGCTCGAATTTTTTCATCCGCGAGCATCAGCAGTTGAGCGACATGGTCACGGTGTGAGACGAAACGCACCGTCTCGTGTGCCAGCGGTCACAGCGGCGAATGCAGGCTCCCCTCTATCTTCGCCGCTGAGGTGAGCCTGTGACGAACGAACTCGCTGTTGAAACCCATCTGCTCGAATCGACGCTGTTCCACCATCAGGCCATCGGGGTCTGGCCGGCGGGAAGAACCCTGTTTTATGAAGGGGAGGATCCGCGCGGCGTCTACGTGATTCACTCCGGAGCCGTCGATCTGATCTTCTCAGCGAAGGACGGCCGCGCCAAAACCCTTCGCGTCGCCCACACCGGCCAGATTCTCGGATTGAGCTCCGTTTTCTCGCACCGCCCACACGACTACACCGCCACGGTCCGTTCCACGAGCGACCTCGGCTACGTCGACGAGGCCACGTTCCACAAGCTCCTGGAGAGTTCGCCCACCCTGCTGTTCGGCGTACTGCGCCTGCTGAGCGAAGACGTGAACTCGTGCTACGGGTGCATGCGCGAGATCGCGCTGGCGAGGTGATTGCGCGGAGATGCGGAGCGTTTTCTCTGCATCTCCGCGTGAACCTCGCGGTGTCTTCTGATGCTGCACCGACGTCCCCAGATCGTATCCGTGTGGTCCGTCGCTGATCATCGCCTACAGCGCCTGCGTTGCCCTGGTCGGATCCGGCCAGTGGCTGCTCTATCGCTACAACCCCGACCGCGGCGCCAGGTGTGGGTTGGCTTGCGAAGCAAGCGAGAAAACGTAGGTGGCCGGACCCTGATCCACTAATCTACTAACCGACCCCTCACTTCTCCGCCGGATAGCTGTACATCTTCCACCGCGCGTCGACGTCGTGCTGCGCCGCGGCGATCACGTTGCGTGATTCCTCGGTGTCATTCTTCAGAAGCTGGTTGAAGCGATTCTCCATCCGCAGGAACTTCTCGACGGGGAGCTTGAGGGCGCGCGAGTCGTGCTGGAGCGGGTTCTCGAGGTCGGACTCTCTAGTCCGACCGGTGCTCGCGCGGGCCAACAGTTTAAGGCGTTGCGTCGACATGCTGCGTGCGACCCTCCGTTAACGGCCGTAGTGGCTCGATGAGGCCTCAACCACCATTCCTGGAGGGTTGCCTCACTCCCAGAACTGCGTTAGCTGACTCGCAAGCGTCTTGTTTTGAATCGGTTCCGTGCACGGCCGATCAGACTGGCGAGTCCGGCCTACGTTGCTGCGCACCCCCAGAGTGAGGTCGTGGAGTCGACTAGTGGACTCGTGGAGTCGACTAGTGAGGTCGTGGAGTCGACTAGTGGACTCGCGAAGTCCACCTAGTGAGGTCGTGGAGTTCACTAGTGGACTCGCGGAGTGCACCTAGTGAGGTCGTGGAGTCCACAAATGGACTCGTGGAGTCGACCTAGTGAGGTCGTGGAGTCCACCAGTGGACTCGTGGAGTCGACTAGTGAGCTCATGGAGTCGACTACTGGAGTCCCCACTCATGGACTCTACGAGTGTGGGAGCTCACCATTGCTGGTGAGTTACAGCCACGGTTCCGATCGACGCAGGAAAGAGCGAGCACACACATCCCCAGTGCGTTCAGGCACTTGCGGAATCAGCTCTCCAGTCGTCGATTCGCGCCCGCACCCGCCCCCTCCGGCCACGCCAACGCCATGGCCAGCTCCGGCACCACCCCAACTAGCTCCTCGGCGTGCGCCGAGGCGACGTCTTCCAGCTCCCGCCCGCGTCAGCACCGCATCGACCGACGTCCCCTCCCGCCGCGCCAGAGCCCGGAGCACGTCCCGCTGATACCGCGGAACCCGCGCCCGCAGCTCCACCAGCCGGATCGCCTCCGGCAGCACCGAAGGGGCATCCTTCCCGAGCGGCGCTTCGATGACGGACTGCTCCCACTTCAGCATCGCCACCGCCACCAGCTCCTCGCGCGTCATCCGCTCCCCGAGCGCCGTCCAAACCGCTACACGACGATTCTCCTGCGAGCGGCGGACGAGAAAAGGGAACGTAGGTGGTCGACGTTTTGGCAAATTGCGGACGAATGACTATCTGCAGATTGCGCAGATGAACGCAGATAAGACCGCACCTTACTCGGCGCATTAAAGCTCAGTCGTCCCAATGGTCGTACTCCCACATCGCGCGAGAGACGCCGTCAAATCCTGGAAACAGCGTGGCGCCTGTTGTTCCGTGTTTCGCGAGGAGTGCCATTAGCGCACCTGCCTCGGAAACGGGAAGGATGAACTTGTAGAGAGCCTTCGTATAGTCGATCACGCTCGCATGCACCCGTTGGAGCGCGTCATCAAAAGGGTCACGCCTAACGATGCCGGTCCGGCGCTGCGGCTCGCTGAGACGGTAAAGCAGGTGCACACCGCGCTGAGCAGCAAGATTGCGGTTACCACCGTACGGCGTAGTCACGACTTCGACGACGCCGTCGGGGCGTGACGTTTTATCCTCTGGATCTTCGTCGTCCGCCATCGCCGCATCCCGCCACGAGGCGTTGAACGCCCACACCACGATCCGTCGTGTTGCCCGTTCATCCGCATCGTCACATCGCAGGACCGATTCTGCGGCAAAGTACGAGGCGACCCAAGGCGAACGAGTCCAGTCGAGGAATCTTGTGGGCACGCCGTGATGCTGCGCCAAGGCGATCAGAGACCATAGGCGCGCCGGTGGCCACGCTTTCACCAGTTCGTCCTGATCGTTGTCGACATTGTCTAATTCAACGCGAACATCGTATGAGTCCTCCGGAATCGACAACCCGGCGTGATCGGCGGTCTCGTAGAATCGGCGAATCAACTGCAACTCGGCACGCACTTGCATCAAATACGTCCATCGCACCCAAGTTCGTGACTTCGCGGCGCTCATCCGATCTTCGCGGTAGGCCATGGGCAGTAATGGCCAGTCTTTGCTCTGCCCGCGAAAGATCCATTCTCCTTCGAGGAACGGTTCGATCGTGGGCGACAAAGCCGCCACGAAAGCGCTCGCATCGGTAGGGCGAACAACTTTATAGAATGGAGCCATTCTTAAACTCGGTACAAAGTTATCACGCGCAAGTACGGACCGAAGTGCGGAGTGTCCTACGATCCTCCCTAGCGGCGTGTAACTCCCACCACCTGCACCGGACATGGAGCCGCGGTTGCTGCATCGCTGGTGCGTTACCATTTGGCGTCGTGGTTCCAAGCCGGCGTGCTTGGAACGTTGGGCAGACGGAGGATCGAATGAGACGAAGCATTGTCTTTCTAATATTTTTCGCCGTTGGATGCGGTACGAATACGGGCGTCCAACCGCTAGGTAGCGATACCTTCAAGATCTTCAAGCAAGGATCAACGGGATTCGTGGGGTCGGACAAGATCAGGTCTGACGTCGAGTTGCAGGCAAGTCAGTACTGCGGGCAACAAGGCAAGTCGATGAAGGTCATCAACGTCATCACTGGGCAGCCGCCGTATATATTAGGCAACTTTCCGAAGGCGGAGGTGCAATTCAAGTGTGTCGATCCGAAGGAACTTCAGCTAGTCGGTGGAACAACAGACGGTGGTGGTTCCCAACTAGCAGCACTCGGAGAAGTCACGATCTCAAGTAACGTGGCGAATGCGGACGTTTCTGTCGACGGCAAGTTCATCGGCAACGCACCCATCACCGCGCTGAAACTCACGCCAGGCACGCATGTCTTTGAGGTAAGCGCGAAAGGGTATGTCACCTGGAAGCGTGACGTTACCGTAGTGCAAGGTTCGGCAACTCGTGTTGTCGCTGAACTAGAGTCGGTTAGGTAGGAGCCACTTGAACGTTACCGAGGGATCCACCACAAGATCGATCAGCGTCGCCGTCGATGCCGGGCCTCGAGCGCTTCGGCAGCCGAGTTGGGCTTGCGTCGCTCGGTCCTGCGGAGCAATCTCGAAAACCCCTACAGCCGGCAGGATCGTCAATGGGGCGACGCTCACGCTGTGCCTCCGCAAGAGCGGCTCGGCGAACAAAGGAGCTATGCGTCTCGCCTGCCTTGCGCGCCGCGGCGTGAATGACCTGGAGGTCGGTCTCGGCAGTGAAACGAGAACCTTGCGCATCCTAATAGTGTATCGAACGGATACCGTACAGGTGGGTCCTTCCGCTTCGCGCCTTCGCGGCTTCGCGTGAGATCGATGTGTCACGCGAAAACGCGAAGCGCAGATATCCACAGCCTCACACCATCGCGCAACGCGCTTCCGTCGCAATCGGATCCTCACCCGCTTCCGTGAGGATGATCTCGTACAGCGCGAGCGTGTCGGCGATGAGGGCGTCGTCGATGCGGCGTACGGCGTGGCCTTCATGTTCGAGGATGTAGTCGCCGACGGCGAGCTCCCCGTCGAGCAGATCGAGCTGGACTTCGCGCGTCATGCCCCAGAAATCACATTCGACGACTGTTTCATCGATGAACCGGACAACTTGCCAGGAGCTCCGAGACACATGACGCACCTCCGAGCCGTGACGTTCGCATGCGGCCGGGTTGGCGTCGAGATCGGAGCGCACACGTCCACGTGATTCCCGTCACGGGGAGGCGCGGAGATCGCGGAGGTTTACGTTTCGCGGATGAGCTTCGTCTTCCCCAACTCCCGTTCGTTCACACAGCGCGGCGAAGTAGTAACCAAACATGGATTCCGGCAAGGGCATGGCAAGCACCGCCCCCTCATCCGCCTTCGGCACCTTCTCCCCCGCTGGAAAGCGCGGGGGAGAAGGGCTCTCGAGGTTAGGAAGGCGCGAGCTCTTTTCGGGGCGACCGCACGACCGCCTGAGATTGGTGCTGTCGACATGAAAGGTTCTTCTCCCTCTGCGTCTCCGCGTCTCCGCGTGAAACCATCTACCCCTTCCCCATCACCCGCTCCAGCTCTTCCCGCCGGTTTCGGCTCAACGGCAGCTCGGTTCCATCCTTCAGCCGTACCGCGTAGTCGCCGCCGGAGGCGCGGAGGAGGATGTCGATGCGGTCGAGGCGGACGATGGCGGAGCGGTGGAGGCGGAAGAAGAGGGCGGGGTCGAGCTTCTCTTCCAGCGTCTGCATCCGTTCGCGGACGGCGAAGGTCTTGCCGGCGGCGTGCAGCTCGGCGTAGGGGCCGCTGGCGGTGATGTAGTCGATCTTCGACACCGGGACGACGCGCATCTGGCCGCGCTGCTCGACCGGGATGCGGTCGAGATACTGGCGCTTCGGAAGTTCCGGTTCGGCGCTTTCGTGCAGGAGCGTGGCCAGTTGTTTGGTCAGCCGTTCCACCTGGCGCAGCGCGATCGTCTTGCGGGCCCGGGCCAGCGCCTGGGCGAAGCGTTCGTCGTCGAACGGTTTGACGAGATAGTCGATGGCGGCCACCTCGAACGCCTTCAGCGCGAATTGATCGAACGCCGTCACGAAGATCGTCACCGGCATCCGCTCGGTGCCGATGGCGGCGACGACTTCGAAGCCGGTCATGCCGGGCATCTGCACGTCGAGGAAGACGAGATCGGGTGCGAGCTTGCGGATGGCCGCCACCGCTTCCGGGCCATTCGATGCCGTGCCGGCGATGACCACGGAGGGATCGTGAGCGAGCAGATCCTCGATGCGCTGGCGTGCCAGGAGCTCGTCATCGGCGATGACGACGTGCAGTGTCTTCGTCTCAGGCATGCGTGTCCGTCCGGAAGGGAAGGATCATCTCCGCGATCGCTCCTCCCTCGCTGCGCGATGCAAGAGTGAACGAAGCCGCGTCGCCGTACAACTCCGTGAGGCGCGCGCGGGTATTGCCGAGGCCGACGCCGGTCGCGGCGGCCGGCTCAACGCCCGGACCGTTGTTGATCACTGTGATGACCAGATCATCACCGCGCCTCTCTGCCGTGATTGCTACGATGCCCTCCCCGGTGGCGCGTGCGGCCCCATGCTCGAGCGCATTCTCCACGATCGGCTGAAGGATCAGGCGCGGGACGAATGCCGCAAGCGTTTCCTCGCCGGCGTCGATGCTCGTTCGCAATCGCCCCTGGAAGCGCACCTCCATGATGTCGATGTAGCGGCGGAGGAACGACAGCTCCTGATCGAGGGTGACCTCGTGCTCGGCTTCGCTGTCCATGGTCAGGCGCAGCAGCTCGCTGAGGCGCGCGATCATCCGCCGGACTCCGGCCGGATCTCGCTCCACCAGCGCGGCGATGGCGTGGAGGGTGTTGAAGAGAAAGTGTGGATTGAGCTGCATCCGCAGCGCGTCGAGTCGGGCGTCGGCAAGCTGGACCTGCAGCAGCGCGGCGCGCGCACCGAGGGCGTTCGCTTCCCGGATGCGGAGCTGATCGCGGATGAAGTACTTGCGCGCGTATCCGGCGACGAGGACGGCCACGAAGACCAGGTAGTGATTCACAAAACGGAAGCGGCCGATGTCGCGCAGCGGCGCGAAGAGCGCCGGCGTCGGGCGATGCGCCACGGCTGTCTCGAAGAACTGTTCGCGCACCTCGGCCAAGCCGGAGTAGACGATGACGGAGATGACCACGCCGATGGCAAGCAGAGCGGGGATGTGCACGACCCAGCGCGACCGCTCGATGCTGAAACGGCTGCTGAGCCAGAAGACGAACGGTGTCAGCGCTGCCCAGATCCACGACTCGATGAACGCCAGCGCGATCGGGCCGACGGGAGAGATGCCTCGAAAGCCGAATCCGCGCGGGTCGAGAAGGCGGTTGACCGACGCAAGCGTGGCCAGCGACGTCCAGAAGACGAAGATGAGAAACAGCTCGCGGCGCGATAGTCGTCTCCAGGATGCCGTCATCATGCTCGAAACTAGCACGAACGACGCCGTCTCCCGTCACGCTTCATTTCATCGGCGTGCAGTTCATGACACGCAGGTGCAGATTGATAAAATACCGAAAGGAAGGCCGCCGGCGATTTGTCGTGATGCGCGACTGGCAACCAGCAATCGATCGATCAAACCCAAACGCCAGCCAAGGAGAACCAACATGAAACGCACCAGTAAATGGATCACCGCAGCAGCCGTCCTCGGGCTCTCGGCCACCCTCGCCTTCGCCGGTACCGGCATGGGCGAAGGGCATGGTCATGGCTTCGCAGGCAAAGGGCGACATCATCACGGGTTCAGCAAGCTCGCCAGCAAGCTGAACCTCACCGATGCGCAGAAAGTGCAGTGGAAAGCGATCCGCAAGAGCTCGCACGAGCAGAATGCGGCGTTCTTCCAGCAGTCGCGTCAGACGAGGCAGGACTTCCATGCGGCCAAGAAGGCCGGCGACACGGCAAAGGCCGATTCACTCAAGCCGGCGATCGAGTCGCAGCGCGCGCAGATGAAGCAGATCCGCGCCGCCGAGGAGCAGCAGTTCGTCAAGATCCTCACCCCGGAGCAGAGCGCGCAGTACCAGACCCTCAAGGCCGAGCGGGCCGCGCGTCATGCCGCACGTGAGGCGCAAGAGAAGAAGTAAGCAGCAAACATCGCAGTAGTGAATGAGGAGGCGGCGACGCCTCCTTTTTTTGGCCTTCGGCGTTGTCGGTTGTCGGGCTGCGGTAGCGCGGTTGCGCGGTCTCGCGGTGGTTCGGCAATTCGGCGCTGCTTCGATACAAACACCCCGAGACCGCGCAACCGCGAGACCCCGCAACCCCGCCGCCGACAACCGAACCGATAACCGACGACCCTACCCCACTCAAAACGCCCCAGTGCACTCCATGCCACGCCCGTGCAACTCGCGTAAACCGCGCAAGCGGCGGCATTTGTGCAGTGTTGTAGAGCGCAACGAAGGGAGTAAGGGTCATGAAACGCAAATCGATCATCGCAGTCATCGTCGTCGCCGTCCTCGCCGCGATCGGCCTTTTCGTCTACCGCGACGCGTTCGCCAAGCCGGCGGCGTCGTTCCGGTTCGTTTCCGTCGAGCGAGGCAATCTGCAGCAGTCTGTCTCCGCAACCGGCACCCTCGGCGCGGTGACGACGGTCAGCGTCGGCACGCAGGTCTCGGGACAGGTCGCCGCACTGCTCGTCGACTACAACGATGTGGTGAAAAGGGGCCAGCTCCTGGCGCGCATCGATCCGACGCTGGCCCAGCAGGCCGTGGTCGATGCGCAGGCGAATCTCGACAAGGTGCGGGCGCAGCTCCTTCAGGGGCAGCGCGACTACAACCGCAACCGTGAGCTGACCGCCGACGGTCTTGTGACGAAGAGCGCCTTCGAGCAGAGCGCGTCATCGCTCGACGTGGCGCGCGCCGACGTGAAGTCGGCCCAGGTCGCGCTCGACCGCGCGCGGCAGAATCTGGCCTACACCAACATCTACGCGCCGATCGACGGCGTCGTCGTCGACCGCAATGTGCAGCAGGGGCAGACCGTCGCCGCCAGCCTCTCGGCGCCGCAGCTCTTCCTGATCGCCAACGATCTCGCGCACATGCAGATCCTGGCGCAGGTGGGGGAGAGCGACATCGCCCAGATCAAGGAAGGCCAGCCGGTGTCGTTCTCCGTGCAGGCGCTGCCGAACCAGAAGTTCAAGGGCACCGTCCAGCAGGTTCGCCTGCAGTCCACGATTGCAGACAACGTCGTCGACTACACCGTCGTCATCAACGTCGACAACGCCCAGAACAAGCTCCTGCCGGGCATGACGGCGCGCGTCGATCTCCAGACGCAGTCGGCCACGAACGTGCTCGAGGTCTCGAACGCGGCGCTGCGCTTCAAGCCGACCGATGAGCAGTTGGCGTCGCTTGGTGTGAAAAAGGCGGCAGTGTCTGCGCAGACCACGACGGCAACATCGACGATGTCCGCTGCCGACCGCGCGGCGCGCAGAGCAGCACGAGGCGCGGACGGGCAACGGCCCACGATCGCAACGCTCTATTACGTCGATCAGAATGGCGATCTGGCCGCGGCTACTGTCGCCACCGGCGTCAGCGACGGTACATCGACCGAGATCAGGACGCGCAACAACTCCACGATCAACTCCGCTATCAGGGAAGGAACGAAGGTAGTGGCCGGCATCGCATCGCCGTCGACTGCCACCGCTGCTACCGCGACCACCGGCTCGTCCGCCAGCCCGTTCACCCCGAGCGGTGGACAGCAGCGTCCCGGAACCAGGGGAGGCTTCTAATGAGCGACATCGTCATCGAGACTCGGCAGGTCACGAAGACATACGAGAGCGGGACGAATTCCGTGCATGCCCTGCGTGGAATCGACCTGACCGTCCACCGCGGCGAGTTTCTCGCCGTGATGGGCACCTCGGGATCGGGCAAGTCGACGCTGATGAACGTGCTCGGCTGCCTCGACACGCCGACGTCGGGCTCGTATCTGCTCGACGGCGTGCATGTCGAATCGCTCGGAAAGAACGAGCTGGCCGCCATCCGCAATCAGAAGATCGGCTTCGTCTTCCAGGGATTCAATCTTCTGGCGCGCACGAGCGCCGTGGAGAACGTGCAGCTTCCGTTGCTTTATGACCGCAGCGGCAGGAAGCGCGATACGCACGCGCTTGCCATCGCCGCACTCGAGAGTGTCGGACTGGGAGAGCGTGTCGATCACGAGCCGAGCGAGCTCTCGGGCGGGCAGCAGCAGCGCGTAGCCATCGCACGCGCGCTGGTCACCGAGCCGGCCATCATTCTCGCCGACGAGCCGACCGGCAATCTCGACTCGCACACGTCGGTGGAAGTGATGGCGCTGTTTCAAGCGCTGAATGACAAGGGCATCACCATCGTCCTGGTCACGCACGAAGCCGATATCGCCGTCTACGCGAAGCGAATCGTTGAATTCCGCGACGGCAGCATCCGCCGTGACGAGATCGTGAATGACCGCCGCAACGCGGCCGCCGATCTGGAAGAAGAGGAAAGGAGCGCAGCATGAAGATCAGGATTCTCGTGAAGCTCGCCCTCCAGGCAATCCGCAAGAACAAGATGCGGGCGGCGTTGACGATGCTGGGCATCATCATCGGCGTGGCCGCGGTCATCGTGATGGTGGCCATCGGCTCCGGCGCGCGCGCCCGCATCCAGTCGCAGATCAACAACCTCGGCACGAACATGATCGTCATCACGCCCGGTTCGGCGAATACGGCCGGCGTGAGCCAGGGAGCGCAGGCCTTTCCGACGCTCTCGCTGGACGACGTCACCAAGATCCGCGCCGAGGCGCAGTATGTGACGGGAGTATCGCCGGTCGTCGTCAGCCGCTCGCAGGTTGTGGCGGCGCAGGGAAACTGGCGGACCACGATCAACGGCGTCGATACCGACTACCAAACCATCCGTGACTGGCAGACGGACGATGGCGCATTCTTCGGCGCCGACGACGTGCGCGGCCAGCGTGCCGTGGCCGTGATCGGCCACACGGTCGCCCAGCGTCTCTTCGGCGACAACGAGCCGGTGGGTCAGGACATCCAGATCGCCAAGTCGCCGTTCAAGATCGTCGGCGTGCTTTCGGCAAAGGGCCAGACCGCGGCCGGAACCGATTCGGACGACGTGATCTTCGTGCCCTACACCACCGCCGCGACACGTCTCAACGGCAAGAACCGCATCCCGCAGATCGTGGCCTCGGCCGGCTCCCAGCAGGACATCCCTGCCGCGCAGGATGAGATTCGCGGCCTCGTGCGCGAATCGCACCGTCTGGCCAGCGGCGACGAAGACGATTTCACCGTCCGCAATCAGACCGACCTGGCGCAGGCGGCAGAGAGCTCAACACAGGTCATGACCATGCTGCTGGCGGCCATCGCCTCGATCTCGCTGCTCGTCGGCGGCATCGGCATCATGAACATCATGCTGGTGTCGGTCACCGAGCGAACCCGCGAGATCGGTATCCGCCTGGCCATCGGCGCCCGCGGCTCCGACGTCCTCACGCAGTTCCTGGTGGAGAGCATCGTCATGGGCGTTCTCGGTGGCGTCATCGGCCTCGCGGCCGGCGTCGCCGGCGCCAAGGTGCTCGGCCATTTCACCGGATGGGAGACCGTGATCTCCCCGATCGTAATGCTGATCGCCATCGGCTTCTCGGGCGCGGTAGGCGTGTTCTTCGGCTACTACCCCGCCAGAAAGGCGGCAGCGCTGAATCCGATTCAGGCGCTAAGGTACGAGTGAGGGCGGGCGACTCGCTGGCGCCTCTGGAGTTCGGGTGTTAACGACGCCGCGATAGCGGCACAAGAGGGTAGCCAGAGGGTGCGAGCGCTTTTTGCGAGCACCTCTGGTTGCGGTGTGCATTGGAATTGTGCCGCGTCAGCGGCACTGGATGAGTGAGACAAATGACGATTGTGACGGCTTCCAGTGCCGCTGACGCGGCACGAAATCGGTGACATTTTCTTCCAGGGGTGCTCGCAAAAAGCGCTCGCACCCCTGGCTATCGTCTTGTTGCCGCTATCGCGGCATCGGGCCCGCTCCGCCGGCATTGGCGCCTTGCCGGCGCACCTGATCTCAATTGTCAGGCTTCGTCGAAGAGCTCCTTCCGAAACACTTCCCAGGGAATCGCCTCGCCGCGGGCAGAGGACGCGATCGCTTCCTCGATGGCCGCATCGAGCTCTTCGTCGATTTCCACCATCTCGCCGGTCTCCTCCACATTGAACCTCGGTTCGCGCTTGCTTATGACGGAATTCTACCTCGGTCCTCGGCCACTTCCGGATGGGAGATCTTGATCTCCACATCGCCTAGATCGGCGGCCCTTTGCCGCGTCTCGAATGCCAGAAGGCGAGAATCTCCAGATATGGCGGTGAGCCGCTGACGCGGTAGTAGATGACGAATCCTACCCGGCGTAGAAACATCTGACGGACGTTTCGCGTCTTCGTGTACGTGGCGAGCCGGCCAATCCCGGGAGTGCTGGCGAGTATTTTCGCCATCGATTCGAAGTCTTCACGAATCGCGTTTGGCGCGGCAGGCCGGTTGATCCGCCACCAGGCATGGGCTTCGTCGAGCTGCTTGTCCGCTCTTGGCTCTACGACGATCGGGAGAGCCGCTCCTTCTCCCAGCGCTTCAGCATGACCTCGAGGGGAATCCCCTCGCCGCGGTCTGCCTCGGCGATCGCTTCCTGGAGGGCAGCATCGAGCTCTTCGTCGAGTTCCACCATTTCGCCGGTTTCCGGATCCAGATTGAACTGTGGTTCGCGTTTGCTCATGACGGAATTCTACCTCGGTGTTCCTACCGGACACGCACATAGCGTCCCCCCGGCAGTGCCTTGAGCCAGCCGCCGAGCTCGAGTTGCAGAACAGGCTCGGAGAGCACGGCTACGGGGCAGCCGAGCGTTTCGGCGGCGGTGTCGATATGCGTCCCCAGCTCGCGACGGAAGACTTCCAGCACTTCGCGCAGCGGCGAGTCGGGTTGTTCCGGCGCCTTGGACGGAACTTTCCAATCACCCCGAAGCTCGTTGAGGATGTCGTCGGTGGTGTGGACCAGCTTTGCGCCGCTTTGGATCAGCCGGTGCGTTCCCTCCGATCCCGGCGAGAAAATCGAGCCGGGGACGGCGTAGACCTCGCGGTTCTGTTCCAGGGCTGTCCGCGCCGTGATCAGCGAGCCGCTACGGCCGTTCGCCTCGATGATCACCGTCCCGAGCGTCAGGCCGCTGATGATCCGATTGCGGATTGGGAAGTTGTAGCGGAACGGCGGCGTGCCCGGCGGAAACTCAGTGAGGATCAGTCCGCGCTCTTCGATGTCGCGGAAGAGTCGCCGGTTCGCGCGCGGATAGACGATATCGATCCCCGTGCCGAGGACGGCGATCGTCTCGCCGGCAGCATCGAGGGTGGCTTGATGCGCCGCTGCGTCCACGCCCAGCGCCAGGCCGGAGACGACGGCCAAGCCGGCGGAGACAACCTCGCGGCCGAGCTGCGCCGCGACGCTGAGCGCGTACGGCGAGGCACGCCGCGAGCCGACCATCGCCAACGCCGGTTTCCGGGCCAGTGCGAGATTGCCGCGATAGAAGAGAGCCAGCGGCGGATCGACGAGTTGCCTGAGCAGCGACGGGTACTCGTCATCGGCCAGCGTGACGGTGGAGTCGCGCAGAGTTTCGACCTGTTTGCGAAGTTCATCGTTCCGCCATGGCTCGGCGGCATCAGGTCCGTCGATACTTAGCACCTGCCGCAACACGGCAGGGGATGCATTGCAGATCGTCGAAAGCGGGTCGAAGGCTTTGATGAGGAGACGGATGCGGGCAGGTGAGAGCGGTAACAGGGCATACGCGATCAAACGATCGCGGAGCGGGACTTCGGGCATGGGCGTGTTGGTGCCGCGGGAGGGAGCGATGCGTGTGGGACGCCGCCGTGACAATGGTAATCTCCCCGCCGTGTCCGGTAAAGTCCGAGATCCATCGCCTGCCGCCCCGGAAGGAGATCGACGATGAAAGGGATGTTTCGCCTCGGGACTCTGTTCATCGCGCCGTTGCTGGCGATCGGCTGTGCCCATCAGTCCGATCTGTCGCGGCCTGCGTCGCAGGACAACTTCGGCGTGCAGATGGCGCGGCTGAATCTCTGGCGCGAAGCGATGTTCCGCTTCGAGCGCGCTATCGAGATCAATCCCGGTGACGCCCAGGCGCACAACAATCTCGCCGTCGCCTACGAGGCGAACGGGGACTTCGAGAAGGCGCGCAAGGAATACCTCGAGGCGCTGCGGCTCGATCGTACGAATCCCTACATTCAGAAGAACTACAGCCGCTTCGTGGAGTTCCTCTCGCGCAACCGCAAGCGGCAGCAGCCGGGAGTGAACGCGGCTGCCCAGCCCAAAGCGCCGATGGCTGGCGCTCAGGGTGGCGGAACGGTTACCACCGCTCAGCCCGTGGGTGTTGAGGTGCCGCCGCCCTCTCCCGTGAGCCCGCCGGGCGCTACGCCGAGCGATCGTCCGCGGCCACCCACGCAGCCATCACCGCCGCCCACGCCGCCGCCAACTCTGCCTGGAGGTGCCGCATGAAGCGCATCGCTATCGTCGTCTTCGCCCTGCTCCTGCCGCTCACGTCGCCGGCCGGGGTGACCGAGGTCAAACTGAAGCTTCCGCTCAAGCCGAAGCTCTCCATCACCGGCGACGAGAAGATCGCCATCGCTCCCTTCGTCATCGCCAACCGCGAAAAGAGGAACGACCGCGCCTCGAAGGTGGACGTACAGGCGGAGTTTCAGCGCTACCTGAGGAAGCAATTGACCAAGAATACGAAACTGCGCCTCGTCGACGTGCCGCAGACCCGTCTGCCCGGCACAGACATGAAGGCCCTCGAGGCGAATCGCGACTACTGGAAGAGCCTGGGAGCGAAGACAGGCGCGGACTACATCGTCTCCGGCATCGTCGATTTCGACGTCAACGACAAGTCCGGATACAAAACCGAGGAGTATGTCTCGCCGGCGGACGGCAGGACGTATTACCGGCAGGTGCTCATCGAGACCACCGGCTTCGTCTTCGATATCGACATCGCCGTCTTCAATGCCGACACCGGCGAGAAAGTGCTCGAAGACAATTTCCGCGATTTCAAAGAGTTCGATCAACGCAATTACGACGAGATCCTCGGTTTATTCGAAAATCTCCGGTCCATGGAGACTCAGCTCGTTGGTATTTTCGTGCCCCAGGAGACCTCGGCTTCGAGATATGTATTCACGGAGTAGGGGGCGGGGGCCGGATGTCGGAGCATGAGCGAATTCAGCCCGCTCCGACACCCGACGCCCGACACCCGACTCCGTCATGGAGGCTCAATTGAAGCGAACGATCGCTCTGCTGTTCTTCGTCTCCATTCTGTTCGCACCGAGCGCATTCCCGTTCGGTCAGAACAAGATCGTCTACGACAAGTTCCATTGGAACATCTACCACGCCACGCATTTCGACATCTATTTCTACGATGAGGAAAAGCCGGCGCTGGAGAAAGTCGTCGATATGGCCGAGAGCGCCTACGACGATCTCTCGCGGAAGTTCAATTTCCAGATCTCCAAAAAGATCCCGATCATCTACTACGCCACGCACTCGGCATTCGAGCAGACGAACGTCGACCTCAATTTCATCCCCGAGGGCGTTGGCGCGTTCGCCGAGCCAACGCGAAACAGGATGGTCATCCCCATCGACACCACGGACGAGAAGCTGTTGCAGCTCATCCAGCACGAGCTCACGCACATCTTCGAATACGAAATCCTCTTCCAGGGCAAGCTCGGGAAAGAGGTGACTTCGAATCCGCCGACCTGGTTGATGGAAGGGCTGGCCTCGTTCATGGGGAACGACGAGGACTCGAAAGACCGGATGGTCCTGCGGGACGCCGTGGTCAACGATCAAGTTCCGCCCATCTCGCACGCGCAGGGCGGCGGATACTTCGCCTATCGTTTCGGTCACGCCGTCTTCGCATACATCCAGCAGAAGTACGGGTGGGAAGGTCTTCGCGATTTCATTTACGAGTACCGCAACACCCTCGGCAATTCCATCGACAAAGCCCTCAAGCGAGCCTTCGATCTCAAGCCGGACGAGTTCGACTCGCAGTTCCGTACCTGGCTTCGCAAGCAGTACCTGCCGGCTCTCATCGCCAAGGGTGAACCGCAGGAGTACGGCGATCCGTTCCGGATCGGGCCGGATATCTCCAGCGAAGACATCTCGCCGGTGCCGTCGCCTTCCGGCGATCTTCTCGCCTCGTATGCAACCTATAAGGACGCCGTCGACGTCATTCTCTACAATATCCCCGAGCGGCGCCTGCTTCGTAATCTGACGGCCGGCTATACGACGAAATACGAATACGCCATCGCCCAGGCGTTCACGGTGGGACCGGTCATGGGACGTGATCTGGCCTTCTCACCCAGCGGCGATCAGATCGCACTTTTTGCGAAAAAGGAACGTGGCCGCAACCTTCTCTTGATCAATGCCCTTACCGGCGCCATCCAGCGGTCGGTGAAGATGGAGTTCGAGCAGCAGCTCTCCCCCACGTACTCACCGGACGGGAAGACCATCGCCTTTGCCGCGTTCAAGGGCAACGTCCCTGACATTTATTTTTACGACATCGCCAGCGGAGAGATCAAGAACGTCACGAACGACAAATTCTTCGACGGAGCCCCCGTTTTCTCGCCTGATGGCAAATGGCTCGTCTATTCATCGGTCGTCAATGGTTACGCCAAGCTCTTCAAGCTGAGTCTCGCCAACTACAACGAGCGATACCAGATCACGACTGGTGCGTGGAACGATATCGACGCCTGGTTCTCTCCCGATGGGAAGCGGATTTTCTTCGCCTCGGACAAGCAGACCGGCCGCAATATGGAGCAGGCCGCGCAGATTCTTCAGAACGCCGAGGCGAAGGCAAAACCGGAGGGCCCCACGCCGCCGGTCGACATGACCAAGTACGCCGCCTACAACATCTATTCGCTCAACCTGAGCAGCGGCGACGTGCTCCAGTACACGGACGTCGTGGGTGGTTGTTTTACGCCGGTGGTTTTCACCGGCACCAACAATCGGGAGCGGATGGTCTACGCCTCCTACTACAAACGCCACTGGCACCTCTACTCGACGACCACCGACAAGCCTCTGCACGAGGCCGAGAAGACCACGCTTCCGTCGGCGCCGCTGCTGGCATCGGCGCGCACGCTCTTCCAGCCGCCGGTGGAGGTGACCATCGATCCGGAGAAGGTCGAGAAGCCGGGCGGGTTCAAGCTCTTCATCGACGACGTCGAGGTCAATGCCGGCATAACGTCGGATAATCTCATCGTTTCGCGTTCCGTCATCTACATGAGCGACATGCTCGGCGACCGGCGTTTCATCGCCTCGCTCGATTCCGTTTCCTCGTTCTCGAACTTCGATTTCCTTTATCTCGATCTCCACAACCGCACCAACTGGGGCTTCCGCGTCTTCGACAGCCGGGCCTTCTATTCGACGCTGAATACGGATTTCACGATCGACCGCCGTCAGCTCTATCGCGAGACCGGCGCAATCGGCATCCTCAGTCATCCGTTCGACCGCTATCATCGCGTCGATGCCGGCATAGGCTATGAGGCGCGCGACGTGAACTACCCGTTCGTGGATAGTGTCGGCAACATCTTTTTCGTCAATCGCCGCGACAATTTCCCGGTTGCCACGGCCAGCTTCAGCGGCGATACGGCCAGCTTCAAGGAGTTCGGGCCGATCTCCGGACATCGCTATGACATTGGGGTTCTTTTTGCGCCAAACGTTCACCGCAACACCGTCAACAGCATCGGCGGCAGCGGTGGGTCGGTGCTGACGAACGACTATACGCTCGACGCGCGGCAGTATCTTCCGATCACGTCGCGCTCCCTCCTGGCCGCGCGTCTTTTCGTCGGCTACTCGCGTGGCGACTTCCCGAACTTCTATTACTTCGGTGGATTGAACACCTTGCGCGGCTACGATTTCCAGTCGATCGTCGGTACGACCGCCGCGTATGCGAACGTCGAATTGCGCATGCCGCTGATCGACGTGCTTGCGACGCCGATCGTTACCTTCACCGGCATCCGGGCGAACTTCTTCTTTGATATCGGCGGGGCGAAGCTGCCCGGTCAGCAATATACGTTCTGGAAGAATCACCAGCTCGTAAACGGTCTTGCGTCAGTCGGCTACGGTCTCTCCCTGAACATGCTCGGCCTCGAGCTTCATTGGGACTTTGCCAAGCGAACCGACCTTCGCAACGTGACCGGCAAGTTCCGCACGGAGTTCTGGATCGGCGAGGTGTTTTGAGCGTTACAGCGCGTTGATGTCTTCCGTCTCGAGGATCGCCTTCGGCGCGCCGTTCCGCGCCGCGGCGATCATTGCCCGGCCGATCTGTTCGGTCGTGGACATGTACTTTGGCAGGAGGCGCTTCAGCAGCGGCATCAGCGGCCGCGCGATCACGTAGAACACGCGATAGAGACGGGTCTTTGACGTCTCGCCGTGCATCGGCTGAATGCCCGCGGGGCGGAACATATAGGCCTCTTTGAACGGGAGCCGGAGCAGCGCGTTCTCCGTGCTCCCCTTGACGCGCGCCCACATTGTGCGGCCGCGTTCGGTGCTGTCCGTTCCGCTTCCGGAGACGTAGATGAACGTCATCCCCGGATTGAGCGTTGCCAGAATCATCGCCGCGGCAATGGTGATGTCATAGGTCAGGCGCCTGTACTGGTCCTCGGTCTTGCCGGCCGCGGAGACACCGAGGCAGAAGAAGCAGGCATCGTACCCGGAGAGGTCTGAGGCGATGTCTGTGAAGTCGAACAGATTGTCGCGCACGATCTCGCGCAGTTTCGGGTGTTGCTGTCCGGTTGCGCTGCGCCCGATCGAGAGGACCCGATGCACGTCCGGGTCGAGAAGGCACTCCCGGAGCACGCCCTGCCCGACCATGCCTGTCGCGCCGAAGAGGATGACATCCATGCCGGCAGGATACAATCATCCGCCTCAGGCAACGCCAGATCGACAGGAGAAACAGATGCCCGTCATCCATCACGTCACCCCCCGCAACGGCGACGTCCTTTTGCTCGTAGGGACGATGAAAGGCGCGTTCATTTTTCGCGCGAACAAGAAGCGCGGAAAGTGGGATATGGGAGGTCCGTACTTTCCCGGCAGCGCGGTCTACGCCATGGCCTACGACGGCCGCGGCAACCGGCACCGCATCTGGGCCGGCCCGCAAAGCATGCATTGGGGAGCGCTCCTCCGATCGAGTGACGACTTCGGCGAGAGCTGGACCGATCCGGAAGTGGCGAACGTCAAGTTTCCGGAAGGAACGGACGCAGCGCTGAAGAACATCTGGCAGATCGCTCCCGGCCGTGAGACGGAGCGCAACACGCTCTACTGCGGCGTCGAGCCGGCAGCCCTTTTCAAGTCGACCGATTCCGGCAAGTCGTGGGCGTTGGTCGAAGGTCTCTGGAACCATCCGCAGAGGCCGAAATGGCAGCCGGGAGGCGGTGGGATGTGCCTGCACACGATCCTTCTCGATCCCGCCAACCCGAAGAAGATCCGCATCGCCGTGTCGACGGCAGGCATGTATGTGACCGAGGATGGCGGCGCGACCTGGCGGCCGTCGAACAAAGGGGTGCGCGCCGACTTCCTCCCGGAGAAGTATCCGGAGTTCGGCCAGTGCGTGCACAAGGTCGTTCAGTCGAAGCAGAAACCGGAGCGGATGTTTCTGCAGAATCATTGGGGTCTCTATCGCAGCGACGATGCCGGCGAAAGCTGGACCGACATCGCCAACAACGTGCCCTCCGACTTCGGTTTCGGCATGGCCATTCATCCCGAGGATCCCGAATGCGCATGGATCGTCCCGCTCGAATCGGACGGCTTCCGCTGCACTCCCGAGGGGAAACTGCGCGTCTACCGCACACGCAATGCCGGCGGGCACTGGAAAGCGTTGACGAAGGGATTGCCGCAGAAAGGAGCATACGAGGCTGTTCTCCGCGACTCCCTGGCCGTCGATTCGCTCGATCCGGTTGGCGTCTATTTCGGCACGAGGAGCGGAAAGCTCTTCGGCTCGTCCGATGAAGGGAAGAGCTGGGAGGAACTGGTCGACGGTCTTCCGCCGGTGGTTTCGGTGAAAGCGGCCCGCGTCTCGCTCTCCGGGAAGAAGGCGTGATGCCGTTCGTCTTCGTGATCCCGGGACCGTTGCGCGAGATCGCCGGTGGCCGCGCGGAGATCCGCGTCGACGGCTCGGCCGGCTCCGTATCCGAGGCGCTCGCGCTCCTCGGCGATGACTATCCCAAGGTTCACGACCGCATCGTCACCGAGCTCGGCGAGGTCCGCCCTCACATCAACATCTTCATCGACGGCGACAGTTTCCGCGACCTCGGCGGCTTGGGTGCATCGATTCGAAACGGGGCGGAGATCATCATCCTGCCGGCGGTGAGTGGGGGGTAGTCAGCGCTCCGTTTCGAATAATTCTCGAGGAAGTTGCGACTGTCGAACGATCGACTGCAGTGTTCCGATGCGAAGTTCCCTGTGATCAGGAACGGGGATCGTGATCGTTGTGGCGGCGCCACGTTTCTGCATGACGATATGACTTCCACGGCGTCTGACCTCTTGGAATCCGTGAAGCGATAACAGCCGGCAGATATCGGCACCCGAAAAGACTCGAAGCTTACCCAGCCCCTACCTCCAGGGATGTAACGTACACGGCGCCCTTGGCTCGGCCTTCGATTTCCGATGGGTCGGCGCTTTCGAGGAAAAGCTCCACGGCCTCTTGAAGATTGACTGAGGCTTCTTCCACGGAATCCCCCTGGCTTGCAACATCGAGCTCGGGGCAAAGCGCGACATATCCATCACCCTCGCGATAGATCATCGCTGTGAAGCGCTGAACGTTCATCGAGCCTCCCAGTTAGGCAACATCGTACATCGCCGGGCCGTTCCTGGCGGCGTCGCTTACGTCCCCCCATCCTCCACATTCTTCAGATAGAACGACAGCGACTCAAGGTTGATGCGGAGGTCGACGGACTTGACCTTTACGCCGGGGCGGGCGCGGAGTTGGGTGGGGGCGAAATTGAGGACGGCGTTGAGGCCGACGTCGGCGAAGGCGTCGTAGACGGTCTGGGCGGAGTCGGCGTTGACGGCGACGATGCCGATGTCGACCTGCTGATCGCGCACGATCGTGGGGAGATCCTCCCACGCCAGGACTTCGATGCCGGTGCGGGAGCGGCGTCCGATCTTCGTGGGGTCGTTGTCGATGAGCGCCGTGATCGCGAAGCCGTGATCGTTGAAGCCGCCATAGTCGGCCAGGGCCATGCCCAGGTTGCCGGCGCCGGCGATGAGAACGCGGCGGGTGCGGTCGAGGCCAAGCTCGCGCACGAGGTGGTCCTTCAGCCGCGTGACGTTGTAGCCGACGCCGCGCGTTCCGGACTTCCCGAAGCAGGCCAGGTCTTTTCGGATCTGTGCGGAGTTGAGGTGGAAGCGGTCAGCCAGCTCCGCCGAGGAGACGGTCGTCTGGCCGCAGGACTCGAGGAATGTGAGACAGCGGAGGTAGACCGACAACCTGCCGGTCGTCATCTCCGAGATCGTTTCGCGTTCGTTGGGGTTCAGCCGGTCGTTCGACATTTGTTGGGACTTACGGCAGGAGCGCGTGCGCCGCGGCTCCGGCGGCATCCAAAAGGGGTGTGGGAAAGAGGCCGATGGTGAAGATGCCGATGATTGAGATCAGCAGTGCTCCGGTGCCGAACATGTCCGCGTCGATGAGCGGGGAGGTGAGGGAGTGAGCCTCGGCGGCATTCGAATCCGCGGTTTCGGGCTCCTTCATGTACAGAAAGTAGACCACTCGCAAGTAGTAGTAGACCGAGACGATGCTGGTCAGGATGCCGATGAAGGCGATGGTCATATGGCCGGAGTCGACGGCGGTCTTGAAGATATAGAACTTGGCGATGAAGCCGGCGGTGGGGGGGAGGCCGGAGAGCGAGAACATGCAGATGGTCAGGGCCAGGCCGTAGAACGGGCGGCGGAAGCCGAGGCCGGCGATGTCGTCGAGCGTCTGCGGATCGTTCTGGTTCTTGGCCAGCATCGAGATGACGCCGAACGCGCCGATGTTCATCAGAGCGTAGGTGATGACGTAGACGCTGATCGCGGCCACCGACTCATCGCGCAGTGAGAGGAGCGCGATCAGCATGTAGCCGACGTGGGCGATGCCGGAGTAGGCCAGCATCCGCTTAAGGTCGCGCTGGGCGATGGCCACGGCGTTCCCGATGATCATCGAGAGGATCGACAGAGCCGCGACCATCTTCAGCCACGAGGCCTGCTGCATGACCGGCGTCATCGAGGCGAAGATGCGCACCAGCGCGATGAGCGTGGCTGCTTTCGGAGCGACGGAGAGCCAGCCGGCGATGGGAGACGGCGCCCCCTGGTAAACATCGGGCGCCCATCCGTGGAACGGCGCCACGGCCAGCTTGAAGCCGAGGCCGGACATCAGGAGGATGAAGGCGATCGTCAGAAGAGGGTTGCCGGGGTCGGCTTTGGCGAAGTAGTGGGAGAAGGCGGCCAGGTTCGTCGAACCGACGGCGCCGTAGAAAAGCGCTGTGCCGTAGAGGACAAACCCTGTGGCGAAGGCCCCCATCAGGAAGTACTTGAGGCTGGCCTCGTTGGAGACGGCGATCCTGCGATGGAAGCCGACCAGGATGAAGATGCAGATCGAGAGCAGCTCCAGCCCGAGGATGATCACCAGGAGGTCGAGCCCCTTGGCCATCATCATCATGCCGGCCGTGCCCCACATCAGCAGCGCGTAGAACTCGCCGCGCTCGAACCCTTCGCGCGCCAGATAGGCCTTGGCGAAGAGCGTGGCCAGGAGAGCCGCCAGCAGGAAGGTGCAGTCGAAGATCACCGTGATTTCGCTGATCTGGTAGGTGTGGCCGAAGAAGTCTCCGCCGACGATGAACATCTCGCTCCACCCCGCGGCCACGAAGACCATCACGGCCAGGGGGGCGGTGGCGCCGCGGAGTTTCGGTGCGAAGGCGTCGAAGAGGATCAGCACGATGCCGCCGAGCGAGAGGATCAGCTCGGGAAGGATGGCGTTCATCCAGCCGGCTTCGAGCAGCGGGGTCAGGTTCAACGGACACCTCCAGCGTCGACGAGTGATGAGGAAGGGAGGGTGTTCCTGGCGATCATCGCTTTGCTGGCGTCGGTCCTGTTGACGATCTGCAGGAGCTGCTGGACGCTCGGGGTCATCTTGCGGAGGAAGGTGTTCGGGCGGACGCCGATCCAGACCATGAGGATGACCAGCGGGACCAGCGCGGCGATCTCGTTCCAGGCGATCTCACGAACCTTGCGATTTTCTTCCTTCGTGATCGGCCCGAAGAAGACGCGCTGGATGAGCCAGAGCAGGTAGATGGCCGCGAGGATGACTCCCGTCGCCGCCACCACCGTCCATCGCGGCCATGCCTGGAACGATCCCGCCAGGATGAGGAACTCGCCGATGAAACCGTTCAGCCCCGGCAGGCCGACCGACGAGAGCATGGAGATGATGAAGAACGTCGCGAAGACCGGCATCGTCTTCGCCAATCCACCGTAGTCGGCGAGCAGGCGCGTGTGCCGCCGCTCGTAGATCACGCCGACGCAGAGGAAGAGGGCGCCGGTGGAGAGGCCGTGGTTGACCATCTGCAGGATCGAGCCTTCGATCGAGGTCTGGTTCAGGGCGAAGATACCGAGCACGCAGAAGCCGAGGTGCGAGACCGAGGAGTAGGCGACCAGCTTCTTCATGTCCGGCTGCACCCAGGCCACCAACGCACCGTAGATGATGCCGATGACCGCCAGCGCGATGAGCAGGCCGGCGTACTTGGCGGTGGCATCGGGGAAGAACGGCAGGACGAAGCGGAGGAAGCCGTAGGTGCCCATCTTCAGCATCACCCCGGCCAGGATGATCGAGCCTCCGGTGGGCGCTTCGACATGCGCGTCCGGGAGCCAGGTATGCAGCGGGAAGAGCGGGACCTTGATGGCGAAGGCGAGCGCGAATGCGAAAAAGAGCAGCGTCTGCGCGTGCGGCGCGAGCGCGGTGCCGTACAGCTCCGTGATGGCGAAGGTGATCGTGCCGGTGTCGTGGAAATGGGCGAAGGCGAGATAGATGATGCCGAGAAGCATCAGCAGCGAGCCGGCGATGGTGAAGAGGAAGAACTTGATGGCCGCGTAAATCCGGTTAACACCGCCCCAGACGCCGATGACGAGATACATCGGCAACAGCGTCAGCTCGAAGAAGACGTAGAAGAGAATCAGGTCGCTGGCGACGAAGACGCCGATCATCGCCGCTTCCATGATCAGGAAGGCGATGACGTACTCCTTCGGATGCTTGTGGATGGTGTTCCATGAGGAGAGGAACACCACCGGCGTCAGAAGGGTGGTCAGGAGGATGAGCCAGAGCGAGATCCCGTCGACGCCGAGCGAGTAGCGGATCCCCCACCGCGGGATCCAGGCCAGCGACTCGACGAGCTGCAAGCCGGCCACCCCCTCCTTGAATTGATCGAGGATGCTGAGCGAGGCGATGAAGGTGGCGATGGACGCGAGTAGTCCGAAGGCTTTGATCGCAGTCGCCGCCGTCTTCGGGAAGACCAGCAGCACTACCGCCGAGGCGATAGGGAGCCAGAGGGTGAGGGAGAGTACGTTCGTCATGCTTGCTCGCTTTGCGGCGTCTCTTCGCGGGGTCTCGCGGTCTCGGGGTTGCGCGGTCTCGCGGTGTTCGGCGTCAAACGCAGCGCTTGAAGGTCCCCACCGCGAGACCGCGATACCGCGAGACCCCGCAACCGCGCCGTCATGCCAGCACCCAAATGAACACGATCACTCCCAGAAAGAACATCAGCGCGTAGTTCCTCACGTTGCCGGTCTGGAAGAAGCGGAGCAGGTCGCCGATTCCGGCGACGATGTAGCCGGCCAGCGCCAGGATGCCGTCGATCAGGGCGTCGATGCCGCGCCAGAGGAATCGGGAGAACCCTTCCAGCGGGCGTACGATCGTGGCCGCGTACAGCTCATCGACGTACCACTTGTTCTCCATCCCGTTCGCGATCCTTGGCATGGCCTTGGCGAATTGTTCGTCAGCGGCCAGGCCGCGTTTGTAGAAGCGGGCGTACGCGGCCCAGATGCCGATGGCGGCGATGGCGGTGGAGACGAACATCAATCCGTACTCGAGGTTCGGCGAGATCTCATACTGGGCCTCGGGGAACCCGGCGATCGCCGGGAAGATCGGATGCAGCCACGCCGCGAGGAAGTGCCGGTGTGGCCATCCCAGAATGGCCCCGCCAACAGCGGAGAGTGCCGCCAGGATGACCAGTGGCACGGTCATCGTCCATGGCGACTCGTGCAGGTGATGCTCCTGCTCGTGCGTTCCGCGGAAACTACCGAAGAACGTCAGGTAGACCAGGCGGAACATGTAGAACGCGGTGCAGAACGCGGCCAGCGTGCCGAGGATCCAGATGGTGGCGTTGAACCACTGCGGGAAGTAGGGATTGGCCAGGGCCGAGGCCAGGATCTCGTCTTTCGAGAAGAAGCCGGCCAGCGGCGGGATGCCGGCGATGGCGAACGTGGCCACGAGGAACGTCCAGTAGGTGATGGGGATCTTCGACTTGAGGCCTCCCATCTTTCTCATGTCCTGTTCGCCGCTCATGGCGTGGATCACGGAGCCCGATCCGAGGAAGAGGCAGGCCTTGAAGAAGGCGTGGGTGACGAGGTGGAAGATGCCGGCCGTGAAGGCGCCGACGCCGACGCCGATGAACATGAAGCCGAGCTGAGAGACGGTGGAGTAGGCCAGGACTTTCTTGATGTCCCACTGCCTGATCCCGATCGTTGCGGCGAAGAGCGCGGTGAGCGCGCCGATGAGCGCCACGACCATCATCGCGCCGGGCGCGAGGCGGTAGAGCGCGTTGGAGCGCACCACCATGTAGACGCCGGCGGTGACCATCGTGGCGGCGTGGATCAGGGCGGAGACCGGAGTCGGGCCGGCCATGGCGTCGGGCAGCCAGACGTAGAGCGGGATCTGCGCGCTCTTGCCGACCGCGCCGAGAAAGAGCAGGAGGCAGATCGCGGTGACGACAATCCCGTTGTGGCTGACCAGGTCAGCGCCGCCGGTGGCCGCCATCTGCGAGACCTTGGCGAAATCGACGCTCCCGAAAAACGCGAACATCAGCAGCATGGCGATGAGGAAACCGAAGTCACCGATGCGGTTGACGACGAAGGCCTTCCTGCCGGCCGCCGGAGCGTAGTCGGTCTCGTAGTAGAAGCCGATGAGGAGGTAGGAGCAGAGCCCTACTCCTTCCCATCCGACGAACATCAAGAGATAGCTCGATGCGAGGATCAGCACGAGCATCTCGGAGAGGAAGAGGTTCAGATAGGCGAAGTAGCGGCCGAATCCATGCTCGTGGGCCATGTAACCGACCGAGTAGAGGTGGATCAGGAAGCCGACCCAGGTAACGACCATCAGCATGACCACGCTGAGAGGGTCAAGTTGGAAAGATAAATCGGCGCTGATGGAGCCGGATGTGATCCAGTTGTAGACGAGATCGACGTGCCGCTCGCCGGTGGGATAAGCGGTGTGGTACTGCACGACGGCGATCGTCCCGGCGATGGCGGCGCCGAGGGACGCCAGCAGCGCCACGGCGGTCACGAAGCCCTTGCCGAGGCGCTTGCCGAACAGCCCGTTCAGCAGAAAGCCGGCGAACGGCAGCAGGGGGATGAGCCAGAGTTTGTTGAGCATGTAGGGGAAGGCAGAAGGCAGAAAGCAGAAAGCAGAAGTGTGAGTCGAGAGGCCTCAGGCCGCTACGACTTCATCCTTCTGCCTTCTGCTTTCTGCCTTCATCCTTTGTTCTCTCCTCGCATCTGCCGATGCGGGGAGCGTCCCCGCATCAGCTCTGATCTTTTACGCGTTCCTGGTAATCATCGGAGGAGGCCGGGTCGAGCTCCCAGCGATGTTCGTCGCGGCTCCGTTCCTTTTCTCCGACTTTCAGCTCCTCGTCGTCGGCGTACGAGATTCCCATCGCCGCCGCCGTCTCCTCGGTGTCATTCTGGCCGGGGGTGGATTGACTCCCGGTCGCTGCCTCGTCGCCCTGCGACTCGGCCATCTCCCACTGTGCGTCGATATCGCCTCCGGACAGCGATGGATCGACGCCGTTGTTCTCGCGCAACCGTTCCGCGAGCCTCTGCGTCCCCGCCTCGACGTCCGGTATGGCCGGCTCGATGCGGTCATCGATGCCATTGCGATTCCTGTCCTTCCGCTCGTTCTCTTCCCAGTCAATGAGCTTCTCGGTCTTGTCCATTTTCGGCTCCTGTTGAGCCCGAAAATGCGACGTTCGTGCCGTGTTGAGCTGTCGGCTCTCGAAGACAACCGATAACCGACAACTCTCTCTCTTACCACCTCATCAAATTCGCCTCATCTACATCGATCGTGTGCCGGTGATGAAACAAGGAGATGAAAATGGCCAGGCCGACGGCGGCTTCGGCGGCGGCGATGGCCATGACGAAAAAGACGAAGAGGAGTCCATGGATCTGATGGTACTGGCGGGCGTAGGCAACGAAGGTCAGGTTGACCGCGTTCACCATCAGCTCGATGCACATGAAGATGGTGATGCCGTTCTTCCGCGTCAGCACGCCGCAGACGCCCAGGGTGAAGAGGATGGCGCTCAGGATCAGGAACCAGTGCGTCGGAATCATGAGGTCGTCCCTCCCGAGCCGCGGCTACTGAGGATCAATGCGCCGACGATCGCCGCCAGCAGAAGGATCGAGACCATCTCGAAGGGAAAGATGTAAGCCTCGAACAGCCGGATGCCGACCGTCCGAGCATCCGATACGAACGGCCCATCGGGCAGCTTCGTCACGCCGAATTTCGCCAGGTAGTAGATGAGCGCCAGACCGAACGCCGCGCTGGTGGTGTACCCGAGGAACTGCTGCACGGGTCGCGTGCGAGGCTCCTCCTGATGCTGCAGGTTCAGCAGCATGATCACGAAGAGGAAGAGCACCATGATCGCGCCGGCATAGACGATGACCTGCAACGCCGCCAGGAACGGTGCCTCGAGCAGCACGTACATCACCGCCAACGCAAAGAACGACGCCACCAGCGAGAGCGCCCCCACCACCGGGTTGCGGTGCAATACCACCACCGCCGCGAAGATCACGGCCACAGCGGCGAAGAAGAAGAAGACGGCGAAGGTGATCATGGGTTCTGGGTCTCGGAGTAATCACTGCGCGGCGAAGCCGCAACCAAACCTGGATGCCGGCGAGGGCGCGGCAAGCACGGCCCCCTCATCCGCCTATCGGCACCTTCTCCCCCAGCTGAAAAGCGCTGGGGGAGAAGAACTCTCGATTTTAGGGAAGCGCAAGCTCTTGTTCTCCCGGGGCGGCCACAGACTGCTGGAACCACTTGCCACGCCCTTTCGTCGAGAGTCCTTCTCCCCCCGCGGTTTCTTGCGGGGGGAGAAGGTGCCGACAGGCGGATGAGGGGGGCGCATACGTGACATAAACGATCTACCGACCATGGTTCCAGAGGGATTGAAAGCGTCGTCATATCCACCCCTTGGCGATGAACCATGCCACGATCACTACGTTGATCACCGCCATCGGCAGGAACACTTTCCATCCCAGTTTCATCAGCAAGTCGTACTTGAGGCGGGGGATCGTCCAGCGGACCCAGACGAAGATGAAGAGGAGGATGCTGACTTTGATCAGGAAGGCCAGCACCGACACCGCGAAGCCGAAGGCGTTCGGCGGCTCGTTGTACCACGGCACATCCCACCCTCCGAGATACAACGTGGTGATCAGCGCCGACATCGTGGCCATGGCCATGTACTCCGACATGAAGAAGAGCGCGAACTTCATCGACGAGTATTCGGTGTGGTATCCGGCCACCAGCTCGGCATCGGCTTCGGCGAAGTCGAACGGCAGCCGGTTCGTCTCGGCGAAGGCGGAGACGAAGAAGACGATGAAGCTCATCCACATCGCCGGCGAGCAGATGTTCCAGGCCGGGAGCTTGATGGTATTGAAAAGGACGAACGAGCCGGTCTGGCGCCAGACCACGTCCGTCAGCGAGAGCGATCCGGCCACCATCAGCGCGCTCACCGCGGCCAGCGTGAGCGAGAGCTCGTACGAGATCATCTGCGCCGAGGCGCGGATGCCGCCGAAGAGCGAATACTTGTTGGCCGACGCCCAGCCGGCCATGACGATGCCGTAGACGCCCATCGATGCGAGCGCGAAGATCAGCAGGATGCCGATGTTGACGTTGGCGATGATCGGCTCGAAGAGGCGGCCGCCCGGCAGCAGGAAGGGCCGGCCCCACGGCACCACGGCGATCGTCGTCAGTGCCGGGATCAGGCCGAACATCGGCGCGATCGTGTAGAGGACCTTGTTCGCCTTCGCCGGCAGCATGTCCTCTTTGAGCACGAACTTCAGCGCGTCGGCGAACGACTGGAAGAGGCCGAAGGGGCCGACGCGGTTGGGGCCGGGCCGGTCCTGAATCAGCGCGCTGCCGCGCCGCTCCACCCAGACCATGATCGGGGTGACGTTCAGCATCGCCCCGAGGACGATGGCGATTTTCAGTCCCGAGAGGCCAACGTCAACCCAGTCGATCCCGTGCATGTCGTCTTACGCCTGCACCGCCGCTGTCTCGGCAACGGCGAACTCGGGGATCTGTCCGAATCCTCGGAACTCTTCCGCCTCGGAGTAAAGCATCGCCCCGATGCGGCGATAGAGCTCGAGGTCGGTCACGGCCTGCCCTTTCGGCGGGTAGGCCTGATGAATGCGCTGCACTCTCCCTTGCAAATTCGTGAACGTCCCTTCCTTCTCAGCATGGATCGTCGACGGCAGCAGGACGTCGGCGACGTCGTTGAGCGGATGGTTGGCATCCCACGACATGACCACCAGGAACTTCGCCTTGCGAAGGTTGGCCACGACGGCGGGATCTTTGGCCCGTTCGCTGAAAGCGGCGTCGGTGATGAAGAGGAGGTCGATATCGCCGGCGCCGGTGGTCATCAGTTTGTCGATGAGGTTGTCGGTTGTCGGTTGTCGGTTGTCAGGGGTTCCGAGCGCTGCCGCCACCCCGCGGTAGTTCGGCGCTGCCTGCGTGCCGAGGAGCCACTCGGTCCGCGACTTCATCCGGATCGGCTCGATGGCGTCGACCATCACGCCGGTTGAGGCGCCCATCCGTTCGACGAAGAGCTCTTTGGCAAGCCACGCTTCTTCGTTGGTCATGTTGGCGGAGAAGATCGTAGCGGTTTTCGTGGCCTTGCCGGCGGCGTTGCCGATCGCCTCAATTGCCTCACTCCACGTCGAGATGCCGAGGTAGTCGTCATCAGTGCGGACCTTGGGGACGACCACCCGGTCGGTGTCGTAGCGCTCATACGAGAACCTGCCGAAGTCGCACAGCCAGTGATCATTGACCTCGGGGTTGACCCGCGGGCGATAGCGGAAGATCTGCCCCTGCCGGTAGCCGATGAAGATGTTGCACCCGACGTCGCAGCCGTTGCAGACCGACTCGGCTGACTCGAGGTTCCAGACCCGCGATTCGAAACGGAATTCGCGGGTGGTGAGCGCGCCGGTGGGGCAGACGTCGGTCACGCAGGCCGACATCCAGTTGTCGAGCGGCGTCCCCGGAAACACGCCCACCTCGGTGGACGCGCCGCGTTTGAAGAATCCAAGCTCCGCGGTGCCGGTGATCTCGGTGGTGAAGCGGATGCAGCGCGTGCAGTGAATGCAGCGGTTCATGTTCTGCACCACGTGCGGGCCGATCGGCGTCCGGTCCATGCCCGGGTAGGTGCGCTTGAACTCGCCGTAGCGCGAGGTCACCGTGCCGTAGTTGAAGGAGTAGTCCTGCAACGGGCACTCGCCGGCCTTGTCGCAGATCGGGCAGTCGAGCGGATGGTTGATGAGGAGAAACTCCATCTGCCCCTTGCGGGCCTCGTCGACCTTCTCGTTCCAGACATGGATCTTCATCCCGTCCCTGACCGTGGTCGAGCAGCCGGCCTGCAGCTTCGGCATCCCCTCGATCTCGACGAGACACATACGGCACTGGCCGACGACGGTGAGGGAGGGGTGGTAGCAGAAGTGAGGAACGTGGATGTCGGCGGCTTTGGCCGCCTCGATGCAGTTGATCCCTTCCTGTACTTCGACTTCGACGCCGTCGATGGTGATCTTTGCCATACGAGTTCTCGGGGCTCCGGAGGGATGCAGAATCAGCGCCGAGAAGCTGGCCGCCGGTGAGGTTTCACGTGAGCGAATCCGTGAAAGTTTTCACAAGCGCGGAGAATAGTTCGCGGGGGTGGTGCGCGTCAATGATGCGCTTCGCGCGTTGTCGGTTATCGGTTGCGGTGGTCGGTGTTGCGCGGTCTCGGGGTTGCGGAGTCTCGCGGTTGTCGATGACATGCTCCCGCGAGACCGCGCAACCACGAGACCACGCAACCCCACAACGGCGTTGCCCGCCCCGTTATAGACTTTGCCCACCTGTCGGGAGCCGCGATAACCGACAACCGACAACCGACAACGCGCGAAGCGCAGGAGCTACCTTGAGAAAAGACATCGTCATCGCCATCGCCGGCATCGCCATCGTCGCCGCGATCTGTTTCGGGCTGGCCATCTGGAAGCCGGACTTCAAGCCATTTTCCTCGCATGCGGCGGCCACTTCGACCGCGGACGCCGGGGCTGACCACGCCATCATCCATATCAACGGTGAGGCCATCACCGAGGCAGAGTTTCAGGCCGCCTACGCGCAGCTTCCCGATGAGATGAAGCAGCAGTTCGCCTCGGAGGCGGGCAAGCAGGCCTTCGCCGAGCAGATGGTCCGGCTGAAGATCCTGGAGCAGGAAGGGCGCAAGCTGGGCGTCGACAAGGATCCAAAGGTGGCCGCGCAGATTGCCGCCGACCAGACCAACATCGTTGCCGCCGCCACCGCGCAGAAGCTCGTGCCGCCGCCGACGAATGAGGCGGTAGCGAAGTACTACAACGACCACAAGACCAACTTCGAGGCCACGGAGCTGAGCCACATCCTCATCGCCTATCAGGGTGGCGGCGTCCCCGCGCGGAGCGGAAATGCCTTGAGCCAGCAGGAGGCGATGAAGAAGGCCCAGTCGATCGCGCAGCAGTTGAAGGGGGGGGCCGACTTCGCCGCACTGGCCAAGCAGTACTCCGACGACGGCGGCAGCGCCGAGCGCGGCGGCGTCCTCGGGCCGTTCAGCCCGGGCATGCTCCCGCCGGAGCTGGAGGCGCGGGTGATGCTGCTCAAGCCGGGCGTGGCCAGCGATCCCATCCCTTCACGCTACGGCATCCACATCTTCAAGACCGGCGCGCACACCGCCCAGCCGCTCGAGCAGGTCCGGCCGGGGATCACCCAGCGGGTGCAGCAGAAAGCGACACTCGACAAGGTCGAGCTGTTGCGCAAGGCCGCCAAGGTCGAATTCGATCCGAAATTCTTCCCCCAGGCCAATGCCAAGCCGCCGGTCCCGCCGGTCAAGGGTCCCATGTAGCCGATGGCGATCACCGAAACCGGCACGCGCGTCCTCGTCGTCGAGGACAACGACATGAACATGCAGCTCGTCGAGTACCTGCTCGAGGAGGGTGGCTACCAGATCGTCAAGGCCGCCAGCGGCGAGGAAGCGCTCTCGATCGCCCGCGGCGGCGATCCGGTCGACCTGATCCTCATGGACATCCACCTCCCGGGCATCGACGGCCTGAGCGTGGTCCGCGAGATGAAGACCGACGCCGTCACCAGCGCCATCCCCATCCTGGCCCTGACCGCCCACGCCATGCGCGGCGACAAGGACCGCTTCCTCGAAGCCGGCTGCGACGGCTACATCTCCAAGCCGATCGATGTGAAGACGTTTCTGTCGTCGATCCGGATGTACCTGCGGGGGTAGCGGCTTCGCCGCGTTGGGGATACGCGCTGCGCCGCGTCGACCGCGGAGAGCGGGCATCCTGCCTGCTCCCGACGGGCGTCTCGCCCGGCGGTGGTTTCTGTGAAAATAAGCAGGGTTTCGCAGAAAAGTACAGTTTGGTTTTCCTTGCGCAATTCGTGAATCTTTCACCGAAACCCCGCCGGGCGAGGACGCCCGGTCGGTAGCAGGCGAGACGCCTGCTCTCCGCTGCGAAGCTTCGACAAACGACAACCGATAACCGACAACCGATAACGCGGCTTACGCCGCAGCCTCACCTCTCTGCAATGTCCGTCCCGAAATCGCGACATCGACTAACTGTTTGCTCATTTCGAATCCTCCCAAATGGCCGGGCGCGTCATACAGACGCGCCCGGCCCACTACTTGATTACGTCAAACCTGGTGCGTTGGTACCGGCACGGGTGCCGGTGCCTGCGGCTGCTGCGGCTTCGCCTTGCGGCTCCGCCCAAGACGGTTCGTCTTCCGCATGTTGGCCACATGCGGCAGCAGATCGGCATGCTGCGGCACCTTGACCAGCTTCTTGCTGACCGTATACGTCAGCAGAACCGACTGACCAAGATTGTGGCGCATGGTGAGGACTGCCGAGGAAACGCCGTCGAGCGTTGCCTTCAACTCATCCCGCACCATGGACCAGCGAGCCGCTGTCTCGGCCGCGAGCTGCAACTCCTCGGCTGTCTGACCGACGGTGGCCACCAGCGTCGGTGACGCGCCGACCGCATGGATCGCGGACTGCGTGAACTCCGGATTGACACTCGACGCGGGCCGTAACGTCCGCGCCTCCGGGATCGGCAACTGCACGTAGTTGGGGATCTGCGCCCGCAACGCGCGGAGCTGCTCCACAACCGATTCCGGCGTCACCGCCGGATCCTGCGCCGCCGCTGCGGCGTTTGACTGATTGACTGCATTCTGACTGATCACGATGATCTCCTTTCCTGCCCCCTCGGGGGCATTCGGTTATGGAATCGGCGCTCGGGCTGAGTGCGCAGCTCGCGCGCCGTTCCGGGTGGAACGTCATAAGAACGGGCGCCGCACCGTCCGTTCGCCTCTCCCTCAGGCTCGCGCGGCCCGAGGCACTATCTACTTGTGGGGCAGGAGGAGCTAACGCTCAACTCCACTTGCACCTGACTCCGGATTGCCTTGACTCAAACTCCTCGGAACCAGCACCCCATTCGGAACCGGTCATCTACGTCCCACCGGCCCCTCGCTCGGGTATCGAACGCCTTGACTCAAGCGTTGCCTCCGCGTGACGAAAAATGTAGGTCTGGAGGTCCAGGATGTCAAGCTGTTCTCGCGCAATCGCCGTAAGTAATTGATGCACAAGGCAATTTCGCACCTCCCTCGGCCCCACCGTCGGAACCAGGTAAGTCGCAATTTGAGACTCGCAGTCGCAATTTAGGACTCAGAGTCGCGTGCAAGCGACTCGTAGTCGCAATTTGAGACTCGAGTGTCGCGTGCAAGGGACTCAGAGTCGCAGTTTGAGACTCGAGGGTCGCCTGCAAGGGACTCGGAGTCGCAGTTTGAGACTCGAGGGTCGCATGCAAGGAACTCAGAGTCGCAGTTTGAGACTCGAGGGTCGCATGCAAAGGACTCAGAGTCGCAGTTTGAGACTCGAGGGTCGCATGCAAGGGACTCAGAGTCGCGTTGTCTCCCACGCCGAACGAGGCGAGAATGTGCACATCATCAACGCCAGACGCGCGGATGCACACGAGCGGCGAAAGCATGGCAGATAAAGCAAAGCAGCACGACAAAATGCGAGATCACTACGACTTCTCCGGCGGCCAGCGTGGAAAGTACGCGGCGCGCTACACGAAAGGAACGAACGTCGTCGTGCTCGCTCCCGACGTCGCCGCGATGTTACCCGACTCGATCGCCGTGAACGAGGCCCTCCGTACCTTCGTCCGCATGTCAGCCATGACGGTCAGAGGCAAAGCCGCGCCGAAGAAACTGGCGGCTGATTATTCAACTAGGTGGAGCGGACGGGAACCGCGGTAATGTCGATCCCAGCCAGCGAGTCCTCTGCATTGCCATCCTACGTCTCATCAGAACTCACCCATTTCGTCGGCGCCGGCGAGCCGAGCGATGAGGATCGCTTTCAGCTCTTCGTTAAGATCTTGCGAGAGGGCAAGCTGCTGGACGGGCGATCGCTTCATCGAGCTGCGAAACGACCAGTGTCGTTTTTGGACGTTGACGCGGGAGACGGCACGGAGGCGCGGCAAAACTATTTCGCCGAACCGTACTTCGACACTGATCTTCGCGCGGACTTGGAGTCGAACGACTTCGTCAGGCCTGACATGGTGTGCTTCTGCGACATTCCGCACAAACCACCAGGCTTCTTCCGCATTCACACTGCGAAATACAACCGTTTCGGCATAGCATTCGCGCGCAGCTTTCTAGTTCGGCAAGGTGCTTGCCCCGTGTTCTATGTCGCTCGTTCGGCTGCCACATCGATGCGGCTCGTCGGCGACACAGGACCGTACGCGAACTTCTACCTCGACGACACGTATCCAAGCCTCTTCGGCGAGGGAATGACACGTGGGCGCCTATTTACGGATATGGCACTCCGTATTCTGGAAGCGATCGAAAGCGTCGGTGCTGATACGCAACACCAACTCCATCAGTACAAGCGTGGTGTGACTGACCCGCAGGTCCCCAGACTCAGCATGTACCGCTCGCTCGATTTGCCAATTACGCTCTTCGCCTACCTGTTTGGCTACATGAAATTCTTCGATCCTGAGCTGCCGGGGGAACACCCTGATAACTTTTACATGGAGCGAGAGTGGCGCGTTCTCGGTCAAGTATCCTTCGGCATGTCGGATATTGCGCGCGTTTTTGTCCCGCCGGAGTATGTGAGCCGTCTTAAAGAGACCGTGACCGAGTATACGGGTTCTATCCTAGGCCTACCGACCACAGGCGCGGGGTAACGCAATCGACAGACACCACGTCTTCATGGAGGTACGCGCTAAACCATTGAGTCATAAGTGGCGCCCCCTGCTTCTCTGTGAATTGACCTTCGAATTCACAACTTGTTCTCCCAGGGGGGATCTACCGAGCGTCGCAGTCCCGCCGCCTACCCGCCAGACACCAAACATTCGCCGTAACCCAGCCGGGCCAGCCGGCGAGACGCCAGTGCTCCGAGGCGAGGACCACCTGCGGCGCGTAGACAACCGATAACCGGGGGTGAACCTGGAGGGTCAGGCCTTCGTTTTTCGGCCGCAAGGGACTCGCGAAGCGAACGCTAACGGTCCCTCATCGGTCAGTACCATTGCTGACGTATTCGACTGCAGGTGGCGGATGGTGTAGGTCGAATAACTATCGTACCCACCATCAAGCGCAATCCGGTGGCGATAAGTCATGGTGGTTCAGTCGCTTGCATCACGGCGAAAAACGAAGGTCCGACTCCACTCACTTTCTCGCCACTGACTTGAGAAAAACGAAGGTCCGACCGCAGACTTTCCCCAAGACTATTCGGCATAAACTACGGATCGGTCAACGATCATGCCTTCACGAATCTCACTCCGGGACGGAGAGGAGTCTGCGCGGGAAGCAGCGGCCGGTCTGGTACTCGGCACGCAGAAACTCGTGGATCAGCACCTTCTAGCGTTCGAAGCAGCGTCTGGGGCACTCTCGGACGGCACGAAGAACTCGCTTCTCCTCGAGCCAGTATTTCTTGGTAGCGCGCATTTGATCATCGTTGCGCGCAAGGTGACGAACGCACAGGGCGTTGGGTCGCGTGAGCACCTCGGAGCGTTTGTCGCCGCCTTCGACGCAAAACTGCTCTTCTACCTAGCGTTAGTGTTCGACGTGCTTCCTGAACCAGTTGCCGATGAAGATCACGCGGAAGTCAAGTTTGTAGAGCCTCACGGCTACGATACAGTTAGAAGAGAATATCTGCAGTGGTCGGTCGTGCGTCGAGAGCAATACCAAGGCGCGTACAGCAGCTTCGGGTTGCGTGTTCGGCGCCTCCTCCATGGACCAACGCATACGGCGGCTCTCATCCTAAATGAGCTGCTACGACGGTCGTTTGCCGAAGATCAGGTACCTCCGCCATATCCTCAGATCGCTGCGTTCACCGCCGATGTACTTGCAAACGTTGAGGAGTTGGCAAAGCGTTTATCTCCGTAGATCGTCGTGGTCGTTTCACGCCATTCCAAGTGCCCGCGCCGGCTAACTCGCTTCCAGCTGACGAGGCCCCGCAAGCTGCGAGTCCTGGGTGCGTTACTATTTGGCGTGCGGGTCTGCACATCTGAGCGCCGTCCGTTAGCCGCCTTGAGATCGAACCAGACGAATCCCATCCCAATCGCCCCGTGGGCCTTTCCGAAGGACATAGATCCTTCGGCGGTATCCATCGTCGTCGATCATGACATTGGAAAGCCGCTCGGGACGGGGTTCTACTTCCTTCGGCCGCAGTTTTTCGTCACGGCAAAGCACGTCGTTATTAACCGAAACACGGGTCTGGTGCGCGAGAACTTGGTGTTAATGCAGAACGCTCCCGACTACCCGCGAGCGGAGGTGGCGTTTCTCCACCCATCGTTGGATCTGGCTGTCTTGAAGATCGACGTACCTGGTTGCACCGTGCCTCTGTACCCCAGCGACCAACGACTGATCGGTCAGCACGGGCTCCGTTACTGGGGATATGCCCCGAGCCGAAGCGACACGCGAACGCAGCAGTACTTGGTGAACGTTGTGGAAATCGGCGAATACGAGTGCGAAACCCCGCGTGAGCGCGACGACGGCGTGGAGTGCGTTCTTCGTTTCAAGTCGCTGTTCGGTGAAGGTGGTCACTCAGGTGGGCCGGTACTGGCGACCGGGGGCGGTGTCGTCGCAGTCATCACGGAGGGGCATCCGGGCTGGCTGCGAGCCACCGAAATCAGAGCCCTCCTGCCGTACATTGGACTAGCCTTTCCAACAGCTGGCTAACGCATGGGATTCTGACACGAGAGTCAGGCCGCTGCTTTGTAACCCACGAACTCATCAGCCGGCGCGTTAGAACATTTGCGTTTGCATCACTGGAAGAAAGCGAAGGTCTGACCCTACGGATTTTCCATTCGTGGTTCATTCGCTTGCATCTAGCTGAAAAACGAAGGTCCGACCCCACTGACTTTCCCGCATCGTCAACTGAAGGCGGCAGGCGCGCGGAAAGCGATGCTAATCGTTCCTGGCGACCTTTGCAGAGAAGCCGAGAATTTTGTGCGTTTTCGAGATCTCCGCAAGCGGCCACCGGATGCCCCTGCGACCTACTAGTATATTTCGTTGATGCTTTGCGATCTCGTAAGCGAGCAAATCAGCCATTTGGATGGCTGGGAATATCTTGGAGTCGCCGAATCCGAACGATGCAATCGTGTCTGCATACGGAAGCCCTTCCCGGTGCACGCGATCGAACGCGCCAAGGCATTCGCGCTTGTGCTGTAAGTCTTCATCCGCAACGTAAGCTATCTTAACAATGCCATCTGATGATTCGACTAGCTGGCCAAGAATCGCGCAAAGATCAATGACTATCTTCGGGTAGGCACGGTTTACGTTCGGCCATTCGCGCAAGTCAGTCCAGACGGCAAACGGTGCCACTTGAAGCGACTGGATAATCCGCAATAAGCTTCGAAACGTCTCTAGGGCCAATTCTTTAGGAACCTTGGCGATGGCGAAGTCGCCAGTTTCGCGCTCATACTCCGTCATATGAAATTCGTGAGCTCCTATTCTATCGAGATTCTCTTTCCACCGCCTGGATGGAGCGTCGTAGTTTTCCGCGAAGCCTACGTACCCGGCGATTGCCAAGACTCGCACGTCACCCTCTTCGTGCAAACTTTCATCCAGGTATGCGCCAAAGAGAGCCATGACCCTACCGACGGGTACGACGTCTACGGTGGCGAGCGTGCAAAGTTCGTGGAGCGCTACGCGGATGGAACGAAAGTCGTCGTGCTCGCTCCCGACGTCGCAGTGATGTCCCCCAGACTCTGTCGCCGCCAACCATCATGGCTCCCTCCCGCCGATCAGCCTCTCCGTTTCGAGCGGATGATAACTGCGTTGTGCCGCGTCGATAGGCGGGACGTGCCGAAGCATGAGCCGAAGAAACGCGTCCATGCTACAAATCCGCTGCTCGCTGCCAAAAGAAATTCGCAATAGCATCGACGCTACGAGGCCCCCTCAACCATTCCTCGCTGTTGTAAAACGGATCTTCTGACGATCCGGGCGGATCTTCCCCGCAAATGATTGTCGGCAGGATGTGATCTTCTGCTGATTCGTCCAATACCTCAGCCTCTCGCAACTCCCGTTCGATGCCCGTAACGCGCGTGCCAAAACGGCGCTTATATGCGTTATACACCTGTGTGTGATAAGCGCGTGTTCTTGTATCAACACCAGCCTCGTGAGCCTCTTCATCGGTATCAAGCGCAAAGTTCTGAAGTTCCAAAGCCAGCCGTATAGTCCGATCTTTGAGACTGCCGGAATCGACAACTCCAGCTAGGCGCACGAAGACATCGTCCATGCGGGCCTCTAAGCGATTGCGATTTTCTGCCGCTTCTAGTTCGATTCGCGCCTGTTCTTTCTTCGTCTCGCGGTCCCGTAAAGCCTCGACTGATAGAAGCCCTGTCGTAAGCGTTACAAAGGCTAAGAACGCCGACAATCGCCATTCGTCAGGCAGGGACCATACTGATACGGCGGCTCCGAGAGCGCCGAGCATCAGAGTAAGAATCCATCGCACGCCGATACCATAATCCCTCTCGACGTGTGCGTAAAGTATGTTAATAGCAGACATTTGCGGTAACCCCGGCGGTGAGACCCTTCGACTCCGCTCAGGGCAGGCTACCGCCGGGCCAGCCGGCGAGACGCCAGCGCTCCGGTGAGAGGACCACGCGCGGCGCGCAGACAACCGACAACGCGCCGAAGGCGCAGACAACGCGGCGTAGCCGCAGTTACAGTCCGTCGTACTTCGAGTAGCCGCGGTCGCCCCAGAAGTCGTGAGGCTGGTCGGAGACATACGCGATCTTCGTAATCGCTTTGATGTTCTTCAGGCCGAGCTTCATCGGAGCGACCAGGCGCAGCGGAGCGCCGTGGTCGGGGGCGAGGGGGGCGCCGTTGAGATGGGTGGCCAGGAGTGTTTGCGGGTGTTGGGCGGTGGAGAGATCGATCGAGACGTAGTAGGGGTCGGGATTGCCGGCGCCGTCGAGGTTTATTGCGGATTCGAGAGACGCCCACTTTGCGCCGGTCGTGGGGGGATAGGCGCGCAGTAGGTCGGCGAAACGGATTCCGCTCCAGCCGGCGATGGCGCTCCATCCTTCCACGCAGCAGAGGCGGGTCACCTGGGCGTGCTGTTCGAGACGCGCGAGATCGGGAAGGCGCAGGACGATATCCTTTCCCGATGCCAGCCCGGTCAGCGTGAGCGTCCAGGCGGCGATGTAGTCCGGCGACGGCGTCCGCCCGTTGTAGTTGTTGCGCAGCGGGGTGATGTCGCTTCGCCGATACGTGCGCACGCTCCGCGTCGGCGAGTACAGAGCCTCGGCCACATCGTCGTCGAACGTCAGGGCGCGGTTTTGAAACCGTTGGCTGCGCTCTTTGGTGAAGCCGAATCGTGCTGCGGCCGTGTCGAGAACGTCGGTGGCGTGCTCGCCGAAGATCCGTTTCTTCGACGACAGCGGCGCGATCCACCAAAGCCCGGCCAACGCGGCGAACGTGCCGGCGCCGAAGAGGATGAAATCGCGCCGCGATTGCGTGCGGAGCTTCTTTTCGTCGACGTAAACCTGCGGGAGCTCATTGCTCATTCGTTCCTCCGGTTCGAACGGACCATCCGGCGATCATCGAGCGCATCGTGTCCCATCCGTCGACGGCTACCAGCACGAGGTGGGGGATGAGGAAGAGGATGAAGTAGACCATCACGGCGAAGTGGACGATGCGCGCGCCGTCGTACGAGCCGAACATCCGCTCCAGCCACCAGAACTGCACCGGCTTGTGCATGGCCCAGCCGCTGGCCAGCGCCAGCGCGCCGGCGATGGGCATCGATACGTATGCCCCGCGCTGAAGGGCGTTGTACTTCGTCGTGATCTCCGGATGCGGCCACGGCTTCCGCGCGATCTTCATCGGCACGACGCCGGCGTAATAGCGGACCATCGCCAGCGACTCGCCGAGCATGGTTCGCCGAGGGAGGAGAGCGCGATAGCCGCGGCCGAGGGCGAGGCCGAGGAGATAGAGGATGCCGTTGGCCAGGAAGAAGTAGACGAATAGCCAGTGCCAGCGCAGCGCGCCGGCGAGGTTGTACACGCCGAGGCCGAAGTGGTCGTAGAACCAGCTCGGATTCACCTCCGCACCGGGGATGCGCCGGGCGATGGCGATGCCGAGGTCGGCCAGATAGTCGCGGCTGTGCGTGACCGGGTCGGGTTTGTGGAGGAAGACCGGCGAAGCCCAGTAGATCGAGAAGCCGCTGACGATGAGCGCGAAGAGGATCGGCACGTTGAGCCAGTGCGAGAGGCGCACGAGGGCGTGGTGCTTGATGACGACGAGGTGCTGGCCGGGGTGCTCGTCAACGGCGTTGCTGGGTTGCTCGGTTGCTGGGTTGCTTGGTTCCGGGGTTTCGGGTGGCCCGGGTTCGGGGACATCCGGCGCGGCATCGACCGCGGGGATGTCCGTCGGGACATCGGCAACCGGATCGGGCTTATCTGTCTCCATCTGCGTCATCTGCGGATGAAAACGTTACCATGCGCGACGTATGCGCATACTCGTTCTTGGCGCCGGCCGTATGGGTCTCGGCGCCGTTCATGACCTCGCCAAACAACCCGACGTCGACGAAGTGACTGTCGCCGACGTCGCCGCCGATCGGGCCAAACACGTCGCCTCCATGGTTCGCGGCAATGTCACGCCGCGCGCCATCGACGTCAGCCGTCACGAAGACGTCGTGGCGCTGATGCGCGGACACGACAGCGCCATCTCCTGCGTCAATTACTGGTTGAATGAGCGTCTGGCCCGCGCCGCTCTCGAAGCGGGGACGAACTTCTGCGACCTCGGCGGGAACAACGACATCGTCGACGCCGAGCTCGCCCTCGATGCCGAGGCGAGAAGCCGAGGGGTGAACATCATCCCCGACTGCGGCCTGGCGCCGGGGATGGTGGCCGTGCTCGTCGCGCACGGAGCAGCGCAGTTCGGCAAGCTCGACGAGATCCACATCCGCGTCGGCGGCCTGCCGCAGAACCCGAAGCCGCCGCTCGACTACCAGCTCGTCTTCTCCGTCGAAGGGCTGATCAACGAATATATCGAGCGCGCCCGCGTCATCCGCGGCGGCGCCATCACCATGGTCGATTCGATGACGGAGATCGAGGAGTTGGAGTTCCCCGCGCCGTTCGGGGTGATGGAAGCCTTCCAGACCTCGGGCGGGACGTCGACGCTCCCCGAGACGTTTCTCGGCCGTGTGCGCGAGCTCGACTACAAAACGATCCGATACCCCGGCCACTGCGCGAAGTTCAAGGCGATGATCGACCTCGGCCTTTGCAGCAGCGAGCCGATCACGGTCGACGGCGCCACGGTTGCGCCGCGCCGCCTCTTCGGCGATCTCCTCGTTCGCAACCTCCCTCACGATGAGCCGGACGTCGTCCTGATCCGCGTCGAGTTCGTGGGAGAGGGGAGACGGCTCCGCTATGACATCATCGACCGCTTCGACGAGTCGACCGGCCTCTCGGCGATGATGCGGACGACCGCGTTCCCCGCCTCAATCGTGGCACTGATGATGGCCCGCGGCCAGACCACACAGAAGGGCGCGCTCCCGCAGGAGCGCTGCATCCCGCCGGAGCTCTTCATGCAGGAATTGGCGGCCCGGAAGATCACGGTGACGATCTCCTGACGCGCGGCACAGACAAGCGTGTCGGTGCCTTCTGGCGGCGAAGCCGCCCTGGAGTTTGGACATTACCGAGTCAGGCAGCGGGAGAGAGAACGAGATTGGCCGCAGGGATTTGAAGTCCGGAAGTT
>Ga0210402_10000442_pt1 | contig 46477 bp, 35 predicted proteins | sample IncBWC7MmetaG_FD_161055 | JGI IMG/M metagenome (GOLD analysis project Ga0210402, IMG submission 161055) | Forest soil microbial communities from Barre Woods Harvard Forest LTER site, Petersham, Massachusetts, United States - Inc-BW-C-7-M | ecosystem: Environmental > Terrestrial > Soil >... | reverse complement strand
CTGCGTAACATTAGTGTGGACGTTTTGCATCGGGAATCACGCGGGAGGCTTTGGTGGCGGAAAACCGGCTGACAAGTTCCGACAAAAGAGAGCTGCTGTTGTGGGTGCTGCTGGGCGTCGTGGGCGTGGTGTTTGCGCAAAGATATTTTTTTCAGGCGTTTCCCGAAGCTTCGGTGGATTTTAAGGTTTCGCGGAGTGAGGCGCTGGCGCGAGCGCAGAAATTTGTTGGCAGCATGGGTGAAGACATCACCGGGTATCAGTCGGCCATTGTTTTCGATGTGGACGATAACGCGAAAACGTATTTGGAACGCGAGGTGGGACTGCAGCAAGCCAACCTGCTGATGTCCACCCGGTTGAACATCTGGTATTGGGACGCGCGCTTTTTCAGGCCAGGGCAAGAGGAAGAGTTCTATGTGCGGGTGAGCCCAGCTGGGGAGATTGTCGGATACGAGCACAAAATTCAAGAAGCGCAAGCGGGGGCAACGTTGGACCGAGCCGCGGCGGAAAAGGCAGCACAAGAATTTCTCCGCGGCAAAATGAGTGTGGACCTGAGCAAGTGGGACTTCCTTTCGGAAGAAGCCAATTCCAGCAAAAGGCCGAGCCGGCTCGACTGGTCGTTCACTTGGGAGGAGCACGGCTTCAAAGCCAAGGATGCGCCATACCGGCTGCGAGTCGCTTTGCAGGGCGACCGGGCCGGTAGCTCGGAAGAATTTCTGCAGGTTCCGGAAGCATGGCAGCGCAGCTACGCGCACCTCCGCTCCACAAATATTTTTTACAACCAGGTGGCCATCCTCCCTTACTTGTTGCTGATGGGGTCGGCATTGTGGCTCGGCATCCAGCTCACGAGGAGCGGGCAAACGAGCTGGGGTCCGGCGATCAAGCTGGGGATCGTCGTCGCCATCCTACTGTTCTTTATGCAGCTAAACAATTGGCCGCTGGATCGCATGAGTTATGACACGAACTCGACGTATGGGAGTTTTGTGTTCGAGGAAATTGCGAAGGCGCTGCTGTTTGGCGTGCTATCGGCGCTGACAGTGGTCCTTCCGATCCCTGGAGCTGAACCGCTGTACCGCTCGGCACAGCCAGACAGACTGCGTCTCACGAGAGCACTTACGTTGCGGGGCCTGCGTTCAAAGGAGTTTTTCTCGTCGGCGACGGTAGGATTGTCGCTCGCGGCAGCGCACATCGGGTTCATCGTGGCGTTCTATATCGTAGCGAGACATTACGGGGCGTGGGCGCCGCAGGACTTAAACTACGAAAATTCGGTGAACACGACGTTTCCATGGATTGCTGGCGTGGCGATTGGGATGCTCGCCTCGACAAGCGAGGAATTCCTGTTCCGTCTGTTTGCGATTCCCTTTCTGAAGCGACTGACTGGATCGAGCATTATCGCGGTCATTGTTCCAGCGTTTTGCTGGAGCTTCCTGCACTCTGCCTATCCGAACGAGCCGCCATACATCAGGGGGCTGGAGGTTGGACTGATCGGAATCGTCGCGGGCATCGTGATGCTGCGTTGGGGCATTTTGGCGACGCTGATTTGGCATTACACGGTGGACGCTTCGCTCGTCGGCTTGTTGCTCATTCGTTCGAACAGCTTGTATTTCAAAATTTCCGGAGTGATCGTGGGCGCGGCGGCGCTGGCGCCGCTAATTTTTGCGGGTGTCTCGTACCTGTCGCGCGGGCAGTTCGAACCGGATGAAGACTTGGTCAACGGGGCCGAGCCCGTCGGTGAGATCACCTTCGCGTCTGCTCCGGTGGCAGCCGAAACCGCAACTTCCACGCGGCGTTATGAAGCTCTGACGCCAACAACGATGATCTTCCTGGCGGTTTGCCTGGTTCTAGGAGGCGTAGCCGCATGGCGCTTCAAAACAACCTCGCTTGGCGATTATCTGAAACTGTCCGTGGATGCGAAGACGGCGCGAGCTCGCGCCGACGAAATTCTTAGCCAGCGCGGCCTTGATCCCAACACGTATAAACACGCAACGATTTTTGCGGACGTTACTGACCCGGTGACCAACGAATTTCTGCGGCAACGCGTGGGCATCGCCCGCCTGAACGAGATCTATTCCAAGGAAGTACCCGGAGCGGTCTGGCAGGTGCGCTACTTCCGGGATGGCCAGCCAGAAGAGTATTCGATCAAGTTAGGACCCGACGGCTCGGAGCTTGCCATTCATCACAGGCTTGCGGAGGATGCGGCGGGAGCGACGCTGAGCAAGGAAGAGGCAGTTGCCAAAGCCGAAAAATATCTGCGCGAGGTGAAAAAGCTCGATTTGAGCCAGTGGAGTCTTGTCGAAGCAAACTCCGACAAGCGCATCCACCGGACAGACCATGAGCTTGCCTGGCAACAGCGCACTCCGATCGATTCTGGTTCGACGTCCTCGAATGATGCCGTGAGTCACGCGTTCGTCCGGATCAAGGTGGCGGTTCTCGGCGATGAGGTTGCGGATTATCGGGGATCCTACTACTCGAAACCGCAAGCGCGAGAGGAGCTTGAAGCCAAAGAGGGCGGAACCACCTGGACTTTCATCAAGATCCCCGACGATTGGCGCCGCAGGCAAGAAGAACAGAGGCTCTTCCGCACCGTTTACAGTTTCGCGGTTCCGATTTTGTTATACGGCGGATTGGGGATTACGGCGATTGTGATGTTTTTCAAGAATCTCCGCTCGGAAGCAGTGCGAGCGATTCCCTGGCGGCGATTGGCGCTTTGGGCGCTCTGGGGGCTGGTGGCTTACGGATTGATCGTGGGTTTCGGCAACCTCCTGCAGTCTTTCATAAATTCCTACCAAACGGCGATCCCCTTTAAGACGATGCTCGGCGGCGTTGTTATCTTCCTTCTTCTTGGAGCGGTGCTTTATGCCGGCGGACTGGCCGTGCTGTTCGGTCTCGCTACGTACTTCAGCAATCGCGCGTTTGGAGAAGAGCGGCTTCCGGTGGGCAGCCGCTTGCCCGCGCTCTATTATCGCGATGCACTGTGGATCGGCGTGTGCGGGACGGCTGGGCTTCTCGGACTTAGGCACCTGATTGAGTTTAGCTCTTCACACTGGCAGACGGTGCATCGCAGCTTGGCGTTCTCCCTCGGTCAGTATTTCGACGCCGTACTTCCATCCGGCGGCATGCTGGGGAGTGCGCTGATCGTAAGCCTTTTCCTGACTGGTTCCATTGCCTTCGTCGCGGCGTTTGTAGCGTCGGTCCTCCGGGCGCGCTGGATGCGGTTTTCGCTTTTCCTGCTTGGCGCGTTATATCTGACCGGCAGCAGTTGGGGTAATGGGACCGACTTCGCGATAAAGTTTCTTGGCAAAGCGATTCTGCTAGGGGTGCTCGTGTTCGGTGTCCGGCGAGTCATGCGATTTAATGTGCTGGGCTGCCTCCTGGTGGCGGCCTGCATCAGTTTGCTGGGAGCCGCGGCTCAATTGCTGGGACAACCGAACTCGTTCTATCGCGCAAACGGCTACGCCGTGGTGATGATGGTCGGGCTCTTGCTTGCCTGGCCCTTCGCGGCATGGCGAATGCGAGCGTCCACCGGAGGTTCGACGGCGATAGGGGCGTAAACTGACCTGGGATCGGCGAGGCAACCTCTGGCTCGTTGTGGAAATCCGAAACAATTAGGCCTCGAAGTTCGTTCTCTAAGTGGGAAGTGGATGCTCACCCAGAGGCGTCTTAGTACGTCCAAATTGGGTGGTCGCAGATGTTCCGTGTGTGGCGGGGTGGTGGGTTCAGTCTAAGGTGTTGGTAAATAAGAGACAACGCCAGCGCACGAGAAGAGAAAGCGAAATATGCCGCTTCCAAGATGGGCTCTAGCTTTGGCTAATAATTCAGGCCTGGCGGGTGGCACCGGTGCCTCCCTGGCCGCGGTGGACTCTTTGCCTAACCTAAATGAGCGCACCCTTGTGGCGGAAGCTCAAGCCGGCAACCGGGCGGCTTTCGAAGAGCTTGTGCACCGCTATGACCGGGACGTGCTGCGGCTGGCTTTTAACCTGATGAAGCGTCCGGAAGACGCACGGGACGTTTACCAGGAGGCGTTCCTTAAGGTATATCGCAATCTTCACCGCTTTCGTTTCGAATGCAGCTTTTACACCTGGCTCTACAGGATCGTTACCAACGTTTGCCTCGATCAGCTGCGACGCCGGCAGGCGCGGCCCGAGGATCAAGCGCCGGAATCCAACTCCGGGAATCATGAGGAAGGGATCACGGATTTCTTTGAGCGCCAGCGGGAACACCGCCCGACGCTCGATCCCGAACGGCAACTTTTTGGAAAAGAGATTCAAGCGCGCATCTCCTCGGCAATGGAGCGGCTTTCTCCAAGAGAACGGATGGTTTTCGAACTGAAGCACTATCAAGGATTGAAATTACGGGCCATCGGTGACGCACTGGGCACGACCGAAGAAACCGTGAAGAATTCGCTGTTCCGGGCGACACGAAAGCTGCGAAGCCAGCTCGGAGGCCTGCGATGAGCGCGCCTCTACAACAGTGCAAACAGGTTGGGGGGCTGCTGGTTTTCTACGCCTGCGGCGAGACCAACGAGCAAGAAACAGCGCTGATTACAAAACACCTTGCAGAATGCCCGGCGTGTGCCTCCCAACTTGCCGAGGAGCGCGGGCTACACGAATCCTTGATGGAAGCTTTGCAAGCGTCCGAGCAACTCGACGCAGGCGGCATTCTTCTTTCGCAATGCCGCAGCGAACTTGCCGAAGCGCTTGACGATTTGTCCGCCCCGCCTCTGCAAGAGCGCTGGCGGCCGTTTGGATGGTTGCGGCGATGGATGGCGTTGCGCCCGGTTCTGAGCGGGGCCCTTCTGGTTTTGTTCGGCGCGGCGCTTGGCACGCAACTGCTGCCGTGGATTTCGGCGCGTATCGATTCCAATTCGAACGGCCAGACTGTGAATGTCTCGCCGGCGGCCAAATTCACTGACGAGCAGCTCTCCAAGATGGCTGTCGCGGGGATCAATTTGACGCCTACGCCGGATGGGACGCCAGGAGCATTGCAGGTTCACGTGCGCACAGAAGAGCCCCTGGTGCTTTCCGGTAACGTGGACGATCCTGACCTTCGGCGCGTGTTGACCTATGTGGTCGAAAACGGCGACCAAACTGATTCCGGGGTGCGGCTTGACTGTCTGGAGGCATTGCGGATCCGAGCGGGCGATGTGGACGTGCGGCGCGCCCTGCTCTTCGCGGCACGAAAGGATCAGAACCCCGCAGTGCGCATGAAGGCGTTGGAGTCGTTGCGCGACGCCGTGAAGGAGAAGGGCGTTAGGGAAACACTGGTCGATGCGCTGGAGCACGACGCCAATCCTGGAGTGCGCGTGGAAGCCGTCAACCTGTTGGTTCGCTCACTGGAACAAAACGCGCAGGATTCTTCGCGGAATGATGAACCAGCTCTTGCGCAAGATGTCCTCAACAGTCCCCTCGACCCCGCGATGGAACATGTAATACGAACACTCGAGCAGCTTCAACGCAGTGATCCGAATCGCTATGTTCGCCTGCGGAGCGCCGCGGCGTTGCGGCAGATTGGCCCGCGCGAAGTGCAGTGAGAAGTTCAGCAATTTGAAAAGAGACGCCGGCAAGTGATGAGCTCGAATACGACTTTCAAACCCATCAGCGGAACATTTAGAGGGGCCTCTCGCAAGGCGCTCTCGCTTGTTTTCTCCGCCGCACTTTTGCCGGGCTTGGTTTTTGTCGCGGACGCACACGAGCCGCTGACAATCGATCCGCCCATCCCAGGTGATCCAGGTCCCCGCACCAGCATCGACCGTTCAGGCGTTCTGCAAACCAGGGACGGTCTGACACTCCATCTGACAACCGATCTGGGCTCGGTGCGCATCGTCGCGCTCGAACCGGGCGCGCCGCCGGTGGTTCGTTACACCGTGCATATCGAGACCGATGCTCGTGCGCCTCTGGCGCAGAGTCTTCTGGATCACTATTCGCTCACGGCCAAGGCAGCGCCGTCCGGTGTGGAGATCATCGGGGCTTCGCCATCCCAGGCCGGCCGCAGTGGAGCTACCGCGCAATTTTATGTGCAATTTGAAGTGGCTGTCCCGGCAGGCTACGGCCTCGATGTCAATACAGGCGTGGGCGATATCGAAACGCATGATATCGGCGGGGCTGCCAGCCTAATTACGCAAGGCGGCAACATTCGAACGGGGCGCATTGGCTTCATCGGGTTTCGCAACGTATCGCAGGGTCATCCAGCCGCCAAGCTCTCAACCGAAGGCGGCCATATTCAGGTGCAAGACGTTTCCGGCGACGTGGATGCGTTTACTGCGGGCGGGCACATTGTCGCCGGGAATATCTCTGGGGACGCTGTGCTGCGCAGCGGCGGCGGCCACATTCGCGCGGGACAGATCGGCGGCCGCGCACAGCTTGAAACCGATGGCGGGAACATCACGCTGAAGCAGGCAGGACGCTTCGTAAGCGTACGCACGGGCGGCGGCCAGATCGACTTTGGCGAAGTGCGCGGCTCCGTTCGGGCGCAGACTGGCGGCGGGGGCATTCGAATCATCACAGTTTCCGGGCCTATGGAGGTCGAATCAAACGGCGGAAGTATTTGCCTGACGCGCGTGGCAGGCGCAGTCCAAGCGGCCACGGCCGGTGGCACCATTCAGGCGTGGATAAATCCGGATGCGGCGTCTTCCGGAGGCAAGGTGAGCTTACCAGGCGCGTCGCAGCTTTCCTCGGGAGCCGGAGACATCATCGTTTTCTTGCCCAGGAATCTCGCGGCAAACATCGACGCGCTCGTCGAAAACGGAGGCTTGAACCGGATTGATGCCGACCCAGCGCTCCTCCTGAACATACAGCCGGTTGGGAATCGCATTGCTGGCCCGGTGCGCGCCACGGGAATGCTGAACGGCGGGGGAGAAGTCCTTAAGCTGCGCACGACCGTTGGAAAAATCCGGCTCCAGTTCCTTGATGCGGACACGGGGCTGCGTGACTCGCTCATTCGCGAGCAGCGCGAACGGATTAATCGCTGGCACGATCCTGATTTTCTGCCCGTTAAATCGCTCGAGCCTGGGCCGGGAACTGCCGGGCCTCCCCCTTTCGAAGAAAAGAGTGACTGGCTTGAAGGTTGGATGGACAAACTCGAGATTGTCCTTCTTGGCGGATTGCGGGAGGACCCGAACGATTTTCTTAAGCGGCTCATCGCCTCGCCGCACCCGGCCTATCCTGAGTTGGCGCGGCGGGCACGCATTCAGGGATTCGTGAAATTGCAGGTGAAGGTGAAGACAGATGGGAGTGTGGAAGTGCAAAAGGTCTTGCAGGGCGAGCCGGTTCTTGCCGATGCGGCGATAGACGTGGTGAAAAGGTGGCGCGCGAATCCAGCGTCGATCAATGGGACTCGAGTCGAGATTATTTCGACGGTCACATTTAATTTTGAGCTGCACTAAAGGCGTCTGCCACAGGGGCGAGTTTTGTAAGGATCAAGGGTTCCTCGGTCACTTTGGGTTAATCAGCAACGGCTCGTGCGATGTACTCGAAGGGGGTAGAACATGAAGTTACGTCCAGCTCAACGCTCGGCGGTGTCATTCGTCCTGATGTTAGCGGCGGCTTGGGCCGCGCCTTGCTTTGCGAAGAGCAAAGACTTCAATCAATCCTATGCGTTGCAGCCGGGCGGATCGTTTGAGCTGCAAAACGTCAATGGCCCCGTCCAAGTGGAAGGATGGGACCGCAATGTCATCGAGATCCACGCGGTGAAGACCGCCAAAGAAAAAGAGTCGGACCTCGACCGCGTCTCGATCGAAGTCGACGCCAAACCGGATGATGTGTCCGTCATCACGCGCTATCCTCAGAACGAAGGCGTGGAAGTCACCGTCGAATATACCGTGCGCGTTCCGCACGGCGCGCGCGTCGAACACATAGGCACGGTGAACGGCACGCTGAAGATCGCCGGTGTCGATTCGGTGGAAGAGCTGCGCACGGTGAACGGAAACATCGAGGTCTACGAGGGCGGCGGAAGCGTCCACGCGCACACGACCAACGGCAATGTGCACCTCGAACTTTCGCATTTTCTGAATGAAAAAGGAACGGCGGCGGAAACGACCAATGGCTCTGTTCTTCTGGCCGTTCCCCAGGGCACGCAAGCAAACTTGGAAGCGCGCTCCCTGAACGGCAATTTCTTCTCGGAACTGCCATTTTCGCAGGAAGCCACGCTGCGACCCCGCGAAATGCGCGGAAAACTCGGCAAGGGCGGAGCGCCGATCCGGCTGAATACCATCAATGGCGGAATTCAAATCGTAATTTTGCGGTCGACGGTTTGAGGCGAGCCGCGTCTAAGAAAAACAGGAGGACGGAAACATCATGACGAAGCGAGATTTTTTTGTGGCTGGCGGAGTCGCGGCACTCGGGCTTGCGTTGATTGCGCTGCCGAGCCCTTCTGCAACTCCGCAAGAGCCGTCTGCTGCAAAAGTGACACAGATGGAACAGAAGATCGAAGAACCTCAGGCTCGTTTGACAGAGCGTCTTGAGGGCGCACAAGAAAGAATTGCCGAACGCGTTCAGACTGGCGCGCTGCAAGCGTCCGTAAGGGCCGCCGTTCAAGAAGCGCAAGAACAGCAGCGAGAAATGGAAAGAATGCCGGAGGCGGATGAGCCCGACACCATGGTGTTCCTCGGCGATGAAGGCACGAGCTGGCTGGGCGTGGAATCGCAGGAAGTAACTTCGGGCAAAGCGAAGGAATTGAAGCTGCCTGCGGAGCGCGGCGTCTTGCTGGGACGCATCGTGCCGGATAGCCCGGCTGCCAAAGCAGGGCTAAAGGACAACGACGTCATCACCGAGATCAATGGACAGCGCGTCGAAGGCGAGGCGCAATTTCGCCGGATGATTCACGAAATTCCTGCCGGACGGTCCGCGCAATTCACCGTGTGGAGAGACGGCAAAGCGCAAAGCATTAACGTGACACTCGGCAAGTCGGAAGAACATGCCAATACGTGGTTCAAGACTGCTCCGCGCGCTTTTTCTTTCCAGCTTCCGAAAATTGAAATGCCAGAAGTGGCGCCTATGCCGGGGATGGACTGGAACTATGGTGTGCTCGCCGGCGCGCATCCTCGTTTGGGCATCGATGCGGAAGACCTCAGCGGACAATTCGGGACGTATTTTGGCGCGCCAGATGGCGAGGGCGTGCTGGTTCGAGAAGTAAATTCTGGTTCGCCAGCGGAGAAAGCGGGAGTGAAGAGCGGCGACGTGATCACCACGCTGAACGGCGAACGCATCCGATCGCTTGGGGATCTGCGCGAGAAGCTTGCGGCCAAGCGAGAGGACAAGACGGTGAAACTCGGCGTTCTGCGCAACAAGAGTGAAATGTCGATTACCGTGGAAATGCCACCGCCGCCGTCAAAAACCCCGCGCACCATCTCGCGCCGCACCAATATTTAAGAAAGCTGCAACACAAAAAGGCCCGGACTTGTTGTCCGGGCCTTTTGTTTTTGATTTGCATTTCCCTAAGCAGCTTTTGAGTCGGGGTGAAGGCTAGTCAGGATTTATTGTCCCGGCCATATTTTCGCGCGAGTCGAAACGGGCGCCTCAAAGCATCCAGGAGCCAATAGCGCTTATTTTCGGCGCCTTCGATCCAATCTTCCTCGGTGGGCGATAAAGAAAGTCGAAGTAGATAAGCCGGTCCGGAAAAAATTCCGCCGCGCATGCGCATTCGAAATATCGCGCGGGTGAAAATTCCTGGCGGCGCGGAGCCAGCCGCAGGAAGCCATTTCACAACCTGTCGGGCGAGGCGTTCCACCGCGCGGTCCGATCGAACAGAAGCGGTGAACTTTTCTGGAATCGGCGCGCCGAGCACGTCCGTCGCCAACTGCAGACCGACGCACAGCATGCGTTCCGCTCCGACTTCGTCCGCGGCTAGCTTTACGCGCTTCCAGTCGAGTTCCTGCCTGGACACAAAGGCCGCTACGTCTGCTATGTAGCTCAGCCGCTTCCAGAGATGCTTCGCGCCGTGAACACAAATCAGGATGAGTTCATCCTCAGGCGAGAGGGCAGGAATTTCGCGCACATCGATTTTTACGCGAGCTTGCCGATTGAAAAGATTTTCCAGAGGAAGTGGCCGTGGATGATAGCGGAAGGTGAGTTCCGTGTGGAATTCAACAAGGAGTTTCGTGCCTGGATGATGAAAAGCATATTCCCCGGGAGACTTCTTCGCCCGGATCGCTGTAAGTGGAACGCTCGGCTCGTATCCTAGACCAATCATCAGCTCGGTAAACCTAAGAATGTCCTCATCGTATGCGATCAGGTCGAGGTCGCCGTAGTGGCGTACCCCCGGATCGTCGTAGCAACGAACCGAAAGCACAGGCCCTTTGATCACCAACGCCTCAAGACCGGCCGCGGCGAAGCGATCGATTAGCCGGAACATTTCCGCGGTCAAGCGAAGAGTGAGAAGCACTTGTGCGCGATGCCGCTCCCGCAGTTCTTGCGCAATTTTCAATGGCACTGCGGGTTCTATACAGTCCCGGAGCCGGGTCGCAGCGAGGCCGAGAACGCCGTGCGCTTCGGCAAGTTCAAGCAGTGCGGGCCAATCCACGGGCTGGCAGAGCAATTCGTTGAGCTGCTTTGTATCGGGATTGGGGCGCGCACATTCGAGGAGCAACGCCCATTCCGCGACGTTAGTGCTGCTCCCGGTGTTAACTGCCTGGGACAAATCGGTCTCCGGAACTTTGATACCTTGCGGGGAGAGCATAACGCGGAAGTGGCTAACGCGAGTATTTTCCAGAAAGCTCGGCGGCGCGCCGGAAAGCCTCGTCCCAACCGGAGAAGAGATGCGGGAAACGTTTGGCAGCTTCTTGTGCAATTTCCTGCAAAGAGGCTTTTCCATCCATGGCTTGCAAGAGCCAACGCTCGGCTTCGCCTGTCTCAGAAAGCGCGGGAACAAAATCCGTGGCGCGACGGCGTAGAGATTGCGGCGCATAATTCGCGCCTTGAAATGTGGACTGTTGAAAATGACGTGCGCTGCCATCGAGAGTGTCGATTTTTGTGTCCCATCGCCAGACGTAATCCCCACCGACAAAATCGGCGTGCAACTCGACCTGGATTTCCTGGCCTTCCGTGACGTCAATCGCCTCGAGCCACGGCAGAAACGCCTGGCCATAGATGGTAGACGCACCTCCGGGCCCCGAGGAATAGCCAATATCTTCAAAGAGCTGGGTCTCGAACCAAAGACAAAGGCCATGGGCAATTCCTGCGCGCGCGATGCGAAAACGCAGGGCGGCAGCCGCGCGCGTCGCAGCGCCTGCGTTGTAGTCCAGAACGTGACAGGCCAGTGGCTGCGTGAGGAACTGGTCGGGCTTGAAAGAAACGCCGTGCTTCTCGTTGAGAGTGAGAGAGAGAGCAGAAGAGAGATCGAGACTCTCCACGGCTCTTTGCCAGGGTGAAGTGAGTCGCTCGTAATACTCTTTGGCCTCCACCACAGCCGCTTGGAGCGTATCCCGCTGCGGAATCATGATACCGCCAGGCGCGAGAAAGCGTTTTCGTGCATCTTCCATTGACGAAATGGCATGCTCAAACAGCGGAAGCGAGCCCCGAATGTCCGAAACTATGACATTTGCGCGTTCCGGCAATTCCGTCCTGCGCGAATCGCTTTGCAAAAACTTGATGCGCTCCGCGAAGCCGTTTGCCAAGGCAAGTTGCTTTGCCAGATGAATAATATCGTCCGTCTCGATTGCGTAAACGCACTTTGCTCCCGCGCGGCAAGCAAGCAGCGCGAACACACCCGGCCCGCATCCGATCTCCAATACCACATCACCCGGACGGACAGCCCTGGCGATCGCGTCGGCATATGCTTTGAATCGGCCGCTATCGCTATTCATTTCTCCGTACGCTCGGAGGGAATACATATCAGCGTTCGGAGATCAAAGAGGTGGAGTCGCAATCGGCAAATAAGCATCCCGCGTCGGCCAGGATTAAGTCGCATAGCTCGCCAAGGCGGCCTGGATCAGCATGCGGCACGATTCGGCGCACGGGCACTTGCGTGACAAGCTTTGCCAGGGCGTCGAATTCAGCGGCGCGCTGGTCGCGATCCAATAACCAGTTCATGTAGGTATTTTGAACCAGTTCGAGGAGCGCCTCGCGCGGGCCCACTTCTTCGATTCGTGGTGCATTGGCTTCCGCCGTGCGTGGGGCAAGCATGTATACTGCGCCGAGCGGCCTCCCTTGAGCCTCGAATTTTGCGTTGTTTCCATCCAGGGGCAGAAAACATTTCTCCCAGCTTGGCGTCAATCTTGGCAACGCATCCGGCTGACCAAGCAAATCACGCACGGCGTCCGGCCACAGGCAAATCCTGAGGTAACCCGGCTCAACCTGAAAACCGGCGCTGATTTCGCTCAACGCGGTTATGTCGTCGCTCAGGACTGGCACACCCCCCAAAGCCAGTGCGGCCGCGGTTGTGGACTTGCCGGCCTCGCTCGGTCCGCACAGAACGACTGCGCGTCCTTCAACAGCTACTGCGCTGGCGTGGAGTGCCCTGACGCCCCGCCGCCGCAGAACAAACCCCATAACGGGACCGCGAAGGTAGACTGCGAGATCGTCCATGGTTAGCGGCGGCAGACAGGTTCCCCAAAGGCGCTCCGCACCACCATCCACAAGGAAGAATGCCTCATCCCCATAGTTCAGTTCGAAAAACAGTCCTGCACCGAACGACGTAAGGGTGAACGGAGAATTTTCTCGTCCAACTTCTCCAGGCCTCGGGTGCTCCAGGTGAGGGGGTAGACGCCTGGCTTCTCGCACCCAGTCCTGTTCTGGACCGAAACTCAAGAAAAGGTCATACCGTTGGAGATCAGTGGATTCTTGAGCGAAGGCAGAAACCGGAGTATCACAGCGGAAGGTCAGACCGTACGCGCGATAGGAATAACTCACTGGCCGAGGATTCTCAGAACGCAACTCTGTTCGAAAGTATGGATCAGGTCTTCGAATTACCGGTCGTCATGTCCTTATTTACGCCCTTGTTGCCCGTCATGGTCAACTCCGTTAAGTCGCCGTAGACAATGAGTTTGGGCGCCTTGTATGGTTTCTTCATAGGCACATCTAAGGCTCGCCTCATTCATAGTCTCCCTCTAGAACTCTAACGAATCCCTTCCTCGTTTACAACGGCTTTCAGCCAATAGCACAGAGAAACGGGGCGCAGGCCAACCCAAAGGGTAGAACCCGCGGCCGTCGCCAGAGTTGTGCCGAGCCGCTCCCAATCCACAAACCACCGAAGCTCTGCAGCCGGGTCAGGAAGCGGCACAGGTCTCCATTGCTTGCTCTCGACAAAATGCTTAATGGAGTCACCCAAAAGCGGAGTCTTCGGGCGAGCGCGGACCATCTCTGGCAGCGTGCCGCGCATGGCCTCGCGGAGCAGCGCCTTTTCCATGCACCAGGGCACTGGCGGCACTCGCAGGAGGAAGCGCAACAGGCGCTGATCGAGGAGCGGCGCACGCAACTCGACAGGCACTCCGGTCCAGCCTGCATCTTCACATTCGAGTACATTAGACCAAAATCTGCTGGAAAGTCCGGCAAGAGCAATCGGGTGCCACGGATGGCTGGTCTTGGGCGATTCCTGAAGTTCCTGCCAGCGCCCGCGGAGATTTTGTCGCTCAACAAAGCGTGCTTCCAGCCATTCTGGAAATTCGGTCAGCGGGTTCGTGCGGCCCATCAACCGCCGCAGCCGGCTGCGGAACCCTCCCCGCAATGGCGGGATGCGTCTATGCTTCAGGACATACCGGCCAAACGTCTTTACGATGGCGCCGAAATCGCGCTTCCGAAACAGGTAGGTTAAGTACGGCCAAGCTTGCCCGGTTAGGATGTCGTCTCCGCCATACCCGGAAAGGACGACGCCAGAGTGCCGTCGAACGTGCCGATATAATTTTAGAGTTAGAGACAGAAAAGGATCGTTATACGGCTCCGGCGTGTGCAGATTCGAGCCTTTCCAGCCTTCGTAGGGGAGACAGGAAGCTGCAGAAAGGATCTCGATCTCCATGCCGAGATTTTCTGCGACAAGAGACGCCAAGTATCCTTCTTCATCGTTGAACATAGGCCGGCAATCCATCGTGTAGGCGCGTAACGGACTCCTTGCGCTATCTTTGCTCGCAATCTTGCAAACCACTGCTGCGACGCTGGTCGAATCGAGCCCCCCGCTCAGGAAAATGGCACAAGGTTTGTGCGGCAAGCGGTCGCGAACTGCCATCTCTAGCAGTTCTTGGAATTGCTCCACATATTCCTCTGGCCGCTTCAGCCACAGCGGTTCTTCGACCGAAAAATCAGTGTAGCTACGAACGCGCACCTCTCCGTCTGAATAGATCAGAGTATGCCCTGCAGGTAGCCGGCGAATATCCTGATACACGGACCTCTCCCCGTCTTGACACCAATCTCTGAGGAGAAAATCTCCGATGAATTGCGGGTCGAGTTCCGAGGAGACTCCTGGCGCTTGGCGAAGAACTTCAAGCGTGTTGCTGAAATAAAATCCATCTGCCGACTGCGCATAAAAGAAAGGCCGTGCACCTATTAAATCGCGCACACACCGGAGCTGGCGCGCAGTTTCATCCCAGAGCGCGAAGGAAAAGTCCCCCAGCAACTTCGGCAATCCAGCCTCGCCCCATTGGCGCCAGGCTCGAAGAACCAACTCCTCATCGGTTGCGCTCGCCGGGACAGATTCGTCGTGCTGCTCGAGTTCGCACCGCAGCTCCTCCCGGCCGTCGAGACGCACTTCGCCAAGCAGCCAGACGCGGCCGTCCACGGTGCATGGTTGCTCGGAAGCTTGGGGTGCTGGGCCTGTGCGAAGAAGTGTGAAGCAAAACCCCGCGCCAGCCCGAGACCAGATTTGTGTCGCGTCTGGTCCGCGAAATGCCAGTCGTGCCGCCATGCGCTCGAGCAAACGCGGGTCGGGAGCATCCTCGCCGGTGGAAACAAAACCCGCAAATCCACTCATCTCGGCTCCGGCGGCAGCGAAGCCAGCGCCGCGTCGAAAGCGGCATAGTGCTGATGCCGAGCTTCCGGCTCATTCAAAGCGATGCCGTCGCGCTCGACCCAGGCATGCGCTTCAAATTTTTCACCGTCCTTGCGCACTCCAACTCTTAGATCGGCACTGATGCCCTGGCGCCCCAGGAGCCACCAGAGCGCCAATGATTCCTCAAGACAAGTCGTGCGGCCCAAGGTGTGGCGCGTCGCGGCGCGCACCATGCGAGCCGTCAAATCGGCACTGCTGGACGTGGAAATTTTCACCGTGTGGCTAGGGAGGGAGAGAAGCTTTTGCAGAAATGCTTGCGTCTTGCGAAATCCACGCAAACGCAAACTCAAAGATATCAGGGGCAACAGTGCGGATGCACGCAGGAAATAGCCGCGCGCGGGGCGCTCCAGCGCGCTAAACCGCCGAAGCCGTTCCCACATTTTCGGGCTGGATCTGAAGCAAGCCGTTGTCGACGAGCCGCCCCAGCAATTCCGCAAGGTGCAAACGAAGCAATTCCGGCTCAACGTCGAATTCGTTCTGGAGTTCCCGATATGCAGCGTCAATGCTCGGCGCAGTGGTAACAAGCTGCCACATGCGCGTGCCGGTTTCGTCTAAACCGAAGTAGCGTTCTGTCTCCAGATTCAAGAGCACGGATTCCTTATCAAGAAAACGCACAAGAACGTGCGGCAGCGTTTCAGCGCGATCTGCAAATGACACCATCAGCCCTGCTCCTCTGCTCTTCGTCTCAAAAAAGCGTTTCCGATTCTTGGCTGGGTCATGAATCCGCTTTATTACATTCTACCGGGGAATCGTTCGCTTCGCCATGCAGACTAAGAACCTACTCGTTCGCAGCAGGTTGCCCATCCTTGCGAGCCGATTGTCTTCGAGCGGGAGACAGGCTATAAGTTCCCTCGTGCCTGAAGCCGCGATTAGCATTGAAGCCATCAAGAAATTCTTTCCACCGGCGCGCAGCGGCTAGCGAGCCCTTTTGCAGCCATTCGAAAAGCCGAGCGTCGTTGCTCTCGCCGGGATCAACCAAAAAAAGCCGGCCCCGCGACACGGGACCGGCCCGATGAATGAAGAAGCGAAAGCGCTCAGGACTTCTTTTTCTTGGTGTTCACTTTGATGTCGATGCCAGGAGCCATCAGTTGCAGTTGTTCGAGCCCCTGCTTGGCCTGCTGCCCGTAGATCCCATTGGGGTCAAGCTCAACGGCCTTCTGATAGGCTTCGATCGTGCCCGGTGCAAACACGGGCACATCTTTGTCACCAACTTTTTTCACCGTCATCTTGTATACCAGCGAGGCCCCCAGGAGATACCAGGTCTGCGGGTTTTTCGGGTCGAGCTCCGCCGATTTTTGTAGCGGCTCGACCGCGTCCCCCAAACGGTTTGCATTGTACAGGCTGATTCCGAAGTTGCGCCATGCCGTCGCCGCTTTGGTAGGATCCAGCTCCGCGCTCTTCGTATACGCCGCCCGGGCTTCGTCAATCTTCCCTGCTCTTGCCAGCACGTTGCCCAGATTATTGTAGTAACCCGGATCGTCGGGCTTGGCGTTGACTGCTTGCTGGTACGCTTGAGCCGCTTCCTCGTTACGCCCAGCGACGTCATATGCCTCGCCCAGCTTGGCCCACAGCAGGTGCTGGTTGGGATCCTTTTCTGAAGCTGCTTTTTGCGCGGCCTGGAATTCTGCCGTCGCCTTGTCGGAAAGATCCTTGAGATTTTGCTTTAACGCGTCCCGCTGATCGGGAGTAGCCTTCGTCAAATCGTCTTTTGCCTTGCGCTCCTGCTCGAGTAATGCTGTCCCCGCCGTGAAATGAGCCTTCATACCCTCGAATTTTTGCTTCTCTTCCTCTTGTTTCTTGACTTGCTCTTGCGCTGCGGCGCCTTGCTTCGCGACTACGTCTTTGAAATTCATATCCGCTTTTGTTTCTTCGCCGCTGGTCACCCTCAGTTGCCCCATCGGAACAGCAGCTTGCTTTTCGTTCGGCGGCGGAAACGTAATAATCGTCACCACGTACACGCCCGGACGAAGATTGAGGATTCTGAATTTCCCTTCCGCATCCGTCTTCGCATCCAGTTTTGCGCCTTGATCGCTCACAGCCTGTACTCCAAGACCAAACCACGGCTTGCCGTTGATATCCAGGATTGTGCCCGAGATGGAACCATTCTGTGCGGCTGAGTTCGGCGCGAGAATGCTGACCAGCGCGCCAGCAAGCAGTGCGGCAAACATTATGGATTTCACAATTCTTCTCATCCTTCTTCTCCTTTTGCCGAGGCGAACCCTGCCCGGCCTGGCTGGCGGGACGTGCCCTATTATCCTTAATCCTAACTCTTTGCCAAGTGCTACGAGTGAGCGGAGACCGCCATACGATATGGAATCGGATCCGGCACTCCAGCCTCCGCGAATGCCGCGAGCCGCAGCAAGCAGCTATCGCACGCTCCGCACGCCCTGTCTTCATTCTGATAGCACGACCATGTTAGATGCAGAGGCGCACCCAACTCGATGCCGCGCCGGATGATCTCGCTCTTCTTCAACGTGATCACCGCGGTCACAATTTCGATCTGCGTCTCCGGCCGCGTGCCCACACGCACTAATTCTTGGAAAACTTGGTAATACTCCGCGCGGCAATCGGGGTAGCCAGAACTGTCCTCCGCCACAGCCCCAATGTAAACCGCCCCCGCTCCAATTGCTTCCGCCCAGCTCACCGCCACGGAAAGAAAATGCGCGTTGCGAAACGGCACATACGTCACCGGGATGGTGCTTCCATGCCGTCCTGGTGCGCCCAACTCATTTTCCGGAATGGCGATTTTCGTGTCCGTAAGCGCCGACCCGCCAATTGCCCGGAAGTGGTCGAGCTGCACGACTAAACGCTGGGTCACACCGTAGAAATCTGCAATGGCGTCAAACGCACGGCGTTCACGTTCCTGGGTACGCTGACCGTAGCCGGCGTGAAACAAGGCGACGTTCGCAGCACCGTGACGTCCCCGAGCGATGGCCATGCACACGCACGAATCCATCCCTCCGCTGAGGAGCACCACCGCTTTCTTGCTATTCGTTTCGGCTGCCATCTCGCTTTATTATATCCCTCTTGAGATAACCCGGTTCTGCCCCAGACTCAGTCAATCTCTGGCTTGAGCAGCCGCCGGAAGTTCCATCACTGGCTATCCTAAACACCTTTTGTTGCCGGGTCCCAGACGAACTTATGCAGTTGCAGCCCAAGCCGAACAGGCAAACCGTCAGTTAGAATCCACTCCACCAGCTTGCGCGGCTCGAGTCCCTGCCACTTCCCTGCCGGATCATCGAACACCGGTGAAAACAAAACTTGCCTCACGCGTTCCGCCAGGCGATGCTGCGCTGTGAAGTCACGCGCAAACTCATAATCGCGCCTCGTCGAAAGAACAAACTTCACCTCGTCCTTTGCATCTAGCAATTCGAGATTCCGCATCTCGAACGAATCCGCCTCGCCAGAGTCTGGACACTTTACATCAACAATCTTGATCACGTCGCCCGGCAACCGCCCCGTGTAGCGTTCACCGCTCGTCTCGATCATCACGGTGTATCCCGCAGCAAGCAATCTCTCCGCCAGCGGATAGACCTCTTCCTGCAACAGCGGTTCTCCGCCAGTCAACTCCACCAGCGGCACGCTGGCCTGAGCTCCGGATAATTCCGCAGTTCGCCCAGCAAGCTCATCCACGCGAGTAAGCACGTCCTCGACCCCCATCTTCGTCCCGCCGTGAAACGCGTACGCCGTATCGCACCACGTGCACCTCAGATTGCAGCCTGTCAGCCGGACGAAGACGCACGGTAGCCCCGCGCGAGTGCCTTCTCCTTGAATCGATTTGAATATTTCTGTAATGAACATGATTTTGGATTGCGGCAGTATACCGCCTGGCTCTACGTCCGCTTCTATGAGCCAGGTTCTACTCCGAGCCCGATCCCGTTTTGCGCGCCGTCCTCCGCCCCAACCACCACATCGCGCCACCCAGGAGCGCCAACGGTAAAATCAGCCTCCAATACGCTGGCGAAATTCCCATGGAGTGAAACACCACGACGTATCCGACGGCAACCAGCAACGCCGGAATCAGGATGATAGCGAACGCGCGATTCATTGTCTCACCGCCGGCAGAACTCGTCAGTTGCCCGGCCGGTATTGCGCCCGGCTCGTGTCCGTCTCCCACAAGATCACATCCGTAATGCGCGCCCCCGGCGGCAAATCCTTCAAACCCCGCGTTACCTCATCATAAAAGTACTTGGCCATGTTTTCCGCTGAGGGATTCACTGTCTTGAACGGTTCGAGATCATTCACAAACTGGTGATCCAAGCGGCCCATGACCTCTCGGATGATTTGCTTCAGGCGCGTAAAATCCACGAGCAAGCCGATCGAATCAAGTTGCGGGCCTTCCAGCGTCACGCGCACACGGTAATTGTGCCCATGCACGTTCTCACACTTGCCCTTGTAACCGCGCAGAGCATGCCCTGCCGAAAATGTCTCTTCCACGCTCACTTGGAACATAATGTCTGACAGGCATTTCTGTCTGTCGCCTCTCTGTCCCTTTGTCTCTATTCTTCTTTACTTTGCTGTATCTTCTCGTCTCTGCGCCTGCTGCGTTAATTCTTTTTCTTGTCCTTTTTCGCGAGAAACCGCGAGACCTCCGCCAAATCCGTCGTCATCTTGTACTGCGGCAGCGACTCTAGAAAAATTTTACCATAGGGCATGCGCTGGATGCGGCTGTCTAGCAGGGCCAGGACTCCTCGATCAGTTTTCGTTCGAATGAGCCGCCCAAATCCTTGCTTCAGCGCCAGAACCGCCTGCGGCACTTGAAATTCGGCGAACGGATTGCGTCCGTCTTCCTGAAGGGCTTGCACCCGCGCAGCAACGATCGGGTCGCTCGGCACCGCAAACGGAAGCCGGTCCACGATCACGCAGGAAAGCTGTTCGCCGGGCACATCGACGCCCTGCCAGAAGCTCGCCGTCGCAAATAGCACTGCACCCGGCGTGTTCTTGAATCGTTCCAGCAGTACAGACCTTGGCGAAGTCCCTTGCAAAAGCAGTGGAAACGCCACGCGCGCCCTCACTCGTTCAAAAAGTTCGTTCATCTGAGAATAGCTCGTAAACAGACAGAACGCGCGGCCCTGGCTCGTCTCCAGCAAATTCACGATTTCATCTGCAGCCTTAGCTGTAAACGCCGGATTTCGCACGTCCGGCATGGCCTGCGGCAAGTACAGCATGGCCTGTTTCTCGTAATCGAACTCCGGCGGCAAGCCGCGCTCCTTCGCGTGATCGAGCCCCAGCCGGTGTCGAATAAACTCGAACCGCCCAGCCACTGTCAGTGTCGCCGAAGTAAGCACAACCGTATCGAACTGCTCGAACAGCCGTTCGCGCAGAATCTGGCTGACGTCGATCGGCGTGGCTGCAAGGAACACACCTTTGTTCCGCCGTTCATACCAATACACAAAATTCCGCTCGTTCGATTCGAACAGGAAAGACAGCTCCTGCCGCAACTCGAAACTTCGCCGCGCAATCCGCAAAAGCTCTTCCGGCTTCTGCGTCAAAGCCGCGCATTCCGTTTCAAATCCCTTCAGCGCAGTCGCCAGCGCATCGTACGATTCGCGATTCTGTTCCAGGAATGCTTCTCGTTCATTCCGCGAAAATGGAAAGCGCCCGTCGCGCGGTGGGAACGTTTCAAAAAACGCGCGGTTCCGCTCGCGAATGCGTTGCGTGCGCCGCAAGAGCGAGGGCGTGCCCAGGTGCAGCAGTCGCAGTGTCTGGTCCGCGTCGCGCGCCAGCTCTTCAAACCGGAAATTCGAAATCTGCCGCCCGAAATAATCGCTCGCCACGTCTTCCATCTCGTGCGCTTCATCGAAAACCACGGCCGAGTATTCCGGCAGAATGCTGCCAAAGTCGTCCTGCTTGAGCGCCAGGTCCGCGAAAAATAAGTGATGGTTCACAATGATCAGGTCGGCATCCTTGGCTCTCTGGTGCATTCCCGTCACGAAACACGGATTGAACGACGGGCACTTTTGCCCGCTGCACGTATCCCGCCGCGCATCCAGCCGCGTCCACAGATCGGAATCGTCCGGAAGAAACGTCAATTCCGCTCGGTCTCCGGTCTCCGTCAATTTCGCCCACTGTTTGATTTGCTGAAACGCGTCCAGCTCTTCCATGCCCCGCAGCAGCGCCTGGTCCGCCATCTGATTCATCTTGGCAACACAGAGAAAATTCGAGCGCCCCTTCATCACGGCAACCTTCAAATTTGGCGCGAAGTGTTTCTGCAAAAACGGAATGTCTTTCTGATAGAGCTGCTCCTGCAGCGATTTTGTCGCCGTCGAGATCACCACTCGCCGCCCGCTGCAAATCGCCGGCACCAAATAAGCCAGCGTCTTCCCCGTTCCTGTCCCCGCCTCCAGAATCGCATGATGATGCGTTTCGAACGCGTCGTGCACCATCTCCGCCATTTCCAGTTGTCCGCGGCGGTGCTCGTACCCGCCTATCATGCACCGTTCTAGAAATCCCCCCGGCCCAAACACCTCCCGCATAGATGGCTTTGCAGGGGCCGCCGTATCCTCGTTTCTATCTGGCGGCGCAATCCCACCCACTTCACGCGTCTCCTCGAGCGACACAACCTCCAGGTCCTGGGGCGCTGAGGCTTGCCTCCGTTCGAGATATTCAGGCGTCGTTTTGGCAGCTTTCTTAGGCAGTATTCCCACCTTTCTCGTCTGCTCCGTACTACGTCGGAGTTCTCGGCTGTTCCCGTTCGCTTGCAGCAGATTCGTAACGATAGCATATCCTCCGCGTCATCCCTCTGTGCCCACTGCGCTCGGATCGCGGCAATCCCCAGATGCCGGCGGTTTAATAGTTGGGCATCGCTGCTTAGTTCCCAATCCACTTCTGCCTTTGCAAGGGTTACATTGAAAAATGCCATGAAATTGGGTGTCTGTCGTGGTGTGGGGAAACTGGGTTCTAACCGGCATGGGGTGCCAAAATGAAGTCCTATAAAGCCTTTCTTTTCCTAGCTATAATGGCGTGCTTCTCGCTGAGCTCGTGTAGCGGCCTGCCAAAAGGCACCGGCGGAGGAGGCGGAGGAGGAGGTAATGGCTCTCTACCCATCAGCTTAACCCTAAGTACGGTCCCAGCCTCCGTGCCAACGGGCATTTCCCTGCTCTCCTTTACGGTAAATATTTCAGGGATCGTCATGACGTCCGAAACTACAGGAAAGGTTGTGAATCTCACACCAACCAACCCCGTCGTTGATCTCAACAAACTCCTGAGCGATTCAGCCTACCTGGGAAAATTCTCCGTTGCCACCGACCTCTTCAACAAAATCCAAATCACCCTCGCTAGCTCCGCAGTCGTCTATTGCCCGTCGACGAGCGGCGTCGCTGGTTGCAACGCCGGCGCCATCCAGACGGTCACGGGGGGGCCTGCCACTCTCACTTTTTCTTATACGCCCGCTTTAAACCCGATTACGACCGGTATTGGCGTACGCTTCAGACTGTTTATGGCTAGAGCGCTCATATTAAATACTGCTGGCACAGCGGTTCAATCCATCGACTTTACTCAACCGCTCGTAGGCTTTTCCGAGCAGTTGCCCCTGGCCGCAAATCTCGCAGCTCCTCAACTGGATTATGTCGAGGATCTTACCGGCGTCGTTACCGCCGTAGGTAGCTCCAGCATAACGCTCCAATCCGCAACCGCTGGAACGTTTACCGCTAACGTCGCGGCCTCCACTTCCAATTTTTCCTCGCAATTCTGCTCGAGCAATACCATCAGTTGCGCCAAGGTCGATCAAGTGGCAAGCGTCGACACCATCGTTAACGCCGACGGCACTTTCACTCTCTTGCTCTTCGATCCATTCGATTCCACCTCAAGGGATTGGGTAGAGGGTGTCATCGGCTTCGCTCCCGCTAGTCTCACGCAATTCCAGCTCGTTGTTTCAAACTTCGTTCCCGCAGCCACCAGCAGCAAGATCGGTTCAAATCTCCATCTCGGCAATCAGCTCACTGTGAATCTTGCAACCTCTCCTACTTTCGCAGTTGACCAGAAAAATCTGACTGTGCTCGCAGACAACTTCACTGGCAGATCGGACACCTCCGCGCTCACTCCCGGTCAGGTGGTTGCCGTGCACGCTACCGCATTCACGGCGGCCAGTGGCGCCACTCCCGCTTCCGTAACCGTGGATTCCTTGCTCCTGAGGTACTCCCGTCTCTCAGGCACGGCAGGTACCCCCGGACCGAACTTCCAAATCTTCCCGTTCCCTCCGTATCTTGGGATCCCAGGCGGTTCGCTCACTCAGGAAACAACGGGTGTGACCAATTACGATCTACCTTCCACTGGCACTGCCCTCACAACCAACCAGGCGGCTGGAATCCGGGCGCTGTATTTTGGCCCCCCTAATACATCCAACTTTGCCGTCGCAAAAGTTCGCCAGTAAGAGGTTCAAGTCCCGCCTCCGCAAAAGGCAACGGGCCGGAGCATTCCAGATGTTCCGGCCCGTTTCTTTTCCACTACGAACTTGGCACCAGAATGAGATTCGAGTAGCTAAGGGAGACCAGAGAAGTTAATAAAAGCAAAGCTAGGCTGGCTGGATTCCGCCTATCGTGGTGTGTGGTGGCAAAGATACCGGCGGTATGGGGCCTGAAATCACGCCGGAGGAAGCCTTTGGCTGAAGCCGATTGTAAAGCGCCAGCGAGATCGAGCCCATGCCCCACATCCAAATCCCAAGCCCGACGAGCGCCCCGATCACATGCACTTGCGCCAGGGGCGTGTAGACAATCCGCACGATCACGAAGCCCGCGGCCATTCTTCCAATCAAACCCCACGTATCGGCCGGCTTTCCGAGAATCCAATTGCCGACAACCGTACCCACGACAATCTCCGCGGTAAAGAGCGCAAGGCACCAGAGACCCAGTGTGAGAATTCCAAGCGGTATGCCCACCACTGTTACACACGCGATGACAGCTGCGATCGGCACTCCGAAAAAGACTAAGACGCCCAGCCCCACCGGTGCCCCGAACCGTTCCCCGGCGCTTACGGTCTCGCCTGCGAATTTCGGCAGCAGCAAAAACAACACCATCCCAAACAAAACGAAGGCCGCTGTCCAAATGATCCGCCACACGTAATAATGCCCTTCCGTGTACTGCGATTTGTGCCGCATCTTGGTAAATTCCACTGGCGAGGCCAGTTTCGCCCCAGCAGCTACACTCGCAGGGTTATCACCCTCGTAATGAATTGGCCCTGAAACTTGCGCTGAAGAGGCGATCGACATATTTCGCCCCTTGGTTCGTACTTCTCCGTCGATGGTGCCTGAAATGGTGGTTTCGCCAGTCATAGCCATCAAATCGCGTCCCAGACGGCCATCAATTCCCAACGATTGTGCGAATGCCGTCAAGCTGCCGCCGACTTTTCCGGCCGAATCCAAATTCACCACCTCATTGAAGGTGAGAACATTCTTCGCCACTGTTCCCGTGATGGTCAGGTTATTTGAGAACGACCGGATGTTTCCGTCGATTTGCCCGTTGATGCGCACCGACTGCGCGAAAACGATGGCGTCGCCCTTGATATGTCCGCTGATGTCGATACTTTGGCCAAAGAAAAACAGGTCTCCCTCCACTGTGCCGTCGATCCGCGCACGCGCACCTGTGACGAAGATGTCGCTCTTGACGGTCTCATCCTTCGCGAGTTCATATGTCTCGCCTTTATGAAATACTGTGGCACCCGCCGGCGCGGGCAAAGCCAGCGCCGCACACAATCCCGCAAGCACTAGCGCCAATGCCGACCCCCGCCGCAGGCGTCGCCGGAATAGAACCACGCCGAATCCCGCCACGGTAAGCATCGCCAGCACCTCGAAGAGTGTGATCATGGATTGCCATCCTTTCCAGAAGGCACCTTGAAAAACCAATAAGCTGAGAAGACTCGTGCCGCCGAACCCCGCTGCCTCCAACCGCGTCTGCGCAGGCTCGATGAAGGTCGTGTACAGTGCGTATACGCCCGTTGCCGCCAGCCCGAATATCACTCCCCAAATCCATCCAAACGATTGCCGCGCCTGCTCTTGAAATTCCGCCAATCGTGATGGCAGCGGCTCGTCTTCTTCGAGCATGGCGCGCGTAAGCAGTCGGGATTCGCGTTCGAGAGCTCTGAGCAAGGTCCGGCAGGCCGCGCAGTCCTGTGCGTGCGCAGAAACGGCCTGCGCGCGGGCGCGGTCCAATTGGCGCTCCGCATAAAGCAGGCAAGTCATCTCATCCAGGTGATCCATCGTCCCGCCCGGTCCTTCTGGCGACAACGGGTTAGCAGGTTCGTTCAAGAGGTTCCTCCCGCAGCCAGCGCACTCTTCCCCTCCAGCGCCTGCCGAAGTTCATGCCGGGCGCGCAGAAGCACGACGCCCACAAAGGCGCGCCGCACGCCGAGCGCATCGGCAATTTCGTCATAACTCATGTCCGAGTAATAGCGCAGCACGAGAGCCATACGTGCTCGCGCGCCTAGCTTCTGCAAGGCATGCCGGACTTCCTCGCTGGTCTTTTGTTCAATCAGCCGGTCTAACTGGCTCGGGTCTGGATGTTCCAGCGGCACATCCTCCACATCTTCGGTCTCTTTGTCCTGCCGGAGCTTGCGGCGCCGCAGGATATCCCAGCAATGATTAGCAGACACCCGGTAAAGCCAGGCGGAAAAGGAGCGGGTTTCATCGTACTGGCTCAACTTGTCCCGCAACTTCATGAAGATCTCCATTGTGGCATCTTCCGCGTCTTCCCTGGTAGGCAGCGCCCTCCTGCAAAAACGGAAGATCGCCGGCGCAAAATCCCGGTAAAGCTCACCCCAGGCGTCGGCATCCCCTGCTCGAGCCCTGGCAACTGCCTCCGTGGTCTCCGTCATTCCCGGCACGCTCATCTGGCCTGGTCTTAGCGGTTCCATAGACTAGTACGCAGGGAAGCCCCTAAAACTTACACGGTCTTAGCAAATAGCAATATCGCAGCCCGGGGCTATCTCTTCTCTGCTCAGCACTCTACCAGAAATGGCGCGCCGCTCCGAACTTCGCTGCAATATCCATTCATAGACTCGCGGGTATTCTCCCAGACCATCAGTTCAAGCCAGAGCGGGCCCCGGTGTTTGGGCGGTTTAGGTGTGGCATTGGCTGCGAACGTATTTTGCTGCTAAGTCCAGCCAAACGAGGCTGGGGGAGCTCAGACCGTGATGGTAAGTCCAAATGTGGCCCTCGGGCGGCCTTGCCAGTCAAATCATTCAATCTTTTGCCCCGTCAAATCGAAAACTTTGGATTGACAGGCCAATATGGGAGGGTGTTAGTTATAGGCCAAGCAGGGGAGTGGTCAACGTAAAAATTGCCGAGGAGCAGTAAATCCAAGGGGAGGGGTGTATCTATGCAAAACAGAAATACGTGGGGATACAAGGCAAGAAGAAGTCGAATTTCTCTGGCAGGAATTTGCGTGACTGCGTTGCTGCTAATCGTGTGCGCCGCCAATGCGCAGACGTTCCGCGGCGCCATCAACGGGACCGTCACCGATCCGTCGGGTGCTGTTGTCCCGAACGCACAAGTGAAGGCCACAGAGACCGCAACTGGGATCGAACATACCAGCGCTACGACAACGGACGGGCAGTTTTCCTTCCAAGACGTTCCGCTTGGCCTCTATAGAGTTACCGTGACCGCCTCAGGATTTCCTCCTTACACGGTCGACAAGGTTGAAGTGGTCGCAGGGACGATTTACACGCTGCCGATCAAACTTTCAATGCAGCAACAGTCCACCACGGTGGAAGTTTCAGCCGCGGCACTAACACTTGACACGACGACCCAGACGCAAACTACCACGATCACAGACGCGGTGGTTCAGGAAATGCCGTTGAACGGACGCGACTTTACGCAATTGATTTCCATTCAGCCGGGTTTTGGGGGCTATAACATCGGAGGCTTCGGTCAAGTCAACGGCACACGCGCGAATCAAGTGAACTGGCAAGTCGACGGGACTGACAACAACGATTTTTGGCACAACATCCCGGCCATCAACCAGGGCGGCGTTTCGGGCATCGCCGGCGTGGTGATGCCGGTGGACGCGGTTGACGAATTCTCAGTGCAGACCGAGTCCAATGCCGAAGCCGGACGCAACGCTGGGGGCACTGCTAACCTTGTTATCAAGTCCGGCGGCAATGAGTTGCACGGATCTGCCTACTACTACAATCGGAATGAGTTCTACGCGGCAAAGTCGCCCTTCTTCATCGCCTCCCCGCAGTTTCCGAAAGCGCCGAGACTGCGCAACGAAAACTATGGATTCACCGTCGGCGGCCCGATCATCAAGAACAAAACCTTCTTCTTCGCGGGCTTCGAGAAGCAGGACTACATCTTTGGGTTAACCGGCAAGTCCACTGAGCCGTCGACAGCCTGGGTCACTCAAGCCCAGACCGCATTAACTAAGTACGGCGTTTCACAGAGTGCACTCTCCGCGAATCTTCTCTCGACGTTGTGGCCAACCTCGACGATAGCCGGTCTTCCTGGAACTCTGAACAATTACTTCGCCACAGTTCCGGCCACCGGTTACAGCTACAACGGTGTGGTGAAGTTGGATCACAACTTTAACGACAAGCATCATCTTTCGTTTCACTATTTCGCCGGGCAAGGCAGCCAAACACAACCACCGGGTGCAAGCCTCGCGCTGGCCACAGCCAGCTCAAACCTGGGAGATTATTTTGAAGTGGCGCCGATTCATGTGCAGAACTATTCCCTCGTGCTGAACTCAAGTTTTTCGCCACGACTCACTAACCAGATTCTCTTTGGAGTCAGTTACTTTAACCAAATCTTTCATGATGCAAACAATACCTTTGATCCCAAAGCCCTAGGTTTGTTCCTTAGCCCAGATGCCACCAAGCTCGGCCAACCTATTCATGGAGCGCCAAACATTGCCATCTCCGGGTTCGATCAAGTAGGCATCACGCCACCGGAAGGCCGCAACGACATCACCGGTCACTTGACGGATATCGTTTCCTACACTACGGGCAAACATCAGTTCCGTTTCGGCGGTGAAGTGCGACAGGGGCGTGTCGACGAATTCTATTTCCGCCGGGGCCTGGGCGCCTTCACGTTTGACGGTACACAAGGACCCTGGGCAAACGACGCGGCTTTTAGTGCGAACGCCAAGGCGCTAGCCGATTTCCTCGCAGGTGACGTATCTACTTCGTCCATCGCGGTTGGCGACCCAGAACGTTTCGTGCGCGTCAACGGAATTGATTTCTTCGGCCAAGATCAGTGGCAGATTACCCGGAGACTTAACTTAAATCTCGGCCTCCGCTACGAATACATCGGGCCTCTGCATAGCCAGAATCAGGACCTCGCCGTGTTTGTTCCTGGACAAGGTCTGAAGATTCAAGGGAATGGCATCAATTCCATTTTCCCGCCGGACAAGAACAATTTTGCTCCCCGCGTCGGCTTCGCCTATCAGCCACTGGACAGAGCCGATTTGATCGTTCGCGGAGGATTTGGAGTCTTCTACGATCAAATTAATATGAACCCGTTTCTCGATTACCGGCCGTCGATTAGCGGTGCGGATGGCTTGCAAGACAATCCAATCGGTCCCCATCCAGTCGACAACTATAGCCGGGATGCTTACAACTGGGGTACTGCAGCCGGACAGGCGCAATTCGGGGGTGCATCGATTTTTCCAGGTGTCACGGCCTGCCCGACCCTCAACGTCGCAACCAGCCCGACCTGCGGAACCAACACCTACAACGTATATGCCGTCAACCAAGATTTTCGGACTCCTTACTTTTTCAACTACAACTTGCAAGTAGAGAAGAGTCTCGGCAATGCTGCCGTCTTCCAAATTGGCTATGTTGGAAGCCAGGGCCGCAAGCTGTCCGTGACGACAAATCCTAACCAAAATGGTGCGTTCAACACGGCATTCCCGGCAATTGGCTCCATCATCCAAGAAAACAGCATAGGCACGTCGAACTACAACTCACTGCAGACAGTGCTGAAACTGAGAGCTTGGCGAGGACTTACGGGCCAGTTTGTCTATACCTGGGCACACGCACTGGATGAGATGACTGAATACCGTGGTGAGGTTCCCTTGGACAGCTTCAATCTGAAGCAGGAATACGGGAACAGCGACTTTGACACTCGGAACAACTTTACCGCCTTCGTTGCCTATGATGTGCCAGGCAGTTCGTGGGGCCCGAAGCTGCTCACTCACGGCTGGCAGCTCAGCAGCGTGGTCAATTTTCACGGGGGACAGCCATTTAATCCGGCGGGGACCGATCCTTCCGGAACGCAGCGCCCGGGTTTGGACGTGATTGCCAATCCGTTCGCGGGCGTTAAGCATACGTTCTCCGCAGCGAATGGCGGAGAACAATGGATCAACCCGGCAGCGTTCTGTGTACCTGGCGCGGCGGGTTGCACTGGACCGACAAACCCGAACGGTAACCTCTCGCGTAACAAGTATTATGGCCCTAGGTTCGCTGACGTGGACTTTTCTGTGATCAAGAACATCCCCATCCGCGAACGTCTGAAGATCCAGTTGCGCGCGGATATGTTCAACATATCCAACCGCATCAATCTGGCCAGCGGCGCGGGGAGCGTCGGCGGCAGCGGCGTAATCAGCGACACCATCGGCGACTTCAACGGTGCCCCTGGCCTCGGGCCTGGCGAGCCATTCAACATGCAGATCGTTGCGAAGATCATCTTCTAACGCCAGCATAAACCCTTAACCCAAGCGCCCCGGTCGTATCTGCCGGGGCGCTTTCGTTTTTTGGGGTCCTCCGTTGGGTGCTTGAGCATCGGTGGGAGGCGAGAGTTCCCTCTTTGTTGTAAGCAAACAGTTCGAAGCTGAGGCAACGCGCGTTAGAAGCTATTCCGAACTATGGGTCCGGGTTGGGATGCTGTAGAGTGGAAGGTTGCAGCACTGTTGCGGTTGTCGATTCTCCGCCCGCCGCTTTAACAAAATGACGCAAATACTTCCATCGCTGGTGATTTTGGGGCGGCCCAATGTGGGCAAGTCCACGCTATTCAACCGGCTGACCGGCACGCGGCGCTCGATTGTCACGAACGAACCAGGGATCACGCGCGACCGAATCTACGGAAAGGCCGAGTGGCGTGGTCGAGCCTTGGAAATCGTTGACACCGGGGGAATTGTTCCGGATGACAAAGCTTTGATCCCCACGGAGATTTTGCGGCAGGCGCATGTGGCGATTAAGAAGGCGGCGCTGCTCGTTTTGGTGGTGGACAGCCAAGCCGGCGTAACGCCGTTGGATCAGGAACTGGCGCGGCTTTTGCGCACCACAGGCAAGCCGTTTGTGGTGGCGGTCAATAAAGTGGATGCGGTTTCGCAGGAAGTGAATGCCGCGGTATTCCATTCCCTGGGAGTGCCGGTGTTTCCGATTGCGGCGGAACATGGGACGGGCGTGGATGATCTTTTGGATGCAGCGCTCGCTGAGGTCGACGTCGTTGAGTCAGAAGAAGAAGTGGCGAAAGAGGATGCCGTCGAAGTCGCGATCATCGGGCGGCCCAACGTCGGCAAGTCTACTTTGTTGAACCGGATGGCGGGGGAGGAGCGCTCGATCGTTTCGCCGATTCCCGGAACGACGATGGACAATGTGGATACGGAAGTGGTGCGCGAGGGGCATACCTACCGGTTCGTGGACACGGCGGGGATTCGGCGCAAGGCGAAGACGACGCTTGTTGCTGAAAAATTGAGCGTGGTGATGGCGCGGCGCGGGTTGGAGCGCTGCGATGTCGCACTGCTGGTGGTGGACGGCGAGCAGGGAGTGACTCAGGGCGACGCGCAAATCGCGAGTTACGCCGAGGAGTCCGGACGATCGGTGATCATCGTCATCAACAAGTGGGATTTGGCCGTCGTGGCGGCGCGCAATGCTGCTTCGCGTGACGCGAACAGCGCGAAGGGAAAATCCAGGCGGCCTGCCGGAGAACGGCACAGACCGGAAGACTTCAATCCGGAGAAGCTCGCATTCGATTACGAAAAAATGATTCGCGGGAAATTGAAATTTCTGAGCTACGCGCCGATCGTTTTTCTCTCTGCGAAAACCGGTGAACGCGCGGGGAAGCTTTTTCCGTTGATCGATCAGGTGGCCGAGGCACGCCGGCGGCATATTCCTACCCCGGAGTTGAACCGCTGGCTGAAGGAGGACGTTGATCTGCAGCGCGGGACCACTCCAAAGGCGCGGCCGGTGCGCATTTACTACATCACGCAAGCGAAGACGGCTCCACCGACGTTTTTGCTTTTCAGCAATCAAAAAGAGCCGATGCACTTCAGCTACGAGCGATTTCTGGAGAATCAGTTGCGGGCAAAATACGAGTTTCTCGGAGCGCCGGTACGCTTTGTGCAGAGATTGCGGAAACGCGAGCCGCGGCCCCGCAGAGACAAAGACGAGGAATGAATCGAGCGTGCTTGCGTTGGCAAGCAGGCCGAGATTCGGCACAGCATTCCCTCGCACCTACTCGCGACAAAGCTGTGCCCCTACAGGAAACGGTTGGAAACTGCTAGGATAGCGGCGTCCCCCTCCGACGGGAATTCACTATGCCGAGCAGCGCCACCGCGACGCAACCCACCATTGAAAAGGATTTCTATCGCATCGGCGAAGTCAGCCGGCTGACCAGCTTGAAGCCATTTGTCTTGCGTTACTGGGAGACGGAGTTCCCCACCCTTGAGCCGGTGAAGAGTCCCAGCGGCCACCGGCTCTATCGTCAGGAAGACGTCGAGATGGTGCTGCGCATTAAGCGGCTGCTGTATGACGAGGGTTACACGATTGCGGGCGCGCGGCGGCATTTGCGCGAACAGAATGGCGCCGGCGAGAGCGAAGGTGTTAGTGGCGGCGGTGGCAGCGCCGCGGCGGAGGGTGCAGCGCAACTCCTCAGCCGGAAGATGTTGCTGGACCTGCGAGACACGCTGCGCGCTTTCTTGACGCTTCTCGAACGCAAGTGATAGCCTGATAACGCTGTAAAGCCCACTTCGCAAGCAGTCGGTCGGGACGTAGCGAAGCCTGGTATCGCGCACCCTTGGGGTGGGTGAGGTCGCTGGTTCAAATCCAGTCGTCCCGACCATTCTTCCATCGGGAGTTTCGAGCCCGATCACTTCCTTGAAGCAATCTGACTACGGCAGACTTTTCAGAGTTTTGGACGGATACGCCAAACGACATCATGACTGTTTCCTTGCTGAGTTGGACCTGCACGAAGAAGCCGCCGAGTGCGTAGCATGCTTTCGCCCGCGGCACGTTGGCGAAAACTCAAAGAATCGATATGCTTGCCGATACGTCACGCTTGAAATCGCGGAGGTTAGAGAAATCATACGTGTAGGCCTTCTGCCAATTTCGGCTGCTGCTTTTCTCGACGAAGAGTTGCATTCTCTAAGCCAGACTGCGCCGTGAGAGACTACCTCCGCAAGGGCAAACTATCCCCATGAAACACATACTTTTGACGAATGATGACGGGATTCACGCGGAAGGATTGCGCGTGCTCGCAGCGGCGTTCGAGGGATTCGCTACCGTGAGCATTGTGGCGCCGAGTCGCGAGCAGAGCGGTACAGCCCAATCGCTGACGCTGCGGCAGCCGATTATTTGCCATCCCGTCGCAGAACGCGAATGGGCTGTGGATGGCACGCCCGCGGATTGCGTGATCGTTGCACTGCACAAATTGCTGACGGAGAAGCCCGACTTGGTTATTTCTGGAATAAATCACGGCGGCAATTTAGGTGAGAACGCGTATTACTCCGGCACCGTAGGAGCAGCGCGGGAAGCGGCGTTGCACCATATGCCGGCGCTGGCGATGTCCTTGTGTTCGAAGGCTCCGAAGGTGAGCTTCGAACCGGCGGCACGGATCGCTCGTTCGGCGGCGGAATTAATTCTGAAAGAAGGACTGCCGGACCAGGTGCTGCTGAACGTGAACGTGCCGGAGCCGTGGAATGGCGGCGTGAAGTTTACACGGCAGTCGAAAAAAATTACGCGAAATCAATTGAGCGAAGGAAAAGACCCTCGCGGGCGGACGTATTACTGGCTGTTCGAACAGCGGATTGACAAGGACGTCGAGCCGGATACCGATTACGCGGCGATTTTTTCCGGGGCGGTGTCTGTGACGCCGCTGCATCTCGATCCAACGGATACGGCGTCGTTGAACCACCTTTCACATTGGGGAAAGACGATTGGGAACGCCTTTGGGCGTTGAATTGTCTTCCAGTGGAAATTCTTCAGCGGAAATTCCAATTCAGAAAAACTTGGCGAAATGCTTCCAGAGCGCCGGAAAGAGGCACGATGAATCGTGCCCCCTGCACGGAACTTCAGCGGCTGGGCACTGCGGCCGGGGCGACCAGTGGGACGTTGTTTTTGCGCATGGAGTCGTTAAGGGCCACGAGATCCTTTGAAAGGACCTCGCGCCATTTCGTTAGCTGGGCTTCGAGGCGTTGATCGAGGTCCGCGAAGACGGCGCCTTCCGCCGCAGTCGGCGCGGTGTCGGCGCTGTCGACCACGGCTCCCAGATAGCCGAACTTGCTGTTGAGCATCGTGGGATAGTTCGCTTGATCTTCACTCGCCTTGGAATTGACCTGGACCAACTCCTCTTCAATCGCGCTAATTTTCTTGCGCAAATCCGTAGAAGCCGTGAGTAGAGGCTTGGCTTCATCGCCGGAACCAATGCGCTTCTCAAGCGCCTGAAGTTGCGCGCGCAAGTCGCGAATGGCGACAACAGCTTTGTTCATCTCGTCCTGACGGTCACGGAGTTTGAGCATGAGGTCGAACTGTTTGCGCAGATCGTCCGCTGAAGTTTGGACGCGGGGGTCCATCTTCACTTCGAATGCCGCGGTCTGGGGTTTTCCAGCGACAGTAAGACGGACTTGATATTTGCCAGGGAAAGCGAGCGGGCCGGCCGGTTCGCCCGCGTCATAGATTACTCCGTGAACTTTTGCGGGTTCTTCATAGCGCAGATCCCATACGAAAAGATTCAGCCCGGGTTTGGCGGGAATGTGCTCGACCGGCAGATCGCGTTCGCCTTCGTCTGGCCCGGTGTCCGATTTCTTTTCTTCGCTGGTGAACGAGCGGATGACTTTGCCGTCGCCATCGAGCAACTCGAGTTTGGCGGGATCTTTCGGCGCGTCTTTCAAATAATAGTAAAGGATTGCGCCTGACGGCGGATTTTCACCGACAGGATAGCGGCGCGGATTGAAGTGGCCTTCGCGAGTGCGCACGGCTGCGTTTGGCGTGAAGAGATGCGCGTCCTCCGCGGCGATGGAGGCGCTGGCTTGACGAAGCGGGCTGAGATCATCTAGCACCCAGAACGAGCGGCCGTGAGTCGCAACGGCAAGATTGTCGTCATGGATGACCATGTCGTGGATCGGCGTCGGCGGAAGATTAAGCTGCAACGGCTGCCAGTTTGCACCATCGTTGAACGAAACCCAGATGCCGGTTTCCGTGCCTGCATAGAGCAGGCCTTTGCGCTTGGGATCTTCGCGGACGGCATGAACATAAACACTGTCAGGTAAGCCGGTCGTGATTTTTGTCCAGGACTTGCCGAAATCGCTGGTCTTGAAAACGTACGGCTTGAAATTGTCGAGCTTGTGCGCGTCGACTGTGACATAGGCTGTGCCGGAGTCAAACGGCGAAGCTTCGATGAGGCTGATCATCGCCCATTCAGGTACTTCCTTTGGCGTCACTTTCTCCCAGCTCTTGCCCCCATCGCGCGTCAATTGGACCAAGCCGTCGTCCGTGCCCGCCCAAAGAACGCCTTCCTGCTTTGGCGATTCGGCAAGGCTGAAAATGACGTCGTAATATTCGACCGTGTACTGATCTTTCGTAAGCGGGCCGCCGGAATCCTGTTGCTTGGATTTGTCGTTGCGCGTCAGGTCGGGACTGATGGTGGCCCAACTGCGGCCGGCATCGTTCGAGCGAAAAACGTATTGCGAGGTGTGGTAAATGACGTCGGGATTGTGCGAGGAGATCACAATCGGCATCGTCCAGGTGTAACGATACTTCTGAGTCGCGGCTGCGTGGCCGTTGGGATCTTCGGGCCATTCCTGAATGCTTTGTGCTTGATTGATGCGGCGGTCATAGCGAGTGAAGATAGGGCCCTCGTCATCGGCGTAGACGATATTCGAATCGCGCGGATCGGGCACGATGTAGCCGCTTTCGCCTCCACCCACCGCATCCCAATCCCCCTGCAGGATGGCTCCGTGGTCGCTGCGGGTTCGGATGCTGAGGGAAGAGTTGTCCTGCTGCGATCCGTAGACGCGATACTCAAAATCGTTGTCTGCGGCGATGTGATAGAACTGCGCGGTAGGTTGGTTGTACTGGGTGGACCAATTTTTTCCCCCGTCGACGCTGATAGTCGCGCCGCCATCGTTGCCGTTGATCATGCGATTCGGATTGACGGGATCAATCCATAATGCGTGATGATCACCATGAGGCGCATTCAGTCGTTCGAAGGACTTGCCGCCATCGGAAGATTCGTAAAGGCCGGTGTTGGCAATGTACACGCCGCCGACGTTCTTGGGATCTGCCCAGACATGCGTGAAATACCAGGCGCGCTGCGTAAAGCGGTGGTCGTCGGTGACGAGAGACCAGTTCACGCCGCCGTCGTCGCTGCGATAGAGACCGCCTTTCTTGGCTTCGATCAGTGCATAGACCACATTCGAATCGGCGCCGGAAACCGCGACGCTGATGCGGCCGAGCGTGCCCTCGGGCATGCCGTTGCCTTCGACCCGCTTCCAGGTCGTGCCGTCATCGTTCGAACGATAGAGGCCGTCCTTCGCGCCGCCGCTATTGAGAGTCCAGGGGGTGCGCCAGCCTTCCCACATCGCGGCAAATAGAACATGCGGATTGTGGGGATCGAAAACGACCTCGATGCCTCCGGTGCGATCGTCAAGATACAGAACTTTTTCCCAGGTCTTGCCGCCATCGCGCGTGCGAAAGATGCCGCGTTCGGTGTTGGGACCATAAGCGTGCCCGAGCGCCGCGACGTAAACGATGTCTGGGTTCGTGGGATGAATAATGACGTCGCCGATGTGACGAGTGTCTTTCAGGCCGACATTGGTCCAGGTCTTTCCCGCGTCGGTGGATTTGTAGACGCCGTCCCCGAAAGAAATATTGCCGCGGATGCAGGCTTCGCCCGAGCCGGCATAAATTACGTTGGGATCAGAATCGGCAACGGCAATGGCCCCGATGGAGGAAAATCCCTGCTTGTCAGTGAGCGGATCCCAAGTGTTGCCACCGTCGGTTGTTTTCCAGACGCCGCCGCTGACCGCGCCAAAATAGTAGGTATACGGCTGGCTGGGCACGCCCGCGACCGTGATTGCGCGGCCGCCCCTGAACGGGCCGATTAGACGCCATTTCATGCCGACATAGGTCTTGGGATCGACTTGTTGTGCGGTCGCAATACGAGAAGCAGAGAAGATGAGGGCGCAGACACAGAGAAAATATAAGACCGGCTGGCGAAGCGATTTCAAGCGAACCTCCGAGAATTAGACGGAACGTTGCATGGTATCACTGGAGGAACCGGAAACTATAGAGAGTAGTAGAGATCGTAGTGAGTAGATCGGTTTCCCAACTTACTAGGAGTTGTCCTCACCGAGAAGCGGAAGACTAGGGTTTGAGCGATGGCAGATGCTCAGTAGTGAAAATCTTGCTCCACTCTTTCTTGCTGTAGAGAGACCAAATGTTCTTGTAATCGGGATGCGGGATCATCTCTTTTTTCTCCCATGCAACTATTTGATTTAAGGATGTCTCTAGCTCCTTCCGAAGGTCTATATTTTCCAAAAGTAAGTCGTGGTTTTGCGCCCATTTGAGATGTCGCGTAAAAGTCTCGTATTCATCGACGTACCAAGCGCCGCTGATTCGGATAGTTAAATCGTCTAGGCGTTCCAAATGAACGTGAGCACCGCCCCCCTTGGGATGCCGAAAACGAAAAGACCACGAAGGCGATTCATGGTAGTACTCATCGACCGCAAGGTTGTGGGCAGAAGCAAAATCCTGAAGAACTGCCGAATGTTTTTGGAAAAAGGCCCTTATTTCCGTCCAGTCTGATGAAGTAATTGAATCGTTTCCGTTTGGCATCGCCGGAGTATAAACCAACCGTGCGAACGATGCATGAAACTGACTCACGATCGTAGATATGGATCGATTGGAATGCGAAAAATACACCGGCAGGAGTGCCTGTGCTACCGCGAGCAAATGCGGTAGGATGCTGCGGCGATGGCTACTTCGAAGACGTACGACACTGCGATAATTGGGGCGGGTGTGTTTGGCGCGTGGAGCGGCTGGCATTTGGCGCGGCGCGGGCAGCGAGTCGTGCTGCTGGATGCGTATGGACCGTCGAACGCGCGGGCTAGTTCGGGCGGTGAGACCCGCATCATTCGAATGGGCTATGGAACGGACGAGATATATACGCGGTCGTCGCAGCGATCGCTGGCGCAATGGAAAAGTTTTTTCGTTGGAACCGGCCAACGGCTTTTCCATGAGACAGGAGTGTTATGGCTCGCAGGGGAGGATGACTCTCGCGTGCGCCAGACCATGGCCACGTTGAAGCGCTGCGAGGTGCCGTTTGAAGAAATGGATAAAGCGGCGCTTGAACGGCGTTATCCGCAGATTTCGTTTGAACGCGTGACGCGCGGATTCTTGGAGCCGAAGAGTGGAGTGCTGCTGGCGCGCCGTGCGGTTGCGGCCATTGTCGAGGACGCCGTCAAGCTGGGCGTGGAGTTTCGAATTGCTCTGATTGAGACGCCGCGCGGAACTGGGCTTCTAAAGAGCGTGACTTGCAGCAACGGAGAATCGATTGCGGCGGGCCAGTTCGTTTTTGCTTGTGGATCGTGGCTCGGCAAGGTTTTTCCGGAGATTCTTGGCCAAAGAATTTTTCCCAGCCGGCAGGAAGTTTTCTTTTTTGGCGTGCCACCCGGAGATGAGCGTTTTGCGCCGTCGGCCTTGCCCACGTGGCTGTTTCAGGAGGACGAGTATTACGGAATGCCCGACCTGGAGGGCCGCGGGCTGAAGATTGCGCTCGATCATCATGGAGAGCGCGTCGATCCCGATACGCAATCTCGCTTGCCGACGGCTGCGGAGGCGGAAGTTGTGCAGAAGTACGTGGCCAGCCGTTTTCCGGCGATGCGCAATGCGCCCGTGGTCGAGACGCGTGTGTGCCAGTATGAAAACACTTCGAACGGGGACTTTCTGATCGACCGGCATCCGGAAATGGAAAATGTGTGGTTCGTCGGCGGCGGATCGGGTCACGGCTTCAAGCATGGCCCGGCAGTGGGCGAGTATGTCTCGCGCCAAATCCTGGATAAGGCACCGCCCGAGCCGCGATATTCGCTGGCAACGAAGGAAACTGTGCAGCGGCGGGCTGTGTACTAGATTAGCTGGAACGACGCCGCGAAGAATTCGGGCGCGAATCAGGTTTTCGGCGTGCGCCGGCGGGCATGGAATGCGGCGATGCCGCGCTTTACGCGCCTGGCTTTCTCGGCATAGAGATCCTGGTCCGCGTCGGAAAGAAGCTTTTCAATCCTTGCTCCATCTCCGCGGTAAAACGAAATGCCGATGCTCGCGGAGAGCGGAGGATTTTCCTCGTCCTCGGCCATGACGACGCGAATGCGATTCGCGACATGCTGTGCTTCCGCGTCCTGTGTTTCTGGCAAGACAAGAGCGAACTCATCGCCACCGTAGCGCGCGGCGGTGTCGATGGCGCGGCAATGAATGCGCAGAATGGCAGCCAAGCGGCAGAGGGCGCGGCTGCCGACCAGATGGCCGTAGCGGTCGTTGATTTTTTTCAGGCCGTCGAGATCGAGGAGCAGAACGGCGAAGGGCCTGCCGGTCCGGTTGGTGCGTTCGGTTTCGTTCTCGAGCACGTCGAGGAGCCGGCGGTAGTTGGCCAGACCGGTGAGCGGGTCGCTGACAGCGAGATGGCGGACCTGTTCAAAGAGACGCGCGTTATCGAGGAGTGCGCCGCCGAGTGCAAGAGCGTAACTGCTCACGGTGAGGACCTGGGCGAGCACAAACGGCGCATCGAGAATGCGCTCGGACTGGCACGCGGCGAGCTGCGCGGCGAAGTTCATCCAAGCTGCCGCGTAGATGGTGCGGTCAAAAGCAGAGTCCTCGGAATCAAGACGCCGACGATACCAAATCACGGCCGCGAGAAAAATTATACCCGGCAATAGTTGCTGCGGACCGGGCAGAAAAGCGCCCGGATGTCGAGAGACCTCCGGTGGGAGGCGGCGAAGTGCGGCAGCGATCAGATATGTGAGCGCGACCACCGACAGCAAGGCGCCTGTTATTTCCGTTTTCGTGTGGCGCGAACGGGGAATGAAACGTTCCACGAGGAGCGCCACAAGGAGCAGAAGGGCCAAAATCATCCGGCTGAGCCACCAAGCGACTGGCGCCCAAGTCGTCCGCACTGGAATATCCGGCGAAAATTGAAAGAAAAGAACGCTGGAGGCCGACAGCACGGCTCCAGAAAGAAGGTATCCGCCACCGAGAATCAGCGAGATGCGATCCTGGGTGCCCTGGAAGCGGACGAAACTCAACGCAGCGAAAACGAACGCCAACAAAGCGGTGATGACTTGAAGATAGCCTTGCAGGACGGGGTCGGGTTCGAGAGAAAAGGGACGCAGCCAGAAGGCCGCAAGGAAAACCAGGAGAAATCCCAGGACATGCCACAAGACAACTTTGGTGGGACTACGACCGTTCATTCGGGTTAGCTCGCCCATCCTTATGGCCCTCGACCGGGGCGAGGTGCTACTTAATTAGACTACGGATGCAAGACGACCGTTGCTGATAAAGTGAGGGAACTTTAACCAAGAGATACTGACTGTGGAAATTATTCTTACTGTACGAAGGGACAGGTGAAATGCATAAAACGAGGAGGCACGGAGGAGAGACTTGCGAGGCAGAGTGAGCAGCGGCACGAAGTTTTGGCTTGCGGGAAATAAGAAGTTCTTGGAAAATGCCAGCATTGAAACGTTTCAATCCACGTGCCGCGCAGGGGTGATTGCCGCAATCTTCCCATAGAATAGCCGGCTGCTTCCAGGCGATAACCGGTCGAGCGAAAGGAACCTAGGTCGCGAGTGAGAAAAAACACAGGAAGCGTGTTGAAAAAAAAAGCAACGGCTTCGCGCGGCGGACGATCTTCATCGGGGGCTCCAGGACACCAGACGCTGCAGGAAATTCTGTCTCAGCCCGCAACGTGGCTGGAGACGGCGCGGCAATTCGAGCAGAACCCCGAAGTGCATAGAGCATTCCAATCCTTTTCTCATGAGGGCCCCTGGCTGTTCGTCGCATGCGGATCGAGTTACTACCTTTCGCGGACGATCGCGGCGCAGTGGACAGGACTTCTTCAAGTGGCATGCACCGCAGTCCCGGCATCGGAACTGCTCTTCGCCCCGCACGAGGTGATAAGACGGACTGGAGCACAACAAGTGGTGCTTCTGTCACGCTCGGGAAAAACCACGGAGGTTTTGCGCGCGGCGGAATGGTTGAAAGCGAACGAGGCAGCTCGCACGCTGGGTGTGACTTGCAGCGAGAGCAGCGCTCTAGAAGGGCTCTGCGCACAGATGCTGAAATTGCCTTGGGCGGACGAGAAGAGCATGGTGATGACTCGTTCGTTTACGTCGCTCCTGCTGTTATTCGAGAGGCTGGGCGCGAATTTTGCCGGCGATGCCGGACTCGCCTCCTCACTGGATGCTTTGCCAAAAAAGACGACGACGTGGCTTTCGGGAAATGCTGATAAGATTCGGGCGCTTGGAACAAAACGGGGATTCGCGGATTTTGTGTTTCTCGGGCAAGGCGCGCATTACTGGCTTGCACAGGAGGCGGCGCTGAAAATGACGGAAATGTCGTCGTCGTATGCGCAGGCATATCACACGCTGGAATTCCGCCACGGACCGAAATCCATCGCGAACCGGGAAACGCTGATTACTTTTTTGCTTTCGGACGCCGCCGCGGCAGAAGAAATGCCCCTGATCGGCGAATTGAAAAAGTTGGGAGCCGCGACGATGGTCGTCGCCAATCGCGCGACACCAGAGTTGCGGCGCCACAGCGATTTGCTGATTGAGCTGGGCTTGGACGAGCCGGAGTACTCGCGCATGGCGTTGACAGCGATTCCAGCGCAATTGCTGGGGCTGGCTGTGAGTCTGCGCAAGGGACTCAATCCTGACACACCAAAAAATCTGACGCGCGCGGTAGTACTTGATCCGAAAAATGTTGAGCCCGCGAAAAGGAGAGGAGCTTGAGCAACGAAGCGGGCGCGAACAACGGACAGCACCTCCGGAGAACTCTCACGCTGTGGGACTTGATTCTGTACGGCGTCATCGTGTTGCAGCCGGTCGCGCCGATGTCTGCTTTCGGAGCGTTGAGCGATCGCGGGCGCGGGCACGTTGTGACGGCCGTGCTGATTGCCATGGTAGCCATGATGGCCACGGCAGTCGGCTACGGCAAAATGGCGAGCGTTTATCCTAGCGCAGGTTCGGCGTTCACGTACGTAGCGCGAGAAATTCATCCCGCCGCGGGGTACATCACCGGATGGAGCATGGTGATGGACTACATCGTGAATCCGCTGATCTGCACGATCTGGTGCGCGGGGCAAGCGCATGAGTTCGCGCCTGGACTGCCGATCTGGGCCTGGAAGATTGTGTTTGCCGTCGTCTTCACGCTGCTGAACCTGCAGGGCATCAAGACTTCGGCGCGGGTGAACGCAGGGTTGGCCGCGGCAATGGGCGTCGTGGTGATTCTGGTTTTCGTGAAGACCATTGCTTATATTTTTGGGCATCCTCACAGCGAGCCGGGATTTTTTACCCGGCCGTTCTACGATCCACAGACCTTTACGGTTGACAATCTGTTCGGATGCACGTCGCTGGCAGTGCTGACCTATATTGGATTTGACGGAATTTCGACGCTATCCGAGGAGGTGGAAAATCCGCGGCGAAATATCATGCTGGCAACGGTGTTGACGTGCCTGGCAGTCGGGATCCTTTCCGCTTCGGAAGTGTACGTGGCACAGCTTGTTTGGCCGGCATCGCAGCCTTTCCCGAACCAGGATACGGCGTATGTGTATGCGGCGGCGCGGGCGTGGGCGCCGCTATTCACGATTGTGGGAGCGACGTTGCTCGTGGCGAACTTTGGGTCCGGCATGGGCGCACAGATCGGCGCGGCACGCTTGCTGTACGGGATGGGAAAGAGCAACGCGCTGCCGAAATCCTTTTTCGGGAAGGTGGACGCGAGGCACGGCATTCCACAAAACAATGTCTTGTTCATCGGCGTGATCGTACTGATTGGCGCGTACTTTCTGACTTTCGAGCAAGGAATCGGGCTGCTGAATTATGGCGCGCTGCTGGCGTTCATGGGAGTCAACGCATCGTCCTTCGTGCACTTTTTCGTGAAGCAGCGCGTGAGAACTGTGTGGAACTTTGCCGTGCCGTTTATTGGATTTTTCGTCTGCCTGGGGCTGTGGTGGAATCTCAGCATGCGGGCTAAGATCCTGGGAACCGCCTGGATGTTGGCGGGCATCGCGTTTGGCGCATGGAAGACGAAAGGATTCCGCGAACCTCTTTCGTTCGACGCTCCTGCTGAATAGGCCCCGTCATACAAAGCCGTTCTCTTATCAGAAACCGAGGAAGTCTGGCAGAATGATGCCGGCCCGAGGGGTATATCCGTGAAGCGCGCAAGCGGCAAAAATCAGATGGTGACGATGCGGGACGTCGCGGAAGACAGCGGCTTCTCTTCTGCAACCGTCTCCATCGTTTTGAACAACGCGCCGCTCGCCCGTTACATCGCTCCCGCAACCAAAAAACGAATCGAGGACGCGGCCAAGAAACTCGGCTACCGGCCTAACGCAATGGCTCGGTTCCTTCGGAGCAAGCGCAGCCATACTGTGGGGCTAGTTTTCTTCGACATTACGGATCCTTTCTGCACGCCGGTTCTGCGCGGCATTGAAAACGCGCTTTATCAATCGTCCTACGTGCCGATTTTTGCCGATGCGCACAACCAGCGGAATCGTTTCGAGCGCTATTTGGAAATGCTTTTGGAACACCACGTGGAAGCCCTGATTGTGGTGGCCAACTGGCTGGTCGTGGACATTCATGTTTTGGCCGACTTGAGCAAGCGTAATATCCCAGCAGCCACAATCGGCTGGGAGTTGCCGGGCGAAACGGTAAGTTCCGTGATGGTGGACAACGAGACCGGCGGTCGAATGGCGTTGGAACATCTGCACCAGCTCGGCCATCGCAAGATCGCTTTCATTCGCGGGCCGAAGATGCTCATCGATAGCGCTCCGCGCTGGCGCGGCGTGCAGAAGTTCGCTCACACCGCAGGCCTCGAGATCGATCCAGCTCTTGTGCTGCAACTGCCTGATTCCTTCGACCCCAATTCCGGGTTCGAGGGCGGCCACCGCCTCACTGACGAGTTGCTTCAAAAGAGGAAGAAGTTCACGGCGCTGATGGCTTTTGACGACTTGACGGCTCTGGGAGCTATCCGCGCGCTGACGAAAGCGGGAGTAAAAGTTCCGGAACATTGTTCGGTGACGGGTTTTGACGATGTGGCGCTATCCGCGCTCAGCGCGCCCTCCTTGACGACGGTGCGCCAGCCTCTCGAAGCCATGGGAACGAATGCCGTGAATATCGTGATGGAAGGAATCAAGGCAGGGCTTGAGAAGCGCGAGTGGAATTTCGTGTGCCAAAAAATGAATCCCGAGCTTGTGATTCGGGAGTCCACGCGTGCCGTGGCTCATGGAAGCTCTGATTGACCGGCTCTGTTCAGATCGCAGCCTTGCTTAGGACGCTCCCCCCTAGTTTTTTGTAAATGTTGCATCTAAAGGATTTAGTGTTTCTGTAAGTTGTTTATAATCAACACTTGCGGACGGCTCATAAATATTGATTCTAAAGAGTTTATTAAGACCTACAACATTGTGGGATTCGGGTTGGACCAGGCCCAAAAAGAAAAAAGGCGGCGTAGAGTCGCCGCCTTTCGCACTATTGCCTAGTTGTTACTATACCAAGAAGTTAAAAAATTGTAAAGGAAAATCGGGTGGTGGATCAGTTTCCGACCTACCAGCCACTTGGAAGCGATCAGATTTGACAGGGGGCCCACGTTGCTTCAGTTCGGAATCAAGTGTATTTTGTGATTGGCCAGAATGCTTACAGCGAAATTTTGGCCGAATAGGTGGGGTTATGAAACGCCGCGATTTCCTGCGCTCGGCAGGTATTGTTTCAGCAGCTGTGGCCTTTCCCAAGCCAGGGCGTCTGTTCGTACAGGGGGCGGTGCCTGACGGGTGGCGCACGTTCGAAGTGACGACAAGCGTGGAAGTTCTGAAGGCTTCCGGGACGACACGGATATGGCTACCGGCGGCGCTCGTCAATCCAACGCCTTACCAGAGGACGCTCGCTAACGAGTTCAAGGCCGAGGGTGGCACGGCGAAAATGGTCAACAACAGGAACGACACGCTCGGAATCATCGCAGCAGAATTCCCTGCCGGTGTGAAGCCGGTCCTTACAGTCACGAGCCGGATAGCCACCAAGAACTATGCGGTGGACCTCTCTGCAGTTGGCAATGCGCCGAAAGGAGATCAAGCGGATTTGGAACATTTTCTCCGGCCGACTAAGCTGCTGCCGACCGACGGCATCGTGAAAACGACGGCGACCGAAATTACAAAAGGCACGAAGACGGATGTGGAAAAGGCGCGTGCGATCTACGAGTGGATCGTGGAGAACACGTTCCGGAATCCGAAAACGCGTGGCTGTGGCCTGGGCGACATCCGCTTCATGCTGGAGACCAAGGATTTGGGCGGCAAGTGCGCCGACCTGAATGCGCTGTTTGTCGGGCTCGCCAGGGCGGCGGGCCTTCCGGCACGCGACGTGTACGGTATCCGGGTTGCCAAATCAGACCTGGGATATAAGAGCCTAGGCCCTTCGACGGAGATTGTGACAAAGGCGCAGCATTGCCGCGCCGAGGTGTACCTCGGCGGCTACGGCTGGGTGCCCGTCGATCCCGCGGATGTGAGGAAGGTAGTGTTGGAAGAACCGCCTGGAAATCGTCCTTTGGACGATGAGATGGTGAAGAAAGCTCGCGTGCGGCTGTTTGGGTCCTGGGAGATGAATTGGATGGCATTCAACTTCGCACACGATGTGGCCCTACCGGGATCGAATGGTGCGCCGATAGGGTTTCTAATGTACCCGCAGGCGGAAACGGCCGACGGTCGACTCGACTGCCTCGATCCCGACGGCTTCAAGTATGAGATCAAGTCGAGGGAGATCGCAGCGGCGATAACCTGACGAAAACAGAGACAAACAGAAAGCTCAGGACCCGCCCTTGAACGGGCCTCAATCCCTGGATAAACGCCAATACTGGACATGCCCCGTTCAGATCATTTTCAGATGTCCGGTTACGCGTGCAGGAGTTAAGATGCTCAACCCCTGCATCCAGTTCTTGGTTGACGTTTTTCAAACTGCGGGCATAAGAATGTTTCCTGCACACGCAGTGGCTTGTCGATGGCTTCCATGAGTTTAAAGAAGTCAGACTTGCCTCTGACACTGCGATACTCAGCTTTAGAATCACGGAAGCAGACCATGCATCCGAACAATCCGTGTCCTCCCGGGATGTAATCTGACAGGCCACAATTGAAGCAGCTTTTCAGGTAAGTCCCATCTGGCAGCACCAGCTGGAGTGCTAACAGTTCATCTTCAAACCACCCGCACTTTCCCGTAGAGCGATACACGTTCTTGTCTACTTGAAGTGACAGAAGGAGACTCTCATCATCCAGACCACCATTTGCGGCTTGCGACCCTAGACTTAGGTGGGCTCCAAGAAGCGCCGAGCTGGTCACGCCATCGGCGACGACAGGCACTGGGATTTTGCATTCGATAACGCATTCGCAGAGGCTGCCATTTGCGAGCGAGAATCGCTCCAACAGTTTTGGTTCGGAGCGTGAATCTGGAGCAAGGGAATCAAAATCAGGTCCGGAAAACAGGACTCCCCGCAGAGTGAGAGCGAGGGTGGCACCATCGTTGTGCATTGAGGTTGTCTCGATGCCGCGTCTGTCTGAATAAGTCGTTCGATATTCAGGATTCATGCCATTCGCCCCGACGCCAGAATAGCATTATGCTCAATGCGACATTGGACGATAAGCGAAAAATCCAAGCGACCATCTGAGTCGGCAGCGGTAATCGGAAACTGACAAACTACTAAAAATCACGCCGACTTTCCGAGACGCGGCGCTAGGGAAGCTGCGCGGGGGCGACGTTGAACCCGTCGATGGCGAGAACGGGTTTGGTTGCGCCGAGGTCGCTCTTCCTGACATGAACTGTGACTTCGCGCTTCTCGCCGGGAAGAAGCGAAATATAGTTGTCATCCCAAAAGACCGGCAGGGCTTCTGGTCCATCTTTTCCCTTGAGCAAACGGAGCCGCACTAGAAAAGCCAAGCCGCTGCTGGTGTTCTGCACGGTGAGATGAGCCGCGGTATCTTTGCCCGCGTCGGAGATGCTCATCGATGCGCTTACTGTGGCTTTCGGAAGATTCTGAAGCGCGTCGAAATTCGCGTACTCGCTAAGCGGAGTGTAATACCACTCCGTCTTGCTAAAATCGGGGACGTCCGGCTTCGTCGAGAGCC
>Ga0210402_10000441_pt1 | contig 46561 bp, 31 predicted proteins | sample IncBWC7MmetaG_FD_161055 | JGI IMG/M metagenome (GOLD analysis project Ga0210402, IMG submission 161055) | Forest soil microbial communities from Barre Woods Harvard Forest LTER site, Petersham, Massachusetts, United States - Inc-BW-C-7-M | ecosystem: Environmental > Terrestrial > Soil >... | reverse complement strand
CGGCCCGGCGTAGTGCGCGCCCAGCCCCGACAGCACGAAGATGCCGGCGCCGATGATGGCGCCCACTCCCAGGGCGGTCAGTTGAAACGGCCCCAGCGTCCGTTTCAGGCTGTGCTCGCCTTGCTCCTCGGCCTCCTTCACCAGCCGGTCCATCGATTTCGTCGCAAAAAGGCTATTCATATGATCGCGTTCCCTCGCCCCGCGTAGTTTGACCGCAACGATAGCATAATCGAGCAGCCCTTGTGGGGCAGGTTGCCAACCTGCGGCGGATTGGCAATCCGCCCGCCGGGAGTTGGCGCGCAGCCGAAGTTCCAGGCTGGAAGTGCAATTCGATGGCAGACCGCGGCGACGCTGGCGGGGCGAGAGGCGTGCAGTATGCCTTTGCCAACTGGTCCGACGGCGGATCGGCGTCCCACGCCATCACGATTCCCGCGACGGCAACCACCTATGCAGCCAACTTCAACCCGCAGTACTTGCTGACGACGGCGGGGAATCCGCCTGCCGGGGCTCTGTGGTCCCGGGAGCGGTTGGTATAGTAACGGTGCGGCGGTAGCCGTCGGAATCGGCATTAACGCCGGGTATGTGTTCCCCGGCTTCAGTAATGGCTTGAGCGGGACGCCCGCGCCGCAGAGCTTGACGATGAATGCACCGGTAAGCGTGACGGCACATCTCGCGCCGGATTTCACGATCGGGCCGTCGCCATGCCGGTTGCCGTGCGGATTTACGGCGAGTTTCAACCCATGAACAATTCGTTTAAGCCGCCTGATCGAGTGCTCAGGCTGATCGCCAGCTTTATGCTTTCGGCAGTATGCGCCTATTCAGCAAACATGTCGGACCTGATATCGACAGCCGACGCAATCGTAGTTGGTTCGGTTACGACGCGAACCGAGTCTAGCGAGAGCGTGTCTTTCTCGGTCAATGTTGTAAGGGTGCTCAAAGGCGTTGCCCTTTCGGCCACCCTTGAGGTGAAGCATTCATGGAATCGCAAAGTGCTGGGATTTCAGAGCGGTCCGACCAACATTGATCGGGCATTCCACGGTATGTGGTTTCTAAGACAAACGAATACTGCAAATTGGGACGTCTTACCCGTTGGCGGACTCGATGGCTTAATGCCCAGCCTTTTCCTGCCTGCTGCTTTGGTTCTACCTCCATCTCATCAACAGTCATTGAAGGTTCCGCTGACAGACAAAATAGTACTTGAACTCGCAGCGGGCCTAAAGGCGGGAGGCCGAAGTCCCGAGGGGCTACTTAGCTGGACGCGACAAGTGCGTAGCCCATCTATGCAAGCAGCTCTTACCGATTTTGTCGCGTCCCCGATCGCGGAATTTCGATCCGCCGGGCTCGCAGGCCAGTTGGATACGGAACAGCCAGATGCCATCACTCGGATCGAGGAGGTATGGCCATCGATACGGAATGATGCGAGCAGGTCTCATGTAATAAGGGCTATTCGAGATTCATACAGAGACACGGCACCCAACTCTGTCCGGCAACTGGCGAGACTCGCTGCCGAAAACGCCGACTTGAGGATGGCTGCGATAACCGCACTCGCCGCGGTCCACACGCGGGAAGCTCTACCGTTTCTAGCTGAGCTTTTGACCAGTGCAGACCCCGCTGAGCGTATGAAGGGGGTATTTGGCATCTCGGCATTCGCAAACGGCTGTCCGCCGCAAACTCCCGATAACCTAGCCAATATGGCGTATCTCCAGATACCTGCATCAAGCCCGTATCAGACCGAGGAAACAAGGAAGAATTTCGCTTTCCGCCGTGGAGGCTCCGAACCAGAAGAGGAGCCATTCATTTCTTTCTGGATTACTTGGTGGCGTGCCCATCCGGAATTCCACTTGAGAGCACAGCCAGCCGCGAACCTACGGCGGATTAGCAATCCGCCGTTCGCGGCTGTCCGGAACCGCCGCTCGGCTTTCAAGCACCCGCCGCCTTCTGGAGCCTTTGCCATTCCTCCATCCGTTGCCGCAGCGATTGGGCCGTCGCCCGTTCCGGCAGCAGGCCGCCGATCACCGCCACCGAATCGGCCCCGGCCTTCCAGACTTCACCCGCGTTCCGCAGCGTGATGCCGCCAATCGCCACCAGCGGCTTTTCCACCAACAAGCGGCAGCGCCGTATTTCCTCGACGCCCAACACCGGGTCCGGGTTGCGCTTTGAATCCGTGACGAACACCGGGCCCAGCGCGACATAATCCACCGGTTCGCCGCCCCCCGCTGCAAGCTGCGCCGCGTTGTGGCTGGAAAAGCCGATGACCGCATCCGGACCCATGAGCCCGCGGGCATCGCGCGGCGTCAGGTCGTCCTGCCCCAGGTGTAATCCCACGCCTAATCCCACGACGCCTGATCCCACGCCCGGCCCCGCGTCCAGCAGCAACGCGAAATCGGCACGGTCGTTGACGATCAATAGGGCGCCGGCTTCCCGGCACAGGCGCGCCACCTGCCGCGCGGCTGCAAAGAACTCGCGGCCCCAGTGGCCCTTTTGGCGGATCTGCAAAATCCCGGCGCCCCCTTCCAGAAACGCCGCCGCCGCCGTCTCCAGCGCGACCCCACGCCTTGCCAGCGATTCCGCATCCAGTATCGGGTAAACCCTGGGCAGCTTCATGGTAGTGGCCGCGACCCTCCGGGTCGCGATTGCCTGATCGAATTGCCTGGTCGATTGCCTGGTCGATTGCCTATGATACACGACAGCGTTAACCTTCGGCCGTATTGAGTCCCCGGCCGTTCCGCGGCATAGTGGTTGCGCTGGAGAGGTCTCAAATGAGTTCGCAATCGCTACCCCTACCCCTGCCGCGACCTCTGCTGCGACCTGCCGCCGCCAACTGGATCATCAGCGGCCGGGAAGACCTCACCTGGTTCATTGGTCCCGCGCTGATCAGCTACGCCGTGCTCGCCCTGATGGCCGCCGGATTTCCGATCACCCCGCTCTACCTCATCTGGCTTCTCGGAATTGACGGGCCGCACGTGCTGGCCACCGTGACCCGCACCTATTGCGACCCGGCGGAACGCCAGCGCCTGGGGCGGTGGCTCTGGGTGGTGATTCCGGCCGCCATGCTGGGCCCGATCATGGTCGCTGCCGGCGCCGAATCGTTTTTTTACATCTTCGCCATCTCGTGGCTGCACTACCATATTGCCAAGCAGCATTTCGGCTTCGTCATGCTGTACAAGCACAAGGCCCGCGAGCGTGACCGCACCGATTTCCTGCTGGACCGCTGGTTCCTGTTGAGCTCGCTGATGCTGCCCTTCGGCCGTTTCGCAGTCCGCAATTTCTTCGCCGTCCTCCCAACCCTGCCCGCCGTGCAGGTTCTGGACGGGCTTCTGCTGGCGGCCTATGCCGCTCTGACTGCGGCCTACCTGATCCGCCAGGGGGACAAATGGAGGAAGCGCGAGCTTCTGAACGCGCCGAAGCTGATGCTCCTGGCGGCCGTGGTCCCACTGCAATGGCTTGCGTTCGGCCACGCCGCGGCCAACCCGGCCGATGGCCTGATGCGGGCAGGCATCGTCCTCGGCCTGTTCCACAGCTTTCAGTACCACCGCCTGATGTGGTTTCACAACCGCAATCGCTATGCCCACGACGATGCCAACGCTGAAACCGGAACCGGTCTCGCCGCCGGTCTCGGCGCCGGTCTCGCCGCCATACTGGCGCGCCGCGTGGTGTACTACTTCGGCGCGGCCGTTCTGCTGAATCTGGTCCTGGCAGTGGCGCCGGCCCGTTTCATGCCCAGCCCATTCATGAAAGCGGCTGTCTGGGGCATCCCCTTCACCCACTATATTCTCGATTCCAAAATCTGGCGCGTCCGCGGCAACAAGGACCTGGCGGCCGCTTTGCACCTGTAAGCTAAGTGCACCGTTTCAGAAGTTCCCTAACGTATCCGGGAAACCGCTTGCTCACGCGCGCGGCTCCGGGAAACCGCTTGCTTACGCGCGCGGCTCCGATCAGAGCCGCGACCGTTAGGAAGCGGTTCGGCGTACATCCCCATTTCGGCATACAGCCCGATTTCGTCTTACAGTAGGTGCATGGACACCATCGGCCTTATCGGCGTTGGCCTGCTCGGGTCGGCCATCGCCACCCGCCTTTCGGCGGCGGCCTACTCCGTCCTGGGTTACGACCTCATACCCGAACGCCGTCTGGGCGCAAACTCGGCGCAGGAGGTTGCCCGTGCCTGCCGCACTATCATTTTGTGCCTGCCCACCTCGGACGTAGTCGCGCAAGTCCTGGCCGGCATCAAACTCGATCCAGGCGCCACCATCATCGATGCCACCACCGGCGAACCGGCAGCCATGGCGGCCTTGGGCGCGAAACTGGCCAAGGACTCCGTCGACTATCTGGACGCCACCGTACTCGGCTCCAGCCGGGTCGTGCGCAGCGGCGCCGCGATCGTGATGGCGGGCGGCCGGCGCCAGACATTTGACGCCGCCCTCCCCCTGTTCCGCACCTTCGCTTCGCGCGCCTTCTATCTGGGATCGTACGGCGCGGGCGCGCGCATGAAACTGGTGGCCAACCTCGCGCTCGGACTGCATCGCGCCGTGCTGGCCGAGACACTGGCATTTGCCCATGCCTGCGAAGTCTCGCCAACCGACGCTCTGGAGGTGCTCAAAGCCGGCGCCGCTTATTCGCGCGTGATGGACGACAAAGGCCAAAAGATGCTGGACCACGATTTCACAGTCGAGGCCAAGCTCTCGCAGCATCTCAAGGACGTCCGCCTAATTCTGGCCGCGGCCAACGCCAGGAACGCCAAGACACCGCTGTCGCAGATCCACCGCCAGTTGCTTGAGCGACTGGAGGCCGCCGGTTATGGCGACCTGGATAACAGCGCCATCATTATGGCGTATGAGTGATCGAGCGGACACGCCGGAAAGGGGCGGCGAAGCGGACGTCTAGCCGGTAGAGTAGGAGTCGCTGGTCGAACGTCGCGCAGTGCTGGTGTTCGATCCGGTGATGAAGACGCCCGGCGCCGAATCAGGCTCGCCTACCCAAAACGGGACAAATTGTCCAGGAAATCGGCTCTAAGTCCTTTGTTTGAAAGTTATCTCGGGAATTCAGGGACAAGTTGTCCAGATCGCCTTTTCTAGGGACATGCCGGATTATGAGGCGGGAGTCAGCCGATGTTCGGTCTCATGGCATGACCGCCGGTCCGGCATCATCCGCGAAGCCTGGCTCCTCTCCCAACCGAAGACGCACTCTAGCAATAACCAAGGGACGCACCCCTTGAAAATCCAAGGAGAGGTGTCGAGGTATCCCTACGCCCCTTTGCGACTTGGCGACTTTGCGTGATCATCTTCTCCTAGCCCGTTACGATTCGCGTGAAGCTTTCTTGGATCGGCGGCACGTGGAAGTTGATCGGAGTCGACGATCTCCTCAAATACGACTCCAGGCCAGGTTGATTCCTGCCCCTTGAATTGAACCCGATGGGAGGGTTTTCGGTCCGCGACGTTGGTCATGCAAGAAATTAAAAGGAAAACCAGGCCAGCAAAGCTTTTTATCGACAGCTCCACCGACTTGAGCCGCCTTGGCCCGGCCGCCGCTCACCGGATAGCAATCACCCGGCCGCTTTCCGAGGCCTCCTGTGCAGCCATCGTCCACTGGTTGGCGCGGACGATTTCCTGCCAGCTCAAGGCCGGCTTTTCGCCCAGGTAGGTGGACCGCAGGAAGTCGCCGAAGACCGATCCCGCGGGCGGCAGCGCCGTCAACACGCGCCTGCCGGCCGCGCTCAGAACCGTGACACCGGTTTCCTCCTGGTACTCGACAATGCCCTTGCTGCCGGCCAGCCGCAGCCGGTCGTCGCCATGACCTTTGACAGACGCCGGCCGCAAATAGTCCATCCGCAGCGTAGCCGTTCCCCCGTTATCCAGGCGAAAGATGGTGGCCGTCACGTTCTGCATGTCGCCAAGTTCCGGAAAAGCCGCGTGCCCCTGAAACGATGCCGCTTGCGTGAAGCTGCGCCCGCTGGTGAAACTCATCAGGTCGATCATGTGGATGCCGATCCACAGGATGGTGCTGCCGTAGGTCGCGGTGTGTTTCTGCCAGTCGGGCCGTGTGTCGAGTTGATAGCTCTTCTGCGCGTCGATCTGGCTGATCTCGCCGGTTTCGCCCGAGTCCACGATCTGCTTCATGGCCAGGTACGGCGGGTCGAACCGCATGGGCAGCAGCATGCCGGCGTGAACGCGGTGGGTCTCCACGGCCGCAATCACCGAGGCCAGATCGCGGCGGTTGATGGCGAACGGCTTTTCGGCGATCAGGTCCAGCTTGCGTGCGGCGCAGGCCGCGATCGCCGCCGCCCGGCCGCCGTTGTGGTTGCAGATGGCTACGCAATCAAGCTGTTCGCGGTTGAGCATCTCGCCGTAGTCCGTGTACCGGTGCGCCTTACGGGCGAATGGATTACGCAGCGTGGACTCGATGGCCCGCGGATCGGATCCGGCGTCGGCCACCGCGGCCAACTCGACATCGGGAAAATCCGCTAGAGGCCGCAGGATCTCCTCGGGATGCCCGTCATAGCCGATCAGCCCGAGCCTGACCTTGCGAGGCAATTTCACCGTAGCCGCCCGCGCACCGATGGCGGCGGCGGCTGAGGCGAGCAGCAGTTGACGTCGCGACCAGTTTGCCGGAAGCACCCGGTCTTATTATCTCCTGGTCAGAGCCGCGACCGTTCAGGGAGCGGTCGCGACCCGGAGGGTCGCGGCCACTACATTCCCCGCAGACCGACCACGGTCACATCGTCGCTGCGCGAGCCGGCGCTGAAATCCGCGACCTCATCCACCACTGCCTGCACCAGGGCTTCGGCGGGTTGCCATTGGTTGACGCGAAGCGCGTGAGCCAGGCGGTCCTCTCCGAACTCCTCGGCGCTTTCGATGCCGGCTTCGGTCACGCCATCGGAATACAGCAGCAGCGTGTCGCCCACCCCGAGCCGGGTTTCCGCCTCCCGGCACTTCCAGTTGGCGAATGCGCCCAAGGGCGTGGCAGTCGGCCCCAGACGGTCCATCTCCCCCGTGGCGCGCAGCAGCAGGGGCGGGCAGTGGCCGCAATTCACGTAGCGCAGGTTGCGCGTGCGGTCGTCATAGATGCCGAAGAACAGCGTGGCGAAACGTTCGGCCGCGGTGGAGTCGAAGAAATGCTTGTTCACCATGCGAAGCATCTCGGAGGGCCGCTGCAGGGCGTCCGGTGTCTGGCTGCGAAAGCAGGCTTGCAGATTGGCCATCAACAGCGCGGCCGGCACCCCCTTGCCGGAAACGTCGCCGAGCACGAACCCGATGGCGCGGTCTGAGGCGTCCAGAAAATCGTAGTAATCGCCGCCCACTTCGCGGGCCGGCACGCAGTGGCCGGCGTAGTCCAAAGAATCCAGGCGCAGCAGTTTTCGCGGGAACATTTTCTGCTGGACGTTGGCGGCGATCTCCAACTCCGATTGGCGCCGGCGCTCCGGTTCGGCCTGTTTGCGGATGGTGGCCAGCAGGCGGTTGTTGTCCCACGGCTTTTGGACGAAATCACAGGCCCCGCGGCGCATGGCCTCCACCGCCAGATCCACGTTGCCCCACGCCGTCATCACCACCACCGGCGCGGTATTGCCCTGAGCTTCCAGCGAGGCCAGCAGGTCCATGCCCTCCTTGCCGGAAGTGGTGTCGCGCGTGTAATTGAGGTCTGCCAGGATCAGGTCAAAACCGCCGCCACGGGCCGCGCGCAGCAGCGACGCCGGCGAATCCGCGGTCACCGCTTTCCAGCCCTGCCCTTTGAGCAGCAGGCGCAGCGCCTCCAGCACGTCGGGCTGATCGTCGCAAACCAGCACACAGTAGGGTTTGGTTGTCGTCTCTGCCACAGCCGGGGAATCCATCACACTCATCCACATGGTATCTGACGCTGGCACGGCACGTTTGGTGCCGCGGGCGGGAAGGCGCCGGGCGGCGTGTGGGGCCGATTGTTAATCGGCGGCGGATTGTTAATCCGCCGGCGCGATGCGGCAGCGAGCGTTACGCCTTGGCTGAAGGAAGACTCGTCAAATCACGCGGCAGGCGGATTGCCAATCCGCCGCAGGTTCGCAACCTGCCCCACAAACATGTTCGTTTCCGGGACGGCGTGTCTGGGGCTGGGACGCGCGGGCCTGTTACCATGGAATTGATCCCAACGATGGAGCCATCCGACAACCTTCTGTCCGCAAACCTTACATCCGCGAAGACCACCTCGGCCGATCTGCGGCTGCGAGCCTACGGAATCGCCGCGGCGGTGTTTGCGCTGGACCGGTTGACCAAGTGGCTGATTGAAACGCGGGTTTCCTTAACCGACACTTACAACGTGATCCCTGGTTTCTTCGATATCGTGCGCTCGGAAAACCGCGGCGTGGCCTTCGGGATTTTTAACGACGGAACATCGGAATGGCGCAGCATCCTGCTGGTGGCGCTTTCGCTGGCGGCGGTGCTGGGCGTGGGCCTGGCGCTGCGCAAGGCCAACCAAATGGATGGCGTCTCGGTGTGGGCCTTCTCGCTGATTCTGGGCGGGGCCGCGGGCAACGTTTTTGACCGCATCATACACGGCCGGGTGACGGACTTCCTGGAGCTTTACGCCGGCGAATACCACTGGCCCACGTTCAACGTGGCGGATTCGGCTATCGTGATTGCCAGCGGCTTGCTGCTGATCGACCTGCTGCGGCCATGGCTGGTCGAACGAAAGAAGCGGAAGGCGGTCAATGTACCCTGAGATCTTCCATCTTGCGTTCCTCCACACGTACGGCGTGCTGGTAGCGCTGGCCTTTCTGACCGCGCTGTGGCTTGCCGGCCGCCTGGCCAGGCAGGCGAAACTGAACGCCGACGATGTGACCAACCTGGGGATCTACTGCGCCCTCTCCGCCATCGGCGGGGCCAAGGTGATGATGTTTTTGGTGGACTTTCGGTATTACAAGGAGCATCCCGCCGAGATCTTTTCGCTGAGCACACTACAGGCCGGCGGCGTGTTCTATGGCGGCCTCATCGGCGCGCTGGCGGTTTCGGCCTGGTACCTGCGAAAGTCGCACCTGCCCGCGTTGCAGACGGCCGACGTCTTCGCGCCGGCCATCGCGCTGGGCCATGGCATCGGCCGTCTGGGCTGCTTTTCGGCCGGCTGTTGCTGGGGCGTGGAATGCCACCTGCCTTGGGCAGTCACATTCAGCGACCAGGTAGCCAAGGATGCGGTGGGTGTGCCGCTGGGTGTGCCGCTGCACCCCACGCAACTCTACGAGGCCTTCGCGGAGTTGGCGATTTTCGCCATCCTCTACTGGCGCATCCAGAAGCCGCACAAGGCGGGCGCGGTGATCAGCCTCTACCTGATGCTCTACTCCGCGGCGCGGTTTGTGGTGGAGTTCTTCCGGTACCACGAGCAGGGCAATCTGCTGGGCGGTCCGCTCGACACTTCGCAGTGGATCTCGGTGGCGCTGTTCCTGCTGGGCGCGGCCTATTTCGTCTCCGGCCGCAGTAGGACAGACGATCGCGTTTTGTCGACTGTCACCCGCCCGTGAATAGAGTGGCCGACAGACCACTGAAAAGCGATGGTCTGTCCTACTTCGATGGTCGGTCCCACTTCGATGGTCCGTCCACTTGGTCCACTTACGCCCGGTACGTATCGGCGCGCCAATCCTTGACCGCTTTCTTGATGTCGCCCGCGGACAGGTTTTCCTTGGCCGCCCGCGCCGCCAGGGCGACGAACTCACCGTCGGAGGCGAATCGCAGACCGACGATCTGGCGGATGGTCAGCCGCGGGTCCAGCAGTTTGCCCGTCATCGCGAAGTGGCGCAAGTTCTCCTCGGCGCGGATGGCGCGGTCCTGAGCCTTCAGGGGGAAGGTGCGGGTGAAGACGAACAGCACCATCACGCCAAGGGTCAGCACCAGAATCAACGAGGCGCTGTAAATCCTGGCGTGGTCGCCCCACGATTCGTACAGGTTCACAACGGAGCCGATCAGCGTCAGCACCAGAATTCCGGGCAGGACGAAGTGGTACATCGGGACAAACTGTGTGTGATTTGCGAAGTTCTGTGTCGCCATGTGAATGAATGGGTACTCCTCAGTACATAATAACCGCTCCGGGAAAGATCGGGCATTCCGAAAAGTGTCCGACATCGAACCGCGCCCCGGATCCCGCGATCTGCGCGGCGGCGTTTGCGCCAAAGGTCGACCTCGCCGGACTACGACTCGCCGAGGCTCGGCTTGCTTTTCAGCGAACGTGGCTTCCCCCGGCCCGTCGCGCTCGCGCAATTCGAGCCAGATTCCCGTCCGAAATATGAGCAGCCCGTTCTGGGGCACCGGCCGTCAGCTTGTAATATATATGTCAGGCGTACTTACACGAGGAGGACAGAATGAGGAGGAATTCGGGCGTTCCAGTCTATGTTGTTTGTCTCATCGCCGGCTGCGGTCTTTGGGCTCAGGATTGGCCGCAATGGCGAGGTCCCAACCGGGACGGCGAGATGCGCTTTAGTGAGCCGAAGGCTTGGCCTGCGACGTTGACCACCAAATGGAAAGTCCCGGTTGGAGACGGCTACGCGTCGCCGATCTTCGCAGGAGGCCGTATCCTCCAATTCGCGCGCCAGGGGGAAAATGAGGTTGCTATGAGCCTCGACCCGGAGAGCGGCAAGATTCTTTGGCGGCAGAGCTATCCCGCGCCTTACGAGCCCGTTCAATCGGCCGCCCGCCATGGTAAAGGTCCGAAGTCGACACCTCTCTATTACGACGGGAAACTTTATACCTTCGGCATATCCGGGATTCTCTCGTCCTTCGACGCCGCCACCGGCAAAGTCGAATGGAGGAAGGAGTACACCAAAGATTTCAAGGGTACCTGGCCGCAATTCGGGACATCCATGTCGCCGGTTTCCGGCGATGGGCTCATCGTGGCGTTGATCGGTACCAACGATGACGGTGCCATAGCCGCCTACCAGGCGAAATCCGGCGCTCAAAAATGGATTTGGAAGGGTGACGGCCCGGCTTACGCTTCCCCTGTGATCGTCGAGATCGGAGGCGTGAAGCAGGTGGTCACGCTCACGCAGAAGTATGCCGTAGGCCTTTCCCTGGCATCTGGCGACTTGTTGTGGCGGATCGATTTCCCGGGGCGAAGCGGCATGAATATACCTACTCCGCTTCGATTCGGTCAGCGGCTGATCCTGGCGGGCGACCCCGGAACCATGCTGCTTCAGGTGAACCAGACGGACAAATCCTGGACGGCGGAGAAGGCGTGGCAGATTACCGAGCTCACGATGCGTTTCAGTTCCCCGGTGCAAAAGGGCAATCTGATTTTCGGATTTTCCAACCGCAACAGCGGGATGTTTTTCTGCGTCGACGCCGAGGGAGGGAAGACGGTTTGGACCAGCCCTCCGCGGCAAGGGGACAATGCCGTGGTCTTGATATCGGGAGATCTACTGTTCTTGTTGAAGGATAGCGCCGAGTTGATCATCGCCCGGGCAAGCGGGAACGGGTTCGAGCCGCTGCACCGCTACCAGGTAGCCGACAGCGCAACTTACGCCAACCCTCTCATGCTGGCCAAGGGAATCGTGATCAAGGACGACACTACACTGTCGTATTTGAACTGGGAGTAACTCTCGAGACTACCAGGATCCGTATGATCGTCGGGAGTCCGCGCGCCTCGCCGCACCGGCCCGTCGAACGGTCACAGACCGGCTATCGTCTCACTGCCATCCTCCGCCGAGCGCCTTGTAAAGCTGCACTACGGTCAGGATTTCCTCCAGCCGAATCCCGGCCAGGTTGAGCTGCGCCTGAAACAGGTCGCGATCGGCATCCAGAGCGTTGAGCTGCGTATCCACGCCTCCGCGATAGCGCAGGTAGGCCAGGCGCAGGCGGTCCTCCAACGCGGTCACGAGAGCCTCCTGCTTCTCCCGGCTTTCCCGCACGCGCTGATGGGCGATCAGCGCGTCGGAGACTTCCCTAAATGCGGTTTGAATCGTCCTCTCGTATTGAACCAGCGCGCGGTCGCGTTCGGCCTCGGTGAGCTTGACGGTGGATTTGATCCGGCCGGCCGTGAAAATCGGCTGCGTAACCTCTGGCACGAGACTCCACGTGCTGTGCGCTCCGCTGAACAAACTCGACAATTGCGTGCTGGCTCCTCCCAGAGCTCCGCTGAGACTCAACTGCGGAAAGTAGGCTGCCCGCGCCACGCCGATCTCGGCATTGGCAGCGATGAGATCCTGCTCCGCGGCCCGGATGTCGGGACGGCGTTCCAGCAAGGCTGATGTCAAGCCGGCGGGAACTTCCGGCGGCAGGCCCTGTTCGGTGAAGCTTTTTCCACGCGCCACACTACCGGGATTTTCCCCGAGCAGGAGGCTGATCTGATTCTCTGTCTGCTCGATCTGCTGCTGTATGCCGGGGATGGTTTCGTCGGCCGTGTATACGAGTTGTTCGGCTTGGCGCAGATCCAGCAGGGTCGAGACTCCCCCCGTCTGGCGCGACCTGGTCAACGCCAGGGACTCCTGACGCGTCTGCAGAGTGCGCCGGGAGATGTCGAGCGTGTAGTCGAGTTCGCGCAGCGTCAGGTAAGCTGTGGCCACGTCGCTGACCAGCGTGGTCACTACGGCCTGGCGGTTCTCCTCCGCGCTTAAGAGATTGGCGCGCGCCGCTTCGGTGGCGCGCCGCAGCCTGCCCCAAATATCGATTTCAAACGACAGCAACTGCAGCGCGGCAGATCCGAAATTGCGATTCTGCGAGGGCAGAAGCGCGGCCGGTATGGGGGTGGCGCCGTCGCGCGAAACACGGTTGATCTCCACGCTGCCGCTGGCGCCGAAGTTTGGAAACTGATTGGAACGCGTGATTCCAAGATTGGCGCGCGCTTCTTCGACACGCGCGACGGCGTCCCGCAGGTCGTAGTTCCGCTCCAATGCCTTGCGAATCAGATCTTGCAGGCTTTCGTCTTTGAAGACTTCGAACCACTTGAGGTCGGCGATGGCGGCGCCCTGCGACGGTGGCAGCGGGTCCGGCGCGCGAAAGGTCGCGGGAACCGCAATCGCGGGACGCTTGTAAACCGGACCGACGACGCAACCCGCCGAGAGGCCCGCTATCAGGATCAGGAACGTTCGCGCGCGCATGGTCAGTCTCCCTCCCCGGGCAGGGGCTGTGCTGGAAGCAAGGGTACAATCGGGCGCACCGTTGCCCCCGAAACCTTCTCGACCAGGTAAAAAACCGCGGGGACCAGGAAGATACCGATGCCGCTTGCCGCCGCCATCCCGCCGATTACCGTGGTGCCCATGATCTGCCGCGCCACCGCGCCGGCCCCGCTGGCGGTCCACAACGGCACGCACCCCAGGATGAAAGCGAACGACGTCATGAGGATGGGCCGCAGGCGCAGCCGCGCGCCCTCCATGGCAGCCTCCGCCAGCGGTCTTCCTTTCTCGAATTCGTCCTTGGCAAACTCCACGATCAGGATCGCATTCTTGGCGGCTAATCCGATGAGCATCACCAGTCCGATTTGGGAGTACACGTCGCTCTCGATTTGCACCATGTATGGCGGCACAAAATAGCCCATCAGTGTGCGGCGAAGCCACAAAACGCCGAAAGCGCCGAATACCGCCACCGGCGTGCTGAGCAGCACGCTGAACGGCAGGCTCCAGCTTTCATAGAGCGCGGCCAGAATCAGAAATACGAACAGCAGGGAGAATCCGAAGATGACCGACGAAGATACCCCCTCCTGGGCTTTCTTCTCCTGGAAAGACATGCCGGAGTAATCGAAGCCCATCTGCACCGGCATGGTTTGAGCGAAGGTTTCTTCCAGCGCCTTCATCGCCTGGTTCGTGCTGTAGCCCGGGGCCGCGCCGCCGTTGAGTTGCGCGGACCGGTATTCGTTGAAGCGCATCGTGAACTCCGGTCCGCTGCGCGATTCAAACCGGGTCAGGGCGGACAATGGGACCATCTCACCGGCAGCGTTCCTCACATAGAACTGGCCGACGTTCTCAGGCTTCGTTCGGTAATCGCCTTCGGCTTCGACGTAAACCTGCCACTGGCGTCCGAAGCGATTGAAGTAGTTGATGAACAGCCCGCCCATGAAGGCCTGAATGGTCCGGTATACGTCGTTGATGGCGACGCCCTGCTTGATCACCTTATCGCGATCGACGGTGATGAATTGCTGCGGCACGCTCGGCAGGAACGTGGTGCTGAGGCTGCCGATCTCCGGGCGTTTGCGGGCGGCGGCCATAAAGGTGTTCAGGTTGTCCGACAGGAATTTCACGTCGCCGCCTGACCGATCCTCCAGAATGAAGGTGAACCCGCCGGACGTTCCGACTCCCGGAATCGCCGGCGGCGAGAAACCGAAAGCCACGGTTTCCGGGATCTTGCTGAATTCCGCGTTCAGCCGTGTCTTGATCTCCTGGAACTGCTCGGCTCGCGTTTTTCGGTCGCCCCATTCCTTCATGCTGATAAACCCGAACGCGTTGTAGCTGGTTCGGACCAGGCTGAGCAGGCTGAACCCAGAGATGGTGGTGACGTGCTCCACGCCAGGTATCGTGGAGGCGACCTTCTGTATTTTCGCGACCACCTCTTCGGTTCGCTCCAGCGAAGCCGCGTTGGGAAGCTGGACATTGATGTAAAAGTAGCCCTGGTCTTCGTCCGGCACAAAACTGGTTGGCAGCTTGCCACCGATCCACACGCCGGCCACGGCGAAACCGGCCAGAAGAACCAGCGCGAACGAACTCTTGTGAACCAGCGCGCCGGAGATGCGCACGTAGCCATTGGTTGCCCGCCCGAACGACCGGTTGAACCAGCCGAAGAATCGCGCCAGGAGCCCTTTGCTCTCCTTTCTCGGCTTCAGGAGGAGCGCCGCGAGCGCGGGGCTGAGCGAGAGCGCGTTAAATGCCGACAGGATCACCGAAATCGCAATGGTCACCGCGAACTGTTGATAAAGCCGGCCGGTGATGCCTGGAATGAACGCGGTCGGAATGAAGACCGCGGAAAGCACCAGCGCGATTCCCACCACCGGGCCGGAGATCTCCTCCATGGCCTTCAGGGCCGCTTCTTTCGGGGCCAGGCCGTCCTCGATGTGCCGCTCCACGGCTTCCACCACTACGATGGCATCGTCCACCACCAGTCCAATGGCCAGCACCAGACCGAACAGAGAAAGCGTGTTGATGCTGAAGCCGAATAGCGGAAAGAAAATGAACGTGCCGACCAGCGATACCGGTACCGCCAGCAGTGGAATCAGCGTGGAACGCCAACCCTGCAGGAAGAGGTAGACGACCGCCACCACAAGAGCGATGGCAATGAGGAGCGTCTGGACAATCTCCTTAATTCCCTCGTTCACGGCGCGCGTGGTATCGATCGGTACCGAGTAGTCAACGTCGTCGGGAAAGCGCTGTTTGGATTCTTCGAAGAGCTTCTTGACGCCGGCGGCGGTATCGACGGCGTTCGACCCCGGCAACTGATAGACCGCGATCACGGCGCTAGGCTTTCCGTCGAGGTGTCCGGTGATGCTGTAGTCCTGCGAGCCCAACTCCACCCTGGCCACGTCCCGCACCCGCACAATTCCCGTGTCGGCAGTCTCGCGAACCACGATCTGCTCGAACTCCTCCGCCGAGGTCAGACGGCCTTGCGCGCGTACTGAATAGGTGAAAGGCTGGCCCTTCGGAATCGGTTCGCTGCCCACCTGCCCGGCGGGGTTGACGGTGTTTTGCGTCTGAATGGCGGAGACAATCTCCGGAACGGTGATCTGCAGCTTCGCCAGTTGGTCCGGCTTCACCCAGAGGCGCATAGCGTACTGCCCGGAGCCGAATACCTGAACGCTGCCGACGCCCTTCACGCGAGTCAGCGGGTCAGCCAGGTTGATATAGGCGTAGTTGGCCAGGAACCTGGCGTCATAAGTGCTCTTGGGCGAGTTCAGGGAGACCAGCATCAGCGGCGCCAGCGTGGATTTCTGGACAGTGACGCCGTAATTAGTGACGTCCGCGGGGAGTTGCGACGCAGCCTGCGTCTCCCGGCTTTGCGCAAGAATCAAATCCGTATTCGGGTCGGTGGCCACGTCGAAATCGACGATCATCCGCATCTGGCCGTTGGCGGTGGCGTTGAGGGAGTACATGTAGTTCATGTTGTCCACGCCGCTCATCTGTTGCTCGATAGGGGTCGCCACCGATTGCTCGACGGTCTGGGCGTCCGCGCCAACATAAATTGCGGAGACCTGAATTTCGGGCGGCGCAATCTGGGGAAACTGGGCCACCGGCAGGCCCACAACCGCGACGGCGCCTACAATCACGGTGAAAATGGCGATGACCATCGCCACGATCGGACGGTTGATGAAGAATTTCGACATCGCGGGTCACCTCGCTGCGAACGGCTTCGGATTGACTTGCATTCCCTGCCGGACCTTTTGCAAGCCTTCGACGATTACATGATCGCCCGGTTTGACGCCGTCGCGAACGATCCAATCATGGTCAATAGTTTCGCCGAGGCTCACGGCGTGAATCGCCACCTTGTTGCTGCCGTCCACCACGGCAACCTGTTGGGTGCCCTGGAGGTCGATCACCGCCTGTTGTGGAATCAGCAGAGCTCCCTGCCGGGTCTGGGTTGAAGTTCGTATTCTTCCGTACTGGCCAGGACGCAGGATATTGTTAGGATTAGGGAACAGTCCCGCCAGACGGATAGCTCCTGTCCGGACGTCAACTTGGCGGTCCGCGAAATAGAACTTGCCTTTGTGCGGATAAATAATCCCATCGGCGAGAATCAACTCGAGATTCAGCAGGTTCTCGGCGGCCCGCCGTTTTTCGAACGTTGGAAAGCGGCGCGTATATTCCAGATATTCCTGCTCGCTGGCGGTGAAGTAGACCTTGATCGGATCAACCGTGGAGACCGTCGTGATGGCGCCGCTCGCCGGACTCACCAGCGCCCCGACTTGTAACTGCGCGATTCCCGGGATGCCGTCAATCGGGGATGTGAGCCGGGTGAATCCAAGATTAATGCGCGCGGTCTCGGAGGCGGCCTTGGCGGACGCGACGGCGGCAGTGGAGGCCGTAATCTGAGCCCTGGCGGTTTCCACCTGAGCCCTGGCCGCCTGAAGCTGGGCCTTGGCAGCCAAATTATTCTGCAATGCGTTGTCGAGATCCTGCTGGGTGATCGCCTGCTGCCGCGCCAGCGGCGTGTAGCGTTCCACGTCGAGTTGAACCCGGCCTTGATTGGCCTCCGCGACCGCCACCTGCGCTTCCGCCAGAGCTAATTGCGCGCGCGCCTGCTCCACCTGGCCCTGCGATTGTTCAAGCTGACCTTGCGCCTGGTCGAGCGCCGCCTGGAAGGGGCGGGGATCGATTTGAAACAGCAGTTGGCCGCTCTTCACGAACGACCCCTCCGTGTAGGACTGCTGTGTGAGGTAGCCCGCAACTTGAGCCTTGATGTCGGCATTGACAAGGCCATCGAGAGTGCCGATCCACTCCTTGTAAAGTGGGACGTCTTTCTGGACAACTTCCGCGACTTGCACGCTGGGCGGGTCGGGCGGTTTGGCCGCCGAGGTTGCCTTCGAGCAACCGGCCGCGATCAGCAGGGTTGTGATGATCAGACAGGCTGCCGCCCACTGGAGAATTCCTCGTGGAGCCGAATTCAGACGATTCGCAACAGACATAAGTACCTCTCCTCTCGCGTGGTTTGGTGATGTTTGTTACAGCATACCGCGGTGAACACGGCCCAAGTGGGACAGACCATCGCTTTCCGTGGTCTGTTGGGATGGGCGTTCCCGCCCGCGAAACTTCATGAAAAACCACACCAGGCTCCGGGAGATTCCCGATGGGCGAGGTGGTTTTTCGACCCTGTCTTGCCGCAATCCCCCGGGGTGACAGACGACAAGAAACGATCGTCTGTCCCACCTTCCCGGCCACGGCAGTTGCTGCGAATAGCAGCGCCAACAAAGCTGCCAACAATAGTGCCGCAGCCCGCGGGGCCAGCCATTTGGCATCTCTCGGTTTCGCTCCAACTATCGTGACAGGGATGCCTGTCATCGACTGGATCCGTGCCTGCTCTTTCCCAGATAGGACAGTCATTTGCGCGCCAATCCCCTGCCACCCCCTCAGCAATTCACAGCCGGCGGCATCAATGCTCGTGAGACCGGTTAGATCGATTATCAGATATCTTCGGCCCAAAATCGAGCACGCCGTTAGCCTTGCCTGCTCCAAATCCTGCGTCCTCTCCCTGGAGAGATCACCAGTCAACTGGAAGCGAAACGCCGCGGACGCATCGTGCATGTAGTAGACGAAGTCGTCGTTTTTTGGGTGAAATGCGGGATTCATACCCAGATCCAAGAAGTCAGTTCGTCATGCAATCGATTGGCCAGTAGTCAGGATGGCGTGTGCAAAGGCGGGGATTCACAGCCGTCATCGACGCTCCTCCCATTGAATCCCACACTAGGGCAGTACGGGCCCCCGGAACATCACCAGAACCAGGACTTTTGCGGTAACACTCCAGGTGGTGGGCTCACGTACCACGATCGAGTTAGCCGAAATCGGTCTGAACCGGCTATCGCCGTGGTGAGGAACTCGGAGGGATGATAATCTCGCGCCGCCCAAACAGACGCGCGTCGACCGAGAATGCGCCCGGACCAAGTGTAATGATGGCCAGCAAGATCGTAACGGCGAAGACAACCGACATGAATGAATCGAACAGAGTCCGGGTGCAGACGGGAAGCAGCGAGAACGCGATGCCGGTGGCCTCCAACCCCACCACGACACTGACAAGTGGAGTGAGAAGACCGATCCAGAGCAGTGCGCCGCAGGCGACGCTCGTCAATCCGACGAGCCACGCTGCCAGTGAGGGACCAGGTTCACGCAAATAGTAACCGCCCTGCACTAACAGTGTCGTCGCCAACACAGTTCGCAGCAGGAGCAGGGCTATTCCCGGCCACCGGCCAGGAAACGCCGAAAATAAGCGTCGCAGCATGGTCTCCTTCCGTAATTGGGCGCACTCAGGGCGCCCTGATCGTAGGATATTGCCAACTGGCCGCCCTGCGAATCCCACCCTTGCGGCAATTTCTGCTACCACTTTCGGGTAAACACCGGACTCACAACTCGATGATGCCCCGGCGCACCGCGATGGCAATCGCCTGCGTGCGATCTTTCGCGCCCAGCTTATCCATGATGTGTTTGATGTGCACTTTCACTGTTTCTTCGGAAACGAAGAGGAGGTCTGCGATATCGCGATTCCGGTTGCCGCCGGCGACCTTCGTGAGAACCTCCACCTCACGGGCGGTCAGATCTTCGTCGCTCATGTGTTCGGCGAGTTGCAACGCCACTTCGGGAGGCACGCGTTTCTTTCCCGCATGCACCTGACGGATCACGTCCAGAAGTTCACTGGGAGGCATGTTCTTGAGGAGGTAGCCGCGAGCTCCCGCCCGTAGCGCGCGCTGAATTTCGACATCGCCCTCAAACGTCGTCAGCATGACAATCCGAGCTTCGGGGAATTCCGAACGAATCGCGATCATCGCGTCGATGCCGCTCAGGTCCGGGAGCCGGAGGTCCATCAGCGTAACGTCGGGCCGATGCAGGCGATACTGCTGAATGGCCTCAGTCCCGCCCGATGCCTGCGCTACCAGCACCATGTCCGGCTGGCTGTTGATCAGGGTGGCGATCCCCTCGGTGATGAGGGGATGGTCGTCGACGCTGAAAACCCGGATCCGGGGTTGATCGTTCATTTGCCGTTTCCTTTCGCCGCTGCGGATTGCCGGGCGTGGGCCCTTAACGGATTTCGCCTGCCGAACCAACTCAGCATGGGCCTGGAGTGACCTTGGAATGCGATATGGCCGGGCACACAGAGTTCGACCTCGGTGCCCGCCGCGGCGCCGCTGTAAACATGCAGACGAGCGCCAATCTGTTCCGCCTTTTCTCGCATCCCGGAGAGCCCCCAGTGCCCGTCGCGGCCCGACTTCAGTATCCGAGGATCGATCCCACAGCCATCGTCACGCACCAGAATACGCAGTTGGCTGGGAGAATACACCAGCTCCACTTCGATGTTTTTCGCTCGCGCATGGCGGAAGGCGTTAATCAACGCCTCTCTACCGATGCGATACACGTCGTCACGGAGCAAGGGGTGCAAAGGCGCCTGCTGCCCATCCACAATGATCCGAAATCCGATTGCTTCCTGCGCCGTGCCGTTCGCGACAAGCTCTTGCTGCACCCGCCAGAGAGCTTGTTCCAGATCCAGGGAACCGCTGCTGGACGAGCGCAATCCTCGAACGGCGTTCCTCCCTTCCTCGGTAACCTGCCTCATCAATTGAAGAGCCCGGGTCAGCGTGGGCCTGGCTGGTGAATCCGCGGGCAAACTGTCGGCTGCGACATGGACTTGCATGGAGGCGCTCAGAAAGCCCTGCAGCAAGGTGTCGTGCAATTCCTGCGCGATGCGGGTCCGCTCGGTCAGCCGCTCCTCAAATCGGAGGCTGAGCCGGCTGGTCAATTGATGCATGCGGAGGCGGTAAAACGCCAAAATGACGCCTCCACAGGCCAACACAACGCCCGCGCGGAACCACCAGGTCTGCCAGAACAATGGATCGACTTCGAACGCGATCGTACCTTCATTGCTGTTCCAAACGCCATCCGGGTTGGTTGCCATAACCCGAAACCGATATGGGCCTGGCGGCAGGTTCGTGTAAACAGCCTCTCGAGTGGCCGCCGGCTCGCTCCAGGCGGAATCGAATCCGTCGAGCCAATAGCGAAACCGAACCCGCTCCGGAATCGAAAGGCTCAGGCCGGTATAGCCGAAAGTGATCCTCTGGCGTCCTCCCGGAATATGAACCGGCCCTGGCAGCCGGACGGTGCTGCCGTCCGCCGAAATCGTTTGCACATGAACGATCGCGGGAGCCGCATTGCGCGTCAGCCGCGCCGGGTCAACCACCGAGATGCCGCGATTCAGGGAAAACCAGATGCGTCCCGATGGATCGGAGATCACAGACCGGTGCCGCCTGACGCCTTCGACGCCGCGGAGGCCGTCTGCCAGTCCAAACTCGCGCAGATCGCCCTCACCTAGTGTGCCCCGCAGAAGCCTTTCCCGGTTCACGCGTAATACGTGGTTGGATGTTGCCAGCCAGAGCGAGCCGTACCGGTCTTCCTCGATACCCAGGATTGATTCCCGCAGCCTTGGTTCCGGCAGCCTTGGTTCCGGCAGCATGGATGCCTGCAATCCGGAGGACGCTGTCCCTGGGACTTGAATCCCCTTGGGGCCCAGGAACGCAAGCCCGGCCGCCGTACCAATCCATAGCACTCCAGTGGAATCCTCAAGCAGGCAGTAGACATTTTCGGACGGCAGAAAGTCTTTGCCGGTGTAGGCACGCCAACGGCCTTTCGACAACGCGTTCAGGCCGCCAGGCGTCGCAAACCACATCGTCCCGTTGGAACTCTCGAGGATCGAGGCAACCGTATTCGACAGCAGCCCGCTGGCGGTCGTGTAGGTCGTGAATCGGCCGCCGCTGAGATGGCTGACACCGCCCGACAGCGTTCCGGCCCAAACACTTCCATCGCGAGCCCGATAGACCGAGAAGACGCTGTCTTGAGCCAGTCCATCGGCTTTTGTATAGGTCTGGGCGCTGAAGGCACCTTGCCCCATGCGTAGCCTTGTCAATCCCCCGCGCTGTCTCCCAAGCCACAAGTCCCCCTGGTCACCAGCGATGGAGTAAACCACATCGCGGTCCAGTCCATCGGTCGCAACGTGCCCGTGTTGGCCCTCCTTCATCCACCACAATCCGCCATTCACTGGTGGGAACCACATCCGGTTCTCCGCATCCACGAAAACCGGATTGCCCCCGTCCGACGGCAGGCCCTCGGGCACTGAGTAGGTCACAAACGCGCTGTCGCGGAGACGCTCGATTCCGCTGGCGTGTCCGATCCACAGGTTGCCCTCCCGGTCTTCAAACAGCGCTGTAACAGCCTCTCGTGACCGGTCATCGACGGCATCCAGCGGAGAGACACCGCGATCGTTGAGGCGCAGCAGGCCGCGGGAGTCCGTGCCGGCCCAGATGTTTCCGTCGCGATCCCTCGCCATCGCCAGAATCTGGATTCGAGCCAGCGACTCCATTCCGGCCGCAGTCAGATGGTTCCCGTTCCAGCGCACGATGCCCTCGTCAGTGCCGACCCACAGGTCGCCTGCGGCGCCGGATGCCAGACAGTTGACCTTCAGATCGGGTAAACCGTCCGTGACGGCGGAGGTCTGTCCCTGGCGAAAACGAAACAGGCCGGCGCCTCGCGTGCCGTCCCAGATGCTGCCATCGGGCGTCTGCGCCACGGAAAGCACCGGGGAGCGAGGTAAGTCCTTCGCATCCGCGATCATCTCAAATCTGCCTTGGCGATAGATCATGGTGCCCCGTTCCATCAAAGAAATGAGAAGCTCGCCCTGATTGGCCAGGCTCATCGCGGTAATGCGGGAGCCCAACGAAGCGTCAGCCACAGGACGGTCGAAGACCCCATTGCGGTATCGCAGCAGGGTCGCTCCGTCTAACTGAATCCATAGACTCCCTTCGCGGTCTGGCATCAAGCCGAGAACACTCTCTCCGTGCAGCAATTCCGGCACATCCCGGACAAGGCGGAAGTTCAGGCCGTCGAAACGAACCAGGCCGGCCTGCGTGCCAATCCATAGATAGCCGTCATTGGATTGGCCGATCGCGTAGACAGGCCCCCGCGGGAATCCCTGTTCCGCTCCCCATCGCTCACGGATGTACTGCGACATCGCCCGGTTGGGGTCGATCGCGTATGCTGTGCCCCCCAGAAACACCGCGAGCCACAACACCCGCAGGATCGCCATAACGCTCCGGCATTTTCGAGTTCGCAAGTCAGGGGAGGTATTCGAATTTTTCAATGATCACCTCGGCCCCGTGCTGCAGGCGCACCCGCCGGTTGTCGAAAACGTAGAGGTTCATGTGGACCGACTCACCCCCTGGCTCGGGAACTCCGGACGTGAAGACATGAGCGGCCACCACGTCAGGCTTCCCCGCGGATTGGGAACCGCGAACCGTCCGGAAAGCCACGCGCCCAGGCTCCCAATCGAACGAATAGGTAAGCCGCCCCGGCGGCGACAAGAAACGGACTACGTTGGCGGCTACGAAATAGGGTTGAACCACATATTGAGTGTTCTTGCCGGTGAGTTCACCCCAGCGGCTGACCTCGATATCCATCTCCCGGTACGGGCCGGAGCCGTCCCACGCGGAGATGGTCAGAACTACCGGCGGCTCCAGATGAGAGACGTCACTCACGACGAAGCGATACGATCCGTAGCCGAGGCTCCGGAAAAGGTCTATTTCGGCGCTTCTCCATCCGGCCGAGGTCTGTGCGATGCGGAGATGAAGGAAGCCTTTGGGATCGACCCATGCGTTAGCGGCATCATACAAGTTGCGTGTACCCGCTGGATTGGCGGGAGTCTGGTGAATCACCCACTCATATCCGCTGAAATCCAGCGTCTTGAGGGATGCATGGTCCAACATCGGCCCTTCGGCCGTTGCGACAGCCTGGACCGGCCCGCCTTTCAGTGGCAGCGAGTTCACGGTCAAAGGCGGTTTGTAACCCGCATCCACCAGCAGTGCGGCGTACGAGGTTCCGGGGTGAGTGGAATTCTTCCAGGTGGAATCCTGCTGAATCGTTGTGAAGGGCTCTCCGGCTAGCGGTTGGACCCACCATACTCCGCTGCGAGCGAACAACACAATCCGTTGACCCGGCCGCGCGCCCGTAACGCGTCCCGCGATCGAATCGACGAGATCCGGGCTGCCTTCACCGGCCGGAGGAAGCCGGGTGAATTCGATCGACGGCGGGGCTTCGGCGTGCCGGGAACGGCAGTCCATCGTCAGAAGACAGACGATTCCGAGCACCCCACCCATCCCCATCAACGCGATTGAGTTCGAGCGTGGCACAAACTTCAATCCTGGCATCCTTGACAGTCGCTCGTCTCATTCTAATACGGGGCCATAAGCTGCCTCGAGCCAATCGCATGAAGAAGCCATGAAGAGAAGTAAAGAGAGCACACATTCCAGCATCGATCGGCAGCTCGCTGCCAACCGTGAACGGTTCGATGCGCGCACGCGTCTGCTCAAAATGGGATCTTAGCGTCGGCCCGGGCCGCCGCCGAAGACGTCGGTCCCACGAAATTACCAATCTCGAGGCGGTCCGCTTTCGGTCCGTTCTGGTCATCCAGGGAATTGCCCCCAACTGGATGTGGGTGAGGGTGCACACCGACAAAGGCCTCGTCGGGATCGGCGAATCGTATCCGGGCTACGATGCCCACCGCGGCGCCCTCAAGGAACTGGCGCCAGTCATCCTGGGAAAGGACGCCTTGCCCGCCATGGCGGCACGTTTATCACGCAGTCGGAATTGAAGCAGTCGCTCGAACCCACCCAGCGGATGCGCAAGGCAGCGGGCGATGAGATCGATTGTGAGCACCGAATTGTACCCTATTGCCAAGCATTCGTGTTTGCTATGTAATGTCTGGGTATGAGTCTCGCGTACGCCGAACGCTTTTACTACATGGATCAGCAGCAGCCGTCCAGGTCCAAGGTGGACGATTATGTCGAGAGGCATGCAGTGCGGCTCTAGCGTCTTGCTTCTTGCGTCTTGCTTCTAACCCAAGGCCATGCGAATTTCGCTGATTCAGATGAACAGCCGCGCCAATTGCCTGGAAGGCAACGTAGAGCGGGCGTGCGGTTTCATAGCGCGTGCGGCCGCGGAGAAAGCCGAACTTGCCGTTTTGCCGGAGTTCTTTAACCGCGAGTACTTCCCGCAATACCGCGATTATAAATACATGGATTACGCGGAAACCGATGATGGTTACACGCAGACGCGCATGAAGGAGGCGGCGCGCGATCACGGCATCTGGCTGGTCTCCACGATCTTCGAGATGGAGCGCCCGGGTCTGTATTTCGACACCGCGATGCTAATCAATCCCAAGGGGCAGATCACAGGCAAATACCGCAAGGTTCATCCCGCGGCTTTGCTCAGCCTGGAGAAGATCTACTTCCGCGGCGGGTCCTCATTCCCGGTGTTCAGGCTGGGCGAGTGGACCGTCGGTATTTCGACCTGTTACGACAACTTGTTTCCGGAATCGTGCCGCTGCCTGGCATTGCGCGGCGCCGAACTCATCGTGGCGCCGTATGCCACCCCCATCGACGATCCCTGGGAGAACTTTCTGAGCACCCGCGCCCTGGAAAACGGCGTATACTTCGCCGCCTGCAATCACGTGGGTCAGGAAGGTGAGTGGCGGATGTCGGGCAAGAGCATGATCATCTCTCCGGCAGGCAAAATCCTGATCCAGGCCGGCGGCGCCGAAGATCAAATCATCTCCTGGGAAGCGGAGCGGGAGGAAGTCGTCCGCGCGCGCCGGAATTTCCCGCTGTTCCGGGATCGCCGGCCCGATGCTTACGGTAACATCACGGCCAAGGTCGAAGACCTGCTGGATTGAAGGGCTGGATTGAAGGGCTGGATTGAAGGAAGGACATGAAATCTAACAGCGTGTGTGTTTCTTTCAACAGCTCTTTCGAGCTATTTTGTGGTAGCATTCACCTATATCCGTGGCACACGGGGCGTGTCATTTGGAATTGCCGATGCGCAAATATGCTCCACAGCGTACCGTGTGGAGTTTTCCCCGAAGCAGGAAGCCACGGTGTCACGTCAACTACCCGTTCCCACAGCCGGCCGCCCCGCGTCAATCTTGGTTCCCGAAGAATCGCCCACTCCTTCCACCTCCCACGAAAATCTGAGCCGGAGGTCATTGTTCCTGGCCAAGCCTGGGCTAATAGCGGCAACGGCGATATCCTACGCCCGAATCCTCGGCGCGGACGGCCGTATCCACCTCCGTTACGTCGGTGTCGGCAATCGCGGCCGCGAACTTCCGTCGGTTGTCGCTGGACCCAAATCGAGTCACAACGTCGAAATGATAGCCGTATGCGATCTGTGGAATGTAAATCGCCAGCGAGCGGCTAAGGCCGCGGCAGATGAATACGGCAGGCCTCCGCTCTCATTTCAGTGCTTGGACGAACTTGGTTCGAACCCCTGCCAACCGCGAAACTGGCTGGAGTGTTTGCGCACGCGGTACCAGCCTGACGCTTCCGTGGAGCAAGGCCTGGCTCAATCGGTGGCTGCGATCAGGGCGGCCCGAGCCCAACAGGAAGAGAAAAAACTATACTGGGACGCTCCAACGGAGGAAATCGTTGAGGCATTCCCGGCGGCCTCCAAGACCGGATGGAGGGCGCCATCCAAACGAGGTGCCTGACCATCCGGAGCGCCTGGGCCACGGCGGCCTACGAAGCGTTCGCCTTCTTGAAACCGAATTACCATAACCTTGAGCACAATCCTGCCCTTCGTCCATCCGAAGGCCGGCGCGCAGCAGGCCGGCGCGGGGCAACCGCCTGTCAAAGCCGGTGCCGGGTCCCACCAGGGTTGCCGGCGCGGGGCGGAGAACCCGTGATCACACCTCCCCGTCTGCCAACCGGATTGGCGCTAATCTTTTTGATAGCCGGAGCTTCCTCAGGCACGGCACAGCCGTTGCCGGAACCATACACCCCTTCAGAGCGGTGGTCGCTTTACCTTCATCGTACATACGGACCTGAGCGCATGGGACTTCTCGCTGTGGACACGGCCATTGACCAGGTGTTGCGTGAGCCTGCCTGTTGGAACTCCGGAGCCGCGTCGTACGGACGCCGGTACGCCCGAGCGTTTCAGAGTCGCGTAGTCAGAAACAGCGCCGAACTAGTCAGCGGGCTTCTAACTGGCGAGGATTTGCGGTATCATGCGTCGCGATCGTTCTCGATACACGGAAGACTCTGGAACGCTTTGCGAGCCTCTGTGACTGCGCAGATGCCCGATGGAACAAAACGGCCCTCGTATACCCGCTTCTTCGCCAACGAACTGGCAATCGTGTCCACGGCGCGTTGGGCCAGGCAGCCGATTCGACCGGAGTGGCTAATGAAGTCTCTCGCGTACTCCACCCTCGACCAGGCAGAGACAAACATCCTGGATGAATTCGGTCCCGACCTCCGCCGGGTCGGCATCAAGGTCTGGAAGCGAGTTCATCCTCACTAATGGCCTTTGCGGAAGCCGCAACCCAGTAGGCGCGGTCCAGCTCGGGCAAAGAAATTCGTTTATCGGTAGCCGCCGCCGCTCTAGTGGTCCTTGGTTCGGGCCCCGAGGCGACAGTATGATGTTAGTGTGAGCGCCCGGCCGGCACAACATATGCAGTGCATGGAGGTCTGGGGTGGGAGCCAGCTCACAGCGCGCGGCGTTGAACTTGGCGGCCTGGATACGTGGGTATACAGCAAACCTTACGGACAATCAGAATACGGCGGAGACGTTTACTATGCGTCGAGCTGCGCCACCGGCCGAATAAGCCGCCTGTTGCTCGCGGATGTGGCGGGCCACGGCAACTCGGTGGCCGCGACGGCGGCCGAGTTGCGTACGCTCATGCGGCGGTTCGTGAACCGCTTGGACCAGACGGAATTCGTGCGCCTGCTCAACCAGCAGTTCGCCGCGCTGTCGCGGCACGGGACGTTCGCCACGGCGATCGTGACCACGTTCTTCGCGCCCAGCCGGCGCCTGACCGTTTGCAACGCCGGTCATCCGCGGCCTCTTCTGTACCGGTCGGCTCAACGACAGTGGGATCTTCTGGGACATCTGGAACCGGCTCCATCGTCTTCGCCTTCAAACCTACCCCTGGGAATCCTGGACGAGTCTGAGTACGAGCAGTTCGACGTGGAGCTGGAAGCCGGCGATTGCCTGCTCAGTTACACCGATGCCCTGATTGAATCCCGCGACGCGGACGGCGAGATGCTGGGCGAGGCTGGCCTGCTTCGAATCATCCGCCTTCTGCGGGACGTGGCGCCGGAAGAACTGATTGAGATTCTTCTAGGAGAAATCGCGCGGCGATACCCTGAGAATCTGTCCAAAGACGACGTGACCGTACTGGTGATGCGGGCCAACGGGGGCGAATTGCATTATTCGATCGGTGAAAGACTCGCAGCGTGCGCGCGGTTTGCCGTTTCACTGATCCGTTCCGTCAATCCGAGAGCCGAGAGGGCTCCATTCCCCGACGCTAATCTCGCGAATATCGGAGGGGCGATAATCCCCGCACTTGGGCGGCGGTGGCGAGCGTCTGGTAGGTTCAGCCGCTGAACTCGCCAACCAGCCCGAAGGCCTTGCCGCGCGCCCTGCCGCGCCGGGTCACGTAGACGCCACGGATGTTGGGCGCTAGAATTAAGGCTAGTGCTGAGAGCAAGTGCGGTGAGATTGATGCGGATTTGCATGCTTTTCCTTTCGGCGGTGACCTGCGCCCGCGCTGCGCCCGATCCACCTATCCAGTTCAACCGCGACATCCGCCCCATCCTGTCTGAACGCTGCTACACCTGCCACGGTCCGGACGAGCGCAAGCGCTTAAGCAAATTACGGCTGGACGTGGAAGCTGACGCGAAAGGCGATCGCGGCGGGCACGCTGCCATCGTTCCGGGCCAACCGGCGTCGAGTGAACTGATCCGTCGCATTACGTCCACCGACGAGGCGCACCGCATGCCGCCTGCGTATTCCGGTGCAGCCAGGCTGTCCAGCCGTGAAATCGATTTGCTGACGCGTTGGATACAGCAGGGCGCGCTTTGGCAAAAACACTGGGCGTTCATCCCACCCGCGCGACCCGAACTTCCCGAAATCAGCGACCGGGGCCGGCCGAAAAATCCCATCGATTATTTCGTCATGGCGAGGCTCGAAAACGAGGGTCTGAAGCCATCACCCGAGGCCGACAGGCGCACTCTCTTACGCCGGGTCTCTTTCGACCTGACGGGCTTGCCGCCTACCATATCGGAGGTTGCGGACTATGTTCGCGACACCTCGCCCGGCGCTTACGAAAAGGTCGTGGACCGGCTCCTGGCGTCGCCCCATTACGGCGAGCGAATGGCCATGCGCTGGCTGGACGCGGCTCGGTACGCCGATACCAATGGTTACCAGACCGATGCCGAACGCTCCATGTGGCGGTGGCGCGACTGGGTGATCGACGCCTTTAACCGCGACATGCCTTACGACCGGTTCGCCATCGAGCAGATTGCGGGCGACCTGCTGCCCGGCGCCACACGGGATCAGGTTGTGGCGACTGGATTCAACCGCAACCATCGCGGCAACGGCGAGGGGGGAATCATTCCCGAAGAATATGCGGTGGAGTACGTGGTGGACCGCGTGGATACAACGGCCACTGTTTTTCTAGGACTGACGCTCGGTTGCGCGCGTTGTCACAACCACAAATTCGACCCGTTCACGCAAACCGAGTACTACCGGATGTTCGCCTATTTCAATCGCGTGCCGGAACGCGGCAACGCCTTCAAGTATGGCAACTCACCCCCCACTATCGCAGCTCCCACCGTGGAGCAGGAATCCCGGCTCCAGGTTCTTGAAGCCAGGCTGACGGCCTCGGAACGGCGGGCGGCGGCGTTGGAGCCACAGGTCGGCGGCGCCCAACGCGCCTGGGAGGCATCGCTTGGCGGCGCTGCGGAATTTGATTGGGCGCCTTCGCGCGCCGTGGCCGTGAACTTGAGCCTGGACGGCAGCCTGCAAGGGCAGATCACGCCCGACCCTCCGCGCCCGGAGAAGTACCTGTACTTTATGGAAAACGGTCCGGTGCAACAGGCAGTCTCCTTCACCGGACATGCAGAGTGGAAGGATGGCGCGGCCGAATTCGCCGCGGGGCGGGCGGGGCGGGCGGGCGACTTTGACGGCAAGCGCTATATCGATGCCGGCAACGTCGGCAACTTTGGCTTCTACGATTCCTTTACGCTGTCCGCATGGATTAACCCCTCCAGCGGCGCCGGCACCATCGTCAGCCGCGCCAACGACGAAGTGGAGGGTAAGGGCTTTGCCTTGTTCCTGAAGGATGGTCATTTGTCGGCTAACTTGATTCAGCGTTGGCTGGATGATGGCGTGCGCGTCGAAAGCGAGGCTTCGGTTCCGCTGAACCGCTGGTCGCACGTGGCCCTCACCTATGATGGCTCCCGGCTGGCCAGCGGCGTCCGGCTTTATATCGATGGTCAAGCCGCGAAGGTTCGCATCCCGCTGGACTACATGAACCAGCCTTTCGATGTGAAGCAGCCACTGCGCATTGGAGCCGGGCTAGGGCCGGCTAACCGCTTTCAGGGACGCATCGCGCAAGTCCGGGTCTATCGCGCAGCCCTGACACCGGAAGAGGCTGAGGTGCTGGCGCTGGCGGAGCCGGTCAACCGTTTGGCGCAACTGCCACCCGCCCGGCGCAATCATGCGCAAGCCGCCAAACTCCGCGAGTGCTTTCTGGACCGGTACGCACCCGGCGCCCTGCGCGCAGCTCACCAGGAAGTGCTCGATCTGCGCGAGCAGCGTGACCGGCTCATCGACGGTTTCCCGACCGTGATGGTGATGCAGGATGGCCCGTCGCCACGGGAGACGCACGTGCTGCTGCGCGGCGCTTATGACCGCCAGGGAGAGCCAGTCAATCCCGGCGTCCCGTCCGTGATCTCGCTGCTGCCCTCGGATGCGCCCAACAAACCGGATGCGCCCAACAACCGCCTGGGACTGGCACAATGGATAGTTGACAAGTCAAACCCCCTCACCGCGCGCGTGGCGGTGAACCATCTCTGGCAGAATACGTTCGGCGTGGGACTGGTCAAGACTTTGGAGGATTTCGGCTCGCAAGGCGAATGGCCCTCGCATCCCGAGTTGCTGGACTGGCTGGCTACCGAGTTTATCCGCACCGGCTGGGACACGAAGGCAATGCTGAAAACCATCGTCACCAGCGCCACCTATCGACAGGCTTCCAAGGTCACTCCCGAGTTGCTGCAAAAGGACCCCGAGAACCGCCTGCTGGCGCGCGGTCCCCGGACGCGGCTGCCGGCTGAGATGGTACGCGACCAGGCGCTGGCTATCTCGGGGCTGCTGGTGGACAAGGTTGGCGGACCCTCGGCCAAGCCCTACCAGCCGGCGGGCCTGTGGAAAGAGCTGTCGGGCGGCGACGATTATAAGCCCGACACCGGCGAAGGGCTGCACCGTCGCAGCCTCTACACGTATTGGAAGCGCACCGCCCCCCCGCCCATGATGATGAATTTTGACGCCGCCGGTAGAGAGGCCTGCGTCGTACGTGAGTCGCGCACCAACACGCCGCTGCAGGCTCTCAATCTGATGAACGACGTGATTTACCTCGAAGCCGCCCGCAAGATGGCCGAACGGATGATGCGGGAGGGCGGCGGCGCCCCAGCCACCCGCATCGCATACGGCTTCGAACTGGCGACGGCGCGGCAGCCCAGCCGGCGGGAGTCCGAGATCATGCTGGAGAGCTTCGGATTCTACCGCGACACGTTCCAGAGCAGTCCGGCGGATGCCGCGAAGTTCCTGTCGCCGGGCGAGGCGCCCCGCGATGGAAAGCTGGATGAGCGCGAACTGGCAGCCTATGCGGCGGTGGCAAGCCTGATCCTGAATCTGGACGCGGTGGTGACCAAGGAATAACCATGGATCGACGACTCCTTACGCGGCGCTATTTCTTTGGAAAGGCCGGCACCGGTCTCGGCATCGCCGCGCTCTCCAGCCTGCTGCATGCCGATGAATCCGGCGGCCTGCCCGGGCTGCCGCACTTTCCGCCTACCGCCAAGCGCGTGATCTACCTGTTTCAATCCGGGGCTCCCTCGCAGATGGATCTGTTCGATTACAAGCCGCGCTTGAAGGAACTCACGGGGACCGAGTTACCCGATTCGGTGCGCAGCGGGCAGCGGCTGACTGGCATGACCTCGGGCCAGACCACCTTCCCCGTGGCTCCCTCCCTATTCCGGTTTGAGCGGCAAGGTAGTTCGGGAGCGTGGATGAGCGAGCTGATGCCGCACCTCGCCAAGGTGGCTGACGACCTGTGTTTCATCAAATCGATGTACACCGAGGCCATCAACCACGATCCCGCGGTTACCTTCTTTCAGTCCGGATTCCAGCTTGCGGGCCGCCCCTCCATCGGCGCCTGGCTCGCTTACGGCCTGGGGAGCGAAAACCGCGAACTGCCGGCCTTCGTCGTAATGATTTCCCAGGGCAGCGGCAATCCGAACGACCAACCGCTAGCCGACCGCCAGTGGGGCAGCGGCTTCCTGCCCACCAGGTATCAGGGAGTGAAGTTCCGCTCGCTCGGCGACCCCGTTCTGTACCTCTCGGACCCGCCCGGCTTCAGCACCCAGGCGCGCCGCCGCTTCATCGACGACGTGGCGCGATTGAATCAGGTCGAGATGGATGAGTTCGGCGACCCTGAGATTGTCACGCGCATTGCGCAGTACGAGATGGCCTACAAGATGCAAAGCTCCGTGCCGGAGCTGACCGATCTTTCCAGGGAGCCGGCGCGGACATTCGAACTCTACGGCCCGGACGCCCGCAAGCCGGGAACCTTCGCGGCCAATTGCCTGCTGGCACGGCGTCTGGCTGAGCGCGGCGTGCGCTTCATTCAGCTCTTCCATCGGGGATGGGATCAGCACAACGAGCTTCCCAAACAGATTATCGGCCAGGCCCGTGACACCGACCAGGCCTCAGCCGCCCTGGTGCAGGATCTAAAGGAACGCGGCCTCTCGAAAGACACGCTTGTGGTGTGGGGCGGCGAGTTCGGCCGCACGGTCTACTGCCAGGGCAAGCTGACGGCCGACAACTACGGCCGCGACCACCATCCGAGGTGCTTCACCATGTGGCTGGCCGGGGGTGGCATCCGGCCGGGGATGACCCTCGGTGAGACGGACGACTTTTGCTACAACATCGTGAAAGATCCCGTTCACGTACACGACCTGCACGCCACCATCCTGCACACGCTGGGGATTGATCACACCCGGCTGACCTACAGGTTCCAGGGGCGGGATTTCCGCCTCACCGATGTGGCGGGCAGCGTAGTCAAGCCGGTATTGGCATAGGCTCGCCCTAATTCGGTCACTTCAGAAGTACGCCGACGTATCGGGAAACCGCTTGCTAACGCGCGAGGCTCCAATCCGAGCCCGGCTCCAATCCGAAGCGCGGCTCCAATCAGAGCCGCGACCGTTAAGGGAGCGGTTTCGTCAAAGTGCACGACTGTATTTGTGAAACAGTGTACTAAGCCAGGCGAGGTAGGTGCCGGCGCAACTCTCCCAAAGAGGGCCGGCATTTGAGGCCCTTGCCCGGCTCAGCCCTAAGCAGGAACCCCTTCGGCGCGTCAGCGCTGCAACCCCGGCTCTGATGACGATTCCCTCTAAAGCGGCCGGGCAGCCCGCTTTGGCGCCCACCATGGGTCGCGCCCGTGAACTCGTAAATCCCGTTCTTCAGAAGTAAAACTTCGCGGCAATCTGGAGATTGCGAGCGCCGGTGGCGGTGGTGATCTGGCCGAACGAGGTGCTGCCAAAGCTTGCGTTGGGAGCGCCCCAATGCGGACTGTTGGTCACGCCGTAGGCCTCCAGCCGCAATTGCACGTACTTCCTCTCCGTGATATTGAAATTCTTCGAAAGGGTCGCGTCTTCGTTCAGCAGCCCCGGATTCCGGTAGTAGGGCATGGTCCGCGGCGCGGAACCTAAAAGGTCCGGACCGACATTTTGAAACGCATTCACATTGAAGTAGTTGTTCAGTTTGCTTTCTACCGAACCCGGCGTGCTCGGGTCGCCGACCCAGTTGGGGCGTTGCTGCGCGCCGTTGAAAAGGTTGCTGGACGATTGCGTGACCCCGACCGGCGTACCGGATTGGGCGATAATGATGGAGCTCAATTCCCAGCCGCCGATCACGCCGTCCAGTATCCGGTTCATGCCTTTTCCGAGCGCCCGGTTCCGGCCAATCGGAATCTGGTAGTTGAAGCTGGCCACCAGACGTTGCGGTATGTCAAAAACCGACAGCGAGCGCTCATTGCGCAGATTGAAAATGTCCTGCACGCTGGAGCCGCCCGCGATGAAGTCCACATCGGAGCCGGACTCGTCGGAGTCGCTGATCATCTTTGAGATGGTGTAGTGCGCCAGCAGGCTCAGGCCGCGCGAGAACCGCTTCTCATATTTGATGGTGAGCGCGTGATACATGGAGTTGGCGATATTGCGCGACGCTCTGTAGCCGCCCACGCTGGTGTATTCCGGGTAGGGCTTGAGCAACTGGCTTAATGCCACAGTCGGCAGGCTCAGCGTCGATAACGGGTTGGTGATTTTGCCGAAGAACGGATTGGGCACCAGCGAGCTGAGCGCCGTTCTGCCGAGGCTCCAGTACTGCGGGTATAGCACATCGAGGGCCGACACAATATCCCCCGTGCCGAAGTACAGGTGCGTGCCCTTGGTGCCGACATAGGAGAGTTCAACCACCCCATGGCCCGGCACTTCCCGTTGCACCGATAAGTTCCACATCTGATACTGCGGGTTGTTGTCCACCGGCGAAGGCGTGCCCGCGCCGATGCCCAGGAACGCCGCCGCATTGCGGCCCGGAGGTAACTGCAGACCGGTGGGGAACGGGTTGGCAAAGGTGGCATACTGCGTGAGATTCGAATCGCGGCTCCACTGGATGGAGGTGTCCGTGAAGCCGAAGGCCGTGCCAACTTCGCCCTTGATGGTGTGCCGGGATACCACATAGAAGAAGCCGTAGCCGCCGCGGATAGAGGTCTTATTGTTCAGAGCGTACGCAAACCCGACCCGCGGCTGGACGTTATTGTAGTCGCCGTTGTAGATGTTGCGGTTGCTTGAGTCCGCGAACTTCATGAGGCCCATCAGATTGCCGCAGGCCGGGCAAGTGGCCGTGGCGGTCAGGCCCGTGATGGGCGCGGGCGAGTTGAGGTCCAGCACGTTCAGGCGGTTGAACCGGTCTGTCCGTGGAATATCGAAGTCGTAGCGGACGCCCAGGTTGATCGTCAACCTCTTGCTGATTCTCCAATCGTCATTGACGTACGTTCCGAAATAACCGGCGGACTGCGCCGTCGGATAGTCGATCGACAAAGCCCCGCTGCTGCCCCAGCCGATCAGCGCCGATGCCAGCCCATCGCCCTGGTTCGAATTCGAAACCAGCGGGTTCTGCCCGGTCTGATTGCGGCTGAAGGTGAAGCCGCCGCCCGGCAGGTTCGGCTGGAAGTAGTTCTCGTGCAAAAGGCGATACTCGGCGCCCGTCTTGATGGTGTGAGGGCCGTGGATCTTGGTTACCGACCCCGTATACTGGTACACGTCCTCGTAGCGATGGATGATGGCGAATCCGCCCGAACCCATGGACCGGTATTGGGCCGAATACAGCGGGAACACCGAAACACCGGCGGCGTGAATCTGGCTGGGAAGGCCCAGCGTGGTCGCATCGAAACCCGTGCTGAACGGGTCCCGGATCGATTTTACGCGGAGGACGCCAGCGCGCAGATTGATGACCGTGGTCGGGCTCTGCGTCCGCGTATAATCGATGATAAAATTCTGCGAGCGGTTGATGCCGGGGTTTCCGTTGAACGAAATGTTGTTTACCAGGTTGGCAATTCCACTCCATCCCCAGTCCACGCTGTAGCGCGCGCTAAAGCGCTGCCTGGAAGAGATATTGTGGTCGATCTTGGCATCGATCTTGTTGTCGGCACTGGGCGTGCTGCCCTGCCCGAACCAGTTGTTCACACGCGTAAACGGATTGCCTGCAGTGGTGGGCGCGGGGAAGTATGTATCGAATTTCTGCGCGATCGGGTTCAGCAAGCTCTGGGGAATAATGTTCCCGGGGAACGGGTTCCGCAGGGTTACGCCGTTGGACACGACGGTGTCGTACGGGTTGTAAATGGGAACCAGCGCGCCGCTGGCCAGCCGGGTGTCCGAAAAGTCGCCCGCCAATTGTTGTGCCGTGGGGACGCTGGCCGTGCTGGTGGTGGCGGAAACCTGCTTATAGCGGTCGAAGTCCACGAAAAAGAATGTCCGGTCCTTCCCGTTATACAGCTTCCCAAGGTAAACCGGGCCGCCCACGTTTCCACCAAAGTTGTTGCGCGTGGAGTCCGCCAGCGGCTGCCCGTTCTTGTTTGAGAACCAGTTGTTGGCGTTGAGCGCATTGTCCCGGCGGAAATAGTAACCCACGCCATGAACCTGGTTGGTACCGCTCTTCGAAACCATGTTGATGATGGTCCCGCCGGAGTTGCCATATTCCGCGCTGAAGAAATTCGTCTGGACTTTGATTTCCTCGATCGTGTCCACCGTCGGCTGAAACTTCACGTCGGTGATGCCGCCGTTCTGCTCGACTCCGGTCAGCACGCCGCCGTCCATCAGCACGTCCGAAGCGTTATTCCGGACGCCACTGGAGATGAAGGCGACTCCCCCCGTCCCCCCGGTGATCCCAGGTGTCAGAGCCTCCAGAGAGAGCGGCGAGCGCGACTGGATCGGCATGGACATGATCACTCGGTTTTCCATGACCTGCCCCAGAGCTGACGACGTCGTATTCAACAGCGGCGCAGTGGACTGCACCTCCACCTTAGTCGTCATCTCACCAACCGTCAGTTCGATGTCGACCGTCGCCTGTTGCTGCACCTCAAGCGAAAACGCCGGTTCCTCGGCCTTCCGGAATCCGGACGATTCCACCGTCAGAACATAGCGGGCCGCCGGCAGTGTGGGAAATATGTACCGGCCCGCCGAATCGGCCACCGTTGGGTACCCAACGTTGCGGTCGGCATCAGTGGCGGTGATCTTGGCATTTGGCACCGGAGCCTTGGTTGCGTCTGTGATTGTTCCCCGGATTGATCCGGTCGAAGACTGAGCCCGCGACAGAACTGTAAACACGAAAAGACAAAGCAAAGATTTTCGCACGGTAATCCCCCTAGACTGAAGCCCAAGCCTTATAGACCCGGTTAGGGTACAATATGTGCCATTCCGCCTCGTGAGTCAAGTGCTTTAACCAGGTCGTCATCTTCCCGTCATGTGGAGCCGTGGTCACTCTCCCGGCCCTGCGAAGGATCTCATTGTTTGGGCTCTGCACAGTGGAACCGCTCCCCAGCGGCCCTCCTGGTTTCCAGAGCGTGGCCACCCCGTCCAATTTGAAGGTCCACCCGAACCGCATCCGCTGCCGCCCGGCAGAAATGGTTGTGAACCATGCCGCAGTCGGGATTCAGGGCCGGACCCCTGGGGCTTGGAACGGTGGCGCACCCCTGTGAGTCAAGGCCGCTGCGGTAAAGCTGCAACAACTTGTCCCCTAATCCGGAGTCCCCAGTGAGGATAACCCCTTCCAGCAGTTTGACGGCAGCTTCGTCGCCGCGGCCAGCCCCCACCAGCACGTCGGCGATCTGCCGGTACAACTCTGGTTTGAGAGGCTCCAATCGAAGTGCATGGTTGCCCGCTTCGAGCGCCTGCCGGGTATCCGCCAGTCTCAAGTAACATGCCGAGAGTACCCGGTACAGGTCCGCGCTGCCCTGGGTTTCCTCATTGGATGCCGCATTGGCTGCCCCATTGGATGCCCCGTGTGACGCCTTGGTGATGGAAACACACTGTAACAGGAACTGCAGCGATCGGCGATACGCCCGCTCACTCTCGGGCGAACCGCCCAGCCGGTCGCCTTTCAGCAGATAACACTCCCCTCCCCATTGGTAAGGCGCGGCGAAATTGAGCGAAGCCGGCAGCCTGTCCAGAATGGCGATGCTCGATTCCCCCTCATGGATCGCGCCATCCAGTTGGGAATGGCTGGGGTCGGATTCGTACAGCGCCTGTGACAGCAGGTAGTGGGTCTTGAAGCTGTTGGGGCTGGTCCGGACGGCGGCGGTGGCCATGGTCAGGTCGTCGCGCCAATCCAGGTTTCGCACCCAGGTCCGGATGCCGAAGCCGGCCGCGATCAAGCATAAGATGGCCGGTGCCGCCGCGGCCAGACCGACGCGGCGGCTGGCGCCGTACACGGCCAGCACCAGGCAGGCAACCAGCCCGACCGCCGGCAGGTAAAGGAACCGCTCCGCCATGATCGTGCCAATTGGAAACATCAGGTTCGCAGTCGGCAGGAAGGCCACGAACGCGAACGACGCGAAGTAGAACGCGGTCCGGTTCCGCCGGAACAGGATGGCCACCACGGCCACAACCGCGGCCACAATCAGCCACCCAATCCAGTCCTCGATGCTGCCTCGCGCCAGACCGATTTCCGAGTATGAGTAATCGCACGACAGTCTCTGGGGCCAAACCGTCAGCCAAAGGTATCGCTCCATGATTCTGACTGCCGTCGCCCGCGCCGTCCAAAAGCCCGCGCCGGTGAGAGGGTTGTCCCAGAACGGAAACTCCACCGGCCCCGACCCGGCCAGCACGACAGCCCGCCAGCGCCATACGGCCAGCGCCGGCAGCAGCACGGCCAGCCATCCGGGCCTGGCCGCTCCTCCAAAGGCCAACTCATAGAGAACGACCAACCCCACAAGGCTTACCGCGCTCTCCTTGGAAAGCAGCCCCAGCGTGGTCACCGCCGCCAGGCCAACCAGCCAGCCAACCCGGCCGCCAACCAGCCAGTCAACCCGGCCGCCAACCCGGCCGCCAACCCGCCAGTCAACCTGTCCACGGGCTGTTTCGCCTTCGCGACTTTTCAGGTAAATCAGAAGGCCGCTCAACACCGCCATCGCCGCCAACAGGTCCGCCCGGCCGACGATGTTCGTTACTGACTCCGTCAAGACCGGATGCAGAGCCCACACGCCGGCAACAAATACGGACGGCCAGAATTGCCGGATCAGCCGCAGGGCCAGGGCGTATACCAAAAGCGCGTTTCCCAGGTGCAGCAGCAGGTTTACCCAGTGATATCCCGCGGGCCGGTTCCCGTCTCCAAGAATGGCGTAATTGAAGAGATACGACAGCGTGGTGATCGGCCGGTACAGGCCGCTTTCACCATAAGGCCACCAGTAGCTATGTTGAAAAATGAGCGCCACGTTCGCGCCGCTAGCTTCGCGGATGCGGGCATCTCGCAACAGTAGCGTTTTGTTGTCCAGCGCGAAACCGGCCTGGAAAGAGTTCGAGTAAGCCAGTGCCGTCACTCCGCACAAGGCCAGGGCGGCAAGCGGTAAACGCCGGGTGCCGCTCTCCGCAGCAACTCTGCGGGCCTGGGTGGCCTTCATAGATTCCCCAGCCTAACAGAAGTGCCGGCATCGCCAATCACAAGAAAAGTGAAAACATTCGCGTCATCAAATCAATCATTTGCGGGAACTCGCTCCGAAACCCCTTGACGGCGTGTGCTACTTTCCAATCAGGAGGTCTCGCCCACCGCGATTCCTTCGACGGTTTTCTTCGTGGCCACGAAGCGTTGCATGTACGGTGGAACTGAAACTCTCCCTGGGGCCGTCAACGCCTTCACGGCTGTCTGAGCAGTGCTACGGGGTCGGGGGAGAGACGTTGGGTTCGAACCCATAACATCGGGTGGTGTGCGGATAGCGTTCATTGTCGCCCCATCTGGTACCAGAGGATGAGCAGCAAATCGGCAAGGATATGTCCGCCATTCAGCGGGCCTAGATCATCGAAGTTGCTCTCCAATCCATTGGGCGGCCGACACGCACGGCGATAAGTCCGAGGGGGAAACTCCTAAGCCCGGCCGCCCGCAACGAACTTTCTTCCAATCCTCAACCTACACGTGTCTCTAACTGGCCGCCGGCATCCCGCATCCGGCATCTGTTTACTTAGGTCCGGACTTACCTGACTGGCTTCCTCCTTGAATTCCGCCCCGAACGACCGTGATCGACGCCTTCGGCAGTACAAACGAAGTCTGCGCCCCGGCACTCATGCTGGTTTTGACCGGGGGCGCGTCCGGATCGGCGTAGCTATCGGCGCCCGCGGAATGCCACTGAAACTGAGCCGCGCCATAATTCACCACGGTGAGCGGCCCCGCAAAGAACTGTTCGCTCCCGGCGCCGGCTTCACCGGACGTGGCGTCATGGAACCTGATGTTTACCCGCTGTTCATTGTCGTGGTCTTTGTTGACCATCAGAAGCGACCATTGGCCATCGGGCCGGTGCACGGCATAAGCGGTCACCAGCACGTTCCCGGTCTTATCCCGCACGTCGCTCGATACGCGGAAGACCCGATGATCCGTATCGACCGGCTGCACCCACTCCCTGGCGATTACCTGGCTGGCAAAGTACTGCGACAGGTGGCCTCTCATCTTGTAATCCCTATCCATATTGAGGAACGTGAGAGCCCCGCCGCCATTGTCGCCGCACCCCGCCCCAAGCGGATTCGATACGTAATGGAAATAGTAAGTGGCGGCGCCCCCCGCGGATAGGAAGGCGCCGACGTAATCCGCCAGCCAAAGTCCACCCATCAGGTCCACGGCGGTGATTCCACCTCGCGACGACACGTTGCCTTCGGTCATCATCATCGGAACGTTGGGCGGCAGTCCATCGTCCTTCCAGACTTCCATGATGTGGGCGATCAACTCCGGTTCCCGGTACAGGTCGTCCCATTTCGATTGGCAGGGCGTGTACGGGTAGTGCTCGAACGACATGAAGGCCAGGTCCGGCATTCGGCCGTGGGCCTTGAGGTAATCCAGGAACCGTCCAAACCAGGATACTTTGCCGGCCGCATCCGGCCAGACTTTGATATCTTCGTTCACACCCTCGAAGACCGGGCCTCCCAACTTCAAATTGGGGTCCACCTTGTGAATCGCGGCAGCCCACTGTACGTAGAGCGCGGCATAGTCTTCGGGGAGCATGCGCTGGCCGTCCGGTTCCTCGCCCAGTTCGACGTAGGATACCGGGTACTGGCGCTTTTTCAGGTAGGCGATCTCCGCCGCGGCGTCCTCCGGCGTTGCATAAAGCATGGCAACCGGAACCATCGCCGGAAGGCCGCGAGTCACGCCGGAGTTGAAAAAGAAGTCGAAGCCGACCTGCTCTCCAGCTTTCTCGTTGATGTCGGAAGCCTGGTGCCAGGGATCGACGGAAGAACAGATCGTGCTGGTCTGGCCCGCCCCGGCAACGTGCTTTACGAGGTCCTGAAAATCGCCATTCGTTGCCAGAGTTCCGATCGACACTTCGTTGACCGCATAGCCCACGCAATTGCGCCGGTCGGCCGGCCCGTGGGTGTCGCACGTGTTCGATGACGCGGTCATCCATATGCGGATATATCGGGCAGGCACCTGAAATCGGGTGAGCGGGAGGGTAACCGTACCGCCTTGGCCCTGGTTCACGCTGCCCGTTGGGAACGTCTGCCAGAGCCCCGCCGTCGCCCGCCTGGGGTTCTGTTCACCTCCGGTCCAGAACTGCACGAAGTACGTTTTCGCGTAGGGTTCCGCCCAGGCAATCCGAACGGCGTTAACCGGTTGCAGGCTGCCTAAATCGACAATCACCCACTGCGGGTGGAGCGCGTCGTCCTCTCCCGTGAACACGCGGGTCAGGTATGGATTGCTTTTCCAGTAGCTGTTCGCGTCGCCGTCCGTCAGGCGGGAAAAGTAGGTTGCTCCTCCCCGTGATGCCCGGGTGGTGCCGCGGTGTGGCAGGGCATAGCCGTACGAGTGGCGAATCGTCTCGGTGGGGTTAGCGTTCCCGGTGAAGTAACCTCGCTCCGCGGGGTCGCTCCACACGCCCTGCGGATTCCAATGCCAGGCCTCTGCGTGAAGCTCGGTATTCTGCCGGTACGTGATGCTCTGCCAGCCCGAATCCAGAATCACCTGGAGCATGGGGCCGGTCAGTTCCTTGTCCGCGACACCCAGACCTAACCTGTCAACGGCGGCCCCCAGCGCACGAATCGGGCTGAAAGTGTTCAGTACGTGCGACGGGCTGGAATCCACCACCAGGTTCTGCGCCGCCATTGGCGCGGCCGCCCAGCCCAGGAAGAAGAGAGTTTTCAAACACATCTTTTTCACCTTTCGGGGATTCGAATTTGCGGGCCGCCCTGCCCGCGGCAAATTGGCAACCTGCCCCACTTTAGTTCAAACCCTTTTCCAACGTCGCGGCCTTTCCATTGGGCGTGATCCGATACATCACGAAGGGCTCGCCTCCCTCGCGATGAATCGGAAGCCAGCGGACATCGTCGCCTTGACGGAACCGGACCACCCGCCAATCGGCAGGAACGATCGTGCGCGCGGTCAGCGCCAGATCGTAGAGGCCGGAATCGAGCGAATGCGTCACCGTAACCTCGATGGCATCGCCCGTGGCGCTGGTTCTTACGCTGCTCGCCACGCGTTCCCGGGCATATTTGGCTCCGTCCTGGAAGGTGGCGATCCACAGATGCCCCTCGTGTTCCTTGATGTAGTCGACGTAGGTTCGCATCTCCTCCGTGGGCAGAGCTTCCCAACCGATGCCCTCGATGCCATGAAACACCAGTACCAGCCAGAAGCCATGGCCGATGGACTTGTCGACCCACGTTGTCATAGTGTCGAGTGAGGTGCGTGCCAGCGGACCTCGCTGCCATTGCACGTACTCTTTACTGGAAATGGCCGGGTCCCGCGAGTCGTCGCGCAAGAAGCCATCCATGAAGCCGTCGGTTACCCAGTTCCGGGTCAGAGGAAAGCGCGAGGAGACAATGGGGCGCACCCGCGGATCGTCAATCCCATAAGGGGCCTCGACGGAGAACGTGTGTTTCGCGCCTAGCTGCTCCCGTATGTCTTCGTTGGATTTTTCGATCTCGTATACAATGTTGGCCTCGTCGAGGGCCGGCATGAACGGATGGCTGATGCTGTGGTTGGCGATCTCATGCCCTTCGGCGGCGTGGCGCCGCATCTCATCCCACGTGAGCCCGTATCGGCGATCTCCGGCCGGGGATTTCCGCGGGCTCACAACGTATGTTGCGCCCGTCTCCCTGAGTTTCGCTAGTGCCGCATCCACGGCACGGCCCAGTTCGGCATAGTTGGCCTGGCGAAGGAAGCGCCCGAGGCGTTGCGCGCTGAAATCGGCCAACTCCGGAACGTGCTGAACGGTCTGCAGGTAGTTCAGCATCGATGTCCGCTCCAGCGCATTGTCCTTCGAGGTGGGCGCCTTCGCGCTCTCACGGATAATATCCATGATGGGGCGGCCCACAAAGGCCGGCTGGTTCCTGGATCCCTGGATAGCACCCGTCTCGATGAAGAACGTACCGGGCATTCCGCGCTCGTTCAGGAGCGGCATATCGATCCGGAACTGGTTGATGGATGAATCGTCAAAGGTCAATGAAATACAGGCGTCTTTGCCGTCCTGCCATTTCATGATTTCGGTGCGCGCCGGTTCGGCGGCGGGTTCGGCGGCGGGTTCGGGGCCGGGTTCTGGGAAAGGCGTGGCGCTGCGGGCCGGCGCCAGCCACAGCAGGCAGACCGCGGTGCAAACGTTCTTCACGGCGGGCTTCACTGAGCGGCTCCTTCCACCCGGCCGCGCAGCACTGTGATGGAAGCCTTGGGCAGGGTGAAGGCCGCTCGCGCGCTCCCCGCGACTGTAGTGGCGGCGGGCGGTCCATCCGGATCGGCGTGGCTGTTGGCGCCGTCGTCCTTCCAGACGTACTGCTCACTCCCAAACGTCACCAAAGAAACCGGGCCCGAAAAGGATCTCGTGCGCTTGCTCTTCGAATCGTCGAACGCCACGCGGACCGTGTGCGGATTCGCCTCATCGCGATTCACCAGCATGAGAGACCAGTTTCCATCGGGACGCTGCACCGCGTACGAAGTGACCAGCAGGTTCCCGTCGCTGTCTTTAATATCTATCGAAGAAGGCCACATCCGATGCACGCCGGAGCGGTGCGCAACCCACTCCAGGTTGATCATGTGGGCCGCGAAGTAAAAGCCCGTGTAGCCTGTGATGTTGTAATCGCGGTCGGCTTCGAAATTCGACCACGAGCCCCAACCCTGGCAGGTGCTCTGCGTGCCTTGCGGTTGGATGGGCGAGTGGTAGTAGGCGGCGCCTCCGCCCGCAAAAAAGGAGCCGATGCTGTCGGCCAGCCACAAGGCGCCGAAGATCGTGCTCATGTGGCCGTTCAGGCCGGCGGCGAGGCTGCTCTCGGTCACCATCAGCGGCACGTTTTTCGGTACCCCGTCCTCCCTCCATACGTCGAGAATATGTTTCATCAGTTGCGGCTCCCGGTACAGATCCTTCCAGGAAATGTTGCAGCGGCCGTACGGGTAGTGCTCGAAAGAAACGAAGGCGAGATCGGCCAGGTGGCCGTGCGCCTTGAGGTAGTCGACGAAGCGCCCCATCCAGGACGTGCGGCCTTGGGCGTCGGGCCACACGCGAATGTCTTCATTGACGCCTTCGAAAACCGGACCGCCCAGCTTGAGCTTGGGGTCGACCTTGTGGATGGCGTTGGCCCACTGTACGTAGAGCGCCGCGTAATCCTCCGGCAGGGCGTGCTTGCCGTCGGGTTCCTCGCCCATCTCGATCCAGGCGATCGGGTATCCGCGTTTTTCGATGTAGGCAATCTCGGCAGCGGCATCGTCCGGCGTGCCGTACAGCATGGTGACGGGGATCATGGCGGGCAGGTTGTTGGTGAGCCCGCTGGTGAAGAAGATGTCAAAGCCGCTGTGCTGTCCGCCCCCGCTGTTGTTGGCGTCGGTGGCCCCGTGCCAGGGATCGATGGATGAGCTGACGTAGGCGGGTTGACTTTGTGCGGCAGCGCCCGGCCCGGAGGCGGCCTGCGGCACATCGACAAAAGCGCCGCCGGCGTCGAGACTTCCGGCCTTGATTTCCTGGATGGCGTATCCCACGCAGTTGCGCACGTCTTCCGGTCCATGCTCATCGCAGGTGTTCGACGATTCCGTCATCCAGATACGCAGGTATCGGGTGGTGACGGCAGCGTCCCCAACCTTCAGGGTTACGGTGCCGCCCTGAGCATTTTTCTGCGTGCCGGAGGGAATCGTTTTCCACTCGCCTTGCGGACCCCGGTCGAAATTGAGCGCATTGGTCCCCACCCAGTATTCCACCTGGTAGGTCTTGGCGTACGGGCTGGCCCAGGCGATGCGAATGGCGCCCACCGCTTTCTCGGCTCGCAGATCCATCACCACCCACTGCGGGTGCAGCGCGTCGCTTTCTCCGGTGAATTTGCTGGTGAGATACGGATTGCTTTTCCAATGGCTGATGTTGGGGCCTTGGACCGGGCGGTCGCCGCTGGTGGAAAAACCGCGATGGGGCAGCGCGTAGGAAAGGATGTAGCGCAGCGGCTCCTTGAGCTCGCTGCTGCCCGTAAAGTAGCCCCTCTGGTGAGCGGCGTCGCTCCACGTCCCGTTTTCCGTCCAGTGCCAGGCTGCCATGCGGAGCTCGGTATTGTTGCGATACGTGATCGGTCCCCAACCGGCCGAAAGCGCCTCCTGCACGATGTGCGGCGAATAGACTTTGTCGATGCCCGTGCGCGAGAGGACATCGATGGAACTTCCGAGGGCGCTGTCCGGATCGAACCCATTGATGGCTCGCCCCGGTGTGGCGTCAACGTGGACCGTGGTCTCGGTTAGCGGTGTCTGGGCGGAGAGAACGAAGAACGGCAATGCGGCGGCGTACCAGGCCAGCGAAGGCTTCATGGCGAAGATTATATCTACCGGTGGGGGAAACCTCTACATTGCCGCGCGCGGCGTGGTGGTGTACTCGCCCGATGGCAAACTATTGGGCAAGATCGCGCCGCCGGTAAATCCGCGCAACTGGCCTTCGGCTGAAAGAGCCCCGTCGGCGCAGCCGAAGAGTCCGGTCTACCGCACCTCGCGAATCGTTGTTGTTGGTTCGGTCAGCTCAGACGTTGAGCGTCCTGAGATACGCAACGCTCTGCGCCGTCAGATCCCAGTTCTGCTCCACGAAGTAGTTCTTGAGCCCGCCCGCCTTCGCCGCCGCAAAGATCTTGGGCCATTCGAGACTGTCCTTTCCCACAGCGACCCCACCCCCGCCGGCGCCGCGCCCACGGCCTGCGCCGCCGGCCGCACCAGCAGCGCCCGGACCTCCTTGCCCCGGCATCGGCGCGTTCAGATCCACACCCTGTAAATGCATGGAGATGAACCGGCCGGGATATTTGTTGAAGTACATCACCGGATCTCCCACAGTTCTCATCGCCGACATCTGGAACTGCATCTTAACCAGCTTCGGATCGAGCAATTCCAGTAACACCGCATAAGTCACCCGGCCGTCGCCTTCGACCTTCGACATCTCAAAGCCTTCATCGTGCAGTACCTGTTGAAGACCAGCCTTGGCCGCCTCGGCTCCGATGTTGTTGTACTCGTCGGCCGCTTTTTTGACGGCGTCCATGGTGGTAATGCCATTCTGCATCTGGCCGCCCAGGCTGGCCGTGCCCATCTGCGTCATCCCGATATCTTTGGCCCAGGCGATCATCTCCTGCTGTTTGGTGCGCAGGACGTTCATGCCGAAGTGGGAGCTTGGGCACTTGAGACCGTGATCGTCGAGAATTGTTTTCACTTGTTTGCCGTCGGCGAGACTCGCGAACTCGGCATAGCTTGGGGAGCATAACTCCACATTGCGGATCCCGATGTCGAACATGTCCTTGCACAACCCAGCAAAATCGCCGTCTTTAATCCTCTGCCTGTGAGGATAAGTCTGACTACCGATAGGCAACCCCAGCGGATTGGCGAAAAGCGTCCGCGCCGACGCAGAAAGGCAACCGGCTGCTGCCATATTCGCCGTGGCCTTGGCGAAGAACTCTCTTCTGGAAATTGCGCGCATAGTTTCTCCCATGATCCGCACCAGTATACTCCAATGGCGTTTGCCAGGCGATATGCCGCTTAACGACGTGCTCCCAGTAACGACGCAGAGACTTCGCACGGCAATTATATTTCCCATTGAATCAGTGAGGTAGGGGGAGATTCGCATCCGGGGAGATTCGCAAATGCCCAAATTAGCGCTTT
>Ga0210402_10000440_pt1 | contig 46593 bp, 33 predicted proteins | sample IncBWC7MmetaG_FD_161055 | JGI IMG/M metagenome (GOLD analysis project Ga0210402, IMG submission 161055) | Forest soil microbial communities from Barre Woods Harvard Forest LTER site, Petersham, Massachusetts, United States - Inc-BW-C-7-M | ecosystem: Environmental > Terrestrial > Soil >... | reverse complement strand
TTTACGAGGACACGCTCAACTTGCGCAGCAGAGGGGTCGTCTCGTGCCGGAGTCGGTGATGAATGATCGACGGGCGACCGGCTAGGTTCGCCTTTGTATAGATACGACAGATGGAGATTGTTATGAATTTCAGAAATTCCGTGGGTGCACGCCTGATGCTGGCCTTTGCCGGCGTGATCATGGTGTTCGGCGTCGCGGTGGCCGTCAGCATTTTCCGGCTCGCCACGTTTAACGCCGCGATTGCGGATATCACGACGCTCCAGTTCAAGAAGGTCGAGACCAGCGATGCCTGGGCTGCCAGTCTCTCGGAGTCGATGCGCCACACGCGCAACATGCTCATCATGGATGACAAGGCGCAGATCCAGGGCGAGATAGCCAAGGTCCAGGCCCTGGCGGAGAAAAGAAAAGAACTTGCGGACACGATGACCATTGTCGTCCAGTCGGCGGCGGGCAAGGCGATGCTGCAGGCGGCCTTGGACGCCAGCAATGCTCTCAAGCCGCTCGATGAAGATTTCCTGCGGGAGGTGCAAGGCGGCGACATCAAGGCGGCGAAGAATACGCTGCTGGAGCGGTCGCGCCCCGCGCAGCTGGCGCTCATCGCGGCGCTGCAAAAGTTGGCTGACCACGAGATTGAGCACATCCATGGCCGCGCGGATGAAATTTCGGCGGCATATCACAGTGCACTGATGTTCCTGATCATGCTGTCCGTGGGCGCGGTGGCGGTTGCCTGCTTGCTGGCCTGGTGGATCACGCGCGCCATCAAGAAACCGCTCAAGCATGCGGTCGAGGTGCTGGGCGAGATCGAGAAGGGCAATTACGCCAGCGCGGTCGCGGTCAGTTCGCAGGATGAAATCGGCCAGACCCTCAAAGGGCTGGAGCGCATGCAGAGCGCGCTGCGCGAGCGGACCGAGAAGGAGCATGCAGCGGCGATGAGGAATGCGCGGATCCGCACCGCCCTCGATCGGGTCTCGGTGGGTACGATGCTGTGCGACAACGACGGCAAGGTCATCTACATGAACGATGCGCTGAAGGATGTGTTCCGCAACCGCGCGGCGGAAATCCGCACGCAGGTATCCTCATTCGATACCGAACAGCTGGTCGGCGGCTCCCTCGACATGTTCCACCAGATTCCGGCGCTGCAGCGCCAGCAGCTTGCCTCCCTGACGGCGGGCCATACCTCGGACATCAAAATGGGCGGCGCGAGTTTGCGCATCGTGGCCAATCCCGTTGTCGACGACGCTGGTTCGCGGGTCGGCACCGTGGTGCAATGGCTCGACCGGACTCAGGAAGTGGCCACCGAAGAGGAAGTGCAGGCGATCGTCGCCAAGGCGATCGAAGGCGATTTGACGGTGCGGATTCGCGAGGAGGGCAAGGAGGCATTCTTCAAGACCCTCGCGGGCGGGATGAACCGGCTGCTGGCGAACATGGCCGACGTGGTGCGCAGCATGGCGCGGGCGGCGGCCGAGGTGCGCACCGGATCGGAGGAGATCTCGCGCGGCAATGCGGACTTGAGCCAGCGCACCGAGGAGCAGGCCTCGAGTCTGGAGGAGACGGCCTCCTCGATGGAGGAGATGACTTCCACGGTGAAGAACAATGCGGACAACGCGGCGCAGGCGAATCAGCTCGCCACGGCGGCGCGCGAGCAGGCCGAACGCGGCGGCGCGGTGGTTGGCGCGGCGGTGGCGGCGATGGGCGAGATCAACGCCTCGTCGAAGCGCATCGCCGACATCATCAGCGTCATCGACGAGATCGCGTTCCAGACCAACCTGCTGGCGCTCAACGCCGCGGTGGAGGCTGCCCGCGCCGGCGAGCAGGGACGCGGTTTTGCGGTGGTCGCTTCGGAAGTGAGAAATCTTGCCTCGCGCAGCGCCGAGGCGGCGAAGGAGATCAAGACTCTGATCAAGGATTCGGTGGGCAAGGTGACCGAGGGGACCAAACTGGTGGATGACTCCGGCAAGGTGCTCGCGGAGATCGTGACGCGGGTGAAGAAGGTCACGGATGTGATGGCCGAGATCGCGAGCTCGAGCCGCGAGCAAGCCTCGGGTATCGAGCAGGTCAACAAGGCGATCACGATGATGGACGATGTGACGCAGCAGAACGCAGCGCTGGTGGAAGAGGCCTCGGCGGCCGCCCAGGCGCTCACCGAGCAGGCCTCGGGCCTGACGCAATTGATCGCGCGCTATCGGGTCGATGAGACCGGTGCGGGGGAGGCCCCGCATTCAGCCTTGAAGCCCGCGGCCGCCGCTCCCCTGGTCGAGCGCCGCGCCGCCAATCGGCCTCTGACTGGCAAGAAGCGCCCGGCGGCAGCCGAAGCGAGCGCGCCCCCGCGCCGTCCGGCCGCAGGGGCCGCCGCCGAGGAGTGGAAGGACTTCTAAGCACTCTGGTTCACGAAGCGCGGGTCTAGGCGCATTATGGATGGGACTCTAGACATCACACGGGGACGACCGGCATGCTTGCCGGGAGTGCGGATGAACGACAGCAATTCGCTGCATAGGTCAGCTTGACGCGGCGCCTGGTACCGGCGGCCGTCAACTGGACACTGATTGTCTATGCCCTCGTTTTGTGCGCCGGAATCTGGATCTACACCCTGCAGCGGATCCAGAGCGACTATCGCGCAACCCTGGAAACGGAACGCGAGCATCTGCGCAGCGTCAGCGGTACGTTCGAAGCGCAAGTAGAAGCCATGCTCGGCGACGGCGTAGGCGCCGCCCTCGCTGCTGCCAATGAATACGAGAACCCCGGGGATCTTGCCGCTGCCAGCGATGCGCAGCTGGCGGACACGCTCACGCACATGCTCACCGGCGGCCCCTACGTACGATCGCTGTTTCTGGTCAACGGGCGGCGGTTCGTGCGCGTCGGGCGCGCCGCAGCGCCTGACAGTCGAACAGCGCCTCCCGCATGGCTGCTGCCGGCATTGAAAGTAAAATCCGGCGGTACCTGGGCGGGTATGCGAATTCCCGATCCTGAGAACCCGGCCGAGACTGTGATTCCGATGGCACGCCGGTTCGGCACAAACAGCTGGGCGGGAGCGCTGATCGCCTTCGAGCGCCTGGACGGCGTCTACCAGCAGGCTGAATCGGGCAGCGGCATCGGTCTGTTTGCAAGCGATGGCACCGCCCTGCTGCTGATTCCCGAGCGGGAAACGCGCTCGCTGGAAGGCACCAATATCTTCGGCTCGGAGTTGTTTCAGCGGATCACGCACGGGCCCGATTTCGGTATCCTCGAAGGCGTCGGCCCCTTCACCGGCAGGCCGACGATCGTGGCCTTCAACCATGTGAGCGGATACCCGCTGTTGGACGGAGCTTGGCGGCGCCGCGCGGAAACGTTCACGGCCTGGAGTGGGCGGCGCCGCACCACCCTGCTGCTGGCCGGTGGCGTCACATTGCTCATCATAGCGACGACCTGGCTGCTCAACTACATTTTGCGGGCACTGCGGCGGCGCGAACTGCACTACCGCGCACTGTTCAACAATGCCGCCTTCGGCGCCTTCGTTATGGAAGGCGAGCGCATCATCGAGGCCAATCGCACCAGCGCAACCATGTTTGGCATCGGCAACCCGAGCGAGTTGACGGGCAAGCGAATGTGGGACCTCTCGCCCGCGACACAGCCCGACGGCGCGTCCTCCGAAGTGCTCTGTCGGGAGCGGATCGGCCGGGCGGTCGCCACCGGCGCCGATAGTTTCGAGTGGACCCAACAGCGGCTCGACACCGGCGCGCAGCTTTTCGCGGCGGCGGATCTGTCGAGCCTCGACGCCGACGGCAAGACCCTGACGCTCGCGGTCATCCACGACGTCAGCCAACGCAAGCTGATGGACGCGGAGCGCGAGCGCGTGCTCAATGAGCTGCACGAGCTGGCCGCAACGCTGGTGCACATCCAGGATGACGAGCGGCGGCGTATCGGACGCGATCTGCACGACAGCACCGGTCAAACCCTCGCCGCCCTGGAGCTCAGTCTCACCCGTCTGGCGCGCATCATGCGGTCGTCCGCAAATTCTGAGGGCGCGCTGCTCGAGGAATGCGTCGTTCTGGCACGGCAGTGCTCCACCGAGATTCGCACCGCCTCATATTTACTGCACCCGCCGCTCTTGGATGAAATCGGACTGCTGAGCGCGCTGCGCTGGCTTGCCGATGGTCTGCGTCAGCGCAGCGGCATCAAAATCGACCTGGAATTACCCGAAGCCATGGGCCGCTTTCCGCGGGAACATGAATTGGCCATATTCCGCGTCGCGCAGGAGGCATTGACGAACGTGCATCGACATTCGAAAAGCCCGTCGGTGACGATCCGGCTGTTCGAGCAGGACGGCGCCATAATCCTCGAGGTCGATGACGAGGGCCATGGCATTCTAGCTGGCGGCTCGTCGGGCAGGGCGGTGGATGTCAGTGCCTTGGGAGTCGGCCTGGCAGGTATGCGCGAGCGCATGCGGCAGCTCGGCGGAGCGCTGACCGTGAGCAGCAGCGCGCGGGGAACCTGTGTGCAGGCCAGGCTCGCGCTGTCTTCCGCCGCCGCGGCTCGCGCCGACCAGAGCGCGTCGGCATAGGGTAAAGATGAGCAATATTCGCATTCTCATTGCCGACGATCACGAGCTGATCCGGCGGGGGCTGGTCTCGGCCCTCTCGGACCGGCCTGAGTGGAGCGTCGTGGCGGAGGCGGCCGACGGCCGCCAAGCCAGCGACCTGGCCGCCCGCTTGACCCCCGAGATCGCGGTACTCGATCTGACCATGCCTGAGCTCAACGGGCTCGACGCCACGCGCTTGATCCGCGCCTCGTCGCCCAAAACCCGCATATTGATCGTGACCGCACACGAGTCCGAGCAACTGATTCGCGATGTGCTCGACGCCGGGGCCATGGGGTATGTACTGAAGTCGGACGCTGGACGCGTGCTCGTTCAGGCCATCGAGGCGCTGCTCGATGAGCGGCCGTTTTTCACCTCGAAAGTGGCGCGCGTGGTGCTGGAGGGATATCTTCGTTCCGGGGAGGATTCCGTGCCGCAGGCCGCCCCGGGCCTCTCGCCGCGCGAGCGGCACATTGTGCAGTTGCTCGCTGAGGGCAATAACAACAAGGAAGTGGCGCGGGCCCTGCAGCTCAGCGTCAAGACCGTTGAAACGCACCGCAGTAACATAATGCGCAAGATGGAATTCGGTTCGCTGGCAGACCTCGTACGCTACGCGATCCGCAACAAAATCGTCGACGCCTGAAGTCCGGCGCCGCGGCGCCCAAGTACACACTCTCCCCAGCCCCGCTCGGGTATGTCCCCGATGTCGAGCGCTCGTCAGGACGCATACAGTGCGCCACCTCAAAGCACGGTGAGCACCCTTAAGTATGAGTCCATTAATGCAGATTGGCTGGTCGGCATGAGCGTGAATACGGGCGCCGACCGCGCACGCCGATTGGTGTCCCTTAGCGGCGTTGTCAGAAACGCGTTGCCGGAACTGCGCGCGGCCATTGCGGACACGGCGGTGCTACGCGTCGCGATTGATGCGCTGGCGCCGATGGTGGAGGTCAACCCCACCGCCATCCAGCGCGCGCTGCTCAAATTGGTGCTGAACGCGGCCCAAGCCATCCGACAGCCCCCCGGCGTCATCGAGATCGGCGTTGCCGGCGTGATTGGCTCGGATGGCAAAAGTCGCCCATTCGTGCGGCTCACGGTTGCCGATAACGGCATCGGCATGGACATCGCGACCGTTGGCAACTTGGTGCAGCAAATCGCCCAGCCTGCCGTCTCGTGCGGCGCCGGTTTGGGATTGCGGATTGTCCACCGGGCCGTCTGCGCTCATGGCGGGCGGCTGCAGTTCGACAGCCAGCCAGGCGTTGGCACCACGGTGCGCATCGACCTGCCGGCGGCCTCGCAGCAGTCCGGGAATTGCGCGTCCGGCGTCAGCGAAGACGAAGACGATGACAATCACGTGGCGGGGTGCCGATCAACATGAGCAAGACTGCCGCCGCTTTTTCCGAAGGCCGCCCGCCGATCGCGGCCGCGGACCGATTGGCAGAGCTGCGGCGCCAGTATCGGGTGCTCAGCGCCAGCAACCGCACCTTGATCCACTCGGTCAGCGAACATGAGTTTCTCAAGGACGTCTGCCGCGCGCTGGTGAATATCGGCGGCTACCGGTTCGCTTGGATAGGCTGCTTTGGCGCGCACCCCGACCTTGATCCGGAGCCCACCGCATCGGCCGCCTGGGGCAACGGCGCACTCGAGCCGTCGCAGCTCGGAGCGAAGCACGCGCTTGGCGATCAAACGCCGGCGCTGCGCGCGATGTTCGAACGGGCGCCGCAGATCGTGCATGCGATCGAGGATTGGCGCTGGAGCACGGCCTGGCGCGCCCAGGCGCGACAGCGCGGCCACGCCGCGGCGCTGGCCATGCCACTGCTTACCGATGATCAATGCATGGGCGTGCTCGAAGTCTATACGGACCGAAGCGGTAATTTCGAGATGTCGGAAGTGGTGCTGCTCAACGAGATCGCGGCGGACCTTGCTTTCGGGTTGGTGACCATGCGCACGCGCCGCGAGCACGAGCGCCAAAAGACCGACATCGCGCTGCTGACGCGGGTGCTGAAGATGCAGAGCGCGATCAGTTCTGCGGTGCTGCGCATTCGCGATTCCAACAGTTTGCTGGAAGAAGCCTGCCGCGTCGCCGTCGAAGTCGGCTGCTACAACAGCGCCGTGGTATGGAGCGTCGAACCGGGCACCCGCTTCGCGCGGCCAGGCTACCGCAGCGGCAACCCGGTACCCAATGTCGCGCCGGAACGGCTGCCCATCGGTGTCGGCAACGAGCGCGATACCAGTCTGACGGCCCGCGCCATGCGCACCGGCGAGGTCAGCGTGTGCTGCGATCTGACGCGCAGCGAGCCGCCGTTGATCGGGCGCAAACTGCTGCTCGCGGACGGCGTCCGGCTGGTCGTGGCATTGCCGTTCATGGTCGAGGGTGCACCCGTCGGCGCGCTCACTCTGACTTCCAAGAGCTCGAGTCCGGTGGGCGACGTTGAACTGCTGCTGTTGCAGGATATCGCCACTTCGCTGTCGTTCGCGCTGCGCTCGCAGCAACAGGCCGATGCTGCCCAGTATCTCATGCACTATGATCCCCTCACGGGTCTGGCCAAGCGGTCGTTGTTCTGCCGGCGGCTCGACGAATGGCTGCGTGGCCATTTCGATTCCAAACAGACGCCGACGGTGACGGCGCTCAACATCGACCACCTCAATAATTTCAACCACAGCTTTGGCCGGCGCTTCGGCGATCAGTTGTTGCAGCAGGTGGCCGCGCGCCTGCGAAGCCACGTCGGCAACGATGAGCACGTGGCAGATCTCGGGGGCGGTAACTTCGTGCTGGTTGAGCCGGCCTTTGCCAGCGCGGACCAAGGCTTCGCGTCGTTGCTCGACAAGGAAGTCTTCGCACAAGCCTTTCCGATCGAAGGCCGCAGCGTACGCGTCACCTGCCATTCGGGCCTGGCGCGCTATCCGATCGACGGCGAGGACGCCAACACTCTGGTGCAAAAGGCCGAGGCGGCGCTAAAGCACGCAAAGGAAATCGGCGAGCCGTACTTGCACTACAAACTCGATATGCGCCGGGCCATGGCCGAACGGCTGGTGCTTGAGCACAAGCTGCGGGAGGCGATCGACGCGCAGCAGTTCGAACTCGTCTATCAGCCGCAAGTCAACATAAAAACCGGTCACATCGAATCGCTCGAGGCGCTGTTGCGCTGGAATGATCCCGAGCACGGCTTGGTGATGCCGGCCAGCTTTCTGCCGGTGCTCGAGTCTTCCGGCCTGATCATTCCGGTGGGTCAGTGGGTCGCGATGCGCGCCATGCAGGACTGCGACCGATGGCGGCTTCTCGGGCTGCGCCGCCCGGTGCGCGTGGCGGTCAACGTCTCGGCGGTTCAATTTCGCGGCCGCGCGTTCATCGATTTCATGCTCAATCTGGTCAAGGATTGGGCGGGTGATCCGCAGGGCTTCGGCATCGACCTGGAGATCACCGAGACGGCCTTGCTGCAGGACGTGGACGGCGCCAACCGGCAGCTGCGCGAGCTGCGCGCGGCGGGGATTCGAATTGCGCTGGATGACTTCGGCACCGGCTATTCATCCCTCGGCCTGCTGTCGAAGCTACCCGTGGATTTGCTCAAGATCGACTGCAGCTTCATCAACGGTTTACCCGGCGATCACACCAGCATGACGCTCACCCGCACCATCATCGCTCTGGCGTCGGCATTCGGTTTGCTGACCGTGGCCGAGGGTGTCGAGACGGCCGAGCAGTTCGAGCTTCTGCAAGACTTGAACTGCGATCAATCGCAAGGCTATTTTCACTGCCGGCCGGTTCCCGCCCACGAAATTGACAAGCTGCTGGTGCAAGACCGGTAGCGGCAGAGATTGACTGTGGATGCACGCAACGGCAAAACCGGGTCACCATCGTCGCGACCGCACGCCGCGTGCGCCAAGCGAAGCGAAGCGCGCATCCTCATTGTCGATAAGCATCCCTTGGTGCGCGAGGGATTGCGTCGGATCATCGCGGGCGAGGATGACCTACAGGTGTGCGCGGAGACGGACACCGTGAATGGCGCGCGTGCCGCCATCATGGCGACCTGTCCCCACGTGGTTATCGCCGACCTCAGCCTCAATCAAGGCGATGGCATCGAGCTGGTGCGCGAGGTGCGCGCCCATCATCCGAAACTGCCGATTCTCGTGCTGTCCGTACACGACGAGGCCATTTATGCGGAACGTCTGTTGTCCCTCGGGGCGAACGGCTACTTGACGAAGCAAGCCACGATCGAGCAGATTTTGTACTCCATGCGCCGCGTGATCGACGGCGGCATTTGCGTGTCGGAGACTGTCGCCACCAATTTGATTCGAGGATCCGGCGCCGAAGCGAAACATACACCGGCAGACCCGATCGATCGGCTGAGTAGCCGTGAGCACCAGATCTTGAATTTGATTGGAACGGGAATGAGCACTCGCGAGATCGCGCGCTCTTTCAATCTAAAGGTTAAAACGATCGAGTCGCACCGCCAGCGAATAAAGGCCAAACTCAATCTGCGCAGCGGCACTCAACTCGTGCAGTTCGCCATCAAGTGGGTCATTGGCGAGAATGTCGGCGCAACCTCGTAGGGATCGCCAGGCGTTTTTCGCGGACGCGACCCACCGGTTCAGGCCCTGAGCAATTCCAGCAGCGCGGCGGTTACCTGCCGCGGGCGCTCGAGCGTGGCCAAGTGTCCGCACTCCGGCAGCATCACGAGGCGGGAGCCGGCGATTCCTTGCGCCATCTCCGCGGCGCGGTCAGGCGGCGTCAACTCATCGCCATCGCCGACCAGCACCAGCGTGGGACAACGAATGGTGCTCAAGGTGGGCCGCGAATCGATGCGGTTCATGATTGCCGTCTGTTGCCGGATGAATGCCGCCGCCCCCGTTTCCTCGGCCATCAGGCGCACGATCTCCCGCAGCTGCAGATCATTGTGCCGCTGCGGGTGAACCAGCCGCGGAAACAGCAGCCCGGCCAGCTTGGACATGGGCGTGGTCTTAACAAGGTTGATCTGACTGCGGCGATTCTCGGTCTGCTCCGGAGTATCCGGCCGTGCTGTCGTGTCGAGCAGCGCGAGCTTCGCGACGCGTTCCGGCGCCTGGCGCAGAATTTCGAAGCTCAAGTAGCCTCCCATCGAAAGGCCGATCAACGCGAATCGCGGCGGCGCCGTGGCGAGGATGGAACGCGCTATCGCATTCATGCTGTCGTCCCGGCCGTGCTGGGCGATGGTGACCGGACCCACGGTCCAGAGCTGGGGAATCTGCTCGGCGTAAAGCCGCGGTGAGCACGCAAGGCCGGGAATGCAGATGATCGGGAGCAGGGCGGTCATGGTCAGTGCCAAGTAAGCTGCGGAGCGGCGAGCTTAGCTTGGACGCCGGGGCGATCCAAGCTGCCCGCGTCTCTTGCTTACACCCGTGGCATCGATGAAACTGCCCAAACCAAGGGGGGAGCGTGATGGCGGAGGGCGACGGGATCGGCAGGTCCTCGGACACGGTGTCTGAACCGCCAAGCGCCCCTGCGGCTGCGGCCTCACGGTCGATATTCATCAGTTATGCGGCGAATGATGTTGGAACCGCGAACTCTGCCTGTCGGTATTTGGAGAGTCGTGGCGTTAACTGCTGGATAGCGCCGCGAAATGTGAAGCCAGGCGCTCAGTATGCCGATGCCATCGTCCGCGCAATCAATGAGGCAACGGCGGTGGTGGTGGTGATGTCGGCGAGTGCGATGGCCTCATCGCATGTGCGCAGGGAAGTCGAGCGAGCCGCCGCCAAACACAAGCCGATCATCGCATTTCGCATTGATTCGGCGGCGCCTAATCCGGCACTGGAGTACTTCCTGTCGGAATCGCAGTGGATCGATGTGCCGGCTGTGGGGCTTGAGCCGGCCTTTGAGAAGCTCGCCAGCGCCCTGGGCGAGGCGCCCGCTGCAGCGGCGGCGCCGGCGCTGCCGGTCAGCAAGCGTCCCAGCGGAATCGGCCGCCCCAAATCCGCGCGGCTGAGTAGAACCGCGCTCAGCGTCACCGCCGTAGCGACTGCCGCCGTTCTCGCCGTCGCCGCGTTCCTGGTTTTTGGCCCGCCCCGCAGTGCCGCCAATCACTGGCGCGATCCTCTGGCTGCCGCCAAGGTCATGCGCCTCACGGATTTCACCGGAACGGAACAAGCGGCCGCGATCTCGCGGGACGGCCGATTCGTGGCCTTTCTCGCCGACCGCGACGGTCATCTCGATGCCTGGTTGACGGAGATCGGCAGTAATACCTACCGCAACTTGACTGAGGGCCAAGTTGCGCAAATGAGCAATTCCAACATTCGGCCCGTCGGGTTCTCCCCCGATGGATCCTTGGTGACACTATGGACGCGCAGCGCCGACGGCTCCCGGCCCGAAGACATAAAACTGATCGCCGTTCCAATCGGCGGCGGCCCCATACAGTTGTATATCAAGGAGGCGGCGGAGTTTGACTGGTCTGCCGACGGATCCCGCGTGGTGTTTCACCCCGCGGCACCGGGCGATCCCTTGTTCGTGCGCGAGGCGCAAGAGACCACGGCGCACCAGATCTATATTGCGCCGTCCGGCATTCACTGCCACTTCCCCATCTGGTCGCCCGACGGGAAGTTCATTTATTTCGTACGCGGCGAACCCCCCGGGAATTGGGACGTCTGGCGGCTGCAGCCCTCGGGAACCGGACTCGAGCGCCTCACGTTTCACAATACGCGGGTCACCTATCCCGTCATGCTCGATGCGCGGACGCTGATTTATCTTGCCACGGAGGCCGACGGGTCGGGGCCGTGGCTGTATGCCATGGATGTGTCGAGCAAATTCGAGAGGCGCATCAGCGTCGGGTTGGAACGCTACACGTCGTTGGCGGCGAGTGCGAATGGTTCGCGGCTGGTCGCAACCGTCGCCACCTCTCGGTCAGACCTGTGGACCGTCAAGTTCGACAGCAACGGACCGCCGCAGACCACGGCAGTGCCGGTCGTGCCCGCGATTCAGAGTGCGTCCGCGCCGCGCTTCGGGCCGGGCTACCTCGCGTACGTGTCGACCGCCGGCGGCAGGCGCGGGATTTGGAAACTGGCGAATGGTACGGCCAGCGAACTCTGGAACGACCCCGCTGCGGTTCGGATCGGCGCTCCGGCAATCGCGCCGGATGGCCGGCGCATCGCGTTCACCGTCGAGAGCCAGGACGCGAAGCAGCTCTATGTCATCAACAGCGATGGAGGCCACCCGCGGGTAATCGGCGCCGCGCTGAAGCTTCGCGGCGATCTTAGCTGGGCCCCCGATTCGCAGTCGATCGTCGGTGCGATCGAGCGCAATGGCGAACCGCGACTGGCGAGGGTTTCCCTCGATGACACTCCGCCGCAGCCGCTGGTGTCGGAGTACTCGATCGACCCGGCCTGGTCGCCGGATGGAAAATTCGTGGTGTATTCCGGCGCGGATGTCGCCACGACATTTCCCGTGCGAGCCGCGGGCCCTGACGGCCGGCCGTACGCCATGGCGAGTCTGATCCTGACCCGGGGCGCACGCCGGGTTGCGTTTGCGCGCAACTCCGGGTCACTCGTCATCCTGCGCGGCGGTGTCGGCCACAAAAATTTCTGGATGTGGAATCCGCAGACCGGCGCCGAGCGTCAGCTGACCGATCTGCCGTCAAAATTCGAGATCGGCGATTTCGACGTTTCGCCGGATGCGGCGCAAATCGTTTTCGACCGGGTGCAGGATAGTTCGAGCATCGCGCTATTCGAGCGCAGCAAATGAAGGTACCGGTGGATATCGTGCAAAAGCTGGCTGTCGTCGTTTTATTTCTTGCCTCGATCAGCGCGCACGCGGCGGATGCGCCCTTGAACGCGAAGCAGCAGGTGCTGTGGGATCGCCTGAGAGTCGCGGTTGCCGACGTCGAGCAGCATCTCGACGGGGTGCTTGGCGTCGCCATCCTGGATCTGGCCTCGGGACAGCAACTGCTCGTCCATCCGGACGAAGTATTTCCCCAGGCGAGCTCGATCAAGATCGCGGTGCTCGCGGAACTTTATCATCAGGCGGAGCAGTCGGCGCATGGGGTGAACGGCAAGGCGACACTGAAGGATCGCTATGTGGTGCGCGCGGCGGATCTTGTCGCCGACAGCGCCATCCTGGGCGGCCTTACGCCGGGTGTCTCCGCTCTCACCAACCGCGACCTCGCCACCATCATGGTTGCCGTCAGCGACAATTCGGCCACCAATGTGCTCATCGACCGCGTCGGGATGGACAATGTCGTGCATTTGACCGAATCGCTGGGTCTGGCGCACACGCAGCTGCGCCGCAAGATGATGGATCTGGAGGCAGCGGCTCGTGGGCGGGAGAATATCTCGACGCCGCGCGAAATGATGCAGCTGCTGGAACAGCTCTATCGGGGCAAGGTGATCGGGCCGCCGCTGCTCGATGATTTCTTTACGGTGTTGGCGACGGCCAAGGATAGTTTCATACCGCGGGATCTGCCGCCGGATCTCAAGATTGCGAACAAGCCGGGGGAACTCGAAGCGGTGCGCAATGACTCCGGAATCGTGTTTCTCAAGAATCGCCCCTACGTGATTTGCGTCATGACCACGTATCTCGCCAGCGAACGCGCCGGCGAGGAGGCGATCACGCGGATTTCCAGCCTCGCTTACGGGGTATTCGACCGTTTCGCGCGCGCGTCCGACCTGGGCAGGGTGATTTCGCCAGGTAACGGCAGCACGCGCTAGGGATCGAGAAGGCCGACTCCCCGCCAATCATTTGCGTGAACGGCGCACCGGGTTTCGCGCTGCACCCTTGGTTTTTCCTCGCGTCGACCCGCCCTTTTTCTTCTTCTTCTTGGGCGTCGCAGTCGTGGTGCCAAACGGATCGTCGTTTACGATCTTGGGCAGCGCCTTTGCCGCGGCGAGAAACTTTGTCCACGCTTCGGTTTGCGGGGCGGAGGTCAGTACGGCATACAGTTGCGCAAAAGTCGCCCCGGTGCCGAGTTTTACCATCGCGGGAGCGATTTTGTTGATCGCAAACCCCAGGCTCTGGATCCAGGACAGAAACGCCATGCCGCAGCCGGTGCTGATGGCATTTTGATCGGTGTTGTCGGTTTTGTTGACGAAATCCGGCATGCCGCCGTGCGCCCAGCTTGGCGCGGTTGCAAAATCGGCGAGCGCATTGCTGCCCACGATTGCGGCACACCAGCGGGACAGCGCTTCTCCCGTGCTCTGGCCGCAGAGATTCCCGCCCATCGAGCATTCGCTGAGCTCCGCCTCGAATAGCGCCGACTCCCGTGCGGCATTGCCGTACGAGGCGCAAACTTCGATGGCGCCGCCGTTGATGTAGTCGCAGGAGTTGTGGTCCGCGCCGCCGGTGCCGTCGGTCTGCCCGCCCAAGGCGAAGACGATGACGCTGACCGGATCTCCGGAGGTGCCGAATATCGCGTCGTTGTCCGCCGCGACGCGGTCCGCGTCGGCGAGCAGATCCTTGGCATTTTGCAGGGCGGGGGCGCCGAGCGAAGGGTCGACATACACGGTGACCATGGCGACGGCGCTGGTGCCGACGTACTGGGATGTGCCTTTGTAGCTCGGCCACTGCGGCACAGTAATGGCGCGACGAATCGGGTGACTCATAGTCGTTTCATCCTTGAATGGGTCAATCGGAAAATCGTGGAGAAAATATTCCTAAGTAATTAATGAGTCAATTTTTCCAAAGCGCGCGGGTGCTGCGTTGCAATGGCCGGCACATGCGCTAATTGCCCGCGATCACAGCAACATCCTTATTTTCCATGGAGAACTGCTCGAACAAATACCTGTGCATCTCGTTACGGGTGGTTTCGGTAGGAGAAAACTGGCTTTCGAGGAAACTCAAAGTCGCAAGGGCGGTGAGCGTATGTTGACGCGCGGGGGGCATGGCGGGCGGGTACTCGCTGTTTTTGCAGGGAGCAGTCGCAGCGGTCGCATCGACACCCGGCCCCCCGATCAACTCGCCCAGGTTGGGCAATGGCTTGCCGCCGGCCGAGCCTTCCTGCGCCTTTTTCAACCCATACATGAGGCCTGCGCAGCCAAACTTATCAGGATTACTCAGCCAGCGGAAAAGGGCCGGCGCCATGTCGATGAATCCCACATGGCTGCCTGATTGCAGTGCGACCAGCACGCTGTTCTTGTACTTGTTCGGCAGCGGTTCGGCATGTTCTTTATAAGGCACGATGGCATCGGCGGTGCCGGCGATATACATGAAGGGAATGCTGTCGCCCGCGAAGTAATCCGGCGTGAAGAACTGCAGGGGACCCGCCATCGATATGGCCGCGCGAATCCTCGGGTCTCTCAGCTTGGGATCAAGTCCCACCAGTTCGCTGGTAAGGCCTCCCAGGGACAACCCGGCGGCGGCGATTCGATCGGCGTCCACCGCGCCATGCAGTATGTTGTCCGGTTGCTTGGAACGCGCCAGCATCTGATCGATGAGGAAGGACAGGTCGCCGGGTTGATTGACGATGTCGGCGACGGTAGCGCCGCCGGGAGCCCCGCCGTTGGAGAGCGGAAAGTCCACGCTCACGGCCACATACCCGTGGCTGGCCAGAAAATCCAGGAGATAATCGCCCTCCTTGTACTGCGACATGTAGCCGTGGCTGTAAACCACCAGCGGATAGGGAGCGCCTTGCTTGTCCGCCGGCATCCAGATGCGGCCCTTTAGTTCCCGCGATGCACTACCCTTGAAGGCGTGATTGGCCATGGTGGGCCGGGAAGTATCCGTCCAGTCGATGGGCTGATAGGAGACCTGATGAGGACCTCGCTTATAAAGCTGAGCGCTGAGCGCTCCCGCCGGTTCGTCCAATGGCGGATTCAACAGAATGTAGACGCCGATGACCACCACCGCGAGCAACGACAGAAGGATTTTCGACAGCGGTTTCATAAATTTGGGCTTCCTGTTGTGCCGTGACTATAACCCCTCCATGAGCATCGCGCGCATGAGCATCACCCTGCTTGACGGTGGAACCGGCCGGGAATTGCTGCGCATGGGCGCTCCATTCCGTCAGCCGGAATGGTCGGCGCTGGCGCTGATGGAGGCGCCGGTTTTTGTGGCGCGTGTGCACGAGGCGTTCATCGACGCCGGCGCCGAGGTGATCACGACCAATAGCTACGCGATTGTGCCCTTTCACATTGGCGCGGAATGTTTCGTGCGTGATGGAGCGAGGCTTGCGGCCCTGGCGGGGCGTCTTGGGCGGGAAGCGGCCGATGCCGGCAAACGCCGCGTTCTGGTCGCTGGCTCCCTGCCGCCCATCTGCGGTTCGTATCGCGCCGAATGGTTCGAACCCAAGTTTGCGCGGCCAATTCTTGCGACGCTGGTCGACGCCCTGCAGCCGTTTGTCGATCACTGGCAGGCCGAGACCATCAGCTGCATCGAGGAAGCCGAGCTGGTACGTGAGGTGATTGGTCGGGATGCGAAACCCTTGTGGCTCGCCTTCACGCTCCGCGACGACGCCGCTGCACGACTCCTGGAGCCGCAGCTTCGCTCGGGTCAGCGCGTCGTCGATGCGGTGGCGGCCGCGATTTCCTTAAGTGCGCAAGCCATACTATTCAATTGCAGCCAACCCGAAGTCATGGGTGCCGCGGTGAGCATCGCCCGGCAACGAATCGAGGAGTCGGCGCAACCGGGCGCCGCGCGCCTGCGCATTGGTGTGTACGCCAATGCGTTTGCGATCGTGCGCAAGCAGGCGCAGGCCAATTCTGAATTGAGCGAGATTCGCAGCGATCTGACGCCGCAAGGGTACTTGGCCTGGGTGAACGACTGGTTCGATCGGGGCGCGGATATCGTCGGCGGCTGTTGCGGCATTGGTCCCGAGCACATACGCGCGATTCGCGAATCGATCTCAGCGCGCTTCGGCCTCCAGGTCTAGTACGACGTCGGTTACGCCAGCCACTCGGCGGGCGTCGAGCTCGGCACGTCGTTTCGTCGCAGGGTCATTGATCCGGCCGGCGAGTTTTACGACGCCGTGATGGACCTCGACGCCAATAATGCCGGCGGGGATATCATCGTCATGCTCGAGCTCACTTTGAACCTCGTGCTGAATCTGCAAGTCATTTTTCATGGTGTGCGGCCTCCGCGTCCGATTTGCATGCCAGCATGCGGTGCTGGATGGGATCCCGATAGCGGAAGACTCTTAGAGCGGCGTAGGACAAAGCCGCGAATTTGGCATTAGACTAAGCGTTCGACGAACAAAACAACCCTGCGATCGTGCGGTGGCGATCCGCTGGTGGAGGGAGATAGTCCTTGAAGACCCGAATCACGCAGCTATTGGGCATTCAACACCCGATCATTCAGGGCGGCATGCACTATGTCGGTCTGGCGGAACTCGCCGCCGCGGTGTCCAATGCCGGAGGGCTCGGCATCATCACCGGCCTCACCCAGCGTACTCCCGCTGCGCTATCCGCGGAAATCGCGCGCTGCCGCGCGCTGACCGACAAGCCGTTTGGCGTGAACCTCACTTTCCTGCCCATGGTCAATCCCCCCGATTATCCCGGCTACATCAAGGCAATCATCGGCGCCGGCATCACCGTGGTCGAGACCGCCGGCAACAACCCGCAGAAATATCTGCCGGCGCTGAAGGAAGCGGGGATCAAGATCATCCACAAATGCACCTCGGTGCGACACTCGCTCAAGGCGCAGGCCATCGGCTGCGACGCGGTGAGCGTGGACGGATTCGAGTGCGGCGGCCACCCGGGCGAGGATGATGTGCCCAATATGATTCTGTTGCCGCGCGCCGCCGAATCGCTGAACATCCCGTTCGTCGCCTCCGGCGGCATGGCGGATGAGCGATCGCTGGTAGCTGCGTTGGCGATGGGAGCGGACGGCATGAACATGGGAACGCGCTTCATTGCAACCCAGGAAGCTCCGGTGCATCCGCATGTGAAGAATGCCATCGTGTCGGCATCGGAACTGGACACGCGCTTGATCATGCGCCCGCTGCGCAATACTGAACGCGTGCTCGCCAACGCCGCGGTGGACCGGTTGCTCGCCAAGGAGCGCGCGCTCGGCGACAAGCTGACCTTTGCCGACATCGCCGAGGAGGTGGCGGGCATCTATCCGCGGGTGATGCAGCAAGGCGACATGGACGCCGGCGGATGGTCCTGCGGCATGGTGGCGGGATTGATCCACGATATTCCCACCTGCAAGCAGCTGATCGATCGAATCATGGCCGGAGCCGAGAGGCTGATCCGCGGCCGGCTGGAAGGAATGCTGGCCGCGGGCTGAACGCTCGGGCCGGGGGGCAATATGGCTGCATTCGACACGGCGATCACGGAGCAGGAGGGCGTTCTCTCGGGACCCTTCCGCAGCCCGAAACAAATGCTGGCGGTGCAAGCCTATGATGGCCACGCCTCGATCCACGACGATGCCACCGCGCAGAAGCTGGGCTTCAAGGGCGGAACCATCGAGGGGCCGACACACTTCAGCCAGTTTGCGCCGCTGGGGTTTGCCGTATGGGGCACACAATTTCTGACTGCCGGCTGCATTTCCGCGCACTACCGCGCGCCGGCATTCGAAGGCGAGGAAGTGAAGGCCTTCCTGCGGACACCGGCCGGCGGGAGCCGCCAGGCCGACATCTGGATGTTGCGCGCCGACGGCGTCGAGATACTTCGCGGCACGGCATCGGTCGGTCCCGACTTCCCGGTCTCGGCGCTCGATGCGCGGCTCGCGACGCTGGCGCCGCTCGCCGATCCCGTCATTCTCGCCGACGTCAAGGTCGGCATGCGCGCCCCGCGCACGCCGGTCAGAATGGCCATGGATCAGCACATGGGCGCGCTCTATCCTTTCAGCCTGGCGCAGAAACTTAGCAAGATCACCGAACCGTCCGCGCTGTACCGCGGCGCCGACAACGGCTGGGGCCGGCCCATCGTGCCGCTGGAGATGATCAGCGTGCTGATGCAATACAGCTCGCACGCCCATGCATTCAAAACACGCGGGCCGGCCGTCGGACTGTTCGCCGACCAGGAAATCCGGCTGCTGGACGGCCCGGTGTTCGTCGACGAGACCTATGAAGTCGAGCGCGAGATCGTTTCCTTGAGCGGCAGCCGCCGCACCGAGAGCATGTGGGTGCGCGCGACGCTGTTCCAGGCGGGCACCAGCCGCCGGGTGGCGCTGATGCTGCTCAACCTCGCGACCATGAAGGAAACGTACGCGCCCTATGCCATCGAATATGCGGCACTTTACGGCTGACCGCCCCGCATGTTTTTTGCGCATTCACGGGGAGTTATTGCACTAGAGGAGCGTTGAGATGTCGAATACAAAAGACCTGACCCGCCGCGAGTTCGTGGCGGGCGCCGGCAAAGCCACGCTGGGCGCAATGGTGGCGGCTGCGCCGCTGATACTGCCGAGCCGCGTGCTCGGGCGCGGCCAGCGCGCCCCCAGCGACACGGTGAACGTCGCCATCGTCGGATTCGGCGGCATGGGAAGCCAGAACGCGCTCATTCTGGCTCAAACCGACCACATTGGCGCGGTCTGCGATGTCGATTTCGCCTACAGCGAAGGCAGGGTGACGGCAAAACTGGCCGACGCGCAAAACAAACCGCGGCCAGAAGGACTGAAACTCAAGGCACAGTTCGACAAAGCGAAGCGCTATAGCGATTTTCGCGAGATGCTGGCGAAAGAGAAGGGCATTGACGGCGTCGTGGTGGCGACCCCCGACCATCTGCACGCGGTGATCGCGAAGGCGGCGATGGACCTGGGCAAGCACGTCTATGTGCAAAAGCCGCTCACCGCCACCGTGCACGAGGCACGCGTTTTGCGCGAGTGCGCGCTGGCCAATCCCAAGCTGGTCACGCAGATGGGAAATCAGGGGCATTCAAGCGAAGGCGCCCGCCTCATCAACGAATGGATTGGCGCGGGCATCATCGGCCCGGTTCACGAGGTGCACGTCTGGACCAATCGGCCGGTGGTTTACTGGCCGCAGGGAGTGCCGCGTCCGACCGGCATGTCGGCGCCGGAGGTGGCCGGCGCATTCGGCAATCCCTGGACCTTCCGTCATGTACAGGATGTGCTCGCGGGCGCCATGGGCAGCGGCGGCGCGCCGCCGGCGGGTCTCGACTGGAACATGTTTCTCGGGCCGATCGCGGAGAATGTTCCCTATCATCCGATCTACCACCCGTTCAACTGGCGCGGTTGGCTCGATTTCGGCGCAAGCGCGCTGGGTGATATGGGTGCGCATCTCATCGATCATCCGTTTTGGGCATTGGGGCTCACCTATCCGAAGAGCATCGAGGCGACCTCGACGCAGTGGGGCACTTCACCCGTGGCGGCCGATCCCGGCGCCGCACCTGGCGGCCGCCCGCAGCGCAAACCGGTGTCCTATCCGGTATCGACCTGCGTGCACTATCAATTCGCGGCGCGCGGTGCGCAGCCGCCGGTGAAACTATCCTGGTTTGACGGCGGAATTTATCCGCCGCGCCCTGACGTCCTTCCCGATGAGGTCGAGCTGGCGAGCGAGGGCGGCGTGATTTTCATCGGCGAGAAGGGCATTCTCTTGAACGACACCTACGGCGCCAATCCGCGGCTGTATCCGCAGTCGCTCACCGAGGCCGCGGCGCTGGTGCCCAAGAGCATCCCGCGGATCGCGTGGAGTCATGAGCTCAACTGGATCAAGGCGATCCGCGGCGAAGCGAAATCGAGTTCGCCCTTGGAGTATGCGGGGCAGCTCACCGAGACCATGCTGCTGGGATTGGTCGCGCTGCGCACGGGTCAGGGAAAGAAGATCCTGTACGACGGCGAGCACGGACTGATCACCAATAATGCCGACGCCAACCAATACTTGACTCGCGAATATCGCGCCGGATGGGCCATATGAATACCGCCGCATTTTCCTATGTGACCCGGCTCAACACCCAGTTCGCCCCGCTGGATCAATTTTCGCTCAAGATCTCTTCAGCCCATAGGCGTCCCGAATCAGATATTCGGCAACCGCCTGCGGCAGAAAGGGCCGCAGCGCATTGAAGGTTCGCTGAACTGGAGTCGCTCGCGGATAGCGCAACGCCGGCCGGCGCGACTTAAGTATCGACTGCACGGCTCGTATCACCGGTGACAGGTCACGATTCGCCTGCTCGTCGCGGGCCATGATTGCGATGGCCTTCCGCATCGAGTCGAAGTAGGGCGAGGCGGGAGCGCTTGCGGCGGTGATGCGCCGGTTCGCGGTGAAGGCGGTCGCGAAGTCGCCGGGCTCGATCATCGACACCGCGATGCCGAAAGGGCGCACTTCCATGCGCAGCGCCTCGCTGTAGGCCTCGATCGCGAACTTGGTCGCGCTATAGAATCCTTGAAAGGGCACCGCGATTCGCCCGGCGAGCGAACTCATGTTGATGATGACGCCGGCGCGCTGCGCGCGCATCTGCGGCAGCACCGCTCGACAGACGCGATGCGCACCAAAGAAATTGGTCTCGAACTGCGCCTGCGCTTCCGCAGCCGTGGTGTCCTCGATCGCGCCGGCAATTCCGCTGCCGGCGTTGTTGATCACAGCGTCGATGCGTCCGGCTGTGCGGACAAGCTCGGCAACGCAGGCGGCCACCGAGTCATCCTGGGTGACATCCAACCGCAGCATGGTCAACCCGTCCGATGCGTGGGCTTGCGGGAGGCGCGCGGTCCCGAACACGCGGTGGCCGGACGAGGCGAGCGCCTGGGCGATGGCGCACCCGAAGCCGGTACTCGCGCCGGTCACCAGGACCACTTTTGTTTCATTGCTCACGCGATTCCCTTGTGACAACGCTTACGAATGCACGCGCCCGACGCCAACGCACTCTATGCCGACAGCCTCCGGATCCAGTGCGTTGGGTCGAAAATTTATGACTGCTGACACGAACCTGGTGGCTTCCAGTCTGACGCTGTTCCAAAGTCCTGTGCCGAAGCGTGGATGACGAGAACGAGCGATCTCGCGATGTCTGCGCCAGTAACGCTCAATTGCATCGGTCCGTTTGGTGCCACGCTCATCGTCTCTCCAGCATGCGCCCGGTGAATTCCGGCCGGTGTTTCCAAACACTGGACACCTGCGAGTACGTACCATGCCTCGGGCCCAGCGTGCGTGTGTACGCGCGAGTGATCGCTGGGCGCCATGATGGAGTAGGCGATCTCGGCATCGTAGCTCTTGCCGGCTACGAGACTTAAGGGTCCGATCACCGCAATACTGCGGCCGCCTTGCGTCGCGCGGTGCTTCGATCCAAATTCGGAGAGCCATACTCGTCCATCTTCTTCAACGACAATTCCGTTCGGGCTTTTCGCGGCATTAGCGGCCGCTTGGCTTTGGTACGTCTGCAGATGCCAATAGACCGTTGGAGTGCTGAATTTTAGATTCTTGGCAATCCCTATTCTAAAGCAACCGAATTCCGGCCGAGTTTCTCCAGCGGCAATTACCACGCACGTGTGCGCTGCGGCGCCGCTCGTCACATGTGCGGGCCCCTCGCCAGCCACTGTTGGGTTGCCGCGCAACAGTAGCAAAACAATCCCGACGCTGAGAGTCGAAATTCCCTTTGATTTAGGTGCACCGGGTACACCGGAATTCGATGACATGCAGCGCAATTTACGCTCTATTCAAGACCAAAACCGAAGTCCGCAGAATTCTCTCTTCTGGCGGGGTAACGCAGCGGCGCTCGGTGGAGCGCGGGGCAACCTCAATCCGAGCCACCAAGTCGTTTTCCTTGTAAGCTCGCGGCTGCAGAAATAGTTCTTGAGCTGTGCAGCTTCGTCCATCGCGGGAAGGAATCAGGTGCCATGGTGAAACATGTTGGTCTTTTTATCGCAATTGCCGGATTGGCTTTTTCCGCGGGCTTTGCGGTTGCGGAAACCCTCGCGCAGAGCGGTCGCGATCCTCAATTCGAAAATGGCGCGGTAAAGGTGTGGAAAACCCTGGTGCTGCCCAACAATCCCTTGCCGCTGCATCGGCATGAACACCCGCGGGTGCTCATCGCATTGCGCGGCGGATCGATGAAAATTCTGGAGGACTCGGGAAAGAGCGAGCTGCATGAGTGGCAGACCGGCAAAGCCTACTGGCTCGATGCCAGCGCTCCCGGAACTTCTCATCAGGACATCAATGTCGGGGATAAGCCCATCGAAGTCATGGTGGTCGAGCTCAAGAACGAGAAATAGGACCACCAGCGCAACACTGCGGCACGGCGCGTCCCGCCGCGCTCGGCCGCATCGCAATACCAGTCTAGGATGCCGCAAAAAGACTGGCGATTAAGCTTTGGTTATCTCGTGCCGGCGCGCTGCTGCGCCCGCGGCGGCGCGAATATACTGTGGCCATGAAAATGGCTGCCGGCGGCAATGAGAGGTCACTTGTATGATCACGAAGCATCAGACCATGGGTGGAATCGCGGTTGTATTGGCGTTGATATTTCTCCAGCCGGCAATTGCGGCGGCCGACGAAGTCGATCCGCCCACGCGCGTGGCGCGGCTCGCCTATGCCGACGGCTCCGTGTCCTTTCAGCCGGGAGGCACTCAAGATTGGGTGTCTGCGGTCATCAACCGGCCGTTGACCACGGGCGATCAGCTTTGGGCCGATTCGGACAGCCGCGCGGAACTCGAGCTCGATGGCTCCTCATTGCGCTTGTCCGGCCGGACCGCCGTGTCGCTGCTGAATTTGGCGGACGACGTCACGCAGATTCAATTGTCGTCCGGCACGCTGCTGATCCGCGTGCGGCGCCTGGATGACAATGAAACCTACGAGATCGACACGCCGAATCTGGCCTTTTCGATCCTGCGACCGGGAGTATATCGACTGACGGTGGACCCCTCGGGCGCGAGCACCACCGTCGGCGTGCGCAGCGGCCAGGGCGAAGTGACCGGCAACGGCTCGGCATATACGGTGCGCGCCAACGAGGAGGATGTCTTTTCCGGCACGGATCAATTGGCTGAGGTTTCACAATCGCGCGCGCCGCCCGAGGACGCTTTCGATGCATGGAGTACGGATCGGGACGGCCGCTACGAACATTCGGAGTCCGCCCGCTACGTTTCCCCCGATATCGTGGGCTATCAAGATCTCGACGATCAGGGATCATGGCGGCCGACTCCCGACTATGGGAATGTGTGGTTTCCCACCCGGGTGGCGCCGGGCTGGGCTCCCTACCACACCGGCCATTGGTCCTATATTCCACCGTGGGGATACACCTGGGTCGACGATCAGCCGTGGGGATTTGCGCCATTTCACTACGGCAGGTGGATTTGGTTCCATGAGGCCTGGGGTTGGATTCCCACGCCGCCGCGGCCGGCTTTCGGCGTCTATGTTCGACCCGTGTACGCCCCGGCGCTGGTCGCCTGGGTGGGCGCCGGCGCAGGTGTCGCCTGGTTTGCGCTCGGCCCCCGCGAAGTTTACGTGCCCTCGTATCCCGTGAGCCGCCGCTACGTGAACCAGATCAACATCTCGAACACGAACGTCAATACGACGGTCATCAACAATGTTTACAACACGACGGTCATCAACAACAAGACCGTGAACATCACGAACGTGAATTACGCCAATCGCAATGTACGCGGCGCCATAGCCTCAACCACCTCGCAGGCCTTCAGCAGCGCGCAGCCGGTGTCGCGGAATCTGGCGCGGGTGGATGAGCGCGAGCTGGCCAGCGCGCCGGTGCGCGCTTTCGCGCCGGCAACCGTGCCCACGAAACAGGCCGTGCTCGGCGCGGGGCGGCTGGTTTCCGCCAAGCCGCCCGCCAGCGTGGAGACGCGCACGGTCGTCGCGCGCGCTTCGCCGCCGCCTCCGCAACCCGCTTTCGAGCAGCGTGAACAGGCGATTCGGGCGAACCAAGGAAAACCGCTGTCGGTCAACCAGGTCCGGCAGATTCAGAGCAGCGAGCCGTCCCGGGTGGCGCCGGTTCGACTTGCGCCCGCCGTCACTCCGGTCCAGACGGGCGGACTCGCGCCAAGACCCGGCGCTGCCGTTGGCGAGCCGCCTCAGCAGCGGCCGCCGCCGCCGCCGGTGCCGAGCAACCGTGGTGGCCCAAGTCCGGCGCCCGTTGCCGTGCATCCGAACGAGCTTCCCGCGGTGCCGAAGCCCGCCTCCCCGGGCGTGGCAAACACCATGCTCGAACGCTCGCATTTGCAGCAACAGCAACAATTGCAGGCGCAACAGGAACAGGAGCGACAGAGAATTCAGCAGCAGCAGGAACTCGCGCATCAGCAGTTGGAAAAGCAACAGGCGGATGCGGCGCGCAAGGAACAGGCCGCGCAGCAGCAGCGCGCACAGCAGGCGGCCGAGCAACAACAGCAGCAGCGCGCGCAACAGGCAGCCGAGCAACAGAGGGCGCAGCAACAGCAGGCAGCCGCGCAGCAACAGCAGGCAGCCGCGCAGCAACAGCAGGCAGCCGCGCAGCAGCAGCAGCGTGCACAGCAGGCGGCCGAGCAACAGAGGGCGCAGCAACAGCAGGAACTGGCGCGCCAGCAGCAGGCCCGACAGCAGGCCGATGAAGCGCGTAAACAAGAGCTTGAGCAGCAACATCAGCAGCAAACACAGCAATTGGCGCAGCAGCATGCACTCGAGATGCAGCAGCTTCAGCAAAAGCAGCAGGCGGAGCGGCAGCAACAGGAAAAGCAGACCAAACCCGCCAATCCAAAGGACGACAAACGGCCGCCAACTCACTAGACATTTAGATCGAGGGTCGCCGGCCTCAATCCACGACGCGGCGGTAGTCCGGCCCCTGGCTCATCTGTTTGTTGAGACCGAGCGCGCCCAGCAGGTAGTGCAGCGCCGCCCAACCGTGCAGCAGCACCGTCACCAGGATGCCTTGACGCGAGGACAGCGCGAGCGCTGCCCGGCAGGCCTCATGCATGGCAACTCCTGCGGTTGCCGATGCCTCGCCGCCCGGACAGGACGATTGAAACGAGCCGCCCCCGGCAACAGTGCTCGAGCTCATGAGCTCGAAGGATTTGGCGATGGAGCCGGCATCCAAATGGTTGAAATTGAACTGCGCGAAATGATCGATCAGCCAGCCGGTGAACAAAGCGCCGCCGGCAAGGGCTACGACACTCAATAGTACGTAGACGAGGGCAGTCGCGGTCGCGCGCCGGCGCGCCGCGACGACGTTCTGTATGACGCCGAAGGTGGGGCCGAAGGATATATATTGAAAGAATCCGGCAAGCCCCAGAAGCACCGCGGTGCTATGCCAATCGGCCTGCAGGAATGCGCCAACATACAGCGGCAGGCACACGATCAGCGCCAGGGCCGGAACCAGCGCATACCATCTGGCGCTGCGGCTACCTAAGAAATCTGCGATGAATCCCCCACAAAGCAGGCCCACGCCCACCGCGGCGCCGCCGGTGAGCCCGGTCACGACGCCGATGGTCGCATAGTCGAGTTGAAAGCCGCGATTGAAGAACGCCGGTACGAACGCCCAGCTGCCTTGGGCAGCAAAGCTGGAGATGAGCACGCCGGCAACGATGTTCGCGGTCGGCCAGCGGCAGAGCAGCGTGCGCGCCACGCCAGCGAACTCCGCGAGTTCCAGCCGCAGCCAGTTCGAGCTTCGCAGTATGGAGTCGCCGCGCGGCGGCTCCTTCACGTAGCGCTTGATGATGACCGCGATGAGGACGCCGGGCAGTCCGACCACCAGGCACGCCGCCCGCCACCCGTAATGCAGCGCCACGTAGCCGCCCAGCATGGCACTGATGATGTATCCGAGAGAGATTCCGCAGGAGTAGATCGACAATGCGGTGGCGCGCCGCGTCGCGTCGAAATAATCGGAGAGCAACGAGTGCGCGGGCGGGGTGCAGCCCGCCTCGCCGAATCCAACGCCCACGCGCAGCAGCAGCAGTTGCGCGAAATTTGTCGTGAAGCCGCACAATGCGGTCAAACCCGACCACAGCGTCATGACGATGAATATGATGTTCACGCGGTTGAAGCGCTCCGCAAGGCGCGCGATGGGAATTCCGCTGAAGGCGTACAGCGCCGCGAACGCCGGTCCCACCAACAATCCGATCTCGGTATCGGAGAGCTTGAGATCGACCTTCAGTGGTTGACCGATGATGGCGATGAGGGTCCGGTCGGCGGCGTTCAGCGTATAGGCCAGCATCAGCAGCAATGCGACCGCATACCGGTATGCGGTCGCAGTCAACGCACCGTCGCCGCGGTTTGCGCCTCTTCCGTCCACGTGGGCTCGATGTAAAACGGTCCCGGCTTCTCGCGCAGCTGCTCGTATTTGCAGATCTCGGGCTCCGGCCCGAGCGGCGTGGATAGGCCGCGGCGAAACGCCCACTCGCCACGCTCGCTGTCGCCGGCGCGAACATAGCTGCTGATCATGAAGCGCCGATCCGAGTCGCTTGAGTTGGCGGCGGAGCCGTGCACGGTGTAGAGCGTCCAGAGCAAAAGATCTCCGGGCTCCATTTCGCAGAGCACCGCCGTCTCGGGATCCAGTCCGACCCGGCGCAGATCGTCGGCCGGCGTGTGGCCGGTCATGATCGAGCCGTCCTCGGAAAGACCCAGGTAGCCATTCAAGTGGCTCTTCGGGATGATCTGCAGCGCACCGTTGGCGGCGGTCTGCCGATCGATCGCGAGCCCGGTGTTGATGTTTCCGTACAGCAGATTCCGCGTGGCCTGCGAATTGCGAAACCGGGCATCCTGATGGTAGCGATAGAAGGTGTACTTCGCGCCCGGCGGTTTCCAATGAATCTGATGCGCCATCTGTTTGATGTCGCTGCCGAGCAGGGGTTCGAGCAGTTCCAGGTAGCGAGGATCACGACGCATGCGCTCGAGATACGGACTGATCCACGCGGTCCAGTGAGCCTGCAGCAGCACGCGGCGGTTGGCCTTGGGATCGTCGAGTATTTCGAACAGAAGGTTTTTGTCGCGATAAGTGGCGTGATGCTCAAGCGCAATGCTCTGCACCCGGTCGGTTTCGCGCTGAATATGTTCCATGACCTCCGGGGGGAAGAACCCGCGCACCAGCGCGTACCCTTCGGAGAGCAATTTTTCCACAATATCCTGCATGGCCTACCCCATCAGCGCGTAGCTATGCTATCAGGAATGAAGATGCGTGAATCCAATCACGTTTTTGCGCGCCTTGCCCAATATATCTTGGCAACATGCTGTTTCTCGCCGCATTCGCCCGCCTCCGTCCAGCCCGCGACGACCAACCCAACGACTTGTTGGCGCAGCGGCATGCGGCTCTGGGCCATCTGGGCCTGACCGTCATCGCCGTGGTTTTCGTGCTGTTGACGTTCTGGAAGAGCTGATCCCCAAATAATTTGCCCGGCCCGCGCTCGGGATGTGCCCCTGACCCCAGGCGGCCTGCTAGGCTATGTAAATTCGAAAAACATAGCCACGGGCCTATTGCATGACCAGACTCTCTCATATTGCGCTGAGCGCGGCGGCTTGCCTTTTTACGGGTGCGCTGAACGCGCCCTCGAGCCTCTCACAGGAGCGCACGAATGCGCCCGCCGCGGCCAGCATGCAAATGAATCGAATCGGCGCCGTCAAATTGATCATCGGCGACGTGAAGCAGAATCAGGCCTACTTCGAGCAAATGTTCGGCATGAAGGAGGTCGATCATTTCAGCGACCCCGCGCTTTACGATGAGCCCATCATGGGGTTCGAGGACGGCGCGCGCCTGGCCCTGTTCGCGCCGAAGGCGGAAGCGCCGCTCAAGAAAAGCGCTTTTCCCGTTGCGCTTTTTTACACGCCGGATCTGGATGCGCTCATCAAGCGCATGCAGGCTGCGAACTACCCCGTAGAGCGGCTGGATCCTGCGCGCTCGGGCAGCTTCAAAATTGCGATTGCCCGCGATCCCAGCGGCAACGCCCTCGAATTGTTCTCACGGCCCGGCAACTGGGAAGTGGGCGGCGCAAAATTGATCGTTGATGATCGCCAAAAGACGGAAGAGTTCTACACGGCGGTTTTTAGCGCGACCGCAGGTCAACGCTTCAAAACTTCCAGCTACGACGAAGTGCTGATGAATTTCGGGGGCGGCCCGTTTCTCGCCCTGTTTCAGCCGCTATCCGAAGCGCCTCTGCCAAAAAGCAAGTACCCGGTGGTTGCCATTTACACCCAGGAATTCGCAGCGGTGCAAAAGCGCATAGTGGATGCCGGTTTCGGCTACCGCGACGTCGCGACCGCGAGGCCGGAATTGCGCATCATCGTGGCAAAGGACCCCGCGGGCAACGCCGTGGAAATCATACAGCGCGCGCCGGCCGCACCGGGCCGCAACTGATCGCCTCGGCACTCGAGCAATCATTTTCCAAAATTGCGCACGCGCGGATATCCATCTTCCAGCTGGATTCCCAGACTGTTGATGGCCATGGCGGTCATCGCATAGCCGCCGACTGTGTAGATGATCTCGAGCATTTTCGCGGTGTCGTAATGCTGCGTCAGAGTTTTCCAAGCGGCCTCGGACATGAAGGCCTCGCGGCGCAGCTCGTCCGCAGCCTGGAGCAGCGCCCGCTGTTCATCGCTCCAATTCCCGGCGCGCGGTCCTAAGGCGACACTCGCGATCTCTGCATCGCCCAAGCCCGCAGCGCGCGCCAAGACCACATGGTGCGCCCACTCATATTCCGATCTTGCCAGCCACGCCGTGCGCAGAATCAGCAGCTCGCGCGTCTGCGGCGGCAGGCGCGAATCGCGCTGAATGTAGCTGCCGAAGCGCAGGCGCGGCTCGTAGAAGCGGGTGTGAACCACCAGAGTGGCATACAGATTCGGCACCTTGCCGTCACGCAACTGCGGCGCAACCAATTGGCGCTGTTCCGCGGTCATGGCCTCCAAGGTCAGCGGCTTTATGCGCGGCTTTGCGAGGCGCGGCAATTCGGGCGCGGCCGCCGGCTGCGGCGGCTTCAGGTCGGGGGGCATGCGCTCCTGCAATTCCGGATCGAGTTGCACGCCCAGACTGTTGAGCGCCATCGAGACCAATTGATATTGACCGGCGGTGTAGATCGCATCGATGGCCTGCTCCACCGAATATCTTGTGCGCAGCGCCGCCCAGGTCGCATCGCTGATTTCAGTGTCGTAGCGCAGCTCGTCGGTCATGCGAATCAAGGTGCGCTCAAAGTCGCTCAAGTTCGAGCTGGCCGCGCCTGCCGCGATTGCGTGCAGTTCCGCGTCAGTCATATTCACGGACGCCTTGGCGATGCGGGCGTGCTGCGACCATTCATACGGCGCCTGGCACAGCCACCCCATGCGCAGTATCACGATTTCACGATCCCGCGGCGGCAGAGTCGAGCCATTGAGCAGATAGAGTCCGAGTCCGTTCCAGCGCTCAAAGAGCTCCGGGTCGTGCGCCAGCGTCTTGAAAACGTTGTAGTCGGGACGGCCTGCCAGCATCTTATCCTGCGCGGGCGTGCGCCCGTCCTTCCCGACTGGAGGCACGCGCGGCTGGATGAGACGAGGAGAAAACGTTGCCATTGTTTGGTCCTGTTCTTTGCCCATGGCATTTACAGTAAGCAGCGCCAGTGTCAGCGCCGCTGCGCCGACTGAAAGGAGTGCGCGTTTTGACATCGAGTTCATTGGCTTAAGTCATCTTGGCCGATTCCGGTTAGCATAGCGGGTCGCGTGCGGGAGTTGGATAACAATGATTCGATGGATGATTTTGCTCGCAATGATTCTACTGGCTGCGAATGGGCTGGCCGCGGATTCGCCGGCGTACAGCGCCAGGCAGCTCACCGGGCTTCCGGTCGTCGACTGGATCACGAATGGCGGAAACATCTACAACCAGCGCTATTCGCCGCTTGCCGAGATCAATACCGGCAACGTGGCAGCGCTGAAGGCTGAGTGGCGGACGCATTTGAACGGATCCGGCATGGGACCGCCATTTTCCGGCGAGGCTCAGCCCATCGTGCAGGACGGCGTGATCTACATCTCCACGGGAGCCGATGATGTTTTTGCAATCGACATCGAAACCGGCAGGCAGTTGTGGGTGTACCAAGCGCACCTGGACAAAACCATAACCACGGTGTGTTGCGGATGGGTGAGCCGCGGCGTCGCGATCGGGGAAGGAAAAATCTTTCTGGGACGCCTCGACAGTAAAATCGTCGCGCTGGATCAGCGCACCGGCAAGGAATTGTGGTCGGTGCAGGCGGAGCGTTGGCAGGACGGTTACACGATCACCAGCGCGCTTCTTTACTACGACGGCATGATCATCACCGGCTTTGCCGGCGGCGAACACGCCTCGCGCGGCCGGGTGCGCGCGTTCAGCGCCAGGACCGGCAAATCGCTGTGGACATTTTTCACGGTTCCAGGACCCGGAGAATTTGGCCACGATACCTGGCCGGAGGACAATCCATCGTGGCAGTACGGCGGCGCCACTGTCTGGCAGACACCCGCCGTCGACCCCAAGCACGGGCTGATTTATTTTTCCACCGGCAATGCAGCTCCTGACTTCAACGGCAGCCTGCGCAAAGGCGACAATCTCTTTTCGGTGTCGATGGTCGCGATCGAGGCGAAGTCCGGCAAATATCGATGGCATTTCCAGCAAGTGCATCACGACTTGTGGGATTACGACTCGCCGAGTCCGGTCGTGCTGTTCGACGCGAACTACAACGGCCAACCTCGTGAGGCCATCGCGGAAATCGGCAAGACCGGCTGGGTGTATATTCTGGATCGCGTGACCGGCAAACCGCTCATTGGCATCGACGAGATGCCGGTGCCGCAGGAGCCCCGGCAGAACACCGCGGCCACACAGCCGTTTCCCGTCGGCGATCCGGTGGTACCGCATGAAATCGACATTCCACCCGCGGGGTTTCGTCTGGTGAACGAGGGGCGGATTTTTGCGCCCTACTGGGACAAGGCCGTGGTCGCAAAGCCCAGCCCGTGGGGCGGGACCAATTGGCCGCCAAGCTCTTATGATCCGCGGCTTGGGTTTCTCTTCGTTTGCGCCAACGATCAAATGGGACGATTCATGGTGGGGCCGTCACAGGAACCGAAGCCCGGCGCCCCCTTTACACAGGGCTTGTTCGGCTTCTCCGACATCCCGCTCAACGGGATTTTTGCGGCCGTCGATATGCGCACCAACACGCTCGTCTGGCGCCAGCGCTGGAAGGACAGCTGCTACAGCGGCTCGACCGCCACGGCGGGCGACATCGTCTTTACCGGCCGCAACGATGGGCGCTTCGTGGCGCTCGATTCGCGCAACGGCGATGTGCTCTGGGAATTCCAGACCGGCGCGGGCGTGAATGCCACCGCCAGCATATTTCAATACAAAGGCCATCAGAAGGTCGCGATCATATCCGCGGGCAACAATTTTGCCGGCAGCCCGGCGGGCGACAGCCTATGGTTGTTCTCTCTCGATGGCACATTACCGCCTTCCGAGCCGCCCGCCGCGCTTGCGGCCAAATCGACGGCGGTGAGTCTTAAAGGCGGGGATGCTGCGGCCGGAGCTCAAGTATTCGTGCACTATTGCGCAGCCTGTCACGGCGAGGAGGGCAAAGGCGGCCATGGGGCGGGACCTGATATCACCAAGGTGGCGGCGCTCGAGCTGGTGGCAAACACGGTGATTTCCGGCAAGAACAATATGCCGCCGTTCGCGGCCGCGCTCACCTTCGCGCAAATCAGGGATGTCGCGGCTTTTGTGGCCACGCAGCTGGGCAAGTAGTGCAATGCATCATTCACCCGGTTTGCGCATCATTCGCAAATCCTCCTTCACTGCCGCTCCCTGGAAGAACGGCGGCGGCATCACCTACGAGGCGATCCGCGTGCCGGCGGGCGGCGATGAGTTTTCCTGGCGCGTGAGCGTGGCGCACATCGATGCCTCCGGCCCGTTCTCGGAATTTGCGGCCCATAACCGCAAAATGGTGTTGCTCAAGGGCGCCGGACTCACACTTGAATTTGCCGATGGGCAACAAAAGGTACTGCGGCAACCGGGCGATTTGGCCGAGTTCGACGGTGCCATGGCCACTCACTGCGAATTGCTGCAAGGACCCTGCGTCGATCTGAATCTCATGGTGTCCAAGTCGGCGCAAGCCGAGGCTCGCGTGGAACGCGCCGTTGTTGAGCTTGCGGTACAGGCCGCGCCGTTCGAATCCAAGTTGATTTTCAGCATTGCGGAACCACTATTGCTGACGGGGGACGCGGGCGAGATCCTGCAGCTCGCACCCTGGGATCTTGCGGTGCTGTCGCGATGCGGCGCGCGAATCAGCAAAATACCGGCTGGAAATTTATCTGCGCCGAACGCCGTGTTTTTTGCGACCATAAGCGATCGATATGAATGATCTACGTGAAACGATAAGAGACCACGGCACGTGGCCCGAAAATCAAGCGGTAAAGCGCTTGCTGCATTCCCTGGAACTCACCGGCGGCGCGCGCCACCGCGCGGTTGCCGTTGCGATGTCATTGGTCGAGGGTGCGCGCGCGCGCCGCGACGAGCGGCCGTTCCTGGACGCCTTTTTGCAGGAGTTCGGCCTGTCGAATCAAGAAGGCATTGCCCTCATGTGCATTGCCGAAGCGCTGCTGCGCATCCCCGATGATGCCACCGCCGATCGGTTGATCGCCGAAAAACTCGCGACCGGGGATTGGTCGTCTCATTCGGGCCAGTCCGAATCGCTGTTCGTCAATGCCTCGACCTGGGGATTGATGCTCACCGGCGGAATTCTGGAGTTGGACCCGGCCATCAAGACCGATACCACAACGTGGATGCGCAAGCTGACCCGCAAAGCGGGCGAGCCTCTGGTGCGTCTGGCGGTGCGCCGCGCGATGCGCATCATCGGCGGCGAGTTCGTGGTGGGCCGCAGCATCGAAGAAGCGCTGGCGCGCAGCGCCCGCGAGCCGGAAGTTGCGCTGTGTTCCTTCGACATGCTGGGGGAGGGCGCGCGAACGCTCAAGGATGCCGAGCGCTATCTGAAGTCATACCAGCATGCCATCGAGGTCATCGGCGCGGCGGCTGCAGGGCGCGCCCCGCATGAAGCATCGAGCATCTCGATCAAGCTGTCCGCCTTGGAGCCTCGCTACACGCTGCTGCAGCATGAGCGCGTGATGCGGCGCTTGGTGCCCCAGACCCAGGCTCTGGCGCGTCAAGCCGCCGCTTTGAACATCCAGCTCACCATCGATGCGGAAGAGGCGGACCGCCTCGACCTGTCACTGGATGTCATCGAGGCGCTGGCGCAGGACGCCGCCACCAAGGACTGGCCAGGCTTGGGGTTGGCGGTGCAGGCTTACGGCAAGCGCGCCCTGGATGTCATCGACTGGGTGGCGGCGACGGCTGCCCGCCACGGCAGGCGTATGGCGGTGCGCTTGGTGAAGGGCGCCTATTGGGATTCGGAGATCAAGCGCAGCCAGGAGCGCGGTCTTGCAGGCTACCCGGTGTACACGCGCAAGGTCACCACCGATGTGTCCTACCTCGCCTGCGCGGGGCGCCTGTTCAATCACGCCGACACGATCTACCCGCAGTTCGCCACCCACAACGCGCATAGCATCGCATCGGTGCTGGAGCTGGCGCCCGCAAAAGCGAATTTTGAATTCCAGAGGCTGCACGGCATGGGCCGATTGCTGTACGCAGAGGCAGCGCGCAAGGTGGCTAACTTTCCGCGCGTGCGCGTCTATGCCCCGGTGGGCGAGCACAAGGATCTGCTGGCGTATCTGGTGCGGCGGCTCTTGGAAAATGGCGCCAATACGTCGTTCGTGAACCGCTTCATGGATGAGCAGGTGCCGGTGGCCGATATTGTCCGCGATCCCATCTCGGAGCTCGAGCGCTTGGAATCCTTCGCCCATCCGCGGCTGCCGATCCCCGCGGCCCTGTATGCCGAGCGGCGCAACTCCCGCGGGATGGATCTCGGCGATCCGCGGGAACTGCAAGCGCTGCGCGAGGAGCTGTCGGTGCGCGGCACTGCGGCCTCCGGACCCATCGTCAACGGCAAGTTGCTGCCCGGCAATGCGCATGCCGTCAGCAATCCCGCGGATCGCCGCGAGCAGGTGGGCACGGCGCGCGATGCCACGCCGGATGAAATAACCAAGGCATTCGACGCGAGCGCCCTGGCCCAACTGGAATGGGATCACATCGGCGGCGATGCGCGCGCCGCCTGTTTGGAAAAAGCGTCGGATCTGCTCGAGGCAAGCCGCGGGGAGTTTCATCAGCTGTTGGTGCGGGAGGCGGGCAAGACCTTCTCCGACGCCATCGCCGAGGTGCGCGAAGCGGTGGATTTCTGCCGCTACTACGCGCTGCGGGCGCGCAAACAGTTCGCGGCGCCGCTCAACCTCGAGGGTCCCACCGGGGAATTGAACGAGCTTTCCCTGCAGGGCCGCGGCGTGTTCGCCTGCATCAGCCCCTGGAATTTTCCGCTGGCGATCTTTGCGGGCCAGGTGACCGCCGCGCTCGCGGCGGGCAACGCGGTGGTGGCAAAGCCGGCCGAGCCCACGCCCTTGATTGCCGCGCGCTTCGTGCGGCTGCTGCACGAAGCCGGTGTCGCACCTGAGGCGCTGCAACTGGTGCCGGCGCGCGGGCGCCTGTTCGGCGAGATCGCCTTTGCCCATCCGGCACTCGCCGGTGTGGCGATGACGGGCTCGACCGCAACCGCATTGACCATCAATCGCGCGCTGGCCGGGCGCGGCGGAGCCATCGTGCCGCTGATCGCCGAGACCGGGGGTTTGAACGCGATGATTGCGGATTCAACCGCGCTGCCCGAACAGATCGTCGATGACGTGGTGAGTTCGGCATTCATGAGCGCCGGACAGCGCTGCTCGGCGTTGCGCCTGTTGTTCCTGCAGGAGGAGATCGCCGACCAGGTCCTGGAGATGATCGCGGGCGCCATGGATGAGCTGATCATCGGCGATCCCTCCAAGCTCGAGACCGACATCGGGCCGGTGATCACCGCAACGGCGGCGCAGGACTTGATGCAGCATGTCGAACGGATGCGCAAGGAGGCGCGCATCGTCAAGGCATGCGAACTGGGCGCAGAGCACGCGCACGGCAGTTTCGTCGCTCCGCATCTGATCGAGCTTGAAAACGCGGCGCAGCTCATGCGCGAGGAGTTCGGGCCGATCCTGCACGTGGTGCGCTACCGATCCACCGAGACGCGCGAGGTGCTCAAGGCCATTCGCGCCAGCCACTACGGCCTGACGCTCGGCGTGCAGACCCGCTTGGAGTCGTTCTGGCGCCAGGTGTTCGCGGAGACGTCGATCGGCAACACCTACGTCAATCGCAACATGATCGGCGCGGTGGTGGGCGTTCAGCCCTTTGGCGGCACTGGATTGTCCGGCACCGGTCCCAAGGCCGGGGGTCCGCATTATCTGTCGCGGTTCGCGAACGAGCGAACGCTGACCGTCAATACCACGGCCACCGGCGGCAACGCCGCGCTCTTGAATCTTGGGGGTTGAGCCCGCCACGATGCCCGTGGCACCTGCGCGCGCAGGACCTGCATCGTATTGGCGGCTGGTCCCCGGTGATGTGAATGGCTTCTTGGGGTTGGTCGTCGATAATTTGTCCGTGCTGGCGCTGCTCGCCGCGGTACTGATCGGCGGCTACGGGGTGCCCGCACCCATTGTGTTCGGGCGCATGTTTCCGGGCACCGCACTGGGCGTGCTCTTGGGCGACCTGATCTACACCTGGCTGGCCGTGAGGCTGGCGCGCCGCACCGGCCGCAGCGATGTCACGGCCATGCCATTCGGATTGGATACGCCGTCCACCATCGGCATGGTGCTCCTCGTATTGGGTCCGGCATTCGCAAAGTTTCGCGCCGCCGGCCTCGATCCGACCGCCGCGGGCCTTGAGACCTGGTATCTCGGCATGGCCGCAACCGCGAGCATGGGAGTCATCAAGCTGATCCTGTCATTCGCGGGCCGTGGGGTGCGGCGGTTGATTCCCACCGCGGGACTCCTGGGTTCATTGGCGGGCATCGCCTTGATGCTGATCGGCTTCTTTCCCATGGTGGATTTGCTGCAGGTGCCCATCATCGGTTTTCTCACCCTGGGGCTGGTGCTGTATGCGTTGGTCGCGAAGGGGTCGGTTCCCGGCGGCTTGCCGGGCGTGCTCTTTGCCGTGATCGTGGGGACCTTGCTGTATTACGCCTTGGGCCACCTAGGCCTGCCCGGCATGCAAATTCCCGCGCCCGCCATGCCGGTGCTGCGCCTGGCATTTCCGCATCCCGATGTCGGGATTCTTCAGGGCTTCGCGGCTCTCCCGGATTATCTGCCGCTGATCATTCCATTTGCGCTGCTGACGGTGGTGGGCGGCGTGAACAACACCGAGAGCGCGCGCGTCGCCGGCGACGATTACGATGTGCGCAGCATTTTGCTCGCGGAAGCGGCGGCGACGTTCTTGGCGGGCATGGCCGGCGGTGTGGCGCAGACCACGCCCTACATCGGCCATCCGGCATTCAAGGAAATGGGCGCACGTTCGGGATACACGCTGCTCACGGGGATTTTCATCGGCGTGGGCGGCATGCTCGGCTTCATTGCCAACCTGATCGAGCTGGTGCCGCTCGCCGTGCTGGCGCCGGTGCTGGTGTTCCTGTCCCTCAACATCACCGTGCAGGCATTCACCGCGGTGCCCGCGCGCCATGCCCTGGCGGTGGCGATCAGCTTTTTCCCCTCGATCGCGCGTCTATTGACCATCGAACTCAGCGACCCACGATTCGTCGCGCCTAAGGTTTTCGCGCAACAGCTCACGGCGCCCGAGCACGGTTTGCCTACCTTAAGCGTCATCGTCGCGCTCGGTAACGGCTTCATCATCACGGCGACGATCTGGGCGGCGTTCGTGGTCGAGATGACCGAGCAACGGCTGCGCGCCGCGGCGGCCTACTTGGCGGCCGGCGGGCTTTTGAGTTTTTTCGGCATCATTCACTCGGTCCGGGTCGACGGCAGCGCCTATGCGCTGTGGCAATTGCAGGGCACCGCGCGCAATGTGGCCATCCAGTTCTGTGCGGCGTACTTCGTGCTCGCCGCGGCGTTCTTGTTGCTGTCATTGCAGAAGAAAACGCCTGTCGGCAGTGCCCCTTAATACCCGCGTGGGCGGACTCCTACGAAGTCAGCGCGCCAGCCGCCGCTTGAGATGCGCGCGCAGAGCGGCCAGATGTTCGCTCGACAATTCGCCGAGCATGCCGTGCCGTTCCTGCGGGATGTGCTCGACGACGCCGGTGCCCGCGCCGAACACGTAGTGCTCGAACAAAGCGCCCCAGGCGCGCCGCGTCGCGGGGGGCAGGGCGCGGATGCTCAATATTCCGTGGACCAGTGCGTCGAACGCCGAGTCGGCGCTGGCGGTATCGCTCGCCAAATCATGCCACCAGTAGTTCACCAGCACATTGAACGGCTCCAGCGACTCGACGTGATGCCACCAGAGCGGCGGAATGAAAACCGCATCACCCGGCGCCAACTCGGCCGTTTGCGCCGCGGACAATGCGTCGCGAAATTTGGGATACCGTTTAAAGTCGGGATGGCGCAGCGAGACCAGGCTCATCGCGGCCCCCGTCGGGGCGAAATCGAGGGGACCGATGTACAGGTTCGAAATCTGCTCCGGCGGGAACAGCGTGAAGCGCCGGCGGCCGGCAACTACGCAGCCGATGTTGTTCCATTCATCGACATGAGTTGGCGTGGTGATTTGATTGCCCAGCCAGATGCGCGGCAGCACCTCGTCGGCGACCAGGCTCAGATGGTTTTCCGCGGCGAAGCCCGGCAGGCAATCGCGGATGAGCGCGCTCTGTGCCGCGACTGCCGGCGACTTGGGAAATTGCGCATAGCGCAGCACCTGTTCGGCGACCGCCGACAGCGGCAGGCGATTGCGGTGGAAATTGAATCCGCTCATCGAGTCGTTGTAGAAAATCTGGCCGTCGATGGCCGGCGCCGTCAACAGCGCATCGACCGCGGCGCCGCTGTCGAATCGCTGCAGGTAGCGGACCGCTGCCGCGGGCGACTCAGCGGCCGCGCGAACCGCGGGCCAGTCGTTCACCAGGCCCCTGAACACGGCCGGCCGCTTCTCCGGCAGGACATCGCGCCGGATGGCGGCGGCGTCGAGTCCGACGAATTCGCGGATTGGCGAGGCTGTCACCAGAAATACACCTGCAGGGATTCGCCGTTGCGGCGCGCCGGAATGTCATTCAAGACCTTGCGGTGATCGCGGTAGTTCGCGGCGCTGCGGTCGAGGAGGTTGTCGATATCGGCGACCCGATAAGCATTCTCCTTGCCCTGCGGAGCATGCAAGGCGCCCGGATCCGGAAATATACCCATGCCGGCCATGATCGAATACCACGAAAACACCGGATAACCGCGGCCCAGCATTTGCTTGCGAACGGGAGGCGCGATGCCCTTGCCGGACATCCAGAGACTCAAGAGCTGCTTGAGCGGCTCCGACAGGTTCAGGTTTGCTGCGTTGGCGCGCCAATAGTCGGTATCGGTGCGGCTATTGGTCTTGTAGTGAGTCACGATGTAGTCGCGCGTGCCTTCGAAATGCTCGTTGACGCGCGTGTTGAAGCGTTCGTGTGCCGCCTCGCTCAAGTCCCCCAGCAGCAGCGCTTCAGTGAATGCCGCCGCGGTCTGCTGGATGAAGAGCAGCGCGGTCGCTTCCAGGGGTTCTATGAATCCCTGCGACAGTCCCACCGCGAGGCAGTTTTTGTTCCAGTGCTTGGTCACGCGTCCGATCTTCATCTTCAGGTGCCGCGCCGCAGTGTCCGAATCGAGCAATCCCAAGCGCTCGCGCAGCTCGTACTCCGCCTGATCCGCCGTACAGAATTGCGAGCTGTAGACGTAGCCATTGCCGAAGCGCTGGGTCAGCGGAATCCTCCAGGCCCAACCATGCTTCATGGCGGTGGACACGGTCTCCGACGGCACTGCCTCGCCGATCGGTGTCGGCATCGCGACCGCGGCGTCGTTGAACAAATTCTCTGCAAAACTGACGAATGGAGTCTTCAAGGCCTGGTTGATCAACAAACCTGCAAAGCCGGTGCAGTCGACGAATATGTCCGCGGAAATCTGCTCACCTTCTTGGGTGCTTATCGATGCGATGTTGCCATGCGCATCGAGATTGGCGTGCGTCACATGCGCGGGCTGGTAACGCACGCCGCGCTGCAAGGCCTTCTTGTGCAGGAACTGCCCCAGCAGGACGGCATCGAAGTGATAGCCATGCCAGATGTCGAACGGGAAATGTTCCGCCGGTTTGGGTGCAAGATTCCTTCTCGCAAGGCGCGTCGCGATGAAGAAGCGGTCCGGATGCGCGCACACATCGGCGCCGTTGACGCGCGCGTCGACATTGTGGACGAATTGCGTCATGGTCAGGTTGTCGAGCATGGAGGCAAACGGATGAAAGTAGCTTTCGAATCCGGGCTTCGTCGACCAACCGTCGAATGTGATGCCGCATTTGTAGGTGGCATGGCATTCGGGCATCCATTCTGATTCCTCGATCCCCAAGCTATCGAAGAATCCGCGCAGCCACGGAGTCGATCCCTCGCCGACGCCGATGATGCCTACCGTGGGGGATTCGACCACAGTGATCTCGACGCCTTGCTCGATGAGCGAACGCGCAAGAATCAGTGCTGTCATCCAGCCCGCCGAGCCGCCGCCCACCACGACGATGCGGCGTATCGCGGTCGGCAAGGCAGAGGTCCGCGCCGGCGCGCGCGCCGATTCCGCGGCCGTACGGTTGTAGACGGTGGCGGTAGCGGTATCGGCAGCTGTATCGGTATCGCTCATGGTGTCCCTCAAGCGGCGGCCAACAATTGACGCAGCGGTTGCAGCCATTCCAGGGCGCTGCCCGGAACCAGCAGCTGGATCGAGGCGCCGCTGCTGCGGGCGATGCCGCGCACGCCGAGCGTTGCGAGGGCGCGCTCGTCGATGATCTCGGGCCGGCCGGTGCGGACCAGCAGACGCCCAGCCAGCGCTTCGACCTCGAGCACATTGTTGCGGCCGCCCAGCGCGGCCAGTATTTGCGATGCATCGCGAGACGCATCGCGAGACGCAGCGGCGATGCTCGGCGCCGGCGGAGCGGCGGCCGGAACATCCGCGCGCAGCGCTTCGCGGATTTCCCCGGCGACCTGGTCTGCGATGGGGCCGAGCACCACCTGCAGGCCCTGCGTGGCCGAGCGCAGAATGCCGCGCGCGCCCAAGCGCTTGAGCGCGCCCTCGTCGATCGCGGCGTTGTCGCTCAACACCAGACGCAGGCGCGTGGTGCATGCCGCGACTTCCGCAAGATTGCCGGCGCCGCCGAGCGCCATCACGAAGGCCCTGGCGCGGGTGGCCGCGGCCATGGGGACGGCCGGCGCCGCATCCGCATCCTCCGCATCGCGTCCCGGCGTCGCCAGGTTCCAGCGTACGATGCACACACGAAACACCGTGTAGTACAGCCCGAAGTACACCGCGCCGATCGGCAGCAGCAGCAGCGGGCGCTGCGCGCGGCTGAAATTCAGAATGTAGTCGAATAGCCCCGCCGAGAAACTGAATCCGAGGCGCACACCGAAGAGATGCATGACCACCATGGACAGCCCGGTCGCGATGGCATGCAGTGCATACAGCACCGGGGCAAGAAACATGAAGGTGAATTCAACCGGCTCGGTGACTCCGGTCAGGAATGAGGTCAGCCCCAGGGACAGAAGCAGGCCTGCGACGCCCGCACGGCGCTTGGGTTCTGCCGTGTGGTACATGGCGAGGCAGGCCCCCGGCAGGCCGAACATCATCACGGGAAAGAAACCCGACATGAATGCCCCCGCGGTCGGATCGCCGGCGAAGAAGCGCTTCAAATCGCCGGTGGCTCCATGGTAATCCCCAAGAATGAACCAGGCGAAATTATTGAGAATGTGATGCAGTCCGGTCACGATCAAAATGCGATTCAAGACGCCATAGGCGAACAGGCCGAGCGAACCCGCGCCCAGGATGGCTTGACTGGTGGCGTCCATGCCGCGTTCCAGGTATGGCCAGGCATAGCCCACCAGCGCCGCCAGCAGCAATCCCGCAACTCCACTGACGATCGGCACGAAGCGCCGGCCGCCGAAAAAACTCAGGTAGCTCGGCAATGTGATGTTGCTGTAGCGGTTGTAAGCGACACCCGCGATGACGCCCGACAGCAATCCCACCGGAATGCTGAGCTTGGCGAGGGAGCCCGGGGCCGCGTGCAGCATGGTTTCGACCGCGCGAATGGTGACCAGGTAGCCGACCACGGCGGCGAGACCTGCGGCCCCGTGGTTCTCGCGCGCGAGACCAACGCCCACGCCCACCGCAAACAACAGCCCGAGGTTCGAGAAGATCGCATCTCCGGCGGCGGCCATTGCCGCCCAGTTCAACAAGTCGGGTTGGCCCACGCGCAACAGGAGACCCGCAATGGGCAGCACGGCGATGGGCAGCATCAGCGCGCGTCCCAGTTGTTGCAGGCCTGCAAACCGTAGTTTCATGTTGGTTCTCCCACATTGGCGATCGTCTTCTCGACCAGGGCGCGCACGTCGCCTGCAGAGGCGAGATCGAGGCAGCGCATCGCGAGTTCGCGGCACTCGGGAATCCGCAAGCCGCGGATTTGACGCTTGAGCGCAGGGATGGCCGACGGTATCACCGACAATTCGCGCACCCCCAGGCCCAGCAGAATCGGCACCGCCTGCGCGTCGGCGGCCACTCCGCCGCACACCGCAACCAGCTTTCCTGCCGCGACCCCGGCACTCGCGGCCGACGCGATGAGCTTGAGCACCGCGGGATGCAGCGCATCGGTACGGCGCGCAAGCTCCGCATGGCCGCGATCCATCGCCAGCGTGTACTGGGTCAGATCGTTGCTGCCGATCGACAAGAAATCGACTTCGCGGCCGATGAGCGCCGCCGTCAGTGCGGCTGCCGGCGTCTCGATCATCGCACCCAGTTCGATGCGGCCCTGCCGCTGAAGTTCGCGCGTGATCTCATCGACGATGCCGCGCACGGCGCGGATTTCCGCGGCGTCCGTGATCATGGGTATCAGCAGCCGCACCTTGCCGAATGGAACGACGCGCAGCGCCGCGCGCAGCTGGGTGCGCAGCAAGTCGGGACGCGACAGGGCGGTGCGCACGCCGCGCATGCCGAGCGCCGGGTTCTCCTCGTGCGGCAGCGGCAGGTAGCGCAGGGGTTTGTCGCCGCCGACGTCCATCAGCCTCAAGATCACCGGTACATCGCCGAGCGCATTCGCGATGCCTTGGTACGCGGCGAGCTGTTCGTCCTCGGCGGGCGCAGTCTCGCGGCCTAAGAACAGGAATTCGGTTCGCAGCAACCCACAACCTTCGGCGCCGTTCAGCGCGGCGGCTGCCGCGTCGGCACTGTTGCCCAGATTGGCGAACACCTCGACGCGAACGCCGTCGAGCGCGCGGCACTCGGTCCGCGCAGCGGCGCGCAGCGCGATCCGCGCCAGGCGGCGCGATTCAACCGTGGCGCGCGCCTGCTCGATTTCCTGGGGCCCGGGCTTGATGTGCAGCAGGCCGGCGTCGGCATCGACGATCAAAGTCGAGCCGTCGGCGATCTCCCGCAGTCCGGCGCCGAGGCCGATCAGCATGGGAACTTCCATCGCCGCAGCCAGAATGGCCACATGCGAGGTCGTGCCGCCGGCGCTGAGGCAGATGGCGGCGAGCCGCTGGCGATCGAGCGCGGTGATCTCCGACGGCAGCAGATCATCGGCGATCAGTATCGCCTGCTCCGGCAACGGCATGATCAATGGCCGCGCCTCGCCGGCCAGCGCCAACAGCACGTGCGCTTCGACGTCGAGCAGATCGTCGGCGCGCTCCCGCATGCGTACATCGTCAAGCGCCTCGAGCGCCGCGATCGATTGCCGCACGGCGCTGCGCCAGGCAAAAGCGGCGCTTTTACCCGCGGCAATGAGTTCATGCGCGGCGTCCTGAAGCGTGGAGTCGCGCAGGAATTCGAGATGCGCTTCGATGATTTCGCGGCGTGTTGCCCCGCCCGTGGCGGCCACGCGCTGCAGCCGCAAGCGAACGTTGGCCAGCGCGCGATCGAGTTCGGCGACCTCCTCGGCGGAATTTGCGCCGTGCTCGACCACGTCGATCTGGCGGCGTTCGATCCGGGTCGCCCTTCCCACCTCGAATCCGCCGACGGCCTTGATGCCATTGAGTACACCCGCATGAGTGCTCAGCGCCGGCGCTGCTGCGCCCGGAGCCGGCTGCGCAGCGCCATGACCCGCCGCCGCATCCATGGCCATCGCTTCCTCGATTCCGGCCAGCACGCCAGCAACGGCCTGCGGCGCATCGGCGCCGGTCGCCTTTATGGTCACAGCATCGCCGTGGCGCACGCCGAGGGCCATGATTGCCACGACGCTGCGTGCATTGGCGCTGCGGCCATGCGCATCAAGGGAAACCTGCGCCGCGAACAGTCTGGCGCGATTTGCCAATAGTGCGGCCGGCCGCGCGTGCAGTCCCTGCCGCAACGAGATTGAGACGGTTTCACTGAACATGGGTTGCGCGTCCGATGGCGCGGGCGAGCGGGACAGGCTATCCGCATGCTCCGGGAGCGGGCCGATCTCGAACAGCAGCTCACCCGCGGCTACCGGTCCCGCGGCGCGGCGCTGGCTGATGGTCACGCCGTCCACGGGTGCGATGACGATGGGCGTCATCAGACTCTTGGCGCCCCGCGCCACGACATCGAGGTCGAATCGAATGAGTTCATCGCCGGCGCGCACCATGGCGCCCGGCTGCACACGCGGCTCGAATCCGCGCCCGTGCAGCTCGACCGTGTCGATGCCGATGTGAATCAATACATCGATGCCCTGCGCCGTGCGTATCGATACCGCATGTCCGCTGGCCGGCAGTGTTACGACCTGCCCCGAGCAGGGCGCGACCACGATACCGGTCGTGGGATCAATGGCGAGGCCGTCTCCGAGCATGCGCCCCGCAAATACTTGATCGGGTACCTCGTCGAGACGCGCACACCAACCGGTCAGCGGCGCCATGATCTTCAGAGTGGACAAGCTATTCCCCGATCTCGATCCAATTGAGCGCCCACATGGGATCGAGGCGCGGGCGCGCGAATCGCAGGCAGAGGTCGTGCCGGCCTGGGAGCGGCGGCAGGCGCTGCGCCGGCAGAGTCGTCAGCGCGTTGCTCGCGGCCGCCGGCGCCAGGGGCAGCGTGGCAATCGCCGGCGCATCGCAGCTGTCGGCATGGATTTCAAGTTCACCTTCGGGCGTTCGCGTATTTCCCACCGGGATGGCCGCGGCATCGGCGCCGAGTTCGTAGTTGAAGGGCAGCGGAGCGACCGAGACCATGATGCGAGGCCCGCTCATAAGATCGATGCCGCGATCAATCCAGCACGGGTTCATGATGTCGACCGCAAGCGGCGCACCGGCACTCGCTGGCGCGCCGGCGGGTTCCAGAAGAAGTCCAATCCGATTGCTGCAGAGATCGAGATCGTGGCTGTCGCGCAGCCGTCCGGTGCCGGCGTCGAGATGTTTCTGCAAGGTGCGCGAGACCTGCTGCGCGCCGACGAAGGTGGCCGCGCGAATCTCCGTGCCTGAGGCCAACGTGAGCGGCGCTGTGTATAAGGTGGAACTTGCCGTGGGCTCGCTGCGGTCGAGCGTATAGCGTATCGCCCCAAGTCCGGCATCCTTGAGCTCTGCTTGATTCGACAGCGCAAGCGTGATGCCGGCCGAAGTGCGCTCAAGTTCTGCGTCGATGCCGAAGATGCTGTCGGCGTAGGAGAGCCCAAACGCGCGATAGCGCGCGAACATCGGCACCAGCCGGGCGACAAAGTCCGGCCAGCGACGTTGCTGCGACCAGCCGACTTCAGCGAGTGCCGCCGCGCGCGGGAGCGCCATCCATTCGACGCGCTGGTCCGTTGCAATGTGCTCGGTCCAGATATTGGCCTGCACACCGAGCACATGCCGCCGCTGTGCCGCGTTTAACGTGAGGTCATTGAGATCGAAGCGATACACATCTTCGAGCGATGCGACTTCGAGCCGCCCCGGCGGCTCATCGGCGAGGGTGCTTTGCCGGCGGTCGAAATACAGCGTCGGCTGCGGGCTGAGAACGGTGTCATTGCCGGCCAGCGCCGCCTCGTGGGCGCCGGCAACTCCGCGCCACGACATGACGACGGCATCCCTTGGCAGGCCCGGGCTCAAAATCTCGTCCCAACCCACCAGCCGCCGGCCATGCTTGGTAAGGTAGCGGCCGATTCTTTGAGTGAAATACGACTGCAGCGCCGCGGCGTTTTTGATGCCGAGTTCATGGGTGCGCGCCTGAACTTGAGCAGATGCATTCCATTCGTCCTTGACCGCCTCGTCGCCGCCGACGTGCACAAAACGCGAGGGGAACATCTGCATGACTTCGTCGAGCACATCCTCGAGAAACCTGAAGGTTTGCGGCTCCAGGTTGAACAGATGCGTATGCACCCCCCAGTTCGACGACACCTTGAGCGGCCGGTCGCCCGAACCCAGCGCGGGGTACGCGGCAATTGCGGCTTGCGCATGTCCCGGCATTTCGATTTCGGGAACCACCTGCACATGACGCCTGGCGGCGTGCGCGACGATGTCGCGCACCTCGTCCTGGGTGTAGAAGCCGCCATAGTCCGACCGCCACGCGCCTATCGATGTCAGCAGCGGATATTTTTTGATCTGAATGCGCCAACCCTGATCATCGGTCAAATGCCAGTGCAGCACGTTCAACTTGTGCCACGCCATCCAGTCGATCATGGAGTGGATGAACGCCGGCGATTGAAAATGCCGCGCGGAATCCAGCATGAGTCCGCGCCAGGCGTAGCGCGGTGCATCGACGATGGTTTGCGCGGGAATGCGGCGCGCTCCGGGTTCGGGCGGCAGCAGCTGCCACAGGCTCACGGCGCCGTAAAAAAGGCCGGCGTCGGTGGTTGCCGATACCGTGATGCGATGCGGCCGCACCTCCAGCCTGTACTCCTCGAGCCCGAATCCCTGCCCGCGCCGGAACACTATCGTCGATTCAGTTGCGGCGGCGGGAGCCGCTGCGGCTGCCGACACCGGCAACATCAGCGCATTGGAGCGCTGCCACAATTCGACCAGGTAGGCGGCGGCGTTTTCGGCCTGGGCGTCGCCGTGGGGCACCTTGACTGCGGTCGCAGAGTCGATCTCGAAGGAACCATCGCCCGGCACGATCTTGGCGGGAAGGGGAATGATGCCGCCGTGCGCCGGCGCATGCAGCGCCAGGATAAGGACCAGGGCGGCATACGCCGCCCTGGGTTTTGTCACTGTCATCGCCCCATACCGCACGTTCAACACTCTACCCCATTGCCACGCGCGGCGGCCGATTCGCGCTTTACATCTTGAAGCGAACGCT
>Ga0210402_10000439_pt1 | contig 46706 bp, 34 predicted proteins | sample IncBWC7MmetaG_FD_161055 | JGI IMG/M metagenome (GOLD analysis project Ga0210402, IMG submission 161055) | Forest soil microbial communities from Barre Woods Harvard Forest LTER site, Petersham, Massachusetts, United States - Inc-BW-C-7-M | ecosystem: Environmental > Terrestrial > Soil >... | reverse complement strand
CGGGGCAGTAGTAGGACTCAGGCATCGGCGCGCGGCCGCCACGTCCGCCGGCGGCTCCACGTCCCGCACCAGCACCGGCACGCGCCGCACCGCGGCCAGCCGACCGCGGCGGGAATCCGGCCGGCGGCGGGCCTTGAACACAGCCGGTATGCCACACGTCGCCCGGTTCATCCTGCTGGACCCAGAGAATTTTCCCGGTGTCCAAATCAAAGGCCATGATGGCATCGGAGCGGCCAGTATCCGGCTCGGAAAACGCGTTGCCGGTGCCGACGTAAACCGCGTGACGCTTGGGATCAATAGTAGGCGGACCCCAGACACCCCCTCCGGCGGGTCCGAAGAAGTCCTTGCCCGCGGCGGACTTTCTTTTCGTGGGCGATTCATCGATGGTGTAGGTCTTCCAGACTTGCTTGCCGGTAGCCGCGTCAAGGGCCGCCATCATGCCGCGGAAGGTGCAGCAGGGGTAATTGAAGCTGGAGGATTCGGGTTCTTCCAGCGAGGCGACCGGCACATACAGGCGTCCATTATGGAATTTGATCCCGGCGGTGATGCGGGACAGCGGATGGGGATCGACGGCGACTTTCCATAGCAGTTCGCCGTTGGCGGTATCCACCGAGTAGACGTTGCCGTGGATGTCGCCAAAAAAGGCCGCATACCGGGTGGATCCGGGCTTGGCGGCAGCGATGGTCAAGGCGCTGCGAATTCCAGCCTGCGCCTGGAAAGACCAGTTGACACAGCCGCTGGCCGCATCGATGGAGTAGACGAACCCCGAGTCTGAGGCGACAAAGATCCTGCCGTCGACGAAGCTCGGTTCGTTATAAGCCGACGAAGCGGCAGGGAGTCCGAAGGCCCACTTCAGTTGCAGGCGGGCAACCGACGCAGCCGAAATGTGGGCTGCCTTGGCGGATTGGAACCGGGCGTTTACCAGATCGGGACTCCACCCGTTCCAGCCGGGAGAGGAGGTGAGATCCTTGATCGGCGGATTGCTGGAGCAGCGATTCGTCATCGCTTTGACATCGCCGCTTTCGGCCGCACCCAGCTTGCGGCCGGAAACCCATTCGGCGATATCGCGCTTCTGGATATCGGTGAGGTCCGCCGCCTGGCTCTTCATGTTCCCGGTGGTGAGGGCCTCGTAAATCTTTTCCGGGGTCAACTTCTTCAGCATGGCCGGAGGCGGCGCGCTATCGAGTCTTCCGTGGCAGCCTTCGCACGTATTGCCAAAAATCGTCGAACCCGCGCCTTCGTTGCCGCGCACCTGCGCGATCGGCTGTGAAGGCGGCTGTGCGAGCACCATCAGGGAGCCGAGAGTCCCTACGCCGAGCCCGGCTATCAAGCGAACCCTAGAACTTTTCATGCTGCATTGCTCTCCATTCGCGACAGAAACCAGGTAGCGGGCCAAAAGTCTTACTTGTACTCGCGACCGTTTCAGAGATCCATTCGGTCCTCTATCTTATCAGAAGGTAATCCGCGCCCTGCATTTTGCGGTGCGGGTGGCAGGGAGCGTGGTTCGCCGCTTGTTGCCGCCGCCGCTACCGCCTGCTACCGTCCCAGACCGCCGGCCGGCGGAAGGGGAATCATCGCGAGCAACCGCACCCGGGCTAGGTCAGGCCGCAACATGCCGGCGCCATGCGGAGGCGTGGTTTGGGTGAGGTGCACCAACCGGCGTGGTTCATCACCCGCGACGGCAAGGATCGCGATGCCCGCTGCAAACTTGCCGGAACCGCGGGAATCTATCGCGGTCCGAACCCGCGATACGGTTGGAGTGGAATGACCCACAGGAGTTCCAGCATGCCAGCCTGCATCAGAGGCAGCGTCGCTAGCGCATTCCGCACTTCTCCCTCCGACGCGGCTTCAAACAGGATGCAGGCCCCCGGCATATCGCCGCGCTGCCAGATTTGTCGTATGATGCCTTCCGCGTAGAGGGACCGTACGCGCTGCGACTCGGCTTCGGCAAAAGGCGCGAACTGGGCATCGGTGAATGCCTCGGTACGGCGCCGGGAAAGCGTGAGGAATTGCATAGGTAGATTTTAGCGGTTTGCTCGACCTCGATCTCGCTAATTTGCCGGTTTCCGTTTTCTCGCATCCATGGGTGGAAGAAACTGGGCGAAGAAAACGCCTGACGATGCCCCAGCCCCGCAAGTGGTGGCCGCTGTCGTGCGGCCAGAACGTGGTGGAGACGGTGCGGATTTGTGGAACGAGCGTGACCGGGCTGCCGATGAAATCCGGATCGCCGGCGGCCTGCACGACGGTGGTTCATCCCGAATTTCTTTTGGCGTTTCGGCCCGAAAACCCGATACTCATCGTCAAACGTGTATTGTATAAAGGGGTCGGGACACACGCGACTTGTGCGTCAGAGCACCAAATTTTTCATTGAACACAGAGGGTAAGGGAGGCCACTCCATGTTACAGAGAGGCAATTGGAAGAGCCAATACCGTTCGATTTGGCTCACGTATGCGGCGATCTTCGCGCTCGCTGCCGGAACCGCAATGGGGCAGATCGCCGGTGGTGGCGCCATTCAAGGCACCGTCACGGATCCTACCGGGGCTGTAATCCCGCAGGCCGCCGTGACCGCCATCAACGCGGCAACCGGTGTGCAAACCGCCCGCGTCACAACCGGCGCCGGCTTGTATGTGATATCGCCGCTGGCAGCCGGGGAGTATAGCGTCACCGTATCGGCGCCGGGCTTTCAGACTCTGACGCAGCAGCATGTCGTGGTTGATGCCACCGCTACCGTCGGGTTGAACCTGGAACTCAGGGTTGGCTCAGCCAGCGAGCAGGTCACGGTGGAAGCCAACGCCCCGTCGCTCCATACCGAGGACGCCACCATCGGCGTCAGCATGGGAAACCGGGTGTACGACGCGCTTCCCCTCTCGATGGGAACGGGAGTGCCGAGAGATCCTACTTTGTTTATCGCCCTGGTGCCCGGCGTGGCGGCGGTGGTAACGCAAGCGTCCGGACCCTCCTACACGTCGTTCAACGGGGCCCAACAGGAAACCAACGAACTCTACCTGGAAGGGATCGCGATGACCTTCCCCAACCAACAGGGCGATACACGCGACCTGTCATTGGGAGTTTCGGTGGAGGCCGTGGAACAATTCCAGGTTGAAATCAACGGCCAAAAAGCCATGTACCAAGGCCAGGGAATGCACAACTACGTGCTGAAGTCCGGCGGCAACCAACTTCACGGCGCCATCTACGAGTATTTCCGCAACACGGACCTGGATGCCCGCGGTTTCTTCTCTCCGTTCGTTCCGGTGGACCACCAGAACGAGTTCGGCGGCAACATTGGCGGACCGGTCAAGAAAGACGAGATCTTTTTCTTTACTAACTTCAGCGGATACTATTACAACACCGCCACGGCGCCGGTCTTTCTGTCGATTCCCACGGTGGCGCAACGAACCGGTGATTTCAGCGCCCTGCCGACGGTGATCTACGACCCCGGGACCTACGCGTGCACGGGCGCGATTTGTTCCAAGCAGCCATTCGCAGGCAACCAGATTCCGGCCAGCCGCATCTCCGGCGTGGCGAAATCGTTTCAGTCTTACATGGTGGCTCCCAGCAATCCGAATCTTCTGAATAACTACCTTTCCACCTTGCCGAAGTCCTTGAGTAACAAGAATACGACCAGTAAGGTGGACTTAAACCTCTCATCGAAGAATCGCTTATATGGCCTGTACGCCCGCGGTAAGTATGCCACGGATTACACCGGTAATCTCACGCCGACCGGAACCGCGCTTCCGCTGCCTTACAACAGCTCGTCCGGAATCGTCGAAGAGATGCCCACCATCGCGCAGATTCACCATACCCACGTCTTCAGTTCCACGTGGCTGAACGATGCCAGCTTTGGTCTCACCCGGATCTGGATACCACTCTTCAGCAATACGGCGGCGGGCGCATACCCGGAAAAGGCCGGATTGACAGGCTTGCCGCCGGGGAATGCGGCGCTGCAATTCCCGGCCATCAACTTCGCCGGTCCCAACGCACCCATCAATTGGGCGACCACCGGACCGTTCAATGAAGCGGAGAACAACTTCACTTTTCAGGACAACGTGCAGTGGGTACACGGCAAGCATGACGTGACATTCGGGTTCCAACTGCAGAGACTACAGGACAATCGCACTCCCGCCGACACAGGAAGCAACGCCAGTTTCAGCTTCAGCAACAACGAGACAGCCGGGTTTTCCCCTACAGGATCTCTGCTTTCCACCACCGGCAATGCCTATGCCAGTTATTTGCTGGGCGCGGTGGATTCAGCCGCCATCGCGCAGAACTCGGTGGTGGTATTCGGGGCCCGTTACCGCGATTACTCCGGGTTTGTGCAGGACGATTGGAGAGTGGGCACGCGTCTGACCCTGAATCTCGGCCTGCGGTGGGACGTCTTTGGTCCCAGCCGTGAAGTGAAGAACCGGATGGCATTCATGATTCCGACGGTACCGAACCCCGCGGCGGGAGGACGCCTGGGCGCTCTGCAATTCGCCGGCACCGGCCAGGATACCTGCAATTGCGACGCTCCCTACGATACTCACTACCGGAACTTTGAGCCGCGTATTGGCCTGGCTTACTCAGTGAATCCCAAGACCGTAATCCGGGCGGGGTTCAACATGAATTACGCCCACGGGGCGGCCGGCATCGGCGGCAACGGCAGCGGCGCGGGGCCCAGCCAGTTGGGGTTCAACGCGAACGCGACGTTTTCGAGCCCCGCCACCGGATTGCCGGCGTTCACCTGGGACCAGGGTGTGCCGGCGTTCCAGAAGCCGCCTTTCCTAAACCCTGGGTATGGGGCCGGTTTTACGACAACCAATCCCACCGGCGCGATTAGTGTGCCCTATGCCAGTCCGAGCCTGGCGGCACGGCCGCCGTACTATATCAACTGGAGCTTCGGCCTGCAGCGTCAGTTCGGTTCCAGTTGGACGGCCGGCGCCGCTTATTCGGCCAGCGTGGGACATTTTCTGCCGCGCAACGGCGACACCGGCGTCTGGACCAATTCCATTCTGCCGCAATATCTGGTGCTCGGCTCACTGCTGGGCGTGCAGGCTACACCCGCCAACATCGCCGCCGCGCAGGCCATTGTTCCTGGCGTGGCGCTGCCGTTCAGCAATTTCCAGGGAACCATCGGCCAGATGTTGAAGCCATTTCCCCAGTACTCCGGAGTCACTTATTACTCCGGCAATCTCGGGAACTCAACGTATAACTCGCTGCAAGTCACGCTGGAGCGCAGATTTGCCAAAGGATTCACCACGCAGACCGGGTACACATTCAGCAAGGAAATTGATAACTCCATCGGTGCGGGGACCAACCTTGGCGCCGTGGGCGGCAACCGGAACCCCTACGCTGGAGGGCTCGACAAGGCGCTTGGCGCCATCGACCGGCGTCACGTTTTCCACGCGACCTTCCTTTACGCTCTGCCGTTCGGCAAAGGCTACGGCTTGGGTAATGGCAATGCCGCGGTACGGGGACTGGTGAGCGGGTGGCAGATTTCGGGGATCATTACATTCTCTTCCGGAGCGCCCATTGCCATTACCGGTTCCGGCTGCAATACGCCGGGCATTACTTCGACATGCATTGCCAGTTACAACCCTTCGTTTAGCGGGCCGGTGCTGATCAACGGCGACCTCGGCAGCGGTAATGCTCTGGGTGCGGGCGCGCTGGCATACTACGACAAGCGGGCGTTTGCGGACCCGGCGGCGTACACCTTCGGGAACCTGCCGCGATCGGCTCCCTTTGGTATGTTCGTACCCCACCTGCTCGATGAATCCATCAGTCTGCGGCGGGAAATCGGCATTAGGGAACGCTGGAAACTGGCCATCACGGCGGACGTATTCAACGTAACGAACTCCGTCCATTTTGCGGCGCCCGGAACGAATATCGATTCCGCCAATTTCGGCCAGGTCTCGACGACCACCAACCTGCCGCGCAAGATCCAACTGAATGCTCGAATCATCTTCTAAAACGGGTCGCCAGGCGGCCGCACCCCGATGTTGTAAGAGCCGCTGTTATAGAGCGACACCGCTCTAGCGGCGGATTCGGTCGAGCCACGGGAGAGCACGCGCATACCGTGGATCAGTTTCCTTTGCGAAATTTGTCGAACGGGACGGCGTCTTCGATGTGAACACGGAAACTCACGACGGACGCAGGGCCCCGGTCCTGGTTATAGCCGGGGTTCGTCACGTGTTGGTAGTCGATCGCAAGGGAGATTCCGCGCCAAAGGTGAGCTGTGTAGTACGTCTCGAAGATCTTCTCCAAGCCATAATTCAATCCGCCGTCGCCAAGGATGAAGCCCTGCCCTCCCAGAGCCAGGTAACGCCTGTGGTCACCGGTGATCCCATTGGCGACGAACGCAGCGCCCATTTTGTCCTGGGGGCGGTGCCACGGCTTGCCGCGAAAATCACTGCCAATCTCCGCGGTCCGATCAATTTCCGTGTAAGCGTACGATTCCTTGGCCCCTTCGTTCCAACCAAGACGCCCAAAGGCCCGCCACAAGCGAGTCAGCTCTTGTTCACCATTCAAGCCGAAACCGTATTTCACCCTTCCCTGCTTGCGGTATAGGGTGACGTCCGGTACGGCATCCTTACCTGACAGGTAGCCGTTGATGGCGTCGCGATAGCTGCCCATATTGGCGTGATTGACGAACCCAAGCGCGCGCACTACGCTTAGACGGTTTGGAAGGAAAGCTGTGTGGTATTCGAATTCGAGATTCTCACCGCGAGCGCGGGAAATGTTCCAATCGAGTTGGACGCCATTGGCCACCGTGGGCATCAGCATCTCCCCAAACCGGGCTGCCCAGGTTTTGGTGAAGTATTCCGCCACTAGTCCATAGCTGTAGCCCCGCGTGTCAGCCGCATAATCATAAGCGCCGTTGTTGACGAGCGCCCAGTTCATGAACTGAAGGTGGCTGTCGCTGCCAACGGAGTTGAGGTCGAAAAAATCGACAGTGCTCATCTTTCCCAGACGGAGTTCCAAGCGTCTGACGGGAACCGTCGAAGCGAGCGACAGGGGATTCCGCGTGGCTTCGGTGGTCTCCTTGCTCAAGGCGATGGTATAGTGCAGCATCACTCGCGAGACATACGGATTCTCAGAAAGCGTGGGATTGCGAACCACGTCCACATTGGTAAAACCGGCGATGCCGAGCGCACCGCTGAGGCCGGCCCCACCGGCGCTTTCGATATCGGTAAGGATTTCCAGACGCCTCGCAATTTGGAAGCCGGTGTAGAGCGTCTCGACCCTTGACGTGGCGTGTTCCCGTTCAGGCAAGAAGCTGTTCGGCCCGGAGTATTTCGCGTCGAACGTTGGGTGCTGCTGGCGAATGAAATTCCCCTGAACCGAAATCCAGAAGCGGTTCCAGAATGATTCCTGGCCGCCCGAAGATGGCGCCGGCGCGTCGTTGCCTTGAGCGAACGAGGGCCAAGGTGCAAGAATGAGGACGGTAAGCAGAAGTCGCAAGGCCCTACCATGGTTGGGCACATCCCATGCTGATGTCAACGATTCCAGATGTTCCGCGCTGAACATTCACCGGTTCGTAACATTGGCGTAATCTGAGCCCTTGCGTTTCGTTGTGAGTATAGAGGTACAGACGAACGATGACCCGATCCCGGACGAAGGCGATGAGCCGTTTTATTTGCTGCTGCGCCATAGCCGTTCTATCGCTTGCCTGGCAACCGGAAAAGGGCGGGCGTATCAGACGTCTTTACGTGGAACCGTTCACTACTAAAGCAAGGGCGGAAAAACTCCGGGAGGACGTTATCGCCGAACTCCGCAAGCTGAGTTCGATCTCATTGGTTGCGGGCGAATCGGGTGCGGAAGCAATACTGGGTGGCGGCGGGGAGGTTTGGGTCAAGGGTTATCGCAGTCTAAATCCGAGGTCGGGCAGGTTGCCGTCGAACGGCACACCCGTGTATGCCGGCTTCCTATCCGTGGAGTTGAGAAATACCAGAGGTGAGACGCTTTGGTCGTATTTGGTAACACCGGGGACAGCATCCGAGGACGTCTCCAAAGACCTTGCAACGCGAATTGCAAAACATGTGATGGGAGCGTTGGAACGAGGGGAAGACCCACCTCGAAGGGCTTCCTTGTCTCAACCCACGACCATCTTGAAAGGAGCCGGCGCTACGTTTCCCTATCCCGTATATGCAAAATGGTTCACGAATTACCGGCGCGAGAATCCGAATCTGGAGATAACTTACGACCCGATCGGGTCGGAGGCCGGGGTTCGCAGACTACTTGCCGGCGGCGTGGATTTCGGCGCTTCGGACAGTCCGGAAGCGATTCGCCAGCTTGCCCCCACCGAGGAGGACAAGTATTTGCTGTTCCCGTCGGTTGTCGGTGCGGTGGTCCCCATCGTCAATCTGCCAGGCTTAACGAGCGTTATCGCATTCACGCCGGAGGCCCTGGCCGGTATCTATCTCGGGAAGATCAAGAAGTGGAATGACCCGGTGTTGAGGCAAGCCAACTCAGGCCGTCGCCTTCCTGACCTGGACATCGTAGTGGTTCACCGCGCGGACGGCAGTGGCACGAGTTATGCCTGGACGGATTATCTTTCGAAGACAAACCCCGCGTGGAAAGCTCAGGTAGGTTCCGGTTTGGCCCCCATTTGGCCAATCGGCCGGGCGGCGAACGGGAATGAAGGAGTGGCCAGGCTCGTGAAGGAGTTGGGTGGATCGATTGGCTATGTCGAGTTCATCTATGCGCTTCAGAACCACCTCAGTTTCGGGAAAGTTCGCAATCGCAACGGCGAGTTCGTTGGAGCCAGCCTGGAAAGCATTGGAGTCGCCGCGAGCCAGTCCTTCGACATCGGGGATGACTTCAAGATTTCCATTGTGAACCCTCCGGGAACCGGTGCTTACCCAATTGGGTCTTTCACGTGGCTTATTGTTCCCGCTCATATCGCCGATGACGGAAAGCGAGATGCGATCACAAGCTTTCTCCAGTGGATGCTGGGGCCGGGCCAAACGCAGGCAGCCGCCTTGGGGTATCTTGCACTGCCGAAGGATCTGGTAAGCCGGGAATTGGCTGCGATCGGCAGAATTCACTGACTGCGCCGATCCGCCGGAATGGCTCGAACATCCCGGTGTGCGGCATCGCGCCAACCGGGGTTACGAAATCAATCAACATGCGATGAATAGCGCATTCTATAGGCGTTATAACCGATCCGATTCGCAGACTTCATCTGGTGTTTACAAACCCTCGCGAGAATTGGCTGATGATCTCTTTCTTCACTCCGATGGCCCATCACGAATCGCAGCCCTTCAAAGGGAAAAACCGGCGGACCGCCAATCGGTACACCATGAGGACGCCATTGCAGTATCGCACCTCGGGCAGCACGCCCCAATCTGCCTGGAAACGCGGCCATACCCTCGACATCAGCGCGGGCGGCATTCTAATTGATATTCCTGAAGCGATGCCCGTTGGATCGAGGTTGGAACTCATGATGGACTGGCCTGGGCTATATCACTGCCGGCCCATGGTGCGCCTGTTCCTTACCGCGTCCGTCACGCGTACCGCCGCTCACACAAATGGCGCCTGCATCGCGTTGCGCATCCTCAACCACCGGTTCGTCGACGTCCGCCCGGCCGCAGTCCGTCCCCCCAGGTGCGGCACGAACCCAGGCGGTGGCGTAGTAGCCAGGTTTTCATACAACTGTCATATCATCGCCGCACAGGCGGGATATTCTGGCGGCACCTATGAAAAATTTGCCGACTGTCTTGCTGGCCTGTGCGGTCTTCGTTCCGGGCGGCGGATCTCAACAGCTTCCCCATGCCATTGAAGGCGGATATGAACTGCCTAACGGCTGGCGTCTCACACCCCTCGGCCGCGCCATCCAGACCGAAGACATGGTGCTCAACGTTTCGGTCGCGCCCGACCGAAAGTCCGTCGTGGCCCTGCATTCTGGGTTCAACCCGCACGGTCTGGTGGTTGTCGACGCGCGTTCGGAGGAGGCGGCGCAACGCATTCCGCTGAAATCGGCGTGGCTGGGCCTGGCGTGGCACCCCAACGGCAAGCGTCTGTACGTTTCGGGAGGCAACGCCAATGGCCGGAAGCCCACGCGCGCCCCCATTTACATCTTCGATTACGAAAACGGCCGTCTATCGAACCAGCCCTCGGGCACGCTCGAAGAGGCCATCGACACCTCGGAACTTTACTGGTCCGGCCTGGTCCATCACCATACCAAGCCGCTGCTGTTCGCCGCCAACCGCGGCACCGGCGCGGGGCCCAGCAACGTAGTCGTGTTCGATACCGCTTCCGGCAAACTTATCGAGCGCATCCCGGTTGAGGTCAACCCCTACGCACTGGCACTCAGCGACAACGGCCAGACCCTCTATGTCTCCAACTGGGGCAGCGATTCGGTGAGCGTCATCGATGTCAATACGCTGCGCGTCACCGGGCGCATCGCCGTCGGCGACAATCCCAATGACATGGCGCTCTCCAGGGATGGCCGGTTGTTCGTCTCCTGCGCCAACGACAATATTGTCGCAGTGATCGATACCAAAACGCGCCAGGTCATCGAGCGCGTTTCCACGGCGCTCACCCCGAACTCGCCTGAAGGCTCCACCCCCAACGCGCTGGCGCTCGACCGCGAGAACCAGATGCTCTTCATCGCCAATGCGGATAACAACGACGTGGCGGTGGTCAGGGTGGCCGAACGCGCCAAGAGCGAAGTGCTGGGATTCCTTCCAGTAGGCTGGTACCCCTCCGCGCTGGCTATCCAAGCGGGCAAGCTCTATGTGGGCAACAGCAAGGGCATGGGTTCTTACGCCGATATCCGCGGCCCTGGCAGCCCGCTGCCGCCCGGTCCCGAAGGCAACGGCTCGGTCAAGAGCCTTCAGAAGGGCAGTGTGGAGATCGTCGATCTCACTCAGTTGAAGACCAACCTTCGCGCCTGGACCAAACAGGTATACAACAATACGCCGTACCACGACGATCAACTGGTGGCCGCCAAGGCGCCGGCCGCGCCCACCGTCATACCTCGCGAAGTAGGGGTCGGATCGCCCATCAAGCACGTGCTCTACATCATCAAGGAGAATCGCACCTACGACCAGGTTCTGGGCGATCTCGGCAAGGGCAACGGCGACCCGCGCCTGACCATCTTTGGCGAAAAGGTCACACCCAATCATCACGCTCTGGCCCGGCCACCTCTGGGATCTGGCACAGAAGAAGGGGCTCACGTACCGCAGCTATGGCGAGTACGCCACGCGCGCCAGCACCGGCACCACCATGGAAGCGTCGCCCGGCGTGGGCGGACTGTTGGGCCACGTCGCGCCCAGGTTCAAGCTGCCCGGAATGCGCGATACCGACAACATCGCCGAATTCCTGCGCGAATTCGACGAGTACGAGCGCAACTTCGACAGCCCGGATCCCGCCAAACGGCTGCCGAATTTCATGGTGATGAGCCTGCCTGAGGATCACACCGCCGGGACGACAGCATATTCTCATCGAAGGATGAGCCTGAACGGGACGCGTGAGGGTGTCGGGGGCGGAGTCTCCTTTCCAATGATATTTTGATGCTCGGGGCCGACCAACGGGAGGCGCGGCGAGCCCGCAAACTGCCGTTGTTTTTCCTTCCTTAGGAAGGTTTTGGTTTTTGGGTTTTTCGGTTTCGGAGCGTAGCGTGCAACCGGCCGCCGACCAACTGGAGGCAGGCTCCGTGGCCATCACGCAGTGCGCTTCGGTTGGAAGCTCTGGAAGAGTTTGCGCTTGGCGCTCTGCATCGCTAGAGCGGCTTCGGTATCGGATTGGCTCTTTACCATGTGGTCCAGTTCCGCCAGCGTGATTTGTGGCCTCAGGTATTTGTCGCAGCCAGGCATTTCCCGAAACAGTTCGAACGGGGTGGCCCACCGCAAGTAGACACGGCGCCGCTTGCCATTGGCGGCGGTGAGAATCTGGGGCACGGCGCAGGGACGATGGAAGTTGACGTAAGGGTTCAGGTGCTCCCGATGGAACCGGTCGAGCGCCTCCGCGTGTTTCGCATCGATGTAACCAAACCCGATGTGCTTGCGGATCACCGTTCTTGGCCTCCACCAGGCCGTTGTCGCCGCAGCGATGAGCGCGTGACTTGGTCTGCTGGATGAGTAGTTTGTCCAGCAATTTGGCCACGGTGTAGTTGATGAACTCGCTGCCATTGTCGGAATGAAACCCGCGAATCACGAAGGGGAACTGTTGCAAAATCGCTTCCAGCGCGGGGATCAGCCACAACTCCGAGATCTGTGGAGTCGCGGCCGCAATCTCCCACTGCGTCACTTCGTCGACGGCATTGATCTGATACAAGCCTTTGCGCCCCTGTTGATCTCCCTGATGGACGGTATCGATGCGCAGAAAGCCGGGCTCGCCACGTGGTTGCGGTTTGCGCCGTTCGCCGATCGGAACCGACGTCGGCCGCGTGGGTTGATAGCTGGTGTTGCGCTTCCGGTACGCCGCGGTGTTGCGCAGTCGATAGAGGTGCGCCACCGAGATCGACGACAGCCGCACATACGCCGATTGCGCGTAGTCGCTGTATTCCCGCTCGAAAATCCGTCGCGTCGCCGGTCCGCTTAAGTTCCCGTGCGCCTTGTCGACGTAGGCAAGCAGATCGATGTCGGCAGCCGTGTACCGCTTGGCGAACTTGGTCCGCTGGTAGACGGCTGCCTTTACCCGTCCGGTGCGGCGTTGGAGCGCAATCAAGCGCGTGACCTGCGCTCGGCTCAATCCCGTCATCCGACAGATGTATCGCCGCACCAGTCCCTTGTCCGGTTTGTTCAAGCTCGCGTACTGGAGCCGTACGAGCGTTTTCTCGACCCAAGCGTACACCTCCTCTTGCCGCTGGCCGGCAAACCGCAGATCTTCGCTTCCGGCCAGAAACGCCCGGATCTGCTCCAGGCTGGTGGCCTCTGTGTCGTCCATGCTGATGATCAATCCCCATCATCCCGTCTTTCCCTTTCAGGCTCATCTTGCGTGAGAATCCGATCGCCAGTTCAGGCTCATCTTGCATGAGACAAGAGTCGACTCCCGGGCGCTTCACTCCGATTGCCATGGTGGCCAACAACGATTATGCCGTCGGTATGATGGTGGACCGCGTCGCGCATAGCCGCTACTGGCCCGAGACCGCCATCTTCATCATCGAGGACGACGCGCAGGACGGCCCCGATCACGTCGACGCGCGCCGTACTACGGGTTACGTAGTTAGTCCCTACATCAAACGCCAGAGCGTCGACAGCACGCTCTACACCACCAGCTCCTTTCTGCGCACCATGGAACTGCTGCTTGGCCTGCCGCCGATGAGCCAGTACGATGCCGCGGCGAACCCGATGTACGCCGCGTTCAGCGACCAGCCCGACCTCACCGCGTTCGTACACGTGAAGCCGCAGGTGGACGTGATGGAGAAGAACACCGTGCGCGCATATGGCGCGCGCCGATCCATGAAGATGGATTTCCGCGATGTCGACGAAGCCCCCATGGCGGAGTTGAACGAGATTCTCTGGAAGAGCATCAAGGGCGCGGATTCGACGGTACCGGCTCCTGTGCACCGCGTCCGTTTCGCGGGCCGCTGACTATGCCGTCGCAGAAGTTCTAAACGGCGCCCAAGATCATAAACAAAAATCATAAACCAGGAGAGGAGACGACCATGCTCATCACCCAGTCAAGAAGTGTATCCAGACGGCGCGCGGCCCGGCGCATAGCCCTGGCTATGGCCGCGGCAGTCTGCGGCGCCGCCCTGAACGCCCAATCGAACGCCATCGACGCGGCCATTGAGGGCTACGTCCGCGATGCATCGGGCGGCATGATCCAGCGGGCGCATGTTACGGTCCGCAATTCGTCCACCAATGTCGCGTCGGAAACATTGACCAACGCCGACGGTTATTTCCGGTTCCCCTTGCTGCAGGTTGGCGCTTATGGACTCACCGCGGAGGCCGAGGGATTCAAGGCGATCACCAAGCCCGACCTCGCGCTGGGCGCGGGCCAGAAGATCCGGCTCGACTTCGATATGCAGGTGGGTTCGCAGGCCGAATCGGTCGAAGTGCCGGCCGAGACGTCCATGGAACTGGCCGACACCGGCTCGTCGGCGGTCGCTGGTATCGTCAGCCGCAAAGAACTGGAGGACCTTCCCATCGTTTCGCGAAACATTTACAACTTCCAACTGCTGGCCCCGGGTGTGCAGGGCCTCTCTAGCCCCACTTTTGGCACTACGCAGTTCGCGTTCGGTGGCAATGAGCGCTCCAGTTGGAACCTGGATGGCCTCGACAATACGCAGCGCGGCGGCTCGCGCCAGACCCGCATGGTGATCACTACGCCCGAAGCGGTGGAAGAAGTCCAGGTGCTTTCAAATGGGTACTCGGCCGAGTTCGGCCTGGCGGCGGGCGGGCAGGTGAACGTGATCCTGAAGTCCGGCACGAACCAGTACCACGGATCGGAGCTCTTTCTTTACCGGCCGCAAAGCTGGCAGGCCCGACCCTCACTGGCAGCGGTGAATCCCGAGGAGACCTGGTGGGATGACGCCCTCACCTTTGGCGGGCCCATCCGCAAGGACCGGATTTTCTTCTTCACGCAATACGACCACAACCCTTACCTGCGGCCCAATGCGCTCACCATCCTGCCCGCCAATGCCGCGGCGCTCAATCTGCCGGCCAACCAGCAGGGCACCGCGCCCTTCGGTGAAACCTACGATACCTCTATGATATTCTTCAACAGTGGATATCCGGTGCATGCGGTCTCCGGCATCGACCTGAATAACGACGGGATCTCGAACGACCGGCCGCTTTTCCGCGGGCGGAATGACGTGTCCGGTCCCGGCCTCACGCAGTTCGACGCGCGCCTGCAGCGGTCTTTCACGTTGCGCGAACGGTACGTATCGTGAGCCTGCTGGAAGCCGAGAACGCGCTGAACCACACCAACGCAAATTGCAGCACCGCCGGCGGGTGTTCGGGAGCTGTGGTCAACACCGCCACCGCCGTGGACTTCGGCCGCATCACCAGCGCCCGCACGGCGCGCAATGTGCAGTTCGGTTTCAAATTCGTGTTCTGAGGTGACTCGTGAAGATTCTTCGCACCGTTTTTCTCTCCAGCGTCGTATTGCTCACCGGCGGCTGGGGCGCGCGCGGACATCAAAGCGCAAACCGCGCCGCCGTCCGGGCGCTGCCCGCCGATGGCCCACTCTTTCTCAAGGAGTACGAGGACTGGATCTCGAAGACTGGTCCCGTGCCGGACTCATGGCGCGGCAACAGCGAGGCCTATTCGAAGATCTTCGAGGACCCGAATCACGGATGGTTCAAGGAGCAATTCGCTTTCATGACTGCCATCCCGCGATCGCGCTACGAGTTCGTGTTGCGCCTCTATGACGAATTCCTGAAAATCCGCGAGAAGGATCCCGACCGCGCGGCGCTCACCAACGTGCGATGGACCGGCACGCTGCCCTATGCCGCGATGGAGAACTACGACCGCATGAAATCCGCCATGCGCCTCTACCGTCGCCAGACGGCCGATTCCTCCGCCGAATCGCAGAAGGACGCGAAGTATGTGGCGCAGGACATCGCCTTCTACATGGGCTGGCTCGGCCATTACACCGCCGATGGCGCGCAGCCGCTGCACGACACTATTCACCATGACGGCTGGCAGGGCCCGAATCCCAAGCAGTACACGACTGACCCGCGCGTTCACGGCCGCTTTGAGAGCGCCTTCGTCGACCTGATCCAGTTGACTGACGCCGATCTCGGGCCGCTCATGGAGAAGCCGAAGCTGTTGGACGATCCCTTCGCTGCCATCCTGGCCCATCTGGACGATGCCGCCACGCACGTTGAAGAGGTCTACATCCTGGATAAATCCGGCGCCTTCGCCGACAAGAACAGTGAGCCCGCCCGCCGGCTCGCCCGAACGCAACTCGCCAAGGCGGCCGCCCTTCTCCGCGATCTGACCTTCACAGCCTGGGTGGAAAGCGCGAAACCGATGACCCCCGCAAGTGCAGGCTCGAACCCCATCAGCCGCTCCCACCCACGCTACAATCCCGAGACCGGCACTGCCGCGCCCGGCCCTGCGGTAAAGCGGAACGGCCAATGAAACCGCCGGCACTTGATGTGCTGCTGTCTGGTTACGGTTCGAAGAAGCTTTGGCCGAGAACCCGTTTCGCCCAGCCCGTTCGCATGCGGCACGCGATGATACCGCAGCCCACCCCGTATGCAGGTGAGATGAAGCGTTTTGATGCGATCGTGCTGGCGCGCCGGTTCGCCGTCCCCCGAAGCCATTGTACGAACCGGTTCGCCCTCTCCGTGGGTAGTAACGCTCACGTTACTGGGAGATCGTAACAGCGATGTGACGTTTTCGCTGAGAATAAGCCCCCACGGTCTTCTGCCGCACCACTAATTCCGCTTACCGTCTTCATTGCAAACTTTCACGGCCTGTTTATCCGTTTGAAACCGTTTCGGCGCAAACCTAAGTCAGGTATCGGGGAGCCGAAACGTATGCAGACCGAAACGATCCGCGAGCCGCTTTCTGTTTTTGGGCTCTTGAACGAACCCCTGCGCAGCATGCTCACTCCGATGCAGCCGGCCATTCAGAAGCTGTTTGCGTTTGACCGCCTGCAGCGGGTCTTCGATGCCGCCCGCCGTGCCGGCCATGGAACCGAGCCGGTGGCTCGGGTCCTGGAGTTACTCGGCATCACCTGGCATGTCGATCCAGTGGACCTTCAGTACATCCCGCGGTGCGGACCCGTGGTAGCCATCGCCAATCATCCCTTCGGCTTGCTGGAAGGCGCGATTCTGGCCACCCTCCTTCCCCGGATTCGGCCGGACGTCAGAATACTGGCGAACTCGATTCTTGCGAATATCCCCGAACTTCGTGAAAAATGCATTTTCATCAATCCGTTCGGCAGTCACAAATCGGTCTCAAGCAACGCCGACGCACTCCGCCAGTGCCTGGCATGGCTGCGCGGCGGCGGCCTGTTGGTGGCGTTTCCCGCCGGCGAAGTGGCCCACCTGGATTTTCGCAACGGAACTCTCGCCGACCCGCCATGGAACCGGTCTGTCGCCTGGCTGGCGCAACTTTCCGGCGCCGCGGTCCTACCGATCTTTTTCAAGGGCGCCAACAGTATGGCTTTTCAACTGGCGGGCCTGGTTCATCCCGGCCTGCGTACCGCCAGCTTGCCGCGCGAGTTGCTCAACAAGCGCGGCTGGAATGTGGAGATCCGCATCGGCCGCCCCGTTTCTCAGGCGACCCTCCAGGCCTTTCCCGACAGCCGCGAGACCATCAAGTATCTTCGCTGCCGCACCCACCTGTTGGACATCGGCGTGTTTAACACTCGCCAGGTCAACAATGCCGGCCGCGTATCGCCTGGTTGCGGAATCACCGCCGTCCGTGTGTTTCAAGCCTTCAAGAAACTTGCCCCCGTGGTCTCACAGCTTCCGCAAAGGGAAATGACGCGTGAGATTGACCGTCTGGCTCCCTATCAGAAACTCTGCGCCGCGGGCGATCTGGCCGTCTATTTGGCAAGCGCCGGCGAACTACCCAACGTCCTGCGCGAGATCGGCCGTCTCCGCGAGATCGCATTTCGAGGCGCCGGCGAAGGTACCGGCCATGCGTTTGACCTGGACCGCTTCGACCGGCACTACCTCCATCTGGTCTTGTGGAACCAGAGCCGCGAAGAGGTGGTGGGTGGATATCGCCTGGGTCCTACCACTGCCATTCTCCCCCGCTACGGCGTTGCCGGCCTGTACACCAGTACTCTGTTCCGCTACAGCAATGATCTCTTTGACCGCATCGGACCCGCGGTCGAACTGGGCCGATCGTTCGTGCGGCCAGAGTATCAGCGGCAGTACACTCCGCTGTTGCTGCTCTGGAAGGGCATCGGCCGCTATGTGGCCGGCAACCCGCGGTGTTCCGCCCTGTTCGGCGCCGTCAGCATCAGCAACCGCTATCATCCAGTGTCGCGGCAGCTCCTGGTGAAGTTCCTGGAAGCGCATCGCGCCAGCGGCCTGGCGCCCATGGTTACGCCCCGTCATCCCTACCGGCCCGATGCGCAAGTTTTCCGCCGCACCGGGCAGACTCCGCACGTGCGAGACGATGTGGAGCAACTCTCCCTCCTCATCGAAGATCTGGAATCCGACCGCAAAGGCATCCCGATCCTGGTCAAGCAGTATCTTCGCACCGGAGGAGAGTTGCTCGCCTTCAACGTAGACAGCGGCTTTTCGGGCGTACTGGACGCTCTCATCATGGTGGATTTGAAGGGTGCGCCCCCAGCCCTGCTCGAGCGTGTCATGGGTAAACCCGGAGCTGCCACCTTCACGGCCTGGCACGCGAAATGTTAGGCAGCCCATCAAAAACCGCCCGCCGCCTTGCGCTCTGGGCGCTGGCGGCACAGATATCCGCGTCTCAAACGCTGCCCGAAAAGCTCATCGAAGCCGGCCATTGGAAGCGAGCGCGGTCCATCGTCGAAAGCCGCTTTCAAAAGCAGCCGAACGATCCTCTGACCAACTTTCTGCTCTCGCAAATTCGAAATGCGTTCAGGGATCGCGAATCGCCCATGAAGTTCGCGGAGCGGGCCGTTGCGCTCGACGGCGGCACCGCGAGGTACCACCGGAGGTTGCCGAGGTGATCGGCGTCACGGCGCAACATGCCGGGCTCTTCCAGCAAGTCCTGCTCGCCCGGCGATTCAAGAAGGAAATTGACACTGCCATTGCGCTGGACCCCCGGGCCGGCTCGGTATTTTCGCGCCCGAGACGGTTCAGGAGGTCCGGGTGATCGCCAACTCCATGGCCGCCGAATACGGACGTACGGTGGGCGGCATGATCAGCATGGTGACGCGCGGCGGAACCAACGACGTTCACGGCGAGGGCCTGGTGCTGCTGCGGCGGCCCGGTTTTATCGCGCGCCCATCGCTTGCCGCAACCAAGCCGTTCATCCAGTGGGCCACGTACTCGGGAAATGTGGGCGGCCCCATTATCAAGAACAAGTTGATGTATTACGTAAGCGGCGAATACGAACCCTACGACGCTCCTCGCGCCGTCACCATCACGCCCGCCAATGCGGCGGCGCTCGGCCTGCAGTCTTCGGACCTCGGCAGCAGTCCGTTCAAGCAGCGGTTCCAGACCTTCCTCGGCCGCCTCGATTATCAGATTGATGCACGGAATTCCGTCTACGTTCGTTACAACAGCTACTGGGATCCTTCGAAGTACAACACTTCGGGCGGCCTGCTTATCACCAGCGCCGATAATAATTTCGACGACCGCAATATCACATGGGCGTCGCAGTGGACCAGCATTCTGAGCCCCACTACGTTGAACGAATTCCGCTTCGGCTCGCTGGAGCGGGAGTTCTTCCGGCCACCGGTCTCCGGCAACCTAGTCCCGGTGATTGCCATATCGGGCGTAGCACAACTAGGCTCCGACACATCGGCCAACCAATATTACCTGGAGCATCAGTACGATTTTGTGGATGCGTTGAGCCGCCGGGTGGGCCGCCACCAGTTCAAGGTCGGCTTCGATATCGCCACCATTCACGTGATCTCGAAGGACCGTCTCACCACCACGTTCTCCTTTCCCAACCTGGCTGCGTATCTGAACACCGTGAACCGCGTCGTCAACCCCGCTACGGGCCAGCCGTTCAACGCGTACTCACAGCTCCAACAAAGCTTCGGCAACAACGTGGCCGACTATACCACGAATTCCTTCAACTTCTACGCGCAGGACGACTTCAAGATCACGCCGAAGTTCACGCTCTCTTATGGTCTGCGCTACGAGTACCTGGCCTATCCGTCCCTCGATCTCAATGCGCCCCTGAAGGATTCGCGCAGCGTTCGAAACGATCCGCACGACATGGCCCCTCGGCTGGGTCTATCATGGCAGTTGGACGATAAGACCGTGTTGCGCGCCGGCTTCGGCGTTTTCTACGACACATTGAATTTGCGCCTGCTCTCGCAGGTGATCCGCCAGAACGGCTCAAACGTCCTGCTCTACACCATCGCGCCAACCGACCCCGGCGCGCCCCTCTACCCCAACGTGTTGAGTAGCCCCGCCGGCACACTCTCCAAGCCCAGCGTTACCACCTTCGCGCCCGATTTCAAGCAACTTCGCACGCAACAGGCAAATCTTCAAGTGGAACGGGCCATCGGTAACGATTTCTCCATCACGGCTGGGACGCAATACTACGGCGGGCGCCACATCCCGCTGTTGATCGACGTGAACCTCGGATCGCCCGTGGGCTTCCTGGCTGACGGCCGGCCCAAGTTCAGCACCGCCAACCGGCCGAACCCGAACTTCAACCAGATTCTGCAGCTCACGGCGGCCGGCACTTCTCTCTATTACGGCGGCTTCGTCGCCCTCAACAAACGGTTCTCGCGCGGCTGCCAGTTCACGGCTTCCTACACGCTGGGATATGCTTAAAACGTGAACGACTCCACCGGCGACACCGGCAGTTCCGTCACCGATTCCACAAGCCTGAAGCGCGATTGGGGTCCTTCCTCCAGCGACCAGCGGCATCGCTTCGTCTTCCAGGGCGTGTGGCAGCCGCGCGCCAGGAAAACAGCGCTCGATGGCTGGATGATCGCTCCCAATTTCACCGTGACCTCGGCCTTCCCCGTGACCGTAGTGCAGGGCAGCGATCTGAACGGCGATTCAGTCAATAACGATCGTCCGCTGTTCCGGGGACGCAACGACACCCCCGGATACGGCTTCAAGGAAGTGAATCTGCGCATCAGCCGCGCGTTCCGCTTCCATGGGCGCTTCAGTCTGGAAATCATCGGCGAGGCCGAAAACCTGCTCAACAGCCTGAACGCCGCATGCACGACGGGCGGATGCTCCGGCGCCGTGGTTACCACCGTCACCGCGCCCGATTTTAAGCGCATCACCAGCGCTACCGATTCACGCCAGATCCAACTCGGCGGGAGATTCCGCTTCTGAGACTGCTCGCCGCATTCGTTCTGGCGGCCAGCCTCGGGGCGCAGTTGCGTCCGCACTTAGTTCTGCTCTCGGTAGACGGCCTCGATCACCGCTATCTGCGGGACTGCGACAAGCTCGGACTTAAGATTCCGAACCTGCGGCGGCTGATGCACGAAGGCGCGTGGGCCGACGGCGTCGTCGGCGAGGTCCCAACTATCACGTGGCCGTCGCACACGACCATGCTGACCGGAGCAACGCCGGCGGTACACGGCATCCAGCAGAACCAGCGCTGGTCGTACGATCTCATCAAGGTGAAGACGCTTTGGGACGTGCTGGGCGCCAATGGTTTGACGAGCGCCGCCATCACATGGCCGGTCACCGTCGACGCCCCCATCACCTGGAACTTGCCTGAGTATTTCGAGAAGCGGCAAGGCGGCGCGATGGATCTGGCGGCGATTCGCAAGAAAGCCACGCCGGGGCTCTTGGATGAAATTGCCGCGCAGTGGGCGTCATTTCCGCAGCAGTGGATGGACGACCGCACCCGCACTCTGGCCGCGCTGTTCCTCATCCAGCGCAAGCGTCCAAATTTCCTGGCGATCCACCTGGTGGATCTCGACGCGGAGGAGCACGAAACCGAGCCTTTCTCGAAGGCCTCGAACGCAATTCTGGAGTACACCGACGAACTGATCGGGCAGATTCTGGCGTCGTTGCCGAAAGACAGCGTACTCGTGCTGGCATCCGACCACGGATTTGTCACGGTGGAAAAGATTGTGCATCCGGCGGCTGGAAACGTGACGCCGTTCTGGGTTTCGACCAGCGATCCGGCCGAAGCCGCGCAGCTTGGGGATCTTCGGAAGGATCCGGCGAACGGAATCGGCCGGCGAATTCCATCGGAAGAGTGGACGCGCTTTCTGCCGGGGACTCCCGTTCCTCTGGCGGCGTACGAACCGGCTGACCGTTTCGCCTTTGCGCCGCAACCGCTGAAGGAGCGCTACGGCAAGCCGTATGAGATCGGTACTCACGGGCTATGGCCGGGCCGCCCCGGCTACCGCGCCGTTTTCCTGTTGTGGGGGCCGGGTGTTCGGGCCGCGAAGCTTCCGGAAATGCCGATGACCGATATTGCGCCGCGGCTGGCCGAACTGCTGACCGGGATGCGCGAAGTCCTTCCAGCCCAGAAGTAGCCGGCAGTTCTCTATCGGAATGGAACGACCGTCGTGCCAACCGGGGCCATCTTTACGGTCTGAGCAGTAGAGGAGCGCACGACAGGTGTTACTTGCAACGTCGTGCCGTTCGCCTGGCCTTCCGCGGCCCGCGCGCGAAGTTGCAGGTCACGTTCCTCGCCAGGGACTAAGCGGCCGACGGTCATCACCACGTTGACTCTACCCTGCAGTGTCGTACGAGCATCCACGTCGCCGTCGAACTCCAGGCCCTTCGGCAACGCGACCACCACCTGCACCGCGTTCAGAGCATAGGGGGAATCATTCGCAACCCTTATGTCATAGACAATCGATCCGCCCGAAACCACGGAGAACGGAGCGGAGACCGAAGTGAACAGTGAACCGGACACGTCCGGCTTCGTAATAGTGAACACGTCCAGCAAGGCCGGCGTGCCATCTCCCGCCGGCGTTACCACTTGCCCCGTCGCGGGATCGATGAGAGTGTCCGGAATCGGGTCGTTGAGGGGCTTGCCATTCAGGTCGGCGCCGAACGGAAATGGATTGGCAGCCGTCGCCGAAGAGGTGGAAAGCAGCGGCTCGCTGATCTGATAAAGGGTCAGCGTGGTGTTATTCACAACCACGTCGCCGAATCCGAACACCTTGGCTTTGAATTTTGCCGTGATCTTCGGACCCGCTCCAGCGCCGGGCAGGAATGGCGTCATTTGCGCGCTAGTCAGGTTGGTATCCAGCCAACTCGCTGGTCCGTTGGGGAAGGTCAGACCTGCCATCGGGAACGCTCCGGTCGCGACATCCTCCTGATCCTGGCCCGCGCCTTGCCCGCGAGGATTCGATTCATTGCCGTCAAAATCCCGGTTCCCGCCGGTACCCTCCACCACGTACAGAACCCCGTCCGGCACAGCCTGTGCACCGCCGGTGAACTGTTGATCGATCTCCACCACCGCCGGCAGTTGAGAATTCGGCGCATCGGCGAAGCCGGGCAGCATACGCAGCGGAAGCGTCCGCTGATAGTTGTGTTCATGACCGTTGAAGACCATATTCACGCCGTGATCTTCCAGGATCTTGGCAACGGCCCGCAACTGAAAATTGCGCAGCGTCGCGTTGCCGGAAGAGAACGCGGGTTGATGAAAGACCACGATCTTCCAGGGCTGACTGCTCGCGTCCAGGTCGTTGACGATCCATTGCTTTAGAAGCGTTGGATAGTCCGGGAAGGCCAGAAAGGGTGCGCTGTAGTTAGCCGTCGAATCCACGATCGCATTAAACAAGTGCGGATTGGCGTCAAGGAACAGGAAATGAGCGTTGCCGGAATCGAACGAGTAATTGCTCATGTGATCGATCTGATTCTTGGGGCTCCCGCCGGTATCCACGTTCGTGGAACCGCGGAAGGCGCTCATGGCGGCGGCTGAGGCGTAGCTCTTGTTGTTGTAAGTCATGAACCAGCCATTGGACGCCCACGAGTCTCCGTTCCAGACATACATCGAATCGACCCCCGCGGGTCCGTTCAGCGGGAAGTAATAGTTGTTGTAATAGGCCAGCGCGTCCCCGCCTTCGGTGGCGCCGTTGAAGTGGCCTGAAATACCGTCGCCTCCAAGCATGTTCACGAAATCGCCGCTGCCGCCCGTATCGTGATTGCCCACCACGATGTAATTCGGGATGCTGCGAACAAACGGAGCGCCGGTTTGGTTTGAATCCGTGTCGCTATTCCAAACCGGAAACCAATAGTCGCGATAACTGCTCTCCGCGCCCTGATTATAGACATTATCGCCCGTATTCAGCGACAAATCCGGTTTCGGAAATGCGGATAGCCCTGGGAACGAAAGGTTCTGCACATTGTACATCAGATGAAGAACGCGGGCCTCGTAGTTGGCCAGGCGGTTGGGCGTGGCGCCGTTGGGCGGGAAATAGCCTTCATCGCCCATAACTATGAACGAAAACGGGCCTGATTGCTTGCGCGTATGAAACGACGCCGCAAAACCGCCGGAAGGCAGCCCCGGGCCGCTCACGCGGTAATAGTAGGTGGTGTCGTAATCGAGCCCCGTGAGGAGCGCGACGTAATTTGCGCGCGGACCGGGCGCCGTGGGAGGGACCGGCAGGCTGGCATCGGCCGCCAGGTAATTGTCGACCGTGCGGCTCTTCGGGTTCGTCGTGTTCCCGTAGCTGGCCGACGTTCCATAGTCCACGACGTACGCATTGTTGTTTGGTTTGGCTTCGTCGGTTTGCCACGCGATGACCATCTGGTCTTTCGCCTTGAAATTAGGGGCGTCCCCGAGTTGAATGTACGGTTTATACAACACGTTCTGGCCGCATAAAAGCGTAACCGCAGCGAACAGGAGCGACAGAGTCTTCATGGTTTGGTCAGGCTATCAGAGTTTTGTAAAGGATCGATAGCAATCGCCTTACTTTTCGGTTGCAGTCAAACAAAACACCTGTCATCTTATCCGCTGGAACCATACTGTCATTGATCATTCACCACGACGACAAACATCGTTGGTATCCTCTCACCATCTCTGAGGTAACTCGACTTCGCGTGACGCCGCCCGGTAGGGTGGCCCGCAGGCCCGGGTTTGCCGGAACAAGCACCGATTGGGAATCCAACTCCATCCATCACGAGGGCTGGTCGGGAGCTAACTAATCCGAACGGATACACGCGCGACCCCGACATTCACGGCCCGTTCGAAATCGCAGTGTGTGGACTTGATCGGAGTCACCGACAACAACGCCTACGGGACCAGCAATCAGAGCCATTCTTCTTCGTTGAGACGACTCAGGTGGCTCCTACCATTCTGTCGATTCCGGGGCTTGATCCGAACGCCGGTCATCACGATCAGCTCAGGGCCCGATGCCGCTGCGTTGACGGCGATTTTGTTGACCGGCCTTCCAGACGTCGTCCAGAAGGGTGGGGTGCTCTGCGCATGTACTTCAGCACGTCGCAGACCGTCCATCAGGCAGCACGAAAAAGCAGCCGGAGCACGGCGGATTTGCCCACGACGACACCAATGTGATGATGCTCGTATCCTGTGGCCCAAAACGCATCCATCCCTACGTCACCCGCCGCGAAGGAAGCCGCTTGCCACGCTCATGCGCCGCCCGCCGGCGCTTCATCAGCAGCGACTCCTGGACGTTCACCTGCTTCTTGCCTTCGCTCGGCTTCTTTCGTGCGTACGCGCCGGTCGGAAGCATCTGTCGCGCCTTCGTGGTGTCCGCCAGGTACGCGACCAGCACTTCATCCCGAATCTGGCGAATCAACTTCTCATCCTCGAGCGGGAACAGAACCTCCACCCGGTGGTCGATATTCCGCGGCATCAGGTCGGCGCTCCCGGCATAGATCTCTTCATCGCCGCCATTGTGAAAATAATAGATGCGGCTGTGTTCCAGGAATCGCCCCACCACGCTAATCACTTCGATGTTGTCGCTGACTCCCGGCAGCCCCGGCCGCAGACAGCAGATTCCCCGCACAATGAGCTGAACTTTTACGCCGGCCTGCGAAGCCCGGTAGAGCGCCTGAATCAGCGACCCATCCACCAGGGCATTGCACTTAAAAATCAGGTGGCCTCCGTTACCCGCCCGCGCATGCTCGATCTCCCGCTCGATTAAGGCTTGGAACCGCGCGCGCAGGTTCAGCGGCGCCACCAGCAGTTTCTTGTAATCGGCTTTCGCGGAGTAGCCGGTCAGGTAATTGAAGAGGTTGGTGACGTCATCGGCAATCTCCTCGTCGCAGGTAAACATGCCGATGTCGGTATATAAGTGCGCCGTAATGGCATTGTAGTTGCCCGTCGAAAGATGCACGTAACGCGCCATGCGGCCGCTTTCCCGCCGCACCACCAGAGCGATCTTGCAGTGAATCTTCAACCCCACCAGCCCGTACACCACGTGCACGCCGGAGCGTTCCATTGCCCGCGCCCACTCGATGTTGCTCTCCTCGTCGAACCGTGCCTTCAACTCCACCAGCGCCGCCACCTGCTTATCCTCTTCGATGGCATCCAGCAGCGCTTCCACCACCTTGGAATTCCGGCCGACGCGGTAGAGGCACGCTTTGATCGCCAGCGTTCCGGGATCGCGCGCGGCTGTCCGCAAAAACTCGGCCACCGGCTGAAAAGAATCGAAAGGATGATGCAGCACGATGTTCTGCCGCCGGATCAGGGCGAATATGTCGCCATCCTCGGAGTTCTCCACCAGCGCGGCGGGCAGCGCCGGACTGAACGCAGTCTCCTTCAACTCCGGACGGTCCAATTGCGCCGCATCCATCATCCGCTTGAAGGAAAGCGGCCCTTTCATGCGGTAGACGTCGCTCGGTTCCACCTCCAGGTTGCTCATCAGGATTTCCAGGATATGCGGCGGCATTTCCTGTGTCACCATCAGCCGCACCACGCTGCCGAACCGCCGCTGCCGGACTCCTTCTTCGATGGTCTCCAACAGGTCTTCCGCTTCCAGTTCCTTGATAGCGATGTCGGCGTCGCGCGTGACGTGAAACGGGTGCGACTCCAGCACCTCCATTCCGGGAAACAAAGACTCAAGATGTGCCGCCACCACCTGCTCCAGCCAGACCATGTCCGTCCGCTTGGGACGTGACTTGCCGGTTTTTCCGGCCACCGCCGGTTGCAGGGGCACCAATTGCGGCAGGGAATCCGGGACTTTGATCCGCCCGAAATGTTCGTTCTTCTCACGGTCGCGGATCAGCACCGCCAGATTGAGACTCAGGTTCGAAATGTGCGGAAAAGGCCGCCCCGGGTCGAACGCCAGCGGTGTCAGAACCGGAAAAATCGTTCCCGCAAAGTACTTGGCGACGATCCCCAGTTGCGACTGATTCAGGTCCGCATAATCGTGAATCCAGATGCCCTGTTCCCGCAACTTTGGCAGAATCGCCTGTAGGCAATTGTACGCCTCTTTCATCAGGCGCATCACCTCCCGGCGGATGGCCACAAGCTGCGCCCGAGGGCTCATGCCATCGAGCCCGGCATCCACCGCGCCCGAGTCCATCTGCGCCACCAGCCCGGCGACGCGAACCATAAAAAACTCGTCGAGGTTGGACCCCAGAATCGCCAGGAACTTCAGCCTCTCCAGCGGCGGGTTCTTTTCGTCCTCCGCCTCCTCCAGCACGCGCCGCTGAAAGGCGAGGAGGGACAACTCGCGGTTTAGGTACAGTTCCGGGTCCCGCAAGTCAGCGGCGTTCAAATCGCGTGGGGAAAGCTCGGGCGCCATATCGAGAGTACTATCCCAGACTACGATTCTGGCGTGGCGGTCGGGAGCGTTGCATGAAGGGAGAGTATCAGTCTTTTGCCAACAAACCGTTTACAAAATGGGCACAAATGGATGAAATTTGTTGCTGGCGGATGGAGCTACGGCCTCGGAATCAGATGGCCCACGGGCTGAACTGGCGCCGGCCCCCGGCCCCTGAGCCAGCGACCTACCGAACGTGTGGTAGGATAATTCGCCATGAACAGGAGTTCCGGTTCCACCGCCACCCTCACCGTTCTGGTTGCGGTCAACATATTGAACTTCTACGACCGGCATGTAATCGGCGCCCTGACCGAACCCATCCGCAAGGAATTTGGTCTGAGCGACGGGCAGGTCGGGTTGATGGGCTCCGCGTTCATCTGGCTCTATGCCCTGGTGGGATTGCCTCTGGGAAGGGTGGCCGATGCATGGAGCCGCAAGAAACTGCTCGCGTCGGGCATGCTGGTGTGGAGCGTTCTCACCGCCATGGCGGCCGTGGCCTCAAGCTACACGATGCTGCTGTTCTCTCGCCTTGGATTCGCCGTGGGTGAGGCAGTGGTCGCTCCCGCCGCCACCAGTTGGATCGGCGACCTGTTCCCGGCGGTTCAGCGCTCGCGTCCCCTGGCGCTGTTCATGCTGGGGGTTCCGGTCGGCGGTGCGCTCAGTTATTTCTTTAGTGGACCGGTAGCCCAGGCTTATGGATGGCGGATCGCCATGGTGCTGGCGGCTGTCCCAGCGGTGGTCTTGATTCCGGTCTTACTGCGAATGGCGGAGCCGGCCCGCGGCGCCGCGGAGTTACATCGCGAGGCGTTGGCGAAGCCGGCCGCGAACTCGTACGCGCGCGCCATCCTGAGCATTCCGACCATGTGGTGGATTATCGCTTCGGGCGCGCTGTTGAACTTCAACATGTATGCCATCGCCACTTTCCTGCCCGCTTTCCTGAGCCGCATTCACGGATTGACGCTGGCGCGGTCGGGCATCGCCACCGGAGTCGTTTTCGCGGTTGGTGGGGTCGCCGGCGGCCTGCTGGCGGGCCGCTGGGGAGACCGCGTAATCCACCGGCGCAAGAATGGCCGGCTGCTCCTGGCGGCGGCCATCGCGGCCATCGGAGCGCCGGCCGGTTACCTGGGCATCGGAGCCGGCGGCGCTTTCGAGGCCGTCGCGCTGATCGCCGTCGCGTACGGCACACTGAACGCTTACTACGGCCTGGTCTACTCCGCGATTCAGGATATCGTCGCGCCCGCCATGCGCGGCACCTCCATGGCGATTTACTTCATGGCGATGTATCTTTGCGGCGCCTCGTTCGGACCGCTGCTGACCGGCCGGCTCAGCGACCTGATGGCGCGCCGGGCCGCCGATGCAGCCGGCGCCCTGCGGGTTACGGAAGCCTTCAAGGCCATCGGACTGCAGCAGGCCATGTTTATCATACCCATCCTCTCGCTGCTGCTTGCACTCGTGTTGTACTGCGGCTCCAAAACCATCGTGGCGGACATGCGCAAGCGAGAGTCTGTGGCAACTTCCAGCGCGTATGCAGATTGAAGAGGTCAAGGGATCGATCGGCCGCGAGGCCGGTGTCAGTGAATGGCTGGCGGTCACGCCGGATCTCATCCACGAGTTCGCGGCTCTTACCGGGGATCGGCAGTGGATCCACGTCGATGCCGAACGCGCGCGCCGCGAGTCGCCATTTGGTGGCGCCGTGGCGCACGGATTCCTGACGGTGGCGCTGTTAAGCAGGCTCGTGAGCCAGGCGGTCGATCTCCGCATCGAATGCAAAATGCGCGTGAACTACGGCTTCAACCGGCTGCGCTTTCCCGCGCCCGTTCCCGCCGGAGCCCGGATTCGGGCGCGCGTCACGCCCAACGCTGTCAGGGAGGTGAAAGGCGGAATCGAAATCGCCTGGGGCGTCGTGGTGGAGGTTGAGAACCAGACCAAACCCGCCCTCGCAGCCGAGTGGCTGGTGCGGGTCTACGCGTGAGGAGCCTGATGGCAGCGGGCTCCGAAGCCCTCGGTGATGCGAACGGCGGATCAAGCCCGGAGCGCCGCGGTCTGTTTCGATCAAGCCCGGAGCGCCGCGCTCAGGCGCCGCAGCCCTTCGCCAAACATCTCCGTGTCGACTCCCATCCCTACCCGGAAGTGATCGCTCATGCCGAAAAATCTCCCCGGCGCCGCCGATGTTTCAAACTCCGCTCGCAGCCTCGCCAGGAACTCGTCCGCATTTCCCCCACGCAGGCGCAAGAATGACGTCGTCCCAAATGGCGTCCGCACGGCCGAGGCTCCCGTCTGCCGGTCCAGAAAGTCTGACAGAAGCGCGCGGTCCGCTTCCACCACACGCCGCCACTTCTCCCGAATCCGGTCCAACTGCCGAAACGCCCCCACGCTCAGCAGTTCGCCCGGATGCACCGGCGTGGCAGCGAACAGGTTGTTCAACTGCCACATGGCGCGCGCCAGGTCCGGCCGTGCCAGAATCCATCCGCAGCGCAGCCCGCTCAGCCCGTAGACCTTGGTCAGGCTGCTGGTCACCACAAACTCTTCACCTAAATGGAATGAGGTGCGCGGCGTGTTCTGATACACGGCATCCAGATACACCTCGTCCACCAGCACCCGCGCCCCCACGCTGCGCGCCAGGTCTCCGATCTCGCGCAGCACGGCGTCCGGCGTCAGCACGCTGGAAGGGTTATGCAGATTGGTCACCACAATCAGCCTGGTATTGGGCGTGATGGCGCGCCGCACCTCGGCCGGGTCCAGCGCATACCCATTTTCCTCGCGCCGCGCGAACGGCTTCAACGCCGCCCCCAGGTGCAGCAGTGCATCCACCAGCAACCCGTAAGTCGGATGCTCGATCAGCACCTCGTCCCCCGCGTCCAGCATCGTGGCGAAGGCCAGATAGTTCGCCATCGAAGTCCCCGCCGCCGTCACCACGCAGTCCGCATTCACGCCGTGCCGGGCCGCGATCGCCTGCTTGAGCGGCGGGTATCCATAGCTGTTGTCGCCATTGATCTCCAACTGTTCCGGCCGGTAACCCAACTCGCCCAGAGGGTACGCCCCCACGCCGCTGGTCGCCAGGTTGAAGCGGGCACGGCTCTCGGTCTTGGCCCAATGCATGTAGTCGGAATGTTTCGGTCTCATCGTCGCGCGGGTGGCCCTGGGGGTGGACTTGCGGGTACCCCTCGGGCTCGGCTCCAATACAAATATACGGGAATGCCGGTCAGCATGATGCCGATGCCGATCCCGCTATTCTCCGGGTACGTCGCGATGGTGCTGGCCACGATGCCCACGCACGTCAGGACAAAGAGGCCCGTGGTATAAGGATGCCCGGGCGATCGATAGATCCCGCCGCCCGCAGCACCGCGGTCCTGCCGCCGGAACAGGAACAGCGACGCCGCCGCCAGGGAGAACGAGATGAAATCCACCGATACTTCGTAGTTCAGAATCTGTTCGTATTTCCCCGTCCACGCAATGGCTGTCGCCGCGATTCCCTGCAGCACGATGGCCACCACGGGCGCACCGGAGCGCGGCGAAAGCTGTCCCACCTTTTGGAAGAACAGCCCGTCGCGCGCCATGGCGTTGTAGACTCGCGGCGCCGTCAGCATTCCCTGGCTCAGAAATCCCAGCGTCGAAATCGCGATCCCCATCGCGATCCACCAGGCCCCGCGCTCGCCCAAGGCCGCGCGCATTACCGCCGATGCCGGTGTCCTGGTGGCGGCCAGTCCCGCGGGGCCCAGCACCTTCAGGCACACGAAATTCACCGAAAGGTACAGCACCACCACGCCCGCGACCCCCATCACCAGGCCGCGCGAAAGGTCGCGCCCGGGGTTGCGCATCTCTCCGGCCACGAAGGTGGCAGTCTGCCATCCGCCATAGGCAAAAGCCACCGGAATCATGGCCGCGCCCACCGCCCCGATCAATCCCAGCGACGCCCGCGGGACCAGTGGCAGCGGATGGATCACGCCCCCGCCCATCCACAGCCCCAGCACTACCAGCGCCGCGATGGCGCCCGTCTTCAAGAGCATCAGCGCGCTTTGCAGGTTGCTGCCGGCGCGCGCGCCCATGCAGTTGATGGCGGTGAGCGCCAGCAATACCGCCGCCGCGATGGCACTGTCGCTCCACGCCACCCCGGTGATTTCGCGAAAGTAGCTGGCGAATGTCATGGCCACCGCCGCCATTCCGCCGGTCTGCGTCACCAGCAGCAGCACCCAGCCATACACAAACGCCACCGACGGATGGTACGCCTCGCGCAGATACAGATACTGCCCGCCCGCCCCCGGCAGCCGCGTCGCCAGTTCCGCCCAGATGAACGCACCCAGCATCGCCAGCGCCCCACCCGCGAGCCACACGCCCAAGATCAGAAACGGGGTGTGGACGTGGACCGCCACCACGTGGGGATTCATGAAAATTCCCGATCCCACGATGCCCCCCATCACGATCATGGTGGCGTCGAAGAGTCCCAGTTGCTTCTTAGGTGAGTCCAAGGCTGTAGGCTATCACGGAGAACCTGTGGGGCAGGTTGGTAACCTGCGGCGGATTGGCAATCCGCCCGCCGGGAGTTGGCGCGCGGCCGAACTTCCACAAGCGACTTTCGAGAGTGCGGCGGATTGCTAATCCGCCTGCCGCGGCGACGGTTTGACCTACACATTGGCAGTGTGTATGCTTCAAGGTGGTACTTCCATGAATAAACGCATCAACATCGTTCTCCCCGAAAAGACCGTCGCCGTGCTGGACCGCCTGACTACGAAGGGCACGCGGAGCCGATTCATCAACCAGGCGGTCGTGTATTTCGTCGACAGGAAGGGCAAGCAAAACATCCGCAAGCTGCTCAAAGCCGGCTACCAGGCGAATGCGGAGCGGGACCTTGAGATCGCCGCCGAGTGGTTTCCGATTGACGAAGAAGCCTGGCAGACGCTGGATGATTTACGGGAGGGAAAGAAGCCCGCGAGTCCCAAATCGGCATGATCTCCCCATGATCTTCCCTAGGAGAGGCGACGTCTACCTGGTCGAGTTCGACCCGGCCCGGGGACATGAGATCCAAAAGACCCGTCCGGCGGTCATCATCCAGAACGATTTAGGCAATCGACACAGCCCGGTCACCATTGTAGCGGCCGTCACATCGAAGGTATCGCCGGTACTCTTTAAGGTTGAGGTAGCGGTTGCGCCCAAAAAGGCAAATGGACTCTCGAGGCCGTCGGCGATTCAGCTTGGCCAGATCCGCTCCGTGGATCAAAGCCAGCTTCTCCAGCGCCTCGGCGCCGTTGATGTGGCAACCATGAGCAAGGTTGACACGGCGCTGAAGATCAGCCTGGGCCTGGTTAGTTTGACGGTTGATTCCTAGCAGGCGCTACTGCTTCATCTTCTCCAGCACCTCGCGATACCGCGCATCCCGCCGCACCTTCGCCAACAGCGGCTCCGACTCCATTCGTTCCCAAGCCCGGAATCCATTGGCCGCCGCATGTTCCAGCGCTTCCAAAGCGCGCTTGTTGTTGCCCGCGCCCGCTTGGGCCACGGCCAGCGTATACCAGGCGTTGCCGTTCTCCGGCCGCACCATCACGCCGGTCTCCGCGGCTCGGGCGGCCTCGCCGTAGCGCTGCTCCGCCATCAACCCGCGGGTCTCTTCCATGGCGCCCACCGAGACTCCGCCAATCACTCTCCGCGCCACGCGGCGTTCCGGCGAATCGTTTGGCTTGGCCGCATTCTTGCTCATCTGTTTGAACAACGAGTATTTTTCCGCATCGCTGGCCGAAGCCAGTTCCGCCCGAATGCGCTCCGCTTCCCGTGCCTGCTTTTCCGATTCCTTGGATTCCGCCGCGGCCTGGGGCGGAACGCGCCCCGCGAAGAAATCCAGCGCCTCGAAGGTCAGCGGCTCCGGCAGCCACTCGTGCCCGCCTTCGAATTCAACGAACCGGTGCTCCACACCGCGCCTGGCCAATTCCCGGCTCATCCGGTACAACTCATCGTGGTTGAAGTCGTCAATTCCCGCTGTGGCGAAGATGCGCATGGGAATCTGTTTCGGCGTTCCCGGCGGCCCAAACGCCGCGCTGCATGCAATCACGCCTGCCAGGTGCCCGTTCAGCCCCCAGCTCAGCGCCAGGCGGGCCCCGCCCGAGAGCCCCGCCGCGTACACTCGCGAATCGTCAATCGAAAACCGTGCGTGGGTGTCGGCCAGCATGGCGCCGATAGCCTCCTGAACCGGCCCCATCGGCCCGTTCCGCGAGTTGTTCGAGCCCACCACCACCCAGCCCGCTTTTTCCGCCGCCTTGGCGAATCGCTCCACCGGCGCACGCCCGCGCGCTCCCGGGTCCAGGCAATACAGCACCGGCCACGTCCGCTCCGCCGTGTAATGCGAAGGCAGATACAACGCGTAACTCTGACGATCGTTACCGGTCACCAGTACGCGATCCACCACCTCGCCGCGGGGCAGTTCCTGAGCCGTCATCGCCGCCACAGCCAGCAGACACGCAATCGCGAGGTCCACCCGCGCTCGCCGGGAACCGCCGGCGCCAGTTCGGCCGGGTCGTAGTGCCGCAGACTGCGTATGCCAACGCTTCGGTAGCACCGTCTCGGGCAGCAGTTCATCGATCGCCGGATTCGTGCCCTTCATATTTGTCCCCTTTGTTGAAATGATCCTACCTGATGCTACCCGAACCGTACGATCGAGCGCGCTCGAGGAGCAGTTTGCGCTCGCGGACGTTGCGCGTGAGCGACGCTCCGCGTTCCAGCTCAAGGCGGGACTCATCGAAGCGGCCGAGTTTGTGGAGGAAATCGGCGCGCACGCACGGTAAGAGGTGGTAGCCCTGCAGCCACGGCTCCGCCGTCAGCGCATCGACGAGATCGAGGCCTGCTTGTGGACCGAATGCCATGCCGACGGCCACCGCGCGGTTCAGCTCCACAACCGGGGATGGCGCAATCCGGGCCAGCTCGGCGTAAAGCCCCACGATCTGCGCCCAGTCCGTTTCCGCCGCGACCAGCGCTCGCGCGTGACAGGCGGCGATGGAGGCCTGGAGCGCGTACGGACGACGCGCGCCGCCCAGCTTCCCGGCCCGCTCCAGCGCGGCGAGACCACGCCGGATGAGAAGCTGATCCCAAAGCGCGCGGTTTTGGTCCAGGAGCACGATGGGCTCTCCCGACGGGCCCACGCGGGCCTTTGCGCGCGACGCCTGGATCTCCATAAGCGCGACCAGGCCGTGGACCTCCGGCTCTTTCGGAACCAGCTCCGCGAGGATACGGCCAAGACGCAGCGCATCCTCGCAAAGCGCGGGTCTCATCCAGTCGCCGCCGGCGGTCGCCGTGTAGCCCTCGTTGAAGACGAGGTAAATGACCTCCAGCACCGATGCCAGACGAGCCGTAAGCTCGGCCCCGCGAGGGACCTCGAAGGGGACCCGGGCCTCGGCGAGGATCCGTTTGGCCCGAACGATTCGCTGGGCAACCGCCGCCTCCGAGACCAGGAACGCCCGCGCGATCTCTTCCGTCGTCAGACCTCCGAGCAGGCGGAGCGTGAGTGCGACGCGCGCTTCGGCGGAGAGAACCGGATGACAAGCGGTGAAAATGAGGCGCAGGAGGTCGTCCCCCACGTCGTCGTCAAGGGCTGCTTCGAAATCCGCCACGGCCGCCTCCTGCCTGGCCTCGATCTCGCGGCCGAGCTCTTCGTGCTTGCGCTCGAGCCGCTGGTTTCGCCGCAGGTGGTCGATCGCGCGATACTTCGCGGCCGCCATGAGCCAGGCGCCCGGATTACGCGGGACGCCCGACTCCGGCCACTGCTCAAGCGCGGCGACGAGAGCATCCTGTGCGAGTTCCTCGGCAATACCCACGTCGCGCACAATCCGCGCCAGGCCGGCGATGAGCCTGGGCGATTCGATCCTCCAGACCGCATCGATCGCGCGCTGTGTATCAGTGGCCGCCACTGCTACCGATCACACCATTTTTCGATCCGCCGGTGCAACTCCGGCGCGCGCCGCGGCGCCACCAGTACACTACGGCTTTTCGGACTTCCCCTGCAGCTCCTCGAGCAGCGTTTGCGCGCGCGCACCCAGCTCGGGAGGAACGATCTCGGGAGGGAAATCCGAGGCCTCGAACACCTGGCGAACCTCGATCACCTCGTTATCCGAAGCGGGACAGCGCGACGCCCATTCGAGCGCCTCTTCCCGCGACTTTACCTGAATCATCCAGTAGCCGCCAATTACCTCCTTCGCCTCAGCGAAGGGCCCGTCGGTAACCTTGGGTTTCCCTCCCGAAAACGAGACCCGCGCGCCCGTTGAGGGCGGGTGGAGGCCATCGAGCGCCAGCAGCACGCCGGCCTTCTGCAGGGACTCGTTGTACTTCATCATCGCTGCCACAGCCTTGGCCTCCGGCATGGCGTCCGGGGCGGCCTTTTCATAGCCCTTCGGGATCATTAGCATCATGAATCTCATGGTTGTGTCTCCTTGTGGTTTCGAGTTGGAGCGGGGCTTCCGGTCGGTTTTGACCCGGCTGACCTAGCTCTCTACTTTAACGTCGAACCAGCGGCAACCAGATCGACACGGCGGCTCGTCCATATTAGTATTCAAGTAGCGCAGCCCTTCGTGGCGGCGTCATTTCATCGAGGGATACGTATGCGTCTGCTGCTCCAGGACCTCCGCTACGCCGTGCGCATGTTGCGCAAAAATCCCGGCCTCACCGCCGTCATCATCCTTTCCCTGGCCATCGGCATCGGCGCCAACACCGCGCTCTTCAGTGTGGCCGGCACCTTGCTGCTGCGCCCGCTCCCGTATCCGCAGCCCGACCGCCTCGCCATCCTGTGGCTGCGCTCGCCCGGCATCGGCATCCCCCAGGACTGGCCCTCGCCCGGCGAGTACATCGATATCCAAACCCAGAACCACGTCTTCGAAGAGACCGCCATAGCCATTGGCAACACTTTCACCCTGCTGGGCAGGCAGCAGCCTGAGCGCGTCGAGGGCATCCGCACTTCGTCCGGCATGTTTCACCTGCTCGGCGCGCACCCGCTGCTGGGCCGTCTTCTGGGCCCGCGGGACGATAAACCGGGCGGCCCCGGCGTCGCCGTCCTCTCTTACGGTTTGTGGAAGCGCCTCTTCGGCGCCGACCCCCAGGTGATCGGCCGCAGCCTGAACCTCAACGGCAATCAAGTCACGGTTGTCGGCGTCCTCCGCCCCGAATTTCTCCTGAACCACGAAGTCATGCCCACTGTCGGCGGCATCGATAAGGCGGAGATCCTGCTGCCGCTGCCCCTCGGCGCCGACGCCGTGAAAAACCGCGGGGACGAGAACTACAACATCATGGCGCGTGTGAAACCGGGCATTTCGATGCGCCAGGCGCAGTCCGATATCGACATCATCGCCAGCCGCATCCGCGAAATCGACAAGCGCGACCGCACCTTCACCATCAGCGTGGTCCCTCTCCTCGATCAAGTAGTCGGCGATGTCCGCCGGGCCGTCCTGGTTCTGCTGGGCTCCGTCACGCTGGTGCTGCTGATCGCCTGCGCCAACGTCGCCAACCTGCTGCTCTCGCGCGCCACCGGCCGGCAGAAGGAAGTCGCCATCCGCACCGCATTGGGCGCCGGCTGGACGCGCCTGGTCCGCCAACTGCTTACCGAAAGCGTGCTGCTCGGCATTCTGGGTGGCGCCGCCGGCATGCTGATCGCCTGGTGGAGCCTGTACGTTCTGCGCACCATCAACCCCGGCAACATTCCGCGCATCGAAGCCATCGGCATTGATGGCGGCGTGCTGACCTTCACCTTCGGCGTCTCCATCCTCACCGGCATCCTGTTCGGTGTCGCGCCCGCTGTCCGCGCCGCCAGGGTCGACCTCAACACCGGGCTCAAGGCCGGCGGGCGTGCCTCGCAGGGCGCCGGCGGTTTCAATACCGCGCGCCACCGTTTGCGCAGCTTGCTGGTGGTCTCCGAACTGGCGCTTTCGCTGATGCTGCTGATCGGCGCCGGCCTGCTGATTCGCAGTTTCTTGCGGTTGCAGAGCGTGCCCCCCGGTTTCAATCCGGACCACGTGATCTCCGCGCGCCTCTCGGTCAACGGTCCCAAATACCGGGCCGACAAAGCCGTCGCCCAGTTCTACCAGGCCTTGGGCGAGCGTCTGGCGCGCCTGCCCGGCGTCAAGTCGCAAGGCGCGGTGAGCGCGCTGCCGTTTACTTCCTCGGTGGGATGGGGCGGCATCCAGGTGGAAGGCTACACACCGCCGCCCACCGAACCGGAACTGCAGGTGGACTTGCGCGCCGCCACCGCCGATTACTTCCGCACCATGGAAATCCCGCTTCGTGCCGGCCGATTCTTCTCCGAACGCGACGTTACGGGCGCACCCCCGGTGGCGATGATCGATGAAAAGTTCGCGCAGCGCTTCTATGGGTATGGCAACCCCGGCGCGCATGACAACCCCGTCGGCAAACGCCTGCGGTTTGGCCCCAAGGCCCCGTGGATGACGATCGCGGGCGTAGTGGGAACCGTAAAGCAATACGGCCTCGACGTGGATGGCCGCATCGTGATGTACATGTCCCAGCCTTTCAACGGCATGTACGCCGTGGCCCGCACCTCAACCGACCCGGCAAGCCTTGCCGGCGCGATCGCGCGCGAAGTCCACGCCGTCGATCCCGATGTGCCGGTCTACGATGCCCGAACCATGCCGGATCGCCTCTACGACTCGCTCGCCCGCCAGCGTTTTTCCATGACGATGCTGTTGGCCTTCGCCATCTTTGCGATGATCCTGGCAGCGGTCGGCGTGTACGGCGTCATGAGCTACCTGGTGACGCAGGGCACGCACGATATCGGCGTCCGCATCGCCCTGGGCGCCGGCCGCCGCAACATCCTGCGCATGGTGGTGAGACAGGGAGTGCAACTGGCCGCCACCGGCATCGCCCTCGGCCTGGTCGGCGCCCTCGCGCTGACGCGGGTCATGGCGACATTGCTTTTCGGCGTCAGTGCCACCGATGCCGTGACGTTCTCAGCCGTACCAAGCTTCCTGGCCGTGGTGGCGATCGTCGCCAGCTACCTGCCTGCGCACCGCGCCACCAAAGTAGACCCGATGATCGCGCTGCGGGAGGAGTGAAACGGGTTTGTGGTTGGTTCCAACTTCCCACAACTGGTATGCGGGGAGCAATCCGAGCGAAGCGCCGGGGCTGCTCCCGCTCCGTGATTGGGCGCTCGCGAGCGCCTCAGAGTGGTATAACAGTCATATTAGATGCGCTTTAGGTTCGATTCTCAAAAGAGCAGGCGCCTCAGAGCGAATCCGCAGCGCGGCATAGGGTTTGAGGAGGCGCGGCGTTGTTCTCCCAGCCCTATTGGCTCGATCAGCGGTCCGACGTCCCGGAACAGTTTCTGGCGGTCGGCTGGGTCGGTGACCGGTTGTATTCTGTCATCTGAAGTGAGGGAAGACGAAGAGGGCGAGATTCTGCATCTCGTCACACTGTGGAGGTCGACGAAGGAGGAGATCCGATCGTATGAAGAAAACTCGTAAGTCCGCCAAGCCCGTTTCTGCCGACGCGATTGCGCGACTCGCCGATCAAGGCAAGGACGTTTCGCATTTCTTCAAGGGCCAAGGCCGCATGGTTCAGCCTATCCAGCGGGTTAACGTGGATGTCACTGCCAGCATGCTGGAGGAACTGGATAGGGCGGCTCTGGACCTCAACGTCAGCCGTCAGGCGGTCATCAAGACGCTGGTCCGCCAGGGTCTCGATCAACGCTACCTGGCGCAACGTGCAAGGCTGCCGCAGCCGGCGTCCTAACCGCGCCAACAAGGCCATACGGAGCCGTGTCGCCGCATGGCAACGTTGTCTTACGGCACCAGCTCCGCCGTCATCTGGGCGCCGCCCATCGACGCCACCACTGAGGACAACTTGACCGCCTGGCGTGAGTCCTTGGCAATCCAGACGGTGGATTGGTCGCCGCCGCCATCGGCCGAGCTGATCTCTACCTTGAAAGTTTCGAACTTGCCGGCGGCCACGGTGACCGTTTCTTGGCCTACAACTTTCAGTTGCATCAGCTTGGCCTTCTGCTTCTGCAAATCGAAATTGCGGAAGGTCACGCTGTAGCCGTCAGTCAGGGGCAGACATCCGATCACCTCTTGCGCCCCGGCGGAGTCGGCGAACAATTCGCCTCCCAAATCGGCGGACACCGGGCGGTCCTGCCCGTTCATGCTCATGTTGCCGGTGGCTTTTCCGCCCGCGAAATCGACGGTGATGTTGACCGCCCCTTGCTTGACGGTTCGCTTGCGCACCACCAGGCTGCCCTTTTCGATGCTGACGGTGTCGGTGGCCGCGCCCATCGGGGTATCCATCGTGTCGGTCGCCGTCCACGCGCCGTTCTCTTCTTTGATGGTGGTGGACACCTTGATCGCCATCTCCTGGGGGCCCATGGCGATCTTGGCTTGATACTTGTAAGTGCCCGGCTTGAGGTCCATGGCCGGCTTGGGCAGCCCCACGGCTGTGGCATCCACTTTCTTGGTGACGGTCACGGTCTTGGGATCGACCATAATCTCGGCCAGCCGCTTGGTGACTTCGGGAGTGCCGCCTTCCTGATAGCGGCCGTCCAGGTACTTGGCCAGGAATTTCTCGGCGGCCATGAACATAGCCATGTTGTTCACAGGGCGTGCGAAACCGTGGCCTTCGTCGGGCGCCAGCATGTACTCCACCGGGAATCCGCGGTCGCGGAGCGCGATTACGATCTGCTCGGCCTCGCGCCGGTTGACCCGCGGATCGTTCGCGCCCTGCACCACCAGCAAAGGCGTCTTGATTTTGGCGGCGGAATTCAGCGGCGAGCGCTCCTCCATCCAGGCTTTGCCCGCCGGCGTACCCGGATCGGCCATACGCGCGTACATCAACTTGCGGCCGGCCTCCCAGTATGGCGGAATGGCTTCCAGCAGGGTGAGCAGATTCGAAGGGCCGACGATATCCACGGCCGCGCGGTACACGTCCGGGGTGAAGGTGACTCCGGCCAGCGTGGCGTATCCGCCGTAGGAGCCGCCCAGAATTCCAATGCGCTTAGGGTCGGCCGTTCCCTCGGCGATCAGGTACTTCACACCCCAGGTGATGTCGTCCTGCATCTTGCGCCCCCACTCGCCGTTGCCGGCGTTGAGGAACTTTTTGCCATAGCCGGTAGATCCGCGGAAGTTCGGCGAGAGCACGGCATAGCCGCGGTTGGCGAAAAACTGCGCCATCCCGTTGTAGCCCCAGCCATCGCGCGCCCACGGTCCGCCGTGCGGGATCACCAATGTGGGAAGCCCCTTGGCCGGCACACCCTTGGGCAGCGTCAGATAGGCCGGGATTTCCAAACCGTCGGAAGACTGATAGCGAATCGCCTTCATGGGCGCCAGCGAAGCGCGCGGCAGGTTCTCGCGAATCTTGTACTGCAGGGCGAGGGTATGGGCTTTGCGATCGAACAGGTAGGTCTCGCCCGGCTCGGTGTCGCTGTTGGCCGTCACCAGCCAAAGCTGTTCGTCGCGCGTGCGCGAGTTGACGCCAACCTCCTTACCGGCCAGCTTGGTGGCGAGCCACTTGAATTCGCTCTCGAAACCTTTGTCCTTGAAGTAGCGGCGGACGCGGTCGTCGGTGTAGTTGGTCTGCGCCAGTTCTTCGGTGACTTCCGAGAAGATGGCGCCGCCCAGGTCCACGCGCTTCAGCGGATCGGACTCCACGGTTTCGATCTTTCCGCTTTCGGGGTCGAACAGAGCCAGTGCCGAGAGGTCGGTAGTGTCGCCCTTGTTGGTATCCATATAGACCCGCTTGCCGTCTTTGTGAAAGCGCAACGGGTCGCAGGTCTCGAAAACGCTGCAGGAGTAAACTTTGGTGAGAGCGTTGGCGTCCACGCGCAGCATCTCCTGGTCGCCGTTATCGGCGACGCGGAAGGCTAGCCGCAACTGGCCCTTCGTGTCGAAGAACCAGGCCGCCACGCGGTCGGTGTTCTTGCGCATCAGCGTTTTTTCGCCGGTGGAGATCTTGACTTTGTAGAGATCGTGCCAGGCTTTATCGCGGTCGTTGATGCCGATGTAAAGTATGTCGGGGTCGTTCTTCGGCGCGGAGTATAGTTGCACGGTGACGCCCTTCAGGCCGGTGAGGTCGCGGGAGGGCGGAGCTTCCGCTCCTGCCGCGGGCGGGGCGCCGGGATCGACGACGTAGAGGTTGAAGTTCTCGTCGCCGCCGCTATCCTTCACGTAGCCGACGTACTTGCCGTCGCGGCTCCAGAGAAAGGTTGGGATGGGGCGCTTGGATTCGGTGGTGAGCAGGCGGGCGGCGCTGAAGGGCTCTTCGACGCGCTTCACCCACACGTTGCGCGTGTCCTTCCAGGGCTTCAGGAAGGCCAGGTATTTGCCATCGGGTGAAAGCTGGGCGCTGGCGATTTCCGGATTTCCGAACAACAGTTCGCGATCGATCAACGGCGGCAGGCCCTGCGTGGCGGCCGGCTTGTTCTGCGCGGCCAGATTCAAGGCTAGTAACGAAAGCGGGATGAGAGTTCTCAATCGGCGCATGATGGAATTACCTCCGCGGACAGCTTCGAGCATCTTACGATCTTAACCCCTCCCACGCCGTGCTTTGTGGGGCAGGTTGTTAACCTGCGGCGGATTGGCAATCCGCCTGTCGGGAGTTGGCGCGCAGCCGAACTTCCACAAGCGACTTTCGAGAGTGCGGCGGATTGCCATTCTGCCCCACAAATTGCCACCGCACCCTCCATGCATATAAACTGGCGTTGCCGGTAAACTATGGCACCGATCCCAGACAACGACACCAGATTCTTCGGCCACCCTCGCGGCCTGGCTACCCTTTTCTTCACCGAAATGTGGGAGCGCTTCAGCTACTACGGCATGCGCGCCATCCTGATCCTCTTCCTGACGCACAAAATCGCCGAGGGCGGTCTGGGCTTCAGCGATTCCAAAGCCGGCGCGGTTTACAGTCTCTACACCGCCATGGTCTACCTGCTCTGCCTGGGAGGCGGCTGGGTGGCCGACCGCATTACCGGCCAGCGGCGCGCTGTCTTCATCGGCGGCGCCTGCATCGCGGCCGGGGAGTTCTGCCTGGTGGTTCCCAGCGAGGTGTCGTTTTACCTCGGCCTGGTGCTCCTGATGATTGGCACCGGCATGCTGAAGGGCAACGTCAGCACCATTGTGGGCCAACTCTATAAGCTCGGCGACCTGCGGCGCGACTCCGGCTTCTCGCTCTTCTACATGGGGATCAACACCGGCGCGTTGGTTTCGCCCTTCATCTGCGGCTATGTAGGCGAGCGCATCAGTTGGCGGCTGGGATTCGGCGTGGCCGGTTTGGGCATGCTGGTGGGGCTCATCCAATTCGTGCTGGGCAGCAAACATCTGGGAAACGCGGGGCTGCATCCGCACAGCACCGGCAACGCCGAACTAGACAGGAAGCAGAAACGGAATGCCGCGATGGCCGTTGGCGGAGGGCTCGGCGCGTTCGCGATTCTGGGTGTGCTGGGCGCAGCCGGTGTCATCGAATTCACCCCGACCGGTATCTCGGATGGACTGGGCTGGGTGCTGCTCGGCATCTCGGTGGCGGTTTTCTCGTGGATGATCTTCTCGCACGGCTGGTCGCCGGAGGAACGCAAGCGCTCCTCGGCGATTCTGGTGCTCTTCGTGGCATCGGCCCTCTTTTGGGCGTCATTCGAACAGGCTGGGAGTTCGCTCAGTCTGTTTGCCGACCGCGACACCAACCGCAATCTGCCATATGGTTTAGTCTTTCCGGCGAGCTGGTTTCAGTTCGTGCAGCCGATTTTCGTGGTCGCGCTGTCTCCGGTCTTCGCGTGGATATGGCTGACATTGGCCCGAAGAAGGAAGGAGCCGCCCAGCCCCGCTAAGTTCACGCTCGGCCTGGTGTTCGGCGGCTTGGCCTTCGCCATTCTGGTGCCGGCCACCATCATGGTGTCTCACGGATTTCAGGTCTCCATGTGGTGGCTCGTCGGGACGTATTTTCTGCAGACTCTCGGGGAATTGTTGCTCAGCCCGGTGGGTTTGAGCGCCATGTCGAAGCTGGCGCCGGCGCGCGCCGGGGGCTTCGTCATGGGCATCTGGTTCCTCTCCACCAGCATCGGCAACTGGCTCGCGGGCAGGGCGGGCGGGCTGTACAGCACCATACCGCTGCCGACGTTGTTTGGCTGGGTGGCAGGTCTGACGTTCGCCGCGGCGTTGGTGATGGCGTTGATGATCAAGCCGACGGTGCGGTTGATGTCGGGCGTGAAGTGACCCACTACACGGCTACGCCGCTACACTTTCGGCAACCCGAACGGCGCCCGGTATTCCTTGGTCAACAAGTTGTTGGCTTCTTTGTCTCCGGGGAATGTCTCGGTCCCGGGGTCCCACTTCACGTCGCGGCCCAGTTTGAAAGAGACGTTGCCCAGGTGGCAAAGCGTGGTGCTCAGGCGGCCCGTCTCCACATCGGAATTCGGCTTCTGCCGCGACTTCACGCACTCCAGGAAATTCTTTTCATGCGTCTCCGGCAGGGCTTTCACGGAAGGTCCAGGCTCGCCGGTTTTCGTGTAGACCTTCCACCCGCTGCCCGAGATCAGCAAACTCGCCTCGGTCCCATAGTAGGCGATGCCGAAGTCCGTCGGCCCGTTGCCCGTAATCTTCTGCCCCGCGTGCATCATATGGTCGTTGCCAAAGCTGCGGAGTTCAAAGCTCAACAGCAGATCGGGATAATGATACGTCACAATCTGCGTATCCGGCACCTCTTTGGCGTCGTCCAGCCAGTAGATGCCGCCACTGGCTGAGACCCGGTCCGGCATGGCGTGCGGCATGCCTTTCATCTTCTGGATGGCCCACAGCGCCACATCCAGCACATGCACGCCCTGGTTGCCGATTTCGCTGTTGCCGTAATCCCAGAAGAAGCGCCAGTTGTAGTGGAACCGGTTCTGGTTGAACGGCCGCTTGGGCGCCGGACCGAGCCAGGCATCGTAATCCACGCCTTCCGGTGGAGTTCCGTCCGGTGGACGCCCCAAGGTGGGCCGGGTCTGGTAAATCCACGTCTTGATTTCGCAGACCTTGCCGAGTTTGCCGGCAGCCACATACTCCACCGCCGATTGGAAGGTGGAACCGCTGCGCCGCTGCGTGCCCACCTGAAACACACGGTTGTATCGGCGCGCGGCGTCGCGCATCTGCTGGCCCTCATGGATGGTCTGCGAGAGCGGCTTTTCGCAGTAGACGTCCTTCCCGGCCTGGCACGCCAGAATGGCCATGCGCGCGTGCCAGTGGTCGGGCACGGCGATCACCACCGCGTCGATATCTTTGTCCTCCAGCACGCGCTGGAATTCCTTTTCGAATTGCGGCTTGCTTTCCTGCGCCTGGGCGATGTCGGCCCCGGTCTTTTCCAGAATGGCCGGGTCCAGGTCGCAGAAAGTCTTGAACTTCGCCCCCGCCTGGATGGCCCGCAGCGCCACGCCGCGGCCCTGGTTGCGCCCGCCGATCAGCGCCAGAGTCACCCGTTCGTTCGCCCCCATCGCCAGGGGGTGGAAGTTAAGAGCGCCGGCGGCCGCCATCGCCCGCCCGCCGGCCTTTAGAAAGGATCTTCGGTCCTGCATCGCCGCTATCGCAATCTCACACCCGTCGCAATTTCGTAACGCGCCCGACTTCCACCCACTCCACCACGAAGATATTGCCGTCGTGATCGAAGCAGGCGCCGTGCGGACAAACGAACTTGCCCGGCGTGAAATGGTCGCGCGACATGCTGCGCGTCTTCCGGTACTCGCTGGCCGAATCGTCGCCCAGTTGCTCGATCACCTGGTTGTTTTTGTCCATCACGGTTACGCGCGCGCCCAGGTCAGGCACCACCATGTCGCCGTTCTTGAAGTAGTGGAAGTGGCACGGCTGGGCGGTTCCGGCGATGAACTCAATGTGCTGCCCATCCAGGCTGAAACGCTGGATGCGATTATTGGCGCGGTCGGCCACCATCAGGGTCGGGGTCTTGCCGCGCGGGTCCAACGCGATGCCGTGCGGACAATCCACCTTGCCGGCTTCCTTGCCCTTGCCGCCGAAGGTGCGGATGAACTCGCCCTTTTGGTTGTACTGGTTGATGTAGCTCGAACCGTAGCCATCGCCCACGTAGAAATCGCCGTTGGGTGCGATCGCCAGGTTGGTCGGGCTGTACTTGATCCGCTTTCCGTCCGGCCCGGGTTTGTAGGCGTCTGACTGCTCCGGGTACCCTATGGAAAAAACCTCTTCCCCATTGAGCGTGGCCTTCACCACCACCGCCCGCTTGGTGTCGCACAGGTACAGGTATTCGGTGCTGCCTTCCTTCTGAATGTGCAGCCCGTGGGCTCCGCCCTTGAATTCCTTGCCCCAGGATTTGACGAACTTTCCCTTCGGGTCGAACACCACCATGGAGTCGGCGCTTTCGCTGGCAGCATTCACCGTATGGTGGACGTAGATGTGCCCCTGCGCGTCCTGCACCACTCCATGCGTGTTGCCATACTTGATGTCGGCCGGCAGTTCGCCCCAATCGTGGATGGCCTCGTACGTGTGCTTGCCGCTGCCCAGCACGGGGGCCTTGGTTCCGGCCTTGTCGGTGGCTCCTAAAATCGCCGGAGCCATCGCTCCAGCCGCTTGCAAGAATCTTCGCCGCGATGTGGTCATGGGTCTGTCCCCTCTCACCGGCGAGTATACTATCTTTCTTGACTAGGGGGCAGTTGGTGAAAAACCTGAAGGTGTCGCCGCCGTTGGCCTCAGAGTACAGACGTTGGCCTCAGACTACACTGGTCTGATATGACGGTCGTCATCTCGATGCTCCGCGGCGTCAATCTGGGGTCCCACAACCGCCTGAAGATGGACGCCCTCCGCGCCCTTTATGAGTCTCTCGGGCTGCTGGATGTCGAGAGCTACGTGCAAAGCGGCAACGTGGTTTTCAAAACCGCGGGGCGCGACTTTGCCAAGCTCGCCGGGCGGATCGAGGCCGGTATCGAAAGCAGCTTCGGCATTGATACCGATGTCCTTTTGCGTACCGCAGGCGAACTCCGCAACGTGGTAACGGCCAACCCGTTCGCCCAACGCAGCGGCATCGACCCCAGCAAACTGCTGGTCGATTTCCTGGCCCGCGAGCCCAGCCCGGAGGCCAGGGAAAAGCTCCTCTCGGTCAACATTGAGCCGGAGGAATTGCGGATTCACGGCCGCGAACTCTACATCTATTTCCCCAACGGGATGGCCCGGCCCAAACTGCCATCGGGACTCATCGACCGCGCGGTCAAGATGCCCTGCACCGGCCGCAACTGGAACACCGTGACCAAGCTGCTCAAGATGGCGGAGGCGCTGGAAGCGTGAAGCGCCGCCGCAGGTTAACAACCTGGTTAGCAACCTGCCCCGTAGCGTCGCCGGAACGACCCGCGGACTTGAATTGTGGCGGCTGCAAGTAACACTATGAACGGCTTTCACCGGGTGTGTGACATTGAAGTGGAGATATCGGCGTATGACGCCCGATTCGGAGCCGCGACTTGTCGCTCGACCGTTAGGGAGCGGATGCCGCACACGGCGATTAAGGATCGGGGACTCGAACACGGACATGGCGTCACCCTGCT
>Ga0210402_10000437_pt1 | contig 46730 bp, 34 predicted proteins | sample IncBWC7MmetaG_FD_161055 | JGI IMG/M metagenome (GOLD analysis project Ga0210402, IMG submission 161055) | Forest soil microbial communities from Barre Woods Harvard Forest LTER site, Petersham, Massachusetts, United States - Inc-BW-C-7-M | ecosystem: Environmental > Terrestrial > Soil >... | reverse complement strand
AGGGTCTCGCGGGTTGTATGCCAGGGGCGCGAGACTAATCTCTACAATACCGCGAGACCCCGTAACCGCGAGACCGCGCAACCGCGTATCATGCGCCCCGCCTCATGCCGAAGCGCACTGACATCAAGTCCATTCTCATCATCGGATCCGGCCCCATCGTCATCGGACAGGCGTGCGAATTCGACTATTCAGGCACGCAGGCCTGCAAGGCTCTGAAGGACGAGGGCTATCGGATCATCCTCGTCAATTCGAACCCGGCCACGATCATGACCGACCCGGAGTTCGCGGACCGGACCTACATCGAGCCGCTCACGCCCGAAACGCTGGAACGGATCATCGAGCGCGAGAAACCGGACGCGATTCTCCCGACGGTCGGCGGCCAGACCGGCATCAATCTGGCCATGGCGCTGTACGAGAACGGTGCTCTGTCACGGCACAACGTTGAGCTGATTGGGGCCAACGCGGAAGCGATCAAGACCGCCGAGGACCGGCAGCTCTTCAAAGAGAAGATGGTCGAGATCGGTGTCGAGGTGCCGCGTTCGGCGTATGCGGCCACCGAGGATGACGCCGAGCGGTTCGCCGCAAGCATCGGCTACCCGCTGGTCATCCGGCCGTCGTTCACCCTCGGCGGATCGGGCGGCGGCATCGCCTACAACGTCGAAGAGCTGCGCGACGTCGTCACCCACGGCCTGGAGCTCTCGCCGGTGCACCGCGTGCTTGTCGAGGAGTCGGTCATCGGCTGGAAAGAATTCGAGCTCGAGGTGATGCGCGACAAGGCCGACAACGTCATCGTCGTCTGCAGCATTGAGAACCTCGACCCGATGGGGGTCCATACCGGCGATTCGATCACCGTGGCTCCCCAGCAGACACTGACGAACACCGAATACCAGGCCATGCGCGATGAGGCCAAACGGATCATTCGCGCCATCGGCGTCGAGACGGGGGGATCGAACATCCAGTTCGCCGTCCACCCGACCACCGGCCGCCGCCTGGCCATCGAGATGAATCCGCGCGTCTCGCGCTCCTCGGCACTGGCATCGAAGGCCACCGGCTTCCCGATCGCGAAGTTCGCCGCGAAACTGGCCGCCGGCTACACCCTCGACGAAATCCCCAACGACATCACCAGGAAGACACCGGCGTCGTTCGAACCGACCATCGATTACGTCGTCGTGAAGATCCCACGCTTCGCCTTTGAGAAGTTCCGCCAGACCAAACCGACGCTCGGTCTGTCGATGCAATCCGTCGGCGAGTCGATGGCCATCGGGCGGACGTTCAACGAAGCGCTGCAGAAGGGACTCCGCTCGCTCGAGATCGGCGTCTCCGGCCTGGAATCGCGCGGCTACGACCGCGATCGATGCGAGTCGCTGCTACGCACCCCGCAACCGGAACGCATCTTCGCCATCGGCGACGCCTTCCGCGCAGGGATGACCGTCGACGAGATCAACGACCTCTCCTCGATCGACTGCTGGTTCCTGCGCGAGATCCGAAAGATCGTGGAGATGGAGAAGGCGATTGGAGAGAACGCCACCACCCTCCGCCGAAAGCCGCTTCGTCGCGATCGCTCCTCAGGGCAAGCTCCGGCGGATGAGGGGGCGGATCTCGCGCAGCTTCAGATGAGAACCCTCAAGCGCGAAGGCTTTTCCGACAAACAGATCGCCGCTCTCACCAGCTCTTCCGAAGACGAAGTCCGTAAACACCGCCACGCCCTAGGCGTCCGCCCCGTTTACAAACGCGTCGACACCTGCGCCGCCGAATTCGAGGCTACGACACCGTATCTCTACTCGACCTACGAGCGCGAATGCGAGGCCGCGCCGACGTCACGACGCAAGGTGATGATCCTCGGTTCGGGGCCAAACCGCATCGGCCAGGGGATCGAGTTCGACACCTGCTGCGTCCACGCCTCCTTTGCTCTGCGCGAGATCGGCTTCGAGACCATCATGGTCAACTGCAACCCCGAGACGGTGTCGACCGACTACGACACCTCCGACCGTCTCTATTTCGAGCCACTCACGCTCGAAGATGTGCTGGAGATCGTCGATCTCGAAAAGCCGGAGGGCCTCATCGTCCAGTTCGGCGGGCAGACGCCGCTGAAACTGGCCAAGTCGCTTGCCGCGGCCGGAGTACCGATGTGGGGAACGTCGGTCGAATCGATCGACATCGCCGAAGACCGCGAGCGTTTTGGTGCCCTTGCCCGTGAGCACGAGATCCTGGTTCCCGAAAACGGCACCGGCATGAACGTGGCGGAGGCGATGGAAGTGGCCCGCCGCATCGGCTTTCCGGTCGTCGTCCGCCCCTCCTACGTGCTCGGCGGACGGGCCATGGCCATCGTCTACGACGAATCGAACCTGCGCGAGTACGTTGGCTATGCGATGGAGGCGGCACCCGGCCATCCGATCCTCATCGATCGGTTTCTCGAAGATGCCATCGAGCTCGACGTCGACGCCATCTCCGATGGGAAAGACGTCGTGATCGCCGGCGTGATGGAGCACATCGAGGAAGCGGGCATTCACTCCGGCGATTCAACGACGGTGATTCCGCCGTACATCATCGGCCTGCGCGAGCAGGACCGCGTCCGCCGGCGCACGGTGCAACTGGCGAAAGCGCTGAACGTCATCGGCCTGATGAACGTGCAGTACGCGATCTACCACGGTGATCTCTATGTGCTCGAAGTGAATCCGCGCGCGTCGCGAACCGTGCCGTACGTCTCGAAGGCCACCGGGGTGCCGTTCGCCAAGATCGCGGCGAAAGTGATGGCCGGAATGAGCTTGCAGGAGCTGGGACTGACACACGAGCCGCGCGTGGCCGACTATTTCGTGAAGGCGCCTGTCTTCCCCTTCGGTCGCTTTCCGCACGAGGATACGGTGCTCGGTCCGGAGATGAAGTCGACCGGCGAGGTGATGGGCTCGGCCGCGACGTTCGGCGAGGCCTACGCCAAGGCACTCCTCGGCGCCGGCATCGATCTCCCCCTCCGTGGCACGGCGTTCATGTCGGTCAACGACAACGACAAGCGGCCGGTGGTGGTGCAGCTGGCGAAGGATCTCACACAGCTCGGATTCAAAGTGGTGGCCACATCAGGAACGCGTGATTACCTGCAGAACAACGGCGTGGAAGCCGGGCTCGCCTTCAAGGTGCATGAGTCGGAGCGGCCGAACATCGTCGACCGGATGATCAACGGCGAGGTGACCCTGATCATCAACACGCCGCTGGGAAAGAAGTCGTTCTACGACGACACCTATATCCGCCGGACCGCGCTGCAGCACAGCATCAGTTGCCTGACCACCCTGACCGCGGCCACCGCGGCCGTCGACGGAATCCGCTCGCTGCGCGAAGGACTGAAGACGATCACGACGTTGCAGGAACAGCACGCGCGGTAACGGCGCGCAGCGCAGCTACGTTACCATCAGAGCCGGCTTCGCCACCGCCATCTCCGTTTTGAAGCCGTTGAAGGCGCGGACGATGTATTGCAGGTTCTTGCCGGAGGCGGACGCCTGCGCGGGGCCGGAGAGCTGGCGGTGCGGGCGGGCGGCGCCGGGGCGGCGGGAACGGAAGATCGTGGTCGTGAAGGGGGACGGCTTGGCGAACTCGATGATCATCTCCTCGATGATGACGTCGGCGCCGCCGAGGTAGCGGAAGTCCCACTCGATCCCCTCGCCGACCTTGAGGGTGGTCTCGTTTGGATTGATCGTCAAATAGATGCGGCCTCCGCCGGCCTCGATGTCGATTCGGACGGGAACGGTGCGAACCGCGAATTCGGTCAGCTCGTGCGATCCGACGAGGCGATCGGAGGACGCCGGCGGCGCGGCCACGAGCGACGGCGCTTCGGCACGCGGCGGCGCGGGGATGAACGACGACGACCGTGGTTTGTCGCCTTGCGAGAACCAGGCGGCCGTAGCGGGCCCATTGGAGGTCACGCGAGGACGCGAGCGGCGGCGTTTCTTTTCGTCGACGAGGCGGGCGGGAGCCGGCGCCGCTACAACCTTCGCAGCCGGCTTCGCCTTCGACTCGGCGGCTTTCTCCACTTTCGCGGATTTGGCAGGCGTTTTCGCGGCTGGCTTGGCCGCGGCCTTCGGCGCCACCTTGGGAGCAGCTTTCTTGGAAGCAGCCTTTTTCGAAGCGGGCTTTTTCGGAGCGGGCTTCTTTGGCGCGGGTTTCTTAGGCGCCGGTTTTTTAGGAGCTGGTTTCTTTGACGCCGGCTTCTTCTTCGGCGCCACTGGCCTTGCGGTTTTCTTTTTTACCGCTGCTTTCGGCTTCGCGGCAGGCTTCTTCGATGCCTGTTTCTTGCTTTTTTTGGCGGCCGCCACCGTTTTCGCGGCCGCCTTTTTCTTTACACTTGTAGACGCTTTCTTACCCTGCACCTTCGCCATTCGTGCCTGCTCTCCCGGATCCCCTTGAAAAATGGATGGCGCAGTATAGCGGCGACCCCATGCTTTGCATAGCGAATAACTGCGCCTGCGCCGGGTTGTCGGAGAGATGGACCCTCATAGACCACGCGCGGCAGCGCAGACCACTGACAACCGATAACCGACAACGCGGCGTAGCCGCTATCTCAGACCGTCTGCCACGTACAGGTCCCCCAGCATCCGCAGGGCGTTGTAGGCATATACGGTGCCGTCGGGGTTGATGCAGATGGGGGCGATTTTGTAGACGCCGGCGGGATCGGTGGGGGAAAACTGCTTCCATGGCTCGCGCGCGCCGGTGGCCAGGGTCACGCGGGTGACCTGCGCGGGGAGGGCGGTTGGGCGGTAGACAAAGAGAGAGGCACCGTCCGCGGACCAGGCGATCGGCACCTCTCCCGGCTCGATGGCGGGAACGATCGACGGCTCGGCGTTCGTATCGACGGGGTAGAGGGCGATCGTTTGCTGCTTCGTCATCCCGGCCACGTAGCGGCCGTCCGGCGAGACGGCGAACGGACGATAGGCATCGCCCCAGATGTTTTCCGACGAGACCGGCTTGACCGATTCGTCGAGTGTATCGATCAGGTAAAGCTGATAGCCCTTCTTCGGCCGCGCGCCGGCGACGACGACGCGCCGTCCGTCCGGAAGCCAGGCCGCGCCGAGGTCGAAAGCGCCGTCGGTCTTCAACTCGCGCGCCTCGCCGCTGCCGGTCGGAACGACGACCAGCTTCGCCCCGCTGTGGCCGAGAACGTACTTGCCGTCCGGCGAGATCGCATCGCCGTATCCGTCGCCAATACGCACGGGTGTCGGCGCGTCGAGGCGGCGGAGGTACATCGCGCTGGCCGCGCCGCCCCCTTCGCGCGGCTCGTTGAAAAGGACAGTTTTCCCATCGCGTGAGAGGTCGGCCAACACCGACCAGTCGAGCCACGACAGATCGCGCTCGCTGGTCTCCCCCAATGCCTGGACCTCCAGCGCCGCGCGCCACATCCCGTTCGATAGCAGCACGTGGCCGGCCGGCGAGATGTCATAGAGCCGCATCGAGCCGGTGAGGCGATTGACCAGCCGCGATTCGCCGGTCTCGATGTTGACGGCGTAGAGGGCCGGCGGCGCGCCGGTGTCGGTGGCGGTGATCCAGATCTCCTTGCCGTTGGGTGCCCAGGCCAGACCGGTCACGCCGTGACTCCAACCGCGTGCGACCGAGACCGGTTTCGCGGCCTTCGCATCGAGGATGGCAACGTCGTTCTTTCCCGTGTACGACTCGATGAAGGCGATGCGTCCGTCCGGAGCCACCCGAACATCGCGCAGCGCGTGCGGCGATTCGTAGCGCACCTGTCCGATCGGCGACTCGATGCGGAACGTTCCGTTGCCGCCGCGGATCGCCGTGAGGTTTGTGCCGTCCGGCGACCAGTCGGCCTGCAGAACCTGATCGGCGAGCTCGCGCGGTGTGCCGCCCGCGACCGGAACGCGCGCCAGCGTACCGAGGCCTGTGAGCCGGTCGCGGCGCAGGAGAACGGCCAGATCCGTCGACTTCGAGACCGCCAGCACGTCGGCATCCTTCACACCCAGCGGCCGTGCCTCCGGGCTTTGCCGGTTGGCCACGAAGACCTCGGATGGATTGCCGTCCCACGCCGCGCTGTAGATGATCGAATCGCCGTCCGGCCCGAAACGCGCCGAGCGTACTTCGCCGCGGCGGAACGTCATCCGATGGTAGACGACCTCCGGCGGCGCTTGCTCTTTCATCTGATTGGTGGCGAAGTACCAACCGCCCCAGGCCGCGCCGGCGATGGCGACGATAAAGAGAAGCGTGAGCAGAAACGGCGAGACGCGGCGCGGCTTCTGTACGGCCAGTGCCGGATGCCGAACGGTCGCCGGCATCGCCGATGTCACCGGGCGGATCGCGGTTGCGGACGTGCGCCGCGCCGTGACATCGGGCGGTACGCGCATTGTCGTAGAGTGCGTTGTCGAGTGTGTCGCCGAAGGAAGGGGAACGTTGGAGAACGTGCCCGGCGTCGAGACTGCCGACATCGTCTCGAGGTTGAAGGCCAGGTCGCGAGCCGACTGGAAGCGCAACTCGCGATCCTTCTCCAGGCAGCGGCGCGTGAGCCGCTCCAGCGCCGGAGGCACGTTCGGCAGCGACTCGGCCAGCTCCGGCGGATCTTCTTTCAGGATCGCACTCAGCGTCTCGATCGACGAGCTGCGCTTGAAGGCGCGGTTGCCGGTCAGCATCTCGTAGAGGATCGCCCCGAAGGCGAAGATGTCGGATCGTGTGTCGACCTTCTCGCCGCGTACCTGCTCGGGGGACATGTAACCGACCGTGCCGAGAACCATGCCCGGCTCGGTGGCGGCCTGTTGAAAAATCCCGCCGTCGTCGGACTTCGCGCTCAGCTTGGCGATTCCGAAGTCGAGGATCTTGGCCCGCCCGTCGCGCGTGAGAAAAATGTTGTCCGGCTTGAGATCGCGATGGATGATCCCCTTCTCGTGCGCCGCGGCCAGGCCGTTCGCCACTTGCAGCGCCGCGTCGACGGCGCGGCGCGTCGCCAGCGGACCGCGCTCGAGCCGCTCGCGCAGCGTCTCCCCCTCCAGCAGCTCGCTGACGATGTAGGCGGTGCCGTTCTCGTTGCCGACGTCATAGATCGTCAGCAGGTTGGGATGGTTCAGCATCCCCGTCGCCCGCGCCTCCTGCTCGAAGCGCTGTACCCGCTCCTGATCACTGAGCGTGAGCGCGGTCAGGATCTTGATGGCCACGTCCCGCCCGAGACGCGTGTCTTTGGCGCGATAGACAGCACCCATGCCACCTTCGCCGAGAAGGCTCACGATCCGATAGGGACCGAGCATCGCGTCAGGCTGAAGCATGGATGGTGGGAATGGTATCAGTGGGGTGCGCAGTTAACGCCGAATAACTTCCCCTATCCATGTTCCCGACAGCCCCGACCCCGGATTCACGCCGGCGTACACAGGGAGCAGTCCGCCCCCACTAGGAGACCGACCGCAATGCTCAAGCACTTCCGGGTGTACTGGCAGACGTGTGTGCTGCTGCTTCTTGCTTCCGCCGCCTCGGCGACCACCATCGTCCTGCCGACCGACGATCAGCTCATCCGCAAGTCTCCGGTCATCGTCGAAGGGACCGTCATCAGCTCGATGCCGGTGCTGCGCGGTGAAGGCATCTGGACCGAGACCAGACTGGCGGTCGACCGGACCATCAAAGGTGATGCGGCGGGCGAGCTGACCATTCGCGAGGTCGGCGGCGAGATCGGCGGACGCATCACGAAGATCTTTGGAACACCGGTGTACACGCCGGGCGAACGCGTCATGGTCTTCCTGACGCCGACGCCGCGCGGGGACTACCAGACCATCGATCTCTTTGTCGGCAAGTTCAGCGAACAGCGCGCCGCCAACGGCCGGCGCCTTTTCGTGCGCGATGACACGGCGGGCGACGTGGCCTTGCTCGATTCGTCGCTACGCCCGATTGAAGCGAAGAACGTCCAGCGCGACGCAACCGCGTTCGAGTCGTACGTCACCGACCGCGTGGCCGGAAGCGAATCGGCGACCGGCTACGGCGTGGCCAATCCTGTTCTGGAGCGCGATCTCGCCGCCGCCACGTCGAGCGCGGGTGGCCTCGTCATCAAACCGGAGTTCACGCTCATCTCCGAGGGGACGGTTTATCGCTGGAGCGCCTTCGATGGCGGCGGCAGCGCGGCCTGGTTCAGCTTCGGGACGCAGCCGGGCTACAACGGCGGCGGCGTCAACGAGATCCAACAGGCCATGAACGCCTGGGACAGCTATACCGCCGCGAAGATCAAATACGTCTACGCCGGCGCCGGCAACGGAACACCGGGCGGCCTATCCACTCCGAACGGCATCAATGAAGTGCTCTTCAACGATCCGAAGGGCGAGATCGCCGGAACCTTCAATCCATCCACCGGCGGCGTCGTCGGACAGGGCGGCTTCAACGGCGTCTCGGGAACGGTGAACTGGACCGGCCCGTTCGATGCCGACGGTACACACCTGGCGCAGACCTACCACGCCTTCGTGATCACCGAAGGCAACCTGGTGATTCAGGACGGCGTGACGCCGCAGGCCGGTATCTCCAGCACGACGCTGGCCGAGATCGTGGCGCACGAATTCGGTCACACGCTCGGCTTCGGGCACAGTGCGGACAGCAGCGCGCTCATGTACGCGTCCGTCAGCGGCGGCGGTCCCGTCCTTCGCACCGACGATCAGCTCGCGGCACGCTGGCTCTATCCCAACGGCAGCTCGACGCCTCCTCCTCCCACTGTTCCTGCGGCACCGACGTCGCTCGCCGCCACGGCCTCCGGCTCGACCGTAAACCTCAGTTGGACCGATAACGCCAACAATGAGACCGGCTACCGCGCATACCTGGCAAGCGGCAGCGGCGCGTTCAGCCAGTTGACGCCCGATCTCGCGGCCGGGAGCCATGCCGCGTCGGTCTCCAGCCTCCCCGCCGGCAGCTATCGCTTCTACGTCGTCGCCTTCAACGCCGCGGGGCTGTCTTCGCCATCGAATACCGCCAACGTCACGGTTTCCGCTTCGTCTTCGGGCATCGCCGCCGATTTTTCCTACACGCCGCTGAACCCGACCACGCAGCAGAACATCTCCTTCTCCGACCACTCCTCCGGCAATATCGCCACCTGGCTCTGGACCTTCGGAGACGGCACCTCGTCGAATGCGCAAAATCCAGTGAAGCGCTTTACCTCGGCTGGCAACTATCCGGTGACGCTGACGGTATCGACCGCTGCCGGCCTCACCTCGATCGCATCCCACACCATCACAGTGACAACCGCCACACCGGGCACACAGCCGGTCTCCGCGGCCTTCGACATGACGCCGGCGTCGCCCTCCGTCCACGCCAACGTGGCCTTCACTGACCGCTCCACCGGTGCTCCGGCGTCGTGGCAATGGAGCTTCGGCGACGGTTCAACGTCGAGCGCGCAGAACCCCGTCCATGCGTACGCAACGCAAGGTTCCTACACGGTTTCACTGATCGTGACGAACGCGGTCAGTTCGTCGATTACGTCGCACGTGATCACGATCGCGGCGTCGTCTTCGTATCGCTCGCTCGTGCCGGCCGCGGCGCAGACCAACGGCATCAGCGGGTCGGTATGGCGCACCGAACTGACGCTCTTCAACGGAGGCAGCGAGCCGGCCGGCGGACAGTTCACCTTCATCCCCGGCGGCGGCGGGCAGGTGCTGACACGAAGCCTTTACCTCAACGCCAATCAGTCGATCACCTACGCGAACGCGCTCAGCGATCTCTTCGGCCTCTCCACCGGCTCCGGCGCGATCACCATCGAGGCAACGAGCGCGACGACGACGCCGGCCCTTCGCATCACCAGCCGCACGTTCACCACGGGCGCGGCCGGCACGTACGGGCAGTCGGTGCCGAACGTGAGCGACGGTGACGCGTCGTCGACAACCCTCCTTCTGACAGGCCTGGAGCAGGACGCGAATTTCCGCACGAACATCGGCCTCGTCAACCGCAGCGCCGCCCCTGTCGGCGCTGGCCTGACGCTCTACGACGCGGACGGAAACGTGATCGCCACGACCGGCGTGACCGTGCCTGCCAACAACTTCCAGCAAGCGCCGCTGGCGTCGTTCTTCCCGGCCGTGAACGGCGGAGCCTACGCCGCGCTTTCGATGCGCGTCGATGCCGGCGCGCCCAACGCCATCAGCGCATATGCCTCGGTGATCGACAACCGCACGCAGGATCCTGTCTACATCCAGGCCATTCCCACGCCGCAAGGCTCGGAACTAACCATCCCTGCCGTCGGCCGCGCCCCCGGCGCCGGCGGAACGTTCTGGCGCAGCGACGTCACGTTCTTCAATCCAGGCCTGACGACGATGACGCTCTCGCTCCGCTACCTCACCGCCGGCCAGGACAACCGCAATGTCGTCGCCCAGAGCGTGACCATTCCCCCCTCCCGCACCGTGGTCCTCTCCGACGTCACCCAGTACTTCGGTATCTCCTCGGGCAGCGGTGCCCTGCGCGTCTCCTGGAGCGGCGACTCCGGCCCGATCGCGACCAGCCGTACCTACACGACCGGCGACGGCGGCGGAACCTACGGCCAGTCGATCGACCCTGTGACGTCGTTCGGAAACGACTCCTATGTCCCCGGCCTCCGCTCCGATTCCTCGTTCCGTTCGAACGTCGGTTTCGTCAACGGCGGCGACAGCATCATGGCCGTGGCCGTCACGCTGCTGTCCGACAACGGCGGTGTGATCGGCACGACCGAAATCGCCCTCAACCCACGCTCGGAGATTCAATACGCCATTGGAGCCCTCTTCCCCGCGGCGAACACCCCGCACGCCGGAACGCTGACACTCCTCGCCCACACGGATGGCTCGCCGAACCTGTTCGCATATGGATCGATCATCGATAACGAGTCAGGAGATCCGGTGTTTTTCGGGGGGCGATGAGTTTCGTGCCGGCTTCCCATCGCTCACGACAACCTGTACGCTTGACTGCGTTTCGATGATTTGATATCTTTCAAACTATCCAAATGGGACAGGATGTCTTCAAAGCCCTTTCCGATCCGACCCGGCGTGAGATTCTCAAGATGCTCCGAAAACGGCCGATGCCAGCCGGTGAGTTGTCGGATGCCTTCACCATGACGAAGGGATCCCTCTCACACCATTTCAACATCCTCAAGAACGCCGATCTCGTACGTTGCGAGCGGCGGGGTCAGTTTCAGGTTTACTCGTTGAACACCAGCGTTTTCGAGGAAACGCTGGCCATGCTCGCCGATCTCTTTGGTGCGGACCGGAAAAGGAAACGCTCATGAAACTCGCCGTGGTTGCTCTCATCATCGCTGCCGCCGCTCTCTCGGCCGGCGTCTATTCGCGGCTGCCGGCAAGGGTTCCCACGCACTGGAACGCGGCAGGGGAGATCGACGACTATCAGCCGAAGGCCGTCGGCGCCTTTCTTCTTCCGGCGGGCATGCTCATTCTGGCGGGAGTCTTTGCCGCGCTGCCGGCCATCTCCCCGAGCGGTTTCGACATCGAACGGCGGTCCCGCGCCTATCGCGCCATTCTTCTGATCATCCTGGTGTTCATGCTCGGGCTTCACGTCTATGCACTTCTCGCCGCGATGAATATGGCGCGATCGATTAATGCCGTCGTCCCGCTTCTTGTCGGTGCCCTCTTCGTCGCCCTCGGCAATTACCTGCCGAAGATCCGCCGGAATTTCTTCATGGGAATCCGCACGCCGTGGACTCTGGCCGATGAGGATGTCTGGTTCCGCACGCACCGCCTCGGCGGGGTTCTGTTCGTCATCAGCGGCGTTCTGTTGATGGTGGTCACCCCGTTCCTGAACAACAGAGTGAGGTCGGTGTTCCTTCTGGGGCTCCTTCTGCTCGTGTCTCTGGTCCTGGTGATCTTTTCGTTCGCGATCTATCGCCGGCCAGATCCCGGCGAAGGGCAAGTTTCCCCATGAAGACGCTTGGCTGACCTGCCTTCATCCTTCAAGACCTGCCGAAGAGAATTACTGCCGAGCCGGCGAGACAGAGCGCGACGCCGGCCAGGTCCGTGATCCTGGGCGGCGTCCGCTCGACGACAGCGAGCCAGGCGAGCGAGCTCACGATGTAGACGCCGCCGTATGCCGCGAATGCACGGCCGGCGAACGCCGAGTCGATCCTCGTCAGCACGACTGCAAAGGCGATCAGAATGAGCGTGCCGGGAAGCAGCCACCACGCGCTACGCCCGAGCCTGAGCCACATCCAAACCGAGTAACAGCCGGCGATTTCGCATGTTGCGGCAAGGAGATACCAGAGGAGGTTCTGCATCGTTCCGATTCCGTTCACACGTCCACGATCACGATGTCGAAGCCGCGCCCCCGCCCTCGCTCCAGCAACCGGTGCACCGTGCTCGGTACGACGCGGCTGACGAAACCGGAGCGGGTGGGGCGGCCGACCACGAACATTGTGATTCCTTCCGACTTCGCGAAGTCGAGGAGTGCGCCGGCGACGTCCTCGGACTCGCGTGTGACCACGGTGGCGCCGAGGGAAATGGCCAACTGTACGTTCTCGGTGAGTTTCCTGTGCTGCTCGGCGCTGATGTTCTCCGCATGCGCGCGTCGTTGGCGCACGTAGACGGCGTACCAGCGCGTGTTCATCCGGCCGGCCAGCCGGGAGGCACGAAGGACCAGAGGTCGCGCCAGCTCCGGCTCAAACGGAAGCGCAACCGCCAGGCGCACCTCCGCCGTTCCCTGCACGACCACTGGCGCACCGGAGAATGTAGCTGTCTGCAGCAGCGCGAGCTCGCGCAGGCGAACGAGGAACTCCGTCCGGAAGAAGTTATCAAGTGCGCGGGTGGCTTGATCGGGCGGATAGATCTTTCCCTCGCGCAGACGTTCCTGAAGCTCCGCCACGGGAAGGTCGACCAGGATGACGGAGTCGGCCTCGCGCACCGTACGATCCGGAACGCGTTCGCTGATATCGATCCCGGTGGCGGAGCGGACGACGTCCTGCACGCCCTCGAGATGCTGGACATTGAGCGCCGTCATCACCGAGATGCCGGCGGCGAGGATGTCTTCCACGTCCTGCCAGCGCTTCTCGTTCTTGGAACCGGGCACGTTCGTGTGAGGGAGCTCGTCGACGACGACGACGTCCGGATGCCGCGCCAGGATGGCGGCGAGGTCCATCTCCTCGATGATGACGTTGCGATACGAAACGCGGCGGCGCGGGATCACTTCGAGATCGGCGATGCGCGCCGCCGTTTCCTCCCGCCCATGCGTTTCGACGAGACCGATGGCCACATCCACTCCGGCGTGGCGCATCCGGTGCGCGTCTTCGAGCATGCGCATCGTCTTTCCCACACCGGCGGCCATACCGAGGTAAACCTTCAAGCGGCCGCGTCCCTTGGCGTCGGCCTTGGTCAGGCGTAGCAGTTCGTCCGGATCCGGACGAACATCGTCGTTCATGCGCGGCATGTTTTTTCAGAATACCTGATCGGCTTGTTTCCGCTTTGTGATCAAAAGGGACACGAGCACGACGCGGTCACCGCCGTCGCTCCTCGCCGTCCTACTTCTTCGGGGCGACCTTGTCGATGTCGAGATTCAAGAGCAGCACGTTCACGCGCGGCTCGCCGTAGATACCGAGGAAACGGCCCTCCGTCCGTGCATGGATCATCGACTCGACCTGCGCAACGGACAGCCCGGTTGCGTTCGCGACGCGGGCGGACTGTGACATCGCGTTTTCGGGAGAGATGTGCGGATCGAGTCCGGAAGCGGATGCGGTCACGGCGTCGGCCGGGATCCCACCGGCCGGCTTCGTATCCGGATACTTGGTCACGAGGCCGTTGATCATGTCGAGAAGCTTCTTCGATGTCGGTCCGAGATTCGAGCCGCCCGACGCCGTGCCGTCATAGCCGTCGTTCCCGGCCGCCGAGGGACGCGAATGGAAGTAGCGGCTCCCAACGAAGTTCTGGCCGATCAGCTCCGAACCGACGACCTTTCCGTTCTGCATAATCAGCGACCCGTTGGCCTGGTGGTGGAAGGCGGCCTGGCCAATGGCCCAGACGAGGGCCGGATAGAACCCGCAGGTGATGACGAGCAGGACAACTGTGATGCGGAGAGAGATCTTGAGGTGTTCAATCATGGTCGTGACTCCTCATGCGAGATGAACGGCGTGGAGCAGAAGGTCGATGGCCTTGATGCCGAAGAACGGGATGATCACGCCGCCGACGCCGTACAGCAGCAGATTGCGGCGAAGAATGCGCCCCGCGCCGAGCGGACGGTATTTCACCCCGCGAAGCGCCAGCGGAATGAGCGCGACGATGATCAGGGCGTTAAAGATGACGGCCGAGAGGATCGCGCTCTGCGGTGTGGCCAGGCGCATGATGTTGAGCGCCTGCAGCTCCGGGAACGTGACCAGGAACAGAGCAGGGATGATGGCGAAGTACTTGGCGACGTCATTGGCGATCGAGAAGGTCGTCAGAGCTCCGCGCGTCATCAGAAGCTGTTTGCCGATCTCGACGACCTCGATGAGCTTGGTCGGATTCGAGTCGAGATCGACCATGTTGCCGGCCTCTTTCGCCGGCTGTGTTCCGGTATTCATGGCCATGCCTACGTCGGCCTGTGCCAGCGCCGGCGCGTCGTTCGTGCCGTCGCCGGTCATGGCCACGAGATTCCCTTTTGCCTGTTCTTTGCGGATCAGGGCGAGCTTGTCCTCGGGAGTGGCCTGTGCCAGGAAGTCGTCGACGCCTGCCTCGCGAGCGATGAACGCGGCGGTGAGTGGATTGTCGCCGGTGATCATCACCGTGCGGATTCCCATCATCCGCAAGCGGTCGAAGCGCTCTTTCATCCCGCCCTTGACGATGTCCTTCAGATAGATCGTGCCGAGGACGCGGTTATCGTCGGCCACGACGAGCGGTGTACCCCCCTCGCCGGCGATTCGCGAAACATCCTGCCGGACCTGGTCGGGGAACGAGCCTTCTTTCAAGCGGATGTACTCCGCGACCGAATCGGCGGCGCCTTTGCGCACGGCGCGGCCGCCTTCGAAATCGATTCCGGACATGCGTGTCTTCGCGGAGAACGGAACGATCGAATGCGAGCCGAGCGTGGCCAGCTCGCGGCCGCGCAGCGAAAACTTCTCCTTTGCCAGGATGACGATCGAACGCCCTTCGGGCGTCTCATCGGCGAGCGACGAGAGTTGCGCCACGTCCGCCAGCGTGCGTGCGTCCACCCCCGGCGCGCCGATGAACTCCACCGCCTCGCGATTGCCGAGCGTGATCGTGCCGGTCTTGTCGAGCAGGAGAACGTTGACGTCTCCCGACGCTTCCACCGCGCGGCCCGACATGGCCAGGATGTTGTGCTGCAGCACGCGGTCCATGCCGGCGATGCCGATCGCGGAGAGCAGCGCTCCGATCGTCGTCGGGATGAGGCAGACCAGCAGCGCGATCAGGACCGTCACGCTGACATCACTGCCGGAGTACATCGCGAACGGCTTGAGCGTGACCGTGGCGAAAAGAAAAACGATGGTCAGTCCGGCAAGGAGAATATCGAGCGCTACTTCGTTCGGCGTTTTCTGTCGCTCGGCGCCTTCGACGAGACGGATCATCCGGTCGATGAACGTCTGTCCCGGCTCGGAGGTGATCTCGACGACGACGCGGTCGGAGAGGACCATCGTGCCGCCGGTGACCGCGGAGCGATCGCCGCCCGCTTCACGAATGACCGGCGCCGATTCGCCGGTGATGGCCGATTCGTTGACGGAGGCGATTCCCTCGATCACCGTGCCGTCGCCGGGGATGATCTGACCCGCTTCGACGACGACGAGGTCGCCCTTGCGGAGCAGCGACGCCGGCACCTGCTCTTCGATCTTGCGATCAGGACCTGACAAGCGGCGAGCGGTGGCCTCGGTCTTTGCTTTCCGAAGAGCGTCCGCCTGCGCTTTGCCGCGCCCCTCGGCCACCGCTTCGGCGAGGTTCGCAAAGAGCACCGTCGCCCACAGCCACAGCGTGATCTGAACCTGGAAGAGATAGTCGACGTGCTTCGAGAGCCCGGGAATGAGGAGCACGGTGGTGAGCACCGCGCCGCCTTCGACGAGGAACATGACCGGGTTCTTCATCATCCGACGCGGGCTCAGCTTGACGACGGAGTCCACGAGCGCCCGGCGGAGGATGGCCCGGTCGAAAAGAGAAAGCTTCTTTTGAGTGGCCATGTTAGAACACCTTTCCCGCGTACATGAGGAAGTGCTCGACGTACGGTCCGAGGGAAAGGACCGGGAAATACGTCAAGGCGCCGACGATGAGAATCACGCCGATAAGAAGGAACGTGAACAGCGGCCCGTCGACCGGGAAGGTCCCGGCAGTTTCGGCGAGCGTCTTCTTCGCCGCCAATGAGCCGGCGATGCCCATGATCGGAATGATCATCAGGAAACGGCCGAAGAACATCGCCAGACCGAGCGAGACGTTGTAAAACGTGTGATTGGCGTCGAGGCCGGCGAAGGCACTGCCGTTGTTGCCGGTGGCGCTGGTGAAGGCGTACGTCATCTCGGTGAGACCGTGCGGGCCGGCGTTGGCGAGGCGCGAGGTGCCGGCTGTCGTGACCGCTGCCACCGCTGTACCGACAAGGATTGAGAACGCCAGAATTAGCACGGAGAGCATGGCCAGCTTGACGTCGTGTGCCTCGATCTTCTTGCCGAGGTACTCCGGCGTGCGGCCGACCATCAGACCGGCGATGAAGACCGTCAGCACGATGAAGAGAAACATGCCGTAAAGGCCCGCGCCGACGCCGCCGAAGATGATCTCGCCGAGCATGATGTTGAGCAGCGGGATGGATCCGCCGATTGGGGTAAAGGAGTCGTGCCAGGAGTTGATGGCGCCGCACGAAGCGTCGGTAGTGATCGCCGCGAAGAGCGCCGAGTCGCCGATGCCGAAACGCACGTCCTTTCCCTCCATGTTGCCGTCCGCGGCGGCGACGCCGAGACGCTGATGCATCGGATTGCCGCGCTGTTCGGCGAACGTGACCACGAACGCACCGGCGAGAAAGACGATGGCCATCGCCCAGAAGACCGCCCAGCCGTGGCGCTGCTTTCCGATCATCGAGCCGAGCGTGTAGGTCAGCCCCGCGCCGATGGCGAAGATGAGGAACATCTCCAGAAGGTTCGTGAAGGGGGTGGGGTTCTCATACGGGTGCGCCGAGTTGGCGTTGAAGAACCCGCCGCCGTTGGTGCCAAGCTCCTTGATCGCTTCCTGCGAGGCCACCGGTCCCTGTGGGATCTTCTGGATCTTCCCCTCGACCGTCGTTACCTTCGTGGTCGGATGGAAGTTTTGAATCGCGCCTTGCGACATGAGCACAACCGCGAAGACGACGCAGATCGGGAGAAGCACCCACAGCGTGGCGCGCGAGAGGTCGACCCAGAAATTGCCAATCGTCTTCGAGCTGTGGCGGGCGATGCCGCGGATGACGGCGATGGCCAGGGCGATGCCGGTGGCGGCTGAGACAAAGTTGTGGAACGTCAGCGCCACCATTTGAGATAGGTGCGACATGGTCGACTCGCCGGTGTAGGCCTGCCAATTCGTATTCGTGGTGAATGAGACCGCGGTGTTCCACGCCAGATCAGGAGGGACAGCGACGAGCTTGTCCGGGTTCAGCGGCAAGAGATGCTGGAAGCGCAGAATCACGTAAGTCATGAACAGGCCGACGGCGTTGAAGAGCAGCATGGCGATGGTGTACTGCATCCAGTCGTGCTCTTTCTTTTCGTTGACGCCTCCGACGCGGTAAACGAGCCCTTCCAACGGCCGCAGCAGCGGATCGAGAAACGTTTTCTCGCCGGAAAAGACGCGGCGCATGAACAGTCCGAGCGGTTTCGTCACCGCCAGGATCAGCAGGAAGTAGACAGCAACCTTTAATAAAAGAAGGTAAGACATGTGTGCCTCACAGCTCCTCTGCGCGCATCAGCGCATAGAGGAGGTAGATCAATGCCAGTACCGCCAGCGCCAGCCCGACGATGGTTTCGAATGTCATGACATCTCCTTCAAATCTTTTCGCAACCGCGCGTGTATGCGATCGATAAGGCGAATAGAGCGATCGTCAACACGATGAAAATGAGGTCCCACATGGTCATTCTCCGAACAAACAGACTGCTGCCCGAAGGCAGCAGTCTTGATTGAAATCATGGCGACTCCAGACTGATGAAGCGGCGATCAGAACTTCACCAGCAGCGCCGCGGTGAAGCGGGTCTCACTCTTTCGCAGATCGGGCTGCCAGCCGTCGACCAGCGAGCCGGGGGTCCCGGTGTTCCCGCCCGGAGGCGTCACGCCTCCAGCGCCGGCCCAGTAAGGCACGTTGGCCACCCTGTGATTCAATTCGTACCGGAAGGTCACGTTCTCGCTCGGCATGTAGTCGAAGGTCGCGGACGCGTCCCATGCTCTGTACGGATCGCCCGGGTTGGCCGTGAAGTACGGTGTGCCCGATGCCGCCGTTGCGCCGTTGATCGGCGGCACGAGGACGAGATAGCGCCCTGGGTTGTTGATCGCCCCGCCGCCGAGAGTCACGCCATATTTGTCGTGATCGAACCACCAGCGGTTGTACAGCATGAATCCGATGAAGTACTGCGACGGCTTGGCGGTGCTTCCGCCAGTGCAGCTCACGCCGCCGCCGTACTCGCAGCCGATGTCGAACGTGAACGATAGCGCGGACTTGCTGAGCGTCGAGTCCGGCGTGTCGCGGTATTTCCATTCCACGCTGCTGTCGGAGTGAGCGCGCTTCCGGCTGGCGTTGTTGAGTGTGTCCTTTCCGTAGAAGTAGTCGTTGGAGAGGATCGACCAGTTGCCGTTCGGCCGCCACAGTGTCTGCGATCCGATGCCGGGAGCGTTATTGAACATCCCGTACGACTGCCAGCCGTTCGTCAGCCAGATCTCCTGCTTGAAATGGTCGTTGGGGAAAATCTGGATGCGGATTCCATTGAAGAACCACGGCGTGTTCGACGAAACGTACGATGGCTGGTACGCCCAATTGTCGTACTGGTAGTAGCTGAAGAGACCGACGTACGACATGAAGATGCCGGCGTCGACGTTGATCCCGTTCATCTTGTCGAAGTGGTAGCCGCCGTAGGCCTCCGACACATAGCGATAGGCATTGGCCAGGTCCCACTGGCCGCGCGACGGGCTGGCATCGTTGCGGGGCGTCATCGTCGAATACATGCCGTACTGGGTCAGCAGGCGTCCCCGCACGTTGTCGTAGTGGAAGTCTCCGCCGATGCCGAGTTGCTGCACCTGCACTTCGCCGGTTCGCCCGAGCTCGCTCGAGCCGACGAGCGTGTGGTCCTGCGGGTGATTGAGGTCGTAGACGTAGTTCGTGTCGACGCGAACCTCGCCGGTGAAGGCCGGATAGTCGAACACCGGTTTGTGCTGCCGGCTGTTGCCGTTCAGCCAAGTAAAATCGGCGAACGCGAACGGCTCCGGCTTGGGAGCCGGTTCCGCTGGTTTAGCCGCCGTGCTGTCAGCCTGTGCGTCTGGAGCAGCCGGCTTGGAGCCCGGCTCATCGGCGTTCGCCGCCATCGAGATCAACAGAAGGGCGATTGCTGAAAAGTATAGGACGATGTTGTTGGTTTTGTGGTTCGACACGATATCTCTCCTAGTCGAGCGGCAACTTTCTGAACGTTAGTCCTCACGTGAATGGGGTTCCGTCCGCGATGCCTCTCAGGTCACTCGGGTTTGGTGATCGAAAGCGCGGGTTCGATGTATCGGCGTCAACGATTCGCTCGCACGCGAATTGATAACCGCGAGCCGCGGGTCGGGTCCGCACGAAATGCCAAGGAAGCGCGGAAGAAGCGCGAAAGAATCCGTAAGAATGTCGAAAGAATTCGGAAGAATCTCGAAATGTTGGTGTGAGCTCGCGTCCGGCGAAGTATCGTCTCCGGCTGATGAGTAACGCCGACGAGGCCTCGTCCAGCCACGGCAACGCCGTTCGATCCGCGCCGCTTCTGCTGCTCGCCCTCTCCGCACTCGGTGTCGTCTTCGGCGACCTCGGCACGAGCCCGCTTTACGCGCTGCAGGAGGCGTTTCACGGTGCCCGCGGCGTCGCCCCCACTCGGGAGAACGTCCTCGGAATCGTGTCGCTGTTTCTCTGGGCCCTGATCCTCATGGTCAGCGTGAAGTACGTCGCCGTGCTCATGCGTGCGGGCAACCGGGGCGAGGGGGGCATCCTGGCGCTCCTGGCGTTGCTCACCGGCGGCAAGTCAACGCCCACCCGCCGTAGCGCCGTCTTCGTCACGCTGGCGCTGGTCGGCACGGCCATGCTCTACGGCGACGGCATCATCACCCCGGCGGTGTCGGTGCTTAGCGCCGTAGAGGGCTTGCAGGTTGCCACGCCGGCCCTCGGCCCGAGCGTGATCCCGATTACCGTCTGCATTCTCGTCCTGTTGTTCGCCGTGCAGCCGTTCGGATCGGGCCGCGTCGGCGTGCTCTTCGGGCCGATTCTGGCGACGTGGTTCGTCGTCATCGCAATCCTCGGCGGCGTGACTCTGGCCTCGAATCCGGCCGCGCTGGCGGCGGTCAATCCGGTCTATGCCGTCCGCTTCTTCGCGAACAACGGGTCGCGCGGCTTCTTTGCGCTTGGCGCGGTCGTCCTCTGTCTGACCGGCGGCGAAGCGCTCTACGCTGATATGGGCCACTTCGGCCGCACGCCGATCCGCGTGGCCTGGTACTACCTGGGGCTGCCGTCGCTCGTCCTCAGCTATCTCGGCCAGGCCGCGCTGTTGCTGCGCAATCCCGGCGCGGCCGCGCGGCCGTTCTACGCGTGCGTTCCGCCGAGGTTTCTCTATGCCATGGTCGTGCTGGCAACGCTGGCCACGATCGTGGCGTCGCAGGCGCTCATCGCTGCGGTCTTCTCGCTCACGCGTCAGGCCACACAACTCGGGCTGAGCCCACGCGTGCAGATCGTCCATACGTCCGATTCCGTCATCGGTCAGATCTATCTTCCCGCGCTCAACTGGGTTCTGATGTTCGCCACCGTGGCCATCGTGCTGGCCTTCCGCTCGTCCGATCGCCTGGCCGCGGCATTCGGACTTGCGGTGTCGACGACGATGGCCATCACCACGCTGCTTTTCGCCGCCGTGGCTCGTTTGCGCTGGCACTGGCGATGGATTGCCGTCATCGCGGTCGCGGGTACGTTCCTCATCGTCGACATCGCATTCGTGGTGGCGAACGCGTTCAAGTTCATCGACGGAGGCTGGCTACCGCTGCTGATCGGTGCATTCGTCTACCTGCTCATGAGCACCTGGCAGGCCGGCCGGCACATGCTGGCTGAATGTACTCGTGAGCGCGCCCTGCCGCTGGAGGCGTTCCTCGATAGTCTGGCCCGGCACCCGCCGCACCGCGTGCGCGGAACGGGCATTTTCCTCGCCGCGAACAACGATGGCGTGCCGATCGTGCTCCTGCATCACCTCAAGCACAATCAGGTGCTGCACGAGAACGTGGTGCTGCTCACGATCACGACCGAGGAAGTGCCGGCTGTCGAGGAGCGGGAGCGCGTTCACGTCGAGACGCTCACCCTCGGCTTTCATCGCGTCGTCGGACGCTACGGCTTCATGGAAGAGCCCAACGCCCCACACGTGCTCGAATGCGCGCGCCAGCTCGGCGTCCCCATCGATCCCGACCGGACGACCTACTACCTCGGCCGCACGACGATCGTTCCTCCGGATGGCAAGCGAACGTCTTTGGTGACCCGTCTGCGCATCCGCCTGTTCGCACTGATGAAACGCAACGACCGCAGCGCCACGCTCTACTTCCACATCCCGCCGAACCGGGTTGTGGAACTGGGGACAAGGTTCGAGCTTTAGCTCCCGGAGTCAGTTAACACTCTCCCGGAGTCAGTTAATACACTCCCGGAGTCAGTTAATACACTCCCGGAGTCAGTTAATACACTCCCGGAGTCAGTTAATACACTCCCGGAGTCAGTTAACACACTCCCGGAGTCAGTTAACACACTCCCGGAGTCAGTTAACACACTCCCGGAGTCAGTTAACACACTCCTGGAGTCAGTAAACACACTCCCAGAGTCAGTTAATGCACTCCCGGAGTCAGTCAACACACTCCGGGAATCAGTTATTTGGAGCAGATTCAGGTTTACTCGCGGCTCCTGATGAACAGCGCCGGTGCCAGGATCCAGGCGATCAGGAGCACGCAGCGGATTCCGCCATTGGCCGGCGAGCCGAGTAGGGCGAACCAGGGCCGGCCGGAGAGCGTCGTGACCGTGATCTCCGTGGCGATGCAGAGCAGCACCCAGGTCGTGCCGGCCAGGAGTGCCTGATCGAGCGTGGTCTCGGAGGCGGCCAGCCTGATGAACGCCGCCGCCATCGCCAGAATCGCCGCCACCTTCATGACCACGCTGGCCACCGGCGAGATCGCGTCGATCCTCTGATGAACGACGGCGGCGAGCAGCGCCGCCACGATCCAGAAAGCGACGATCAACGCGGCCCTCGTCACCGCGTGATGCTTCCGCTGCGCGAAACGTGGCGTGAACGAGCGAGTCATGGTTGTGGTCATGCCGCCTTCCTGACTCATTCAACGCGCAGCCCTCGGACACGTCCTAAAGAAGCGCGAAGCGTTCACGGGGATAAAGGGCTAAGAGTCGATGAAGAGTTTCTTAAGGCGGGTTGGTTACAGCACGCGAATCGGCAGAACCATGGCCTGGATGCCAGCGAACTGCAGCCGGCGTTGAATGGCGTGGGGGGTCTCGTTATGGAGCAGCCGGTGATACCACTTCTCTTCCTTGAAGATCAGCCGGCCGGTGAAGAAGATGGCCCGCGGAAATTCCTTAGCCACCTCAAGGCTGATGGCCTCCACCGTCGCCACCGCCTCGGTACCGATGGCCATCCGATAGTCGGCGCGGAAGCCGTGTGCCTGCGCCCAGCGCACATACTTGAGCAGGTTCTCCTCCGTGTTTGTCTGCAGACGATCGAGCTCCTCGGCGCCCTTGAAATTGCCGGAGTCGACCACTGCCGCCGAGACGAAAACGAACTGTTTGAAGTAATTCGGAAAGGCCTTGTGAATCGACAGGATCTGGTGGAGTCCGAATCCCGAGAACGACGAAATGCTGAGCACCGCGGTTGGTACATTGGTTTCCAGTTCAGAAGGAGTGGCCACCCCTGGTTTCTGCTCAGGGAGCGGCACCGTGGTCAGAATCTCGTCGAGCCGCCGGAGGCCGGCGCGGACCTCGTCATAGTGACGGCGGATGGCGAAGCAGAGGGCGATGAGGACACCCGTGATGACCACCGTCACCCAGCCGCCCTGCGAGAATTTCTCGAACGTCGTGATCACGAGAATGCTGAGACACATCACCAGTCCCGTGCCGTGAATGGCCAACTGGCTCTTCCACCGCGGCTCTTTGTCGCGGTCTTTGATCCAGTGCCGCGCCATTCCCAGCTCCGTGAGCGAAAAGGTGATGAACACGTTGATCGAGTACATGACTACCAGCGTAAGGATGTCCCCTCGGGTGTACAACAGCGCCGCCGCGGCGGCCACCCCCATCATGTAGACGCCGTTCTTGGTGACGAGCCGGTCGGATAGCTGGCTGAAGCGGTGCGGCATCCACGAATCGAGCGCCATGTTGCTGAGAACGCGCGGACCGTCGAGAAAGCCGGTCTGTGCCGCCACGAAGAGAAGCGCGGCCTCCGCGACGAGAGTGAGGATGACAAAGGACACTCCGGCAGAGAACGGCCCAAGGTGCCAGCGGCCGAACAGGTTCGTCAGCAGCACCGCATTCATCGTCTTCCCCTCCGCCGGCACCGAATTCGTGAGGAGATAGGCAAACATGATCCCGCCCGCGGTGAAGGCCAGCGAAACGGCCATGAGTGCCATGGTCCGCTTCCCCGTGCGAACGCGCGGCTCGCGGAGCATCGACACACCGTTAGAGACCGCTTCGATTCCCGTGTAGGTACCCCCGCCGAGCGAGTAGGCGCGCAGGAGGATGAGCATCAGCGGAAGGAAACCGATCGTGCTGACGGAATGGGTGTAATCCATGTGCGCGTCGTGAAATACCTTCGGCAGGCCGGTTACATGCGAGCCGATCGCGTAGACGATCGCGAAGACGTGCGTGACGATGAACAGCACGAAGATCGGCGCCAGGACGTTCACTGACTCCTTGACGCCGCGCAGATTCAGAACGACGAGGATCAGAAGGATGATGAATTCGGTGAGCAGTTTGTAGGGTGCCGCCGTCGGCGGAAGAAATGACCAGAGCTGATCGCAACCGCTGGCGATCGATACGGTGATGGTCAGGACATAGTCGACGAGCAAGGCGCAACCCGATACCACGCCGACGCGGCTCCCGAGCAGCTTTGTTGCCACCAGGTATCCGCCGCCACCGCCGGGAAAGTGTTGAATGAGGTTCGAGTACGCGATCGAAATGACCGCGATGGTCACGGCGGTCATGGCCACGAGCATGATCGACAGGTGCGAGTGGGTCCCGAGTGCCTTGTAGGCCTCTTCGGGGCCGTAGGCAGACGATGACAGGCCATCCGCGCCGAGGCCCACCCATGCCAGAAACGCCACGAGTGAAACGTGGTGAAAGATCTTTGGATCACTAACGTCCCGCGGCGGACCGACGATCATCCGCCGCACACGTTGAATCGCCGATTTCTCCGGATGAAGGTCGCTCACGTACCGGCTTGCGACTCTATCGACTGTGTGTCGTGTGAAATGCTTAAGAGTGACTTAAGACTTTCGAAAGATCAGAAGGCAGAGGCAGAAGGCAGAAGGCAGAAGGCAGAGGGCAGAAGTAGGGCACTACTACCGTGCCGTTACTTTGCGCTACCATTCAACCGCACGCCAGACCGTGACCATGCGAACCTGCCTTTGCGTTCTGCCCTCCGCCCTCTGTCGTCTTCCTTTCGAATGAACCTTGTCGAACGGACTCGTGATTTTGCCCTTCGCATGATTCGGCTTTCGTCTGCGCTGCCATCCAATCGCACCGCGGACGTGATCGCGAGGCAAATTCTGAGGTCGGGGACATCGCCTGGCGCACACTTCCGCGAGGCCCTCCGCGCCCGGTCGAAGAGCGAGTACGTCGCCAAACTGAACGGCGGCCTGATGGAGCTTGAAGAGACACTCTATTGGCTGGAAATCATAGAAGGCGCGAAGCTTATGACCCCGCGGAAACTCGAACCGCTGAAGACCGAGACAACAGAGCTCATCGCGATCTTCGTCTCCCTGATCAAGAAATGGCGAGGGAAGTAGTCCGAAAACCACTTCTGCCTTCTGCCCTCTGCCTTTCAAATCGGTTCTGCGATGAACCGATACCCCACCCACGGTTCGGTGATGATGTAGCAGGGCTCCGAGGGATTCGGCTCGATCTTTTTTCGCAAGGAGCTCATATGGACGCGCACGGTATCGGCGCTCGTGCTCGGGGTGGAGCGCCAGACGCGGGCGATGATCTGTTCGATGAACATCGGTTTGCCGGCGTTCGTAGCCAGCACCTCGAGGAGTGAGAACTCGGTAGGGGTGAGGCGCACTTCGCGGCCACTCTGCACGACGCGGCGGCGATCGAGCTCGATGGTCAGGTCGGGGAATGTGAGCGTGGTCGACGGCGGTGCGGTGCGCCGCAGTTGGGCGCGCACGCGCGCCAGAAGCTCTGCCATCGAGAAGGGCTTGGTCACGAAATCGTCCGCGCCGAGGTCGAGGGCGCGGACCTTGTCCGGATCGGCGCCGCGTACGGAGAGGACGATGATCGGAGCGCGCGACGTGGCCCGGATGCCGGCGATGAGCTCGAATCCATCCGAGCGTGGCATGGCCAGATCGGTGAGGACCAGGTCAGGGACGTGCGATTGAAACGCGCTCATCCCCTCGGCGCCGTCGGCGGCGGTCACCGTGGCGTAGCCGGCGGCGCGCAGTTCCTTCGATAACGAATCGCGGATGGCCTGATCGTCGTCGACGATGAGGATCACGTTCGAGATCGTCATGAGCGTTCCTCTGCCGGCAGCAACGCCGCGGGAAAATCGACGCGTGCGATCGTACCGCCGCCGGGTCGCGGTGCCAGACCGACGCTTCCGCCGTTCGCGGCCGCCAGACCGCGCGCGATCTCCAGGCCCAGGCCGCGCTGCGCGAGATCGGTCGTCTCCGTGGCGACATTCCCGTCCACATCGACCACGCCCGGGGGAAGCCCGGGACCGCGGTCCAGGATCTCGATGCGCATCTTGCCCGCGTCGAAGGGATGCCTGCGCGCCACCAGTTCGATCGTCGCATTCGGCGGCGATGCGCGATGCGCGTTCTCGACCAGGTTGACCAGAATCTCCAGCGCCAGCGACGGATCGACGTTGGCGTCGGGGCAGTCCGGCTCGACGTGAACGGTGATCGGCCGCGCGCTGAAGACGATGGGGAGGTTCTCCCGGGTGGCGCGGAAGAGATCGGCGGGCGGCGTCGGCTCAGCGTGCGGCTTTGACTTGCCCGCTTCCAGCCGCGCCATGGCCAGAAGGTTGTCGATGCGCCGCCGCAGCCGCGCGGATTCTTCGGTGATGGCCGCGAGGTCCTCGAGCAGCTCCGGGTCGGCTCCGGCGCGGCGGCGGATCGATTCCGTCCGGATCGACACCGCCGTGATCGGCGTGGTCAGGTCGTGCGAGATGGCCCGCAGCAGCGAGGTCTTGAGCGATTCGCTTTCGCGCAGCGCCTGCACGTGGGCGTTCTCTTCCATGAACCGCTCCCGCTCCACCGCCAGCGCGACCAGCCGCGAGGCGGAGACGAGCGCCTGCTGCGATGCCTCGGTGCCGCGGGCTACGAGCGCGCCGGTGGTTTTTCCGCCGACGATGAGCGGAAGGTAGACGTCGCGGCCGAGAGGGGAGGGGAATTCCAGCGGTTCCTTGTGCCGTCCCACGCCGGCGATCAGATCTTCGATCTCATCCGGCTTGTCACCGCTCCACGAGATCACCTTCTGCCGGAACGGGCTGCCGTCGAACAGAACGAGTCCGCCCGCGCGCGCGCCGAGAAGTTGCAGCGCCCGTCCGGCCGCCTCGCCGAGCGCGCCGACGCGGTTCGTGGCCGTAAAGAGATCGATGCTCAATCCGTAGAGCGTCTCCAGCTCCGTGCGCCGCTGCTCGGCCTTCTCCGCCTGCACCCGCGCCGCGATGACGAGGCGGTTCACCGTCACCGAGGCCACCAGGAAAGCCACCAGCGCAAACCAGTTTGCCGGCTCGGCAATGGTGAAGGTGTAGAGCGGTGGAAAGAAGAAGAAGTTATAGCAAAGCGTCGCCACGATTGACGACACGGTCCCTGCAAGCAACCCTCCCCAGACCGAGATGAGCAGAACGGCGATGAGATACGCGAAGCCGACCGTATTGGGATTGAGCCGCAGCGCGCTGCCCGCCGCGGTGACGAAGGCAAGCAAGCCGAGCGCGGCGATCCAGGTGAGCAGTCGGTTGGTTCGGCGCATCAGGTGCAGGGTAGTGAAACACAGGATAGCGTTAAGGGGGGCTAAAGAACCTTATCCGCAGAGGGCGGATCACTGACCCGCAGTGGCCGCATCGCCTTTTCCCAACTCCGCCAGCCACCGCCGTTCCCACTCCTCGTTTGACACCCCGGAGACGCGCGCCAGCGCTTGCGCATCATCCGCGCGGTGGATGCTGACCAGACGGGTTGTGCCGAGGGTCTCGGCGAGGAACTTCGTGAACGAATGGGCGAGGATGTAGAACGTGTGGCGCTCGTGCAGCGAGGACCACGACGGGTCATCCATACCAAACCAGGTCCGCGTCTCGCCCGCGCCGCGCGAGCGGGCGATCACCATGCGCGCCTGGGCATCGATCCGGTCGTTGGCGGCGGTCATCACCGGCGCGTAGTAGCCGCCGTACTTCGTCGCCACCGACGAGGCCACCCACTCCGCGAATCCTTCCTCCAGCCACGTCGGGCCGCCGTCGCCGACGACCGCATGCACGAGCTCATGGAGATAGGGAGCCGTCCGATCCGGCACCCGATTGCTGTCGATGAAGACCCGCGGCTGGTGCCGGGAGGAGCCGGTGTAGGTGTGCGACATCTCGACGCTCGGCGAGAGATAGATGACGATGCTCTGCTTCGGCAGGTCGACCCCGGTGAACTTCGCGATGTCGCCGGCCCCTTTCTCGGCGAGCGCGGCGAACTCGCCGATCTGGGCGTCGGTCAGCGAGCCTGCCGGGGCCCGAACCTCGACGACGCCCTGGGCGCACACCAGCGGGTTCTGATCGACGGCAGTCATGATGCGGCGGTCGTCCCGAAAATCAGCGAGCGCACTCATGGCCGATAGCGCTACAATCCCGGCAATCAACCAAGCGAGACGGCGTCTCATCAAGGTGCAGATGACTGCAGCCAAGGTGCCAGGGGGAGCCATCTCGTGGGGGGGTCGCATCCAGTCGGTTGCCGTAACCGTATCTCATTCGTTGTCTTAACAAAATTAGGAGGAGAGTTCCATGAATAGTCGTGATCTGGCCAAGTATCTCGTTCTCGGTGGCGTCATCGCCGGCCTCAGCGCCGGAACAACCCTGCGTGCCGACCAGGCGAAGTCGAACACGCTCTCGTTCAACCAGTCGTCGCAGGCAGTCCAGATGGCCGACACGGCCAAGGCGACCGACAAGCATGCTTGTAAAGGCCTCAACTCGTGCAAGAGCCACGGCAACTGCAAGGGCGGCGACAACGGCTGCGCCGGCAAGAACTCCTGCAAGGGCAAGGGCGGCTGCGCGTCGAAGGAATTCAAGCACGACTGCGCCGGCAAGAACGCCTGCAAGGGTCAGGGCCAGGGTGGCAAGAACGACTGCAAGGGCAAGGGTACCTGCGCCGTTCCGCCGGCTCCCGCGAAGTCGTAATTCCATATGCATCCCGCGGGACAGGCGTCGCCCGGCGCCTGTCCTGCACCTCCAACGGACATCCGATGAATCGATTCCACTTCCCTGACCTCGGTATCGGCGTGGGGCTGCGCACCGTTCATTTCAAACACATCCTGGGATCGCAGCCCGACGTCGATTGGTTCGAGGCCCTCTCCGAAAACTACATGGATACGGGCGGCCGCCCGCGCTACGTGCTCGAGAAGGTCGCCGAGCGCTACCCGATCGTCCTGCACGGCGTCTCGCTCTCGATCGGCGGCACCGACCCGCTCGACTTCGACTATCTACGGAAACTGAAAGCGCTGGCCAGGTCCGTCAACGCGCGCTGGATCTCCGATCACCTCTGCTGGACCGGTGTCAGTGGCCGCAATGTCCACGATCTCCTGCCGATGCCCTACAACGCCGAGTCGCTGCGGCATACGGCCGGGCGCGTGAAGATCGTCTCCGACTTTCTGGAGACGCCGCTCGTCGTCGAGAATCCGTCGTCCTACGTCGAGTTTACGACCTCGACGATGACGGAGTGGGATTTCCTGGCGGAGCTGGCTGCCGAGAGCGACTGCGGGCTCCTGCTCGACGTGAACAACATCTATGTCAGCTCGTTCAATCACAGCTTCGATCCCAACGTCTACGTCGACGCCATTCCTGCCGACCGCGTCGTTCAGGTTCACCTGGCGGGGCATCAGAACCACGGCACGCACATCATCGACACGCACAACGACTTCGTCATCGACGAGGTGTGGTCGCTGTACGGCCGCGCCTGCGCGCGCATCGGCGACGTCTCGACGCTGATGGAGTGGGATGCGGACATCCCCGACTTCGAGACCGTGCACGCCGAGGCGCGGAAAGCGGAGGCGTTCCGATCCGTTGAACAACCGATAACCGATAACCGACAACCCGATGAAGTGGAGGTTGTCTATGCCGCAATCTGAGGTCGCCCTCGCCCCGCTGCAAGAGTGGATGCAGTCGATGGTCACGCATCACGGCGACGTCTATGAGGCGGCGGAAGAAGCATCGATCGGCGTCGAAACGGTCATCCTCCCCTCGGCCACACTGCAGCCGATCCAGCGTGTCGGCATCTACCACGGCATGTACATGCTGCGGATGATCGAGGCGCTCAGCGTCGACTACGGCGCCTTGGCCGACGTCCTCGGCGAGGAGACGTTCGAGGAGCTGGTCCGGGCGTACGTCCTGCGCTTTCCCTCGCGCAGCTATACCTTGAACCGGCTTGGCGAAGCGCTGCCGGAGTTCATCGCCGCGTCGAAGATGAGGCGTCACGTTTTTCTGCGCGATCTGGCAAGCCTGGAGCTGGCCATGACGCAGGTCTTCGACGAGGCTGAGACCGAGCCGCTGCCGGCCGACGCCATCTCCTCGATCGCCCCGGAGCAGATCGCCGAGGCGCGCATCGTCCCGATTCCGGCTCTGCGCCTGGTCGCTGCCGACTACGACGTCAATGAAGCGTTCCAGGCCTGGCGGGAGGAGCGCGCCGTCAAGCCGCTCCGCCGGAAGAGTTGGATTGCCGTTCACCGGCGCGACTATGGCGTCTTCCGCATGCCGCTCACGCGCGAGGCGTTCACGTTCCTCGGCTTTCTCGTCGCCGGTGAAACGATCGGAAGCGCCATTACCATGTTCCATCGCCGCTTCCGACGCCTGCCCGCGCAGGATGAGCTGTTTAGCTGGTTCCGCGACTGGAGCGCCGCGGGGCTGTTCGCCGCCATCGAGGTCAACTAAGGAGGCTCATGTTCCGCACACTGGTCCGCTGGTATGACCTGGCCATGTCGCGTTGCTTCGACAGGCTGCGCAGCCCGTTCCTGCTGCTGCTTCGACTTGTGTTCGGCTGGGGGCTCTTCCAGACCGGGAAAGGGAAGCTGGAGAACATCGGCCGTTTCATCGACTTCCTCACCCATCTGCACATCCCGATGCCGGCCGCGAACGCGTACTTCGTCGCCTCGCTCGAATGCGTCGGCGGCCTGCTCCTCCTCCTCGGTCTGGCCTCCCGCTTGATCTGCATCCCCCTGACGGTCAACTTCATCGTCGCCTACCTCACCGCCGACCACGACGCCGTCGTCAACTTCTTCAAGGACCAGGACGCCTTCACCAGCGCCGCCCCGTTCCTCTACCTGCTCGTCTCCCTCCTCGTTCTCGCCTTCGGTCCCGGCTTCTTCTCGATCGACGAAGTGATCGGCCGGATGCGAGGCGCAAAACAGTTGACGTAAGCGATTCGCCGGAGCGCTGGCGTCTCGCCGCTGAGGTTTCATCGCCCGTCATTCGAACACATCGGGGTGCTTGCGACGGACGTGCTCCTCGTCATCTCCTCCGCGTCTCCGCGCCTCCGCGTGAGACTCATCCGGGCGTGCCGCGCGGACCTGCCGGAATTCCTCGCATTTCCCGAAATCACAGGTGTAGCATTCCTTCATGCGTCTCACTGCGGGATGGCTGCTGACTCTCAGCATCGCTCTGCTCTTCGCGGACGCGTACACAGCCGCGCGGATGACGAAGGATTGCTGCTGTGCCGGCATGGCGAATTCGTGTCCTCTCAAACAGGCCAGCCACCGCTCATGTGACCAGAATCGCACCTGCTCGATCGGGCCTTCGGACACGGGCCCGTCCGCGCAGTCGCTGCGCACGCTGGAGAGCAGAGAGCCATCGACGCTGACCGAGTATTCCTTTCGAGCATGGACACCTTCTGTCGCCCGGCTTTTCACGCCTTCATCAGATGCTGACCCGAACGCGTTGAATTCCCCGCCCGAGATCCCGCCCCCTCGAAGCGCCTGAATCTCATTCTTCCGACACTGAGATTCCGCACCGGGGAGGTTTCAGATGGTTCCCTCTTATTCGCGCTTGCGCGTGCGATGTTGTTTCTTCTTTCCTCTAGTTCTTCTGCTCTTCGCGAGCAGCGCCGCTGCCACGATTTTCGGGACGATTCGCGGCAACGTACGAGATGTCCAGGGTCGTCCGGTCGCCGGCGCCGCTGTCACACTGCGGTCGCAGACCACGCAGTGGATGCGCGATGTGAAAACAGACGCGAACGGCGCATTTGCATTAGCGGCTGTGCCGCTCGGTTCCTACACATTGGAGGTGCGCGCCGCCGGTCTGGCGCCGGCCGCACGCTCGGTGGTCCTCAACTCGGGCGCGGTGCTCGACTTGCCGGTCGAATTACCGGTCGCAACGGTCAGCGAGGAAGTTCACGTGACGGCCGCCGCCGTTTCCGTCGATCCGCGCTCGTCGACGACGCAGACCACCGTGACGCGGAAGGCGATCGCCGAGACGCCTGGCGCCGACCTCTCCAACAGCCTGGCCATGATCACCGACTTCGTTCCGGGCGCGTACATGGTCCACGACCAACTGCATATCCGCGGCGGCCATCAGGTCGAATGGATGATCGACGGCGTGCCGGTGCCGAACACGAACATCGCCAGCAACGTCGGTCCCCAGTTCGATCCGAAAGACGTCGATTCGCTCGAAGTGCAGCGAGGCGGCTACTCGGCCGAATACGGCGACCGCACCTACGCCGTTTTCAACGTCCTCCCGCGCTCCGGTTTCGAGCGCAGCAACGAAGGGCACCTCCTCCTCGGCTACGGAACCCGGAGAAGCAGTAACGATCAACTGAACCTCGGTAGCCATACCGAGCGCTTTGCCTACTACGTCAGCGCCAACGCCAATCGCACCGATGCGGGGTTAGAGACGCCGGTGGCCCGGATCATCAACGACAGCGCCAGCGGGTATGGTGGTTTTGCGTCGCTGATCTTCCTTCCCAACGCCGTCGATCAGTTTCGCCTGGTTACCTCGGCCCGCGCCGATCGCTACGACATCCCGAATGACGAAGACCTTCAGGCCTCGGGCGTGCGCGACCGCGAACGGGAACAGGATACGTTCGTCAACCTCTCGTGGGTACGCACCCTCTCCCCCGATTCGCTGTTCACCGCGGCCCCGTTCTTCCACGCGAACACCGCGCGCTTCGACGGTGGCGCGGACGATCCGATCGTGACCACGGATCACCGTGCGTCCCGCTACGCCGGAGGACAGTTGCGTTACGCGCTCACGCTCGGCAACCACGAGGCCCGCATCGGTGCTTTCGCATTCAGTGAGCGCGATTCCACCCTCTTCGGCCTGCGAGCGAACGACGGCAGCGGTGTGGCGTTGTCGCAGAACGAGAAGGTCAGCGGAAACGTGGAGTCAGCCTTCGCCGAGGATCAGTACAACGTCTCTTCGTGGCTCACGGTGAGAGCTGGGCTGCGGTACACCCGCTTTCGAGCGGGACTGCATGAGTCGGCCCTCAGCCCGCGCGCCGGTGCATCGATCCACCTGCCCGGCACGAATGCCGTTTTTCGCGCGTCCTACGGCTCCTATTATCAGGAGCCGCCGCTCTCGACCGTCTCCGGTCCGCTCCTCCAGTTTGCTCTCGATCAGGGGTTCGGTTTCCTCCCGCTTCGCGGCGAGCGCGATCGGCAGGCCGAAATCGGCCTCGGCATCCCCGTCGCCGGATGGACCGTCGATGCCGCGGCCTTCCGCACGAACGCCCGCAACTTCTTCGATCACGACGCCCTCGGCAACTCGAACATCTTCTTCCCTCTGACGATCGACCGCGTCTTCATCCGCGGCTTCGAGACGACGGCGCAGTCTCCTCAACTGGCGGGCTTGGCGCGCGTTCACCTTGCCTACTCTCACCAGACGGTAGAGGGGGAGGGGGGCGTCGCCGGCGGACTCACCGACTTCACACCGCCGGAAGAGGGTCGTTTCTTCCTCGATCATGACCAGCGACAGACGCTCAGCGCCGGTGCCACCGTGCAACTGCCGCGTGGCTCGTGGATCGGCGGAAATCTCAACTACGGTTCCGGCTTCCTGAATGGCAACGGCCCTGCGCACCTGCCGAGCCATACGACGCTCGACCTCGCCGCCGGCACCCTCTGGAACCACTGGTCATTCAAGCTCACCGCCGTGAACCTTTTCGACAAGAGGTACCTGCTCGATCAGAGCAACACCTTCGGAGGAACGCATTTCAACGACGCACGAAAGGCATCGGTCCAGGTCGATCGCCGATTCGGCTACTGATCCGACGTTGCTCGCGAAGAGTGGCCGGGGACAGTCGATCCTGTTTCCCGGCCACTCACCGGTCGAATCCTTCCATTCATTGAAAAGCGGTCTAAGCTTCCCGCCGAGGCTGCTCTGCTGCCGCTTCGCCCGCGAGCAAGAGAAAAACGACCGTGAAACGAATTGCATTCGTGCTGATCGCCGGTGCAACCGTGTTGCAAGCGCAAACGAGCGATCTCCCGATCGAGCAGGCATCGGGGACAGGGCGAAATCCTGACGCGGCGCCGATGTCGATGGTCATGACCTCCGCGGGCCGGTGGACGCTGGCTCTGCACGCGCAGGCATTCCTCGATCACGCCAACGACTCAGGGCCGCGCGGCGGGGAGAAGACGTTCTCGACGAATTGGATGATGGGGACGGCGTCGCGATCCCTCGGTGGCGGAACGCTGGCATTTCGAACGATGCTCAGTCTCGAGCCGGCCACGATCTCGCAGCGAAAGTATCCCGAGCTCTTTCAGACCGGCGAGACCGCCTTCGGTAAGCAGCTCATCGATGGACAGCACCCTCACGATTTCTTCATGGAGCTCGCCGCCGAATACGTGCATCCCGTCGGACGCGCCACCGGCTATCTTTACCTGGCACCTGTCGGCGATCCCGCGGTCGGCCCGGTCGCATTTCCGCACCGTGAGTCGGCGATGGAATTGCCCCAGGCGCCGATCGGCCATCACTTCGAGGATTCGACTCACATCGCCTACGACGTGATCACCGCCGGCGTCATCGAGGGACCGGTCACGCTCGAAGCAAGCGCGTTTCACGGAGGGGAGCCTGACGAGAACCGCTGGAACATCGAGAGTGGGCCGATCAACTCGTGGGCCGCGAGGCTGCGCATCCGGCCGGCGCGGTCACTCGATTTTCAGCTCTCCCATGCCTGGTTGACGAAACCGGAGCGGATCGAGCCGGGCTATGCGACGCGCACCACCGCGTCGCTCAGCCACTCTCTTCAACGCTCGCTCCTGGCCTGGAGCAGTACGCTGGCGTGGGGCCACGTTTATAAGGAAGTCCATGACCGCGAGCTCAACGCCTGGCTCGTGGAAAGCAATCTGCGGCTCTTTTCGCGAAACCATCTGACCATTCGCGCGGAGTCGGTCGACAAAGACGAATTGTTCCCGCATCCGATTCTCACGGTCGTTCCGCGCCCCGCGCTTCCCGTTCGGGTCTTTCTGGTTGAGGCCTATACCGCCGGCTATACGTTTGATTTGGTTCGGGCCGCCACCAGCACGACCGGCATCGGCGCGAACGTGACGCGTTACACCTTTCCGACGATTCTTCGCGGGTTCTACGGCGCGCATCCGCACAGCGTGATCGTCTATCTACGCTTTCGGCTCGGCGCTGATATGACGATGTGATCAGTGCCTTGCGGCGCGCCGCCGCTGCTGATATTGGGAGGGGGCGGGCGGAGTCGTCGTGGCCACGCGGATCACGTTGTTCCCGCTGTCTGCGATGTACAGCAAACCTGAAGGATCGAACGCGATCCCGCTCGGAGAGTTGAGCGTGGCAGATGTTCCGACTCCGTTCGTGTGTCCCGGAGCGCCGGTGCCGATCAGTGTCGCAACGAGATGCGAGGGGGCGATGCGGCGGATGGCGTGGTTGCCGGTGTCGGCGACGAAGAGGTTGCCGAGAGTGTCGAAGGCCAGCGCTGTCGGATGATTGAAGCGGGCGGCGGAGCCGACCCCGTCGACAAATCCCGCCGCACCTGGCGCCCCGGCTACGGTGCTGACGACGCCGTCAGTCCCGATGCGGCGGATGAGGTCATTGTCCGTATCCGCCACGAAGACGTTACCGCCGGCATCGACAGCGACACCGGTAGGTGCATCGAAACTCGCGGTGCTCGCGGGGCCGTCGTTCGCACCCGCGGTCGACGCGGTGCCGGCAACCGAATGGACATCCGCGGAGAGCTGGGTCAGACGACGGATACGGTCTGTGCCGGTATCGCCGACGTAAATCGTGTAGCTCGGAGAGACGGCCATTCCGGCCGGAGCCGTGAACCTTGCCTTATCCGAGGCTGCATCGGTCGTTCCCTGCTGACCCGGTGAACCCGCCAGAGTTGCCAGGAATGGCCCGAAGAAGATGCCATTACCGGCGGGGTAGAGGACGCGGATCAGTTGATTGTCCGTGTCGGCGATGTAGACCGTTCCTCCGCCGGGTCCGACGGTAAGAGCACGAGGGTGATTGAGCCCCGCTGCGCTCGCGGGCCCGTCAGTAGATCCCGGAACGCCTGGCTCTCCGGCGATCGTCCCTACGGTGCCTTTGGAGATCCGCCGGATCGTTGAGGCACCCATGTCGGCGACCCACATCGTCCCGAACATGTCGATGCCGAGGGAGACGGGGGAGACGAATCGCGCGTCCGAGAGCGCGCCGTTGTCAAATCCGCTCACACCGGCCTGTCCCGCGAAGTCCGACAGGTACAGTAGGAGCGGGTGGCCGTTCGAGAAGAAGTGCCCATGCGCGGACAGCGTGGTCGGGCATTGGTCCATGACCGCCTCCACCCACCACTCGTTCCATCCCGGTTCGGCAGCGATCGTGAGATTCGTCGCCGTCATCTCGCCAAGTACCGAGGGCAACGCACCTTCCACGCTGACCCAGACTCGATAAAGCAGCGCTCCCTCTACCGAGGACCACGATAACGCGGCGCTGCCATCGGCAAGCACCACCTGTTCTGCCGGAGACAGCAGAGTGGCGGCGGTGCTGCTGCAGGCCGCGGGATCGTAGAGGAACGTCTGCGAGGTGACTTTGTCGTTCGCGGCATTCGGGTCGATGCTTCCAAGCGATGTCACGTCGGCCTCGTTCGCAATCGAGCCGGAAGATGCCGGAGCGGATGCAATGAGGGTAATGGTGCTGACTCCCGGAGAGAGGATCTCCGCCGAACAGGTCACCGTCCCGCCGGACGCCGAGCAGTTCCAGCCGTCACCACTCACCGAGGTGAAGTGCATGCCCGGCCCGAGTTGGTCGTTGATCACCACGCCGTACGCGGAATCGTAGGCGAGGTCGGTAACGTCGATCTTGTAGGTGATGGCCGACGACCGCGGTGCGAACGCGGGCGCTCGAAGCGAAACGCCGACGTCGACGATGAGATGGGCACCCGCGGCACTCGGAAGTAGCCCTGCAGCGGTGATCAGCAGTGCGCGTGTCCAGACTCGTCGCGTCCGCATCGACTGAGTGGAACAGGCGCCGGCCCGAGCACATTGCCTGGTAGCCAGGGTCAGCACTGATGCCTCGAAGCCGGGAGGGACGGTCGTTCCTCTTCCCCGTCCACTCAACGCGTGAATCGTTCCATTCATTGAAAAGCGGTTCGGGCTCCATGCACCGGCGCATCTACTGCCGCCGCGCCAAGTGCGCGTACAGGAGAACCGACCGTGAAACGACTTGCCCTTTCCCTGCTGCTCCTCGCTGCGACCCTTGTCCCCGCCTCTCTTTTCGCCGCCAGTGCCGGAGCCGTGCGCGGCAAGATCCTCGGGCCCGACGACAAGCCGCTGGCCGGCGTGGTTGTGCAGCTTCGCAACGACATCACCGGCTTCAAGCAGGATGCGGCCACTGCCGTGGACGGGTCGTTCTCCTTCAACAACATCCCGTACAACCCCTACGAGCTGCACGTCGACGTACAAGGCTTCCAACCGTCGCATCTTGCGGTCGACGTTCACTCGCCGGTACCGGTCGATGAGACGATCACGCTCAAGGTGTCGGGCGTCTCGGAGTTGATCAACGTGACCGCCGAGCCGCCTGCGGCGCAACTCGAGACCGACAACTCCCAGAGCCACATCGACATCGACAAGTCGTACATCGCCAAGGCCCCCGCCGCGGTGGCCTCGCGGGCCATGGAGCAGATCGTCACCTCGACGCCCGGCTTCGCCAAAGACGAGAACGGCCGCTTCCACTTTCAGGGAGCGCACAGCCAGAGCGAGTACGTCATCGACGGTCAGACCATCTCCGACCAGACCGGCGTCACCTTTTCCAACTCGATCGATCCCGGCATCGCCCAGGGCATCGAGATCATCTACGGCAACGTCCCCGCCGAATTCGGGGAGAAGGTCGGAGCGGTGATCAATCTCACCACGAAGTCGGGCCTCGGTGCGGGGGCTCCGAAGACCGAAGTTTTCGTCGGTGCGTCGAAATTCGGCACCTCCGAGGCCGGTGCTTCCATGGGTGGCGGCTCGCAGACCTTCGGTTACTTCGGCTCGATCAACGGATCGAAGTCCGATCGCTTCCTCGATCCGGTCAACTTCGACAACCTGCACAACCATGGCGACACCGATCGCGGTTTCCTGCGGCTCGATACGCAGTCGCCCGATTCCAAGAGCTCGTTCCGTTTCACCGCACTCCTCGGCGCCACGCACCGCGACGTTCCGAATACATTCACGCAGGAAGCCGCGGGGCAGAGCGAGCGTGTACGCAGCGCCGATCAGAACTTCAACCTCGGATGGCAGCGCATCCTCTCGCAGACGTCCGTTCTCGAGCTCGTCGCCTTCGGCCGTTTCTCGAAGTTCAAACTCGACGGTACGCCGAATGACACGCCGGTCGTCGTCGCGTCCGACCGTACGCTCAACAACTACGGCTTCGCTCCGGCATTCAACTGGACCAACGCGAACAACGAGGTCAAGATCGGCCTCAACCTGAAGCGCTATCCGATCAAGGAGAGGTTCTCGTTCGGCATCACCGATCCAGGCCTGAACGATCCGTCCGTTCCCGATGCCTTCAACCCGAATCTCGCGCCGTATGACCTGACGCGCGGCGGTCATCTCTTCAACTTCAGCGACAGCCGCACCGGAAGCTACAACGCCGCCTACTTCCAGGACAACATCAAGTTCGGCGACCTCACCGCGAACCTCGGCGTTCGCTACGACCGCAACTCGCTCCCTCTGAGCGAGTCAGCGGTCCAGCCGCGTCTCGGCGCCGCCTGGTTCATCCCGTCGTCGAAGACGGTGCTCCGCGCGTCGTTCAACAAAGTTCTCTACACGCCCGAATACGAGAACATCCTCTTCGGCTCGTCTTCGGCTGCCGCCGCACTCGCGCCTCCCGCCGTGCAGGCATCGCAGGAGCTGGGCGGCGGCGACCTGCTGGTTCACTCGGAGCGCCAGACCGCCATCACCGTCGGAGTCCAGCAGGCGCTCGGCGGCCGGGTGCGCTTCGATGCCGACTACTGGCGGCGCCGCTCGCGTTTTGCCGGCGACCAATCGCAGTTCGAGAACACCGGCATCGTCTTCCCGCTCGCGTTCAAAGCAGGCCATCTCGATGGATGGGACATGCGTCTCGACCTGGCCAAAACGGCCGGGTTCCGAGGATTCCTTTCGCTCGGGCACACGCACGCCGAGTATGTGCCGCCTCTCGCCGGCGGACTGTTTCTCGACGCCGGCGCCATCGACACGCTCACAGGCGGCCCCTTCCTGATCGACCACGATCAGAAGCTGCAGGCGCAGGGCGCGCTGAGCTACGACTTCGGCAGCTCCGGCGTCTGGGTGGCCACGAACGTCCGCTACGATTCGGGACTGGTGACTGGCGCCGATGTTGCCTCGCTCCTCGCCGATCCGGACAACGCCTTTGCCGCGCCGTACATCAAGGAGAATTCAGGAACAGACCTCGATCCCAACCGCGTCAAGCCGCGCACGATCGTCGACGTCTCCCTCGGCAGCGATCTGGTCTCGTACCACATACCCCTCAGCCTCCAGGCGGACCTTCTGAACGCGACGAACAAGAAGGGCGTCTACAACATCCTGTCGACGTTCGGAGGAACGCATGTGATCCCGCCGCGGATGCTGGCGCTGCGGGTGCGCTACACGTTCTGAGAACAGCTTCCCACAGTCGGAGCGCCGGCGAGACACCGGCGCTCCGAAAACCGCCGCCGCCCTCCCGGCAAGACGCCAAACATATGCGGTAACCTCGGCGGCGGGACGCACGCCGGGCCAGCCGGCGAGACGCCACCGCTCCGAAAACCGCCGCCGCCCCGCACCGGCAAGACGCCGGGGGCTCAGTTTCGCAAAGTACAGGTTCCCAGACCGAAATCGCATCAAATTGGACCGATGCCGCTCCAAACTGGACCGATGTCGCATCAAATTGGACCGATGCCGCTCCAAATTGTATCGATACCGCATCAGATTGATTCGATACCGCATCGAATTGGATCGATGTCGCATCAAATTGTATCGATGCCGCATCAGATTGATTCGATACCGCATCGAATTGTATCGATGCCGCATCAAATTGTATCGATACCGCATCAGATTGATTCGATACCGCATCAAATTGGATCGATATCGCATCGAACACGAGTCAACTGCTTCTGGTGAAACGGCTTACTGCCTCGTTGCCCGCGCTTCGGTCACAGCTTCAGCAGGCGCTCCCTTAGCAGCCGCGAGTGAAACCGGCTGGCTGGTGTGCAGCTCCTGACCGTTCGACAGCGACAGCACGAACATTCCGCCCGTCATCGGTGTGGCTTTGGTAATGGCGCTGATATTCACCAGGATGCCGCGGCTCGCACGAGGAGTTCATCCGCGTTCAAGCTCGAACGCGCGGACCGCGTACTCGTCGTACGCGGTGATGAAGGCGATCATCGGCCTGCTCAAGCCGGTCGATCCCGTGGCGCCGCGCTTGAGAAGGCGGACCACTCACTAGCCGGAAACTTTTTCAGAAACCTCTACCTAGGCTGTCTTACGCGGCCGTTTGCGTCTCTCCTCGGCGGGCAGCGAGAACATGAAGCATGTGCCCTTGCCTTCAACGCTTTCGCACCAGATGCGGCCACCCAATTTGTTCACCAGGCCTCGCGCCGTTGCCAGGCCATAGCCGCTGGAAGGCTCACCACCGGTAGGCTTCGGCCGCAGGACCACTCCTCGCTGAAAGACTCGGGCCAGATCTTTCCTGTTCAGCCCGGGGCCTTCATCGCAAACGGAGCAGATCAGATCGGTTCCCTGGCGCCACATCGTGACGTCGATGCGTTTTCCCGGCTGCGAAAACTTGATGGCGTTCGATAGAAGATTGTCCAGCACCGTTCCGATGGCGACGGCGTCGGTCCATATCGCTACCGCGGGAAAGTCCGGCAAGGTCCAGAGGATTCGAATCCGCTTCTTGCGGGCGATATCTTCGTAGGTTTCCAGCGCGCGCTCGATGACCGATCGAAAGCTTACGAAGGTGTGAATATTGTAGAGCGGCCCTTCGCCGGCCGTCGCAAAGAGCTGGCGATTGACGGCCTTGACTTCAAGGATCCTCTCCGTGAGGATCGTCAGCCACTTCGTCACCTCTCTGTGTTCACACTCACTTTTCAGGTGGCACGTAAGCAGTTCCACCTCCATTTCCATGACGAACAGCGCATTGTTCGCGGTGTGGAACAAGTCCTCGGCCGCCTCCCGGCTCTCGGTTGATCGCTGCTCGAGATAGACGAGCCGATCCCGATCGGCGTCGGACAGTTCGTCGATTCGAGCGAGCGCCTTGTCGAGCCATGCCCGCGCCTCCGCCATTGGCGACGAAGCTAATCCAGCCGGGACCACCGCAGACGGTTTGTTTCGCATGCTCTCCTTCAAGGCGCGGGTACGCCTTTCGCTATTCAGGGGTGGCGGAATGCGGTCAAAAGGGGTCACCCGGATCATCGTGCGGCACCGTACGGGGAGAGATTCATCGCCAGCAGATACGATGCGCCAGCGCGTTTCCCGCCGCATCGGAGTGAGTCTGATTGTGCTGTAGGAGGAATACTGACTCAGACTCAGACAACCGCAAATCCCAGAACAGGTCCGGATCTATGCGCAGAAGTTCGTTGCGGCTGAACGTCACAGCTTCAGCAGGCGCTCCCTTAGCAGCCGCGAGTGAAACCGGCTGGTATGCAGCTCCTGACCATTCGACAGCGACAGCACGAACATCCCGCCCGGCATCGGCGTGGCTTTGGTGATGGCGCTGATGTTCACCAGGATGCCTCGGCTTACGCGGATGAACTCCTCGGGATCGAGGCGGCCCTCGAGATCCTTCAAGCGGTAGGAGATCGTGTGCTTCACGCCGCGGATGGTCGTTACGTGCAGCAGCTCGCCGTCCGCGATGACCGAGGCAACATCGCTCACCGGGACGAGCACGATCTCGTTCTTGCGGCGGACCGGGATGCGCCGTAACGGAGTCGCGCTGGCCGCTTCGAAGGCGCTCGCCGCCGAGCGGACATTCTTCACCGCCGTGGCACGGGCGTCGTCGCGGTCGAGACGATCGATGGCGCGGCTGACGGTCTCGCGAAGGCGCGCGGCATCGACCGGTTTGAGCAGGTAGTCGACCGCGTTCAGCTCGAATGCGCGGACCGCGTACTCGTCATACGCGGTGATGAAGGCGAGCATCGGCATGGCGCCGCGCTTGAGAAGGCGCACCACGCCGATGCCGTCCACCTCCGGCATCTGCAGATCGAGCAGCGCCAAGTCGGGCTTCTCGCGCTCGATCAACTCCACCGCCGCCGCTCCGTCCACCGCCTCCCCGACGACTTCGACGTCATCGAAGCGCCGAAGCATCGACAGCAGCAGCGAACGCGCCGGCCTCTCGTCGTCGGCGACCACCACCCGCAGACGGTCTCTCATGCCCGCCTCGCGATCGGGAGGATGATCTCGGCACGCGTCTCGTCCGCGGTTGCAACGAGCGTCAGACTGGCGTGGTCTCCGTACTGATGACGTAGGCGGGCATCGAGATTCGCCAGCCCCACACCGCGTTTGCGGCCACGGGCGATGTCCAGGTCGGTCACCGGCGCTCCGCTGTTGCGGACGGTGATGGCCAGATTGTCTCCATGCGCGCGGCTTTCGATGGCCACGCGTCCGCCGCTCCTGCAGTTGGCGATGCCGTGCTTGATGGCATTCTCGACAAGTGGTTGGATCATCAGCGCCGGCATGCGGATACCCCGCAGCTCTCGGGGGACGTCGATCTCGATCAGCAGCCGCTCTTCGAAGCGTGCCCGCTCGATCTCGAGGTATGCGCTGACCAGATCGATCTCGTCGCCGAGCGTCGTGCCGGCCTCCGGGGAGCGCAGCACGCTGCGCAGAAGCGCCGTCAGTTTCATCAGTGTCCCTTGCGCCCGTGCGGGCGACGTCTGAATGAGAAAGCCGATCGTATTCAGAGCATTGAAGAGAAAGTGCGGATTCATCTGCGCGCGTAGCGCGCGCAGCTCCGCTTCCGTGGTCAGCCTGCTTTGCTGATACCGCTCGCGCGCCAGCCGGATGGCGTCGATGCGGCGCGCGGCCAGGAGAGCCATGCTGTCGAGCATGGCCAGATCGTCGGAGAGCAGCCGCCGGCCGCCGGCGAGCGGGCCCGCGATGAGCACGAAGTGCGGCGCCTCGGTCGTCGGAATCATGGTGCCTTTCTCGCCGTCGCCTTCCTGCCATCGCACCTCATCGGCCGCAAGCGGACCGCGTAGCGCATCGGCCAGAGCATTCATCACCGCTGGCGGTTCCTCCAGTGTGGCTAGGCGCCGGTCGAAATCGTCGCGAAGGCGCTTGTAGTCGGCGCGGTGAAGGACAACGCGGTCGACGATCCAAGTCGCGGCACGGCACAGCGGCGGGTAGAGCAGCGCCAGCCCGATCCAGAGGATCACCGAACCGCCAACCGCGACAGGATCATCGCGGAAGTCGTGCCGCGAGAGCAGCGGTACCTCGATGCCGACGTAGAGTCCCGAGGCGATGGCCACGAGTGTGAACAGGGCCAGCGCACGCTTCAGGAAAAGGTCCGCCAAGGCGAAGCGGAAGTCCTGATAGAGGATGGCGAAAATCAACGGGATCGAGGCGTGGTGTCCGGCCAGTTCGACATACCACGACTCCGTCGCTCCTTCGCGATGGCTGAGATGCAGCGCGGAGACGGCGAAGACTGCCAGGGCCACGATCGACCATGCGCGCGCCGCGCCGGTCCGGCGGCGCGTGAGCAGGAAGAGTGGAATGGTCAGCGCCAGGTAAAACCAGGTCAGCGTCTGCAGAGCAGGCGCGGACGGCACCACCCCGCGGTGGGAAGCCGCCCAGAACATCATCGTTTCGGCGATGGTGCTCATCGTGTAGGAAGCCCAGATGACGGCGGCGGCGCTCCGGCGAAACCGCGCTTCCGACTGCGAGCGCAGAACGGAGTGAACGACGACGGCCGGCAGAAACCCCAGCGCGCTGTAGGCCGTGGCCACCAGGAATGCCGGCGGATCGCCGCCGGCGAAGTCGCGGATGCCGAAGACGGCCAGGCCGCTGACGTTCCAGAGCAAACCGAGGATTGCCGTGGCCAGCGGCAGGCGATCGTCGCTCATGTTCCGGCGCAGGACGAGCGCGAAGAGCATCGCGTAAAGCGCCGCCCCGGTCAGAAAGCCGACCAGATGCACCAGCGCGGCGACATTGTGCGGCGGCATTCACGCCGATTATGACGAGAAGGTTGGGCCCGGCAAGCCGATACCGGTGAATGGTCGGTTTCGGGTGATGAATGGTGCGGTTTGCGGGGTTGCGCGGCTGTACGGGTTGTTGGTTCGGGACATAAGGCTCGCTGACCACCAATTTCGACATATGCGGCGCACATCTGGAGTCAAATCTTTGCCTCGTGGAGTCAAATCATTGCCTCGCGGAGTCAAAACTTTGCCTCGTGGAGTCAAATCTTTGCCTCGTGGAGTCAAATCATTGCCTCGCGGAGTCAAATCTTTGCCTCGTGGAGTCAAATCATTGCCTCGCGGAGTCAAATCATTGCCTCGCGGAGTCAAATCTTTGCCTCGGGGAGTCAAATCTTTGCCTCGCGGAGTCAAAACTTTACCTCGTGGAGGCCAAGCATTGCCTCGTGGAGGCAAATCATCGCCTTGTGGAGGCAAATCATCGCCTCGTGGAGGCCAAGCATTGCCTTGTGGAGGCCAAACGTGGCCTCGCGGAGGCAAATCATTGCGTCGTGGAGGCCGCCGACTTACCAGTTTTCGCCGTTCCCATTCCTTCCATGGCTGGGGTTGGAACTGAAAATGCGTCACTCGCGCCTGCGATCGTGTCGATTCAGCGTGCACGCCAGGACGGCTCACCGCGTGATCCGGGTGACTCGTTCACAACTCACCACCGCGTGCTATCGTCCGAACGCTCCCACCCGAGGAGGCGAATGGGGTCTGGTGGCTCCCGCGGTCTTCAAAACCGTTGTTTCGGCGCGGAAGCGTCGAAGGGTTGGTTCGATTCCGACGCGCCTCCGCCAGGGGGCGGCGCTAGACTCTCTCTCCAATGGTCAGCGGCGGCGCGTGGTCGATCCGATGGTGGCTGAGCATCCTCGCTGCCGCGCTGGCGCTGCCTCTCCTCGTTCTTCTGGCATGGCTCTATTTCTCGCAGGTCCAGCGCGAGGAACAGGAGGCGCGGGAGACCGCTCTGCGCATGGCGCGGACCACGGCCGTGCGCCTGCGGGAGCTGCACACGGATGCGTTCTCGCTCCTGCGGCGGATTGGCGCCCGGACCGCTTCGCGTCAGATCGATGCGCAGTCGTGTGAGTCGTTCTTTGCTGTCGTCGATTTCGATTCGGAGGACGAAAACCTCTATCTCTTCGACGGCGATGGACGTCTCCTCTGCGCCGGCACATCCGCGAACAACCAGGCCGTCAATCTCGCCGGGCAGCATTGGATTGAGCGGGAGCTGCAATCGCGGCGGCTGCAGCCAAGCGTCCCGATGATGGGCATGCTCGACGGCCATTGGGCCTCGGCGCTCACGATGCCCGTGAACGACGCCCGAGGTTCCTTGCGCGCCACTCTGGTCCTGCTTCAGTTGCCCGCGGCGTTCGACGAATCCCTTCAGCCGGACGCGGTGATGACCATCGTCGATCGGGAGGGCACCATCATCTCCCGCTCCCCGAATGCCGGCTGGAGCGGACGGAATGTGCGCGATGCGAACATCATCCAGCTCACCAAGGACCGCCGCGAGGGAATCGCCGAGGCGAAAGGGGTCGACGGCGTATCGAAACAATATGGGTTCACGACGCTGCCCGAACTCGGCTGGCATATCTACGTCGGTATTCCGACGTCGACGGTGATGAGGCCCGTGCAGCAGCAGTTCCTGCGCGGGGTGGCCGGCGGAGCGGTCATCGTGATCGCCATCATCATCATCGCCACGATGATCTCGCGCGCGATCGAGCGTCCGGTCGCGGCGCTCTCGCGCGCAGCCGAGGCCGCGGCTCATGGAGCATTCGAGAGCGTCACCGCGGCAGGACCGCGCGAGATCGCACAACTGGCGGAGACGTTCAACGTCATGCTCGCCCGGCGGCTGGAGGGGGAGCAGGAGCTGAGAGCGTTGTCCGAGCGTCTGCTTCTCGTGCAGGAGGAGGAGCGAACCCGCATCGCGCGCGAGCTGCACGACGACCTCGGGCAGGCCTTGACGGCGCTGAAGATGGACGTCGGCGGCCTCGTGGCGATGTTGCAGCCGTCTGCAAACGCGCCTCTTCAAAATCGGCTGATCAGCCGCATCGTGGGCACGCTCGACGACACCGTGACCGCTGTGCAGCGAATCTCCTCCGAGCTGCGGCCCAGCCTTCTCGACGACCTCGGCCTCGCCGTCGCCATCGAAGCGGAGGCGTCGCGGTTCGAACAACGCACCGGCATCGAATGCGAGCTCTCCCTGCCGGAACATGACGGGCTGCACGTCAGCGACGCCGCCGTAACCGCCATCTACCGCATCGTGCAGGAGGCGCTGACGAACGTAGCGCGCCACGCCAACGCCAGCCGTGTCGAGCTGCGGCTGCGGCAGCGTCCTGAGGAGCTGCTGCTGGAAATTCGCGACGACGGCCGTGGGATCACCGCCCAGGAGGTGAGCGATCCGCACTCGCTGGGACTGATCGGAATCCGCGAGCGCGCCGACCTAGCCGGTGGAACCGTTCATTTCGAGGGAGTGGCCGGCCGCGGTACGATCGTCTCGGTGCGCATCCCGACGCGCACGGCCCAGACATGATCAAGGTGCTCATTGCGGACGATCACGACATCGTCCGCGAAGGTGTGAAGCAGATCGTCTCCGAGACGAGTGACATCGTCGTCGGCGGCGAA